>Ga0187850_10004376_pt1 | contig 11243 bp, 9 predicted proteins | sample June2016WEW_4_15_FD_132436 | JGI IMG/M metagenome (GOLD analysis project Ga0187850, IMG submission 132436) | Peatland microbial communities from SPRUCE experiment site at the Marcell Experimental Forest, Minnesota, USA - June2016WEW_4_150 | ecosystem: Environmental > Terrestrial > Soil >... | reverse complement strand
TACTGGCTGCCATCCTGGCGTCGGACGAGGGAGGATCCCCGGACGACCTGGTAGCCTGGAAGAGCTTCGAGCGGGTAGGCGAGCTCCTGAAAAAGCGCCTGGGCCGCAGCACGTTCAACCATCACGCGCTTTCCCAGCTCCTGTGGCGGCTGCGCGAATCGCTGGGGAACGTGGCTGCCGACGGCCGCCGCCTGGTGCAAAGCGTCCCAGCGCTGGGCGTGCGGCTGCGGCTCCAGCGCCGGCCTGGCACCGGGGGGCTCTGCGCCGGGTAGGCGGCCCTATATGCTCCTGCGGGGCGATACTGTGCTTTCCTGACAATCGCCCATCATTTTATGTAGGTCCCTGTCAATCAGCGTTCCCGCGGCCCCGGTTCGGCCTGCTGCCAAGGGCCGCAGGCCTTCTCCAGCCGCAACCATGCCCCCTCTGGGCGCCGCTCCCGCTCAATATAGTAAGTAGCTTCGCTGGCGTTGCACGGGCCGCTGTGCGCCACTTGGAATGTGGCGCGCCCGCCGGCCTCCCGGCCGGAGAAGAGAATCAGGTCGAATGCGTTCGTCGTGTCAGCGGCACGGTCGCTTTCCGAACCGAGGAACAGCGAGGTCACACGCTTCCGCTTGAACAATTCCAGGAGAGCGTCGATGAACAGCTTCTCCAGAGGGAACATGGGCGAATTGTGCAAAAGCTGGCCGATGCTACTGAACAGGATCCGCCCGACCTCGTCGTTTTGCTGCCGGTACTCGCGGAACACGTCTTGGAGCCAGTGCAGAAAACGCTCGGCGGAGAAATAATCTGGCGGGAAATGCAGCATGCGCAGCCGCGGGTTGAGCGCCCCGGGCCGGCTCGGGTCCAACAGGTCCGCCAATTGCGGATAGTTGGCGATGATGCGATAGACGGACTCTGGGTCTTCGCGCAACGTCACCAGAATGGCGTGCGATTCCGGCGTTTGCCGCAGGCCGGCGGCCAGAAAGCTGAGCCCGATCAGGAACCGGTGCGTGTGGGGCGGCCCGGTCAGCAGCATCGTGGCGCCGCGCACCAGGTCGTTCCGCAGCGCCTCGTCGAAATTGAGATCGGGCAGCGTCCACGGCTCGGGCTCGGGGGGTTCCGGGCGCCGGATACGCCGCCGCCACACCGAGAGCAGCGCCTGCGCGGAGGGGTAGACCGTGATCCCGCTCCCCCCATGGATGGCGAACATGTGCTCGCCGCGGATCTGGCTTTGCGTGCGGCACTTTTCGATTTCCAGCACGCGCTCGGTGAAGCCCGTGATCCGCTCACGGACGTCGAAGCGGATGACGATATCTACCAGGTGATCGCGCAGCGAGGGCCGCGGGCGCACGTCGTGGATCTCCGAAACCAGCAAGCCGATGGCGCGATGGTGGGCCGCGAAGCCGGCGACGCGCTCCAGCGCCCGCCGGTCGGCCGGCGGCTCCAGCGCGTCCAGGGAGTCGAACACGGCCAGGGCACGCTTGCCGCGTGCGGCAGCCGAATCGAGGATCGCCTCCAGGTTCAGAAGGAGCCGGCTGTTGGGACGGAACAGGCTTCGCCGCTGCGGCGTCTCCACCACGAAGAGATACCCGCGCCCGGTCTCGTCGGCGCGCCGCGCCAGGAACGCGGAGTCGCCCTCCTCAATGTCGTTCGAACTGTAGCACTCGAACTCGCCCCCGAGGGGCGTTCGCATGGTCTGCCAGCCCTCCGCGGGCGCCACCGGGGCGAAGCCCGCGTAAGAGAGCCGCGCCAGGAGTTGAGCCGCCGTTTCCTCCGCCGCCAGGTAAACCGCGGAGTGGCCTTGGGCCGCCACGGAGGCCGCCGTTTGCAGAGCGAACATGGTCTTGCCGCGGCCGGCTTTGCCCTTGGCCAGGATCGTGAAGCCTCGCTCGGCCGGAGCGAGCCAGCCGCCGTCCAGCAGAAAGTCGAGATTGCGGATGCCGCTCCTCAACCCCCACAGCGAGTTGAGAACGAACTCCGGGCTGAGCGGCCAGAGGCGCAGCAACTTCCCCCCGGGGAGCGGGCCTAGCAGGTGAAGGCGCGTGCAGGAATCGAGAATCGCCGCCGCGGCTTCGCGCGCAATCTTCCATCCTATAACCGCTTCGCACACCCGTTCCGCGCGCGCTTCGGCCTCGCGGCGGCCGGCCACATCGCCGTTCTCCTCGAACAGCAAATTCAGACCGCGGCACGCCTGGCGCACGGCTTCGCGACCCTCAACGCCATCCTCAAAGCGTTCCTGCTTCACCGTTGCAGTTTCGGCCCGCGCGGCCGCTCGGATCGTGCCGCGCGTGCGGACGGCTGGAGCAGGGCCTTGGAGGAACTCACGCAGCACGTCCTCATCCACGTCATAGCCTTCTTCGAAGAAACGGTCGCGCAGGCCGGCGGCGCTCGTCCGGCTCAGCTTGAGATCGACCAGGCTCCTCAGAAACGCGTTGCGTTCGAGGACCCTGTGGAGGCTTTCCAGTTCCGTCACCCGCTGCTGCGCGGGCGTCGGCGCGGCGCTGGGGTCCTTTTGAGCGGCGACGAGGTTGCGGACGTGGTCGGCCGTGGTGCCGAGGAACTTCGCCAGCCGGGCCATCAGGTCGAAGTCCTCGACTCGCGGCGCCTGCCGGCCCGACACCCACAGGCTCACCGTGGAATCGTCCCGCTCCAGCAGCGCCGCCAGCTTCTTCTGCGGCCAGGCCTTCTCCGCGAGCCGGTGCCGCAGAGCGTCGGCCAAGCGCGAATGCGTGATGGACGAAGATGCAACCGCCATTGATTTCAATTGATCACATCCAGCCCAACAAATCAAGCCCCCCGCCCCCGGGAACCGGGGCGCCGCGGGGAGGCCAGTCGTCCGCGAGCGCCCCGCGCCCCGGCCCGCCTCAGGCCGAAACGGAACGCACTAACTCGGGGGCGCCGGCGGGGCGTGAACGGGCGTTGCGGTCGAGGAGCTCATTCACGCGCGCCCAGGAACAAAGCTGAGGCTCGGGCTGCTCGACCATGGCGGCAAGCTGCAACAGCTTGCGAGCCTCGAACGCCTCGGCGGCCCTGGCGGCGCCTTCCTCAACGCACTCCCATTCGGCGCGCCTCGGGGCTAGTTCGGCCACAGTCGCGCCGTGCGCCTCGCGCGCCGCATCGCTCTTCTTGCGGAGGCCCGCCAGCCCGCGCTTGGCAGCGTCGCGCGTCCACCACCTCCGCACCTCGGAAGCGCCGTACAGGTAGAACAGCGCGCCGTTGATGCACAACACCACCGACAACGCGACGATGGCCCAGCGGATGACCTGATGCTGAGCGGCGGTGATCTCGGTAACCGTCTCCCGATTGGCGAGGATGCTGGCCACCTCGCGGCATCCGGCCACCAGGTAGATGGAGCCGATGGTGGAGACGACCACACCGAGCAGGAACAGCACCGTGACGATCCGGTGCGCCGTCCGGGAAGCGCTGGCGGCGGCCACCGCGCGCGCGGCCGGGTCCTCCAATTGGAACAGGCGCGGCAGGATGCAGTGCAGCACCACCGGCGCCGTGGCGGGCGCGATGCCCAATGCCACCGCCAGCACCGAACCGGGCCGGAGGTTAAGCAGCCACGGCAGCACGGCGGCGTTGAACACATACTCGGCGCCGAAGCAGGCGGCGAAGCAGGCCAAGGCCACCAGCCCGGTTGCGAAGGATCCCGGCGGGCAGGCGGCGAGGTTCTGCTCGGCCTCGGTCACCAGCGCCCGGGCTTTCTCCCAGAGCGCCCCGGCGAGTTGTTCCCGCGTCTCCGCCTGACGGAATTCCAGGCATTCCACTTCTTTGTAGCGCTGCCTCACACGCTCGGTTTCTACGCGGATCGCTTGCCGGGCTTGCTTTTCGACGGCCGGTGCGACCGGCGGATGAACGCCGGCCAGGACGTCTTCGGCCTCCAAGCCGTAGCTGACGACGCGCAGCACAGGCGCCTCGCCGTCTTTCCGATGATTCCCGTTCTTCATGGCTCGATTCCTCCTCAAGCTGTCTTCAGGTTCCCCATGCCTCGCGCCTTCCGGCCGAGCTCCAGCGCGTCGCGAAACTCCGCCTCAAGCGCCGTCTCATGCCTGTCCACCCATTGCGAGACGCGATTCTGGCGGCCCAACTCCTTCCAGCGCAGGGTCTCCAAGCGGGAGATCCGGCGGCGGAGGCGGCTGGCTGTCCAGCAGTCCCTGCGGTAGTCCCACCAGAGGCCGCCGGTGCGAAGGGCTGCGCGGGCGGTGCGCTCGAACCCCGCCGCATTCACGAAAGCGGCCGCGGCCAGGCACGCGAGCATACCCGCCAACAACCACGTGGGCGGCGCGCCCAACGCTACCAGGGCAAGGCCTGCAAAGCCAGCCCCGGCGAACACCGTCACCGCCCGGCGCCACCCAGGCAGCGCTGACCATGCCGGCGCCGGGTCGCCGTTCGAGCGGCCCCGGTATGCCGCCACCCGGCCGTCCAGGTCGCCGCAGCGAGACCTGAACTCCTGAATTTGTTCGGCGAGGACCGCCGGGCCCGCCAGCGAAACGCCGAACTGCGCCTCCGCCAGAGCCTGGAGCCGGGCCCGAACGACCGGCCCCGGATCGGCCGCGGCGACGTCATTGAGTCCGGCCCTGGCCCCGCGCTCGCGGACTTCGGACTCGAGCGCGGCCACCCCGGCCCGGACTTCGTCTCTGATCCTTTCTTCCTTGCGGCTCATTGCCGACCTCCTTCCTTTTTTCCCCGATTGCCCGGTCCTCACTGGGCCATTCGGGTATCGAATGAAACCAGGTGTCCGCCCACGGACTCGAACAGCGCCTGCCAGAACTCGCGGAGCTCGGCCCGGCTGTTCACCGACCGGGGTTTGTCGCCGATGGCGAGGTTGTCCAGGACGCACTCGACCGTTGCGTCCCGCAGGTCGTCGGCCCGCAGCTTGGCGGCGTGCGCTACGCCGCGCGCCATCTCCGCGGACCGGCCGGCGAGGGGCGTCTTCGCCAGATTGATCAGTTTGCTGTCCTCCAACATGTCGGAGAAGAACAGCACGCGGACGTTCCGCGAACCGGCCCTGGGAACTCGCGGAAGGGCCTCCACCAGGCGCGTGGTATTCGCGCGGGCGGACGCAGCGAAGGCCTCGCGCACTTTCGCCCGTCCCTCCTCGCGCATCGCCTTGAGCTTGGCCCGCACCGCGATTTCCGCGTCCATGCCCGCGTCGTGGTCAACGGCTGGGCACGAGTCGTCGAATAGCGGGGCGGCTGCATCGGTATTGTCGTGAACTCCCAGGATCAGCAACGCGTCCCCCGCGGTGAGGCTCCTGGCGACGTTTTCGTCGTACGCTTGGGTCCAGAAAGCCGCCTGCCCGTGGGAAGGCGACGCACTCAGGTCCAGGAGGACGACGTGCTGAGTTGATTTCTGCTCCGCCCTCGGCGTTTCGCCGCCGGTGCGTCGCGTGGCCACGACGATCGCCGCGACCGCGCCCAGCGCAATCGTGGCTACGATTACTTTACCCATCTGTCTCTGGCCTCCTTCGGGTTTGCGGCTCATCTTCATTTCATGCCGGAAGGGCGCCGCTGGTTGCTCACGGCCCGCGGCTCCGTTCCGGCCGCGTATCACAAACAATTAACCGGCCCGGATCGGTCTTACCGCCGGCGCGCGGCTTTTTTTTGCGCTTCCGGCTGTTTAGTGGCTTCAGGAGCCAGGTCGAGGCCGCCGCAATGGAAGTAGTGGACGAGGTTCCGCCGGTTGCGAAAGCCCCGCGCCGTCTGCTGCAGCCGGTCCTTCACCACGGCCGGCTGATTCGCCACCAGGTCGAGGCGGAGGTCAGATCACGAGCCAAGCCCGATCCGACGCCTATTCCGTGGCGCTCGATAGCGCTGATTTCACGGCTGGCGGACTCAACCAGAGCAGTCGAAAGTGTAGACACAGTCTCCGTGCCGAATGGTGTGCGGGCTCATCGCTCTGCCGCACGCCGCGCATCGGATGTGCCCGTTGAGTGGCCAGCCCATTCCGAATCGGGGTACTTAGCGTATTCACTGGTCTGAAATCTGGGGACCACTATAGTGCCGAACGAAGCGGCTGATTCAGACCAGCGCTGGCGCCTGATTCGAGGCTTCGGGTTGCAGTTCGCTGGCGCGCGCGAACTCCGCACGCGTGACCGCCAGCCAATCATCCACCGTGGAGACAAAGCTGTTTCGGGCTCCATCCGCATCGTGGGCCTTGATCGCTTCCAGCAGCGGCAGATGCTCGTAAGCGTCACGCAACAGGCTGAGCGGGTCCACGGTCGCAATGCGAATGGCGGTAAAAGCGAAGTAGGGCAGAACGGCGCGCCGCAGAGCCGCCTGCAGGTACTCATTGCCTGACATCTCCCAAACCAGCAGGTGCCAGCACATATCCTGCTGATTGAATGCGCGCGTATCCTTGGCCCGTGCGGCGTCGACCATCTCCATGTAGATGCGCTCCAGTTTCTCCACTTGGCCGGAGGTGCCGTGCTGCGCTGCCTCGCCGACCGCGTATGCTTCCAGCACGCGCCGCACCTGGAACACTTTTTCTACGTCATCGAAGCTCATCTTCGTGACATAGGTACCGAGATTGGTCTTCTTCAGGATGAAACCTTCCGATTCCAGTTCGATCAGGGCTTCGCGGACGGCCGTCAGGCTGGCGCCCAAGGCGATTGCAAGTTTGCGCTCGACCAGCCGCTCGCCTTCCTTCAGGGTGCCGCTGAGGATAGCTTCCCGGACCTGCTGCGCAATGCGGCCTCTGAGCGTATGTGGCGTAAGTTTTTTAAACATATGAAGTCATGATACCGGGGGGTTGTCGACACACCCCGTTCCTGTCATGATAGCATGCTTGGCCCGGGTCTGGTTCGATGATCGAGCATAAATCGGCGGTTGCCGGAAATACGAATGTCCGCAACCTGGGCGGCGAACATGTCGTCGGCCAGCAGGCAGAAGATGAGGAATTGGCGCAGCACTTTCAGCGCTTCTCCAAAGAACCGGCCCCGGCCGCTCTGTAAATACCGATCCTCTGTGTGCGACCGGTGGCACGCGTGTCCGCGATCTCGTTGTCTTCGATGACGAGATCGCTTACAAACGGTGCGATGTAGAATCCATAGCCCTCGCGTGGATTGCCGTTGTCCAGCACCTTGTTGTTGCGGAAGGTGTTGCGGTGGCCACTGTTCTTCAACGTTTCCTTGCGAAAGTACACCCCGCTCGATCCGTTTCGTGCAATGGTGTTGTTGAGAAACTGGTTGTCCGTATCCTTGTGCCCGACGGAGATGCCGTGGTGCCCGTTTTCCTGGATGATGTTGTCTTCGAAGCGCCCGTGTCGCACCCGCCAACAGAGAAAGAGCCCGACGCCGCCGTTGTGATGGATGCGGCAGCCCTTCACAAGAGGGCGCGCACTCCCGGTGCCGGGGTGAATACCATAGCCCGCGTGTCCGTAAGACTCACAGTTCAGGACGCTAACGTTTTCGGTGATCTGAAACGAGATGCCGTCTCCGTTGTAGTTCCGGGCGGTGCAGTTGCGAACGGTGACGTCGCGCACGTTGTACATGTAGATGGCTCCGCCGCGGCAGCCGTCGATGTAGGCATTCTCAGCGCGGTTGCCGTCCACGATGATGTCCTCGAAGACGACTTTCTCCGCGTTGATCGCACACAGGATCGGAAAGCTGTTGCGCACCCGCGCGTGTTGCCGCTCCAGGTCGTAATCGCGCACAGTCATGGGATCGATCACGAGGTACGGCGGCTTGACCGCGGCGACGGTCGAGATGCTGATATCCCAGCCGCTGCTCGAATCGTCCATTACCGCAATGCCCATGCCGGGGCGGAACTTCTCCGGCTCGGCCACAGGGAGCAGCCTTTCCCCATATTCACCGTCCTCGATCAGCGCGCTCTCGACCCCGCGACTCTTCTTCAGAATCGTTTTCCCGACCGAGCCCCGCACCGTGACACCCGAAGGGACGAACAGGCTGTTGTGCATCTCGTACGTCCCAGGGCCTATCGACAGCGTATCACCGGGCTTGAGCAGACTCGCGGCTTTCTGCAGCGCTGCATTGTCGGCGCCGACCACGTCGGCCGCCCCCGATTGAGCAACCGTCACCGTTCGGGGATTTCCAGCGGATGAGGTCACCGCCGAGCGGCCGCACCCGAAAGTGAGTACCACGAGAGCGCCCGCCAGAGCGGTACCCGGCACCAACGGCAGATATTTGGACATGATAGTCAGCTTAACCGACCGCACCAACGAATCCAAAGACGTACGCTGGGAAGCGCAGGTGGCCCCCCGGAGGCGCGCTCCACAACAGGACGAGTGGTAGATCGGCGCAGAATGCCGATCCGGCGGTCAGGTGGTGCAGAACCCGGATATCACACCTTCTCGGGCACCACGTACGGAGGACGATACGGCCGGGTAAGCAGGCGGTTCGCCTCCTCGTCTCCCGGGAACCGCTCGGTCTCTGGGTCAAACCTCACGGTCCTGCCCGTACGATAAGCAATGTTGGCAAGATGGCTCAAAGAAGCAGACAGATGCCCTTCGGCAATATCGGCGCTGAGATCGGTGGACTTGCGGCTACGCATTGCCCGGATGAAGTTGCGGAAGTGATCGAGGTTCGCGGCCGAGTCTCCGGGCCATTCGGCTTTGGGGCCGGCTTTCCGCTCCTTCCCCAGAAACGTGTAGTAGCTCGTGTACCCCGGCATCACCATGTAGCCCTCGGAGCCATAAAAGACGACCCCGACGGTGTTGTCCTCGCCCCGGCTGGAATAGACATCCCCAATGCCGGCCTCGTGATTCGTGATCCAGTGGCGCACCTCAAACTGGAGCAAAATCTTGCGGCCCTCATACTGGAAAGCGGCAAGCTGCGTATTCGGCGTCTCCTGGTCATCGCGGTGGACGAAGTGGCCGCCCATGGATTGGATCCTGGTGGGGTGCGTGTCCAGGCCCAAGCCCCAGCGCATGATGTCCAGTTGGTGCACGCCCTGGTTGCCGATCTCGCCATTCCCGTAGTCCCAGAAAAAGTGCCACGAATAGTGGAACCGCACCCGTGCAAACGGCTTCATGGGAGCCGGGCCCACCCAAAGGTCGTAGTGAACGCCCGCAGGCACCGGTTCCTCCTGCAGCTTTCCGACACTCTCCCGCCACTTGTAAGCCAGACCGCGCGCCATATAAATTTCACCGATCACGCCCTCGCGGAGCTTTTGCATGCCTTCCTGCATGACGGGGTTGCTGCGGGACTGAGTGCCGTGTTGTACGATGCGCTTATATTTGCGCGCGGCCTCGATCATTTTGCGGCCCTCGGAGACGTTATGAGAGGCCGGCTTCTCGAGGAAAACGTCTTTGCCCGCCTGGCAGGCCCAGATCGTCCCCAGCGCGTGCCAATGGTTCGGCGTGGCGAAGGCGACGGCGTCGATCGTGGGGTCTTCCAGCAACTTGCGCAGGTCAACAAACGTCTTCACCTCGTTCCCCGCCAGCGCCTGGAAATCGCTCGCCCGCTTGCGCAGGATGGACTCGTCGACATCGCAGAGCGCGGCTACCTCAACGTTGTCTTTCGCGAGCTCGTGAAAGCATTCGACGTGCCGCCAGCCGCGGCTCCGGACGCCGACCACCGCCACGCGAATGCGATCGTTGGCCCCCCAAAGGGAGCGGCCGGCAGCGGCGACGCCGGTTGCTATGAACTGCCGCCTGTTCCAATCGGGCATCTCAGACCTCCTCCGGCACGACGAACGGCGGCCGATAGCTGCAGCGCAACAAGCGGTTTGCCTCGTCGTCATTTGGGAATCGCTCCGCCCTCGGATCGAATCGGAGTTTCTGGCCGGTTCGATAAGAGATGTTCGCCAAGTGGCTAAGCGCCGCCGACAGGTGGCCCTCCGCGATATCCGCTGTGAGATCCGTATGCTTGCGGCTGCGGACTGCCCGGATGAAGTTGCGGAAGTGGTCCAGGCTGGCGGCCGGTTCCTCGGCTGTTTCACGCTTGGGGCCGGGTGTCCTGTTCTTGCCGAGAAACGTGTAGTAGCAGGTGTAACCCGGCATGACCATGTAGCCTTCCGTCCCGTAGAAGATGACTCCCACGAGGTTTTGCTGACCGCGGCTGGGGTAGATCTCGCCGATGCCCGCTTCGAGGTTGGTGATCCAGGGCCGGACATCAAACTGTAAGACCAGCTCGCGGCCCGCATAACGGAACCAGGCGACCTGAGTGTTGGGCGTCTCCTGATCATCCCTGTGAATGTAGTGCCCGCCCATGGACTGGATTTCAGTCGGGTGGGTGTCCAGTCCGAGGCCCCAACGCATGATGTCGAGCTGGTGAACGCCCTGATTGGCGATCTCGCCGTTGCCGTAATCCCAGAGGAAGTGCCAGTATTCGTGGAAGCGCTGCCGGGCGAAAGGCTTTAGGGGCGCCGGTCCGGTCCAAAGGTCGTAGTGGACCCCGGACGGAACGGGTTCTTCTTTCAATCTGCCGATGCTTTCCCTCCACTTGAAACAAAGCCCTCGCGCCATGTACACCTCGCCGATTACGCCCTCCCTGAGTTTCGCGACGCCCTCATGCATCGCTGGATTGCTGCGGGATTGCGTGCCGTGCTGCACGATGCGCCGGTACTTGCGCGCCGCCTCGATCATCTTGCGGCCTTCGAAGATGTTGTGGGAGGCGGGCTTCTCCAGGAAAACGTCTTTGCCGGCCTGGCAGGCCCAGATCGTTCCCAGCGCGTGCCAGTGGTCTGGCGTGGCGTAGGAGATCGCGTCGATCGACGGGTCCTCCAGCAGCTTGCGGACATCCGTGAGCAGCCTGGCTTTCTTGCCGGAGAGCTTCTCGTACTCCGCCGCTTGCTGGCTGAGGACAGCTTCATCGACATCGCAGAGCGCCGCGACCTCCAGGTTTTCTTCCTTGGCGAGGAGATGGAGGCAGCGGACGTGGTCCCGCCCGCGGCGTCGGAGGCCAACCACCGCCACCCGGATGCGGTCGTTGGGACCGCCGCGGCCGGCCGCAATAGCCGGAGCCAGGGCGCCCGCCGCCACTGCGGCGGACGATTTGAGAAATCTGCGTCGATTCGAATGCATGCTTCGCTCCTCAGTACACAAACCTGATTCCGATGTTTTTCAGGTCGCCGGTGAAGCTGGCGTTGCCGAAGCCGAGGGCCTGGCCGGCCTGGCCCCCGTAAACGCCCTGGGCCTGCCAGCCGCTCAGCAGCAGGCCGCAACAGGCCAGTCTTACGATCGCATCATTTCTTCCCATGTGACCTCGCGTTTCGCGTCCATAGCCATGCGGCCCAGAATTGAGGTGAAGGTGCTCTCGCAGGCGCTGAAGGCCGCATTCTCGGGCTTGCCGGACAGCACGT
>Ga0187850_10004374_pt1 | contig 11255 bp, 9 predicted proteins | sample June2016WEW_4_15_FD_132436 | JGI IMG/M metagenome (GOLD analysis project Ga0187850, IMG submission 132436) | Peatland microbial communities from SPRUCE experiment site at the Marcell Experimental Forest, Minnesota, USA - June2016WEW_4_150 | ecosystem: Environmental > Terrestrial > Soil >... | reverse complement strand
TGCGCTTGCGAGACGCGACCCTGGCAAGATACCTGCAGACCGGCATCACGCTCAAAACCCACTTCGACGTCAAACCGGGGACTTACCTGGTGCGCGCCGTGGTCCGGGATTCCGAAAGCGGCCAAATCTCCGGCCTAAACCGCACCGTCGAAATTCCTTATTAGGAGATCGACCCATGTCTCGACATCATCTGACCGTGACTCTGGGCCTTCTCACCGCCCTGGGCTGGCTGGGTCTCGCGTCTGCCACAGCTCCTGCCGCCCCACGCGGCGCACAGAATCCTTCCTCCCAAGCCGTCACGAGCGCGCCGGTAGTGATCAAGGCGGAAGCCAACTTGGTTCTGGTCGATGTGGTCGCGACCGATAAGAAGGGGAATTACCTCAAGGATTTGGAGCAGAAGGATTTCCATGTCTTTGAAGACGACGCGGAGCAGAAAATCTCCAGTTTCTCGCGCGCGGCGGACATCCAGCCGAACGCTCCCGAGCAGCAGCGCTACATGGTCCTGTTCTTCGACAACTCCACCATGGCGCCCAGCGACCAGGGCCGGGCGCGCGAGGCGGCAGGGAAGTTCGTGGAAAGCACGGCTTCCCCGAATCGCCAGGTGGCGGTGGTGGACTTTGGTGGAGTCTTGCGCGTTGCTCAGAACTTCACCTCGGACGGGGATCAGTTGAAGCGGGCCATCGGCGGCGTGAAGTTCGCAGCGGTTCAGCCCAACGCCTCGGGCCAGAGCATGCAACTTGCCTCCCTGGGTGTGCCGTCTCTGGGCCTTCGCCAATCCGACTTCGCGGCCCGTAGCGTGCTGCTCTCGATTCGCGAACTCGCCAAGACGCTACGCGCGGTCCCGGGTCGCAAGACGCTCATCTTGTTTTCGAGTGGATTTGCACTCACTGCGGAACGCCAGTCCGAGCTCGCGGCGACGATCGATTCGCTGAACAAGGCAAACATCGCCGTGTATCCCGTGGACGTACGCGGCCTGGCAACAACAGGAAACCCCGGGATGGACATATCGAATCCCTCCGGCCGCCCCGGATTCCCGCCCAGTTCATTTCTGCAGGACACAGATTCTCCCTTCCCTCACCAGCCGGGTCTTATGGCTGCGCTGATGATGCCTCCTGATCCCGATCCGCAGAGGCCGGGTGGAGGGGGCGGCGGACCCGTAGGGGGTGGTGGCGGCGCTGGCGGCGGCGCCGGAGGCGGCGTGGGTGGAGGGGGTGGCGCCGGGGGTGGTGGCAAACCCGGGGGTGGCGGCGGTGGCAATCCCGGAGCCGGCGGTGGGGCAAACCCGGGGCGGGCGGCGGGGCTAATCCCAGCGGTGGCCGCGGAGGCGGTAATACCCCACCAAACAATAACCCCAACTTTAACCCTGCCTATGCGTGCAGTGGCCCCGATGCTTTCCAGAACTCCCTCTGCGCGGGTCGCCAGATCATCCCCACCCCGCCGGATTCCGTAGCCACGAACCAGCAGGTCCTTTATGCGCTGGCCGCAGGCACCGGCGGTTTCACGATTTTCAACACCAACGATTTCCTCAAGGGCCTGGAGAAGGTCGCAAAAGAGATGAACGAATACTACATTCTCGGTTATGTCCCGCCCAACCAGACCCACGACGGCAGTTATCACAAGATCCGTGTGAAAGTGGACCGCGGGGGCGTGAACATTCGCTCCCGCAACGGTTACTTTGATGTGAAAAGTCCTGACCTCCTGGCAGGAAAGCCCGAGGGCAAGGTGTTGGAGGAGCGCGTCGCGAACCCGCAGCCCGGCGACATCCCTGTCTCGCTCCGGGCGCCCTACTTCTACATCGCGCCCGGCGTAGCGCGCGTGAATTTGGCCCTTTCCATTCCGGGCTCCTCCGTCGATTTCGAGAAGCAAAAGGGAAAGTTCCTTTCAAAGGTGAACGTGCTGGGAATCGCCTATCGCGAGGACGGCTCCGTGAGTGCGCGCTTCAGCGACACGGTGAAGTTGGACTATGAGAAAAAGGAAATCAAGGAGTTCTCCAAAGGCTCTTTCGACTACCAGACGACCTTCAACATTGCTCCGGGAAAATACACACTCAAGCTCGTCCTGAGCGCGGGAGGCGAAAAATTCGGAAAGTATGAAACGCCTCTGCTGGTGGACCCGTTCTCCGGCAACGAGTTCACCCTGGGCGGCCCGGCCCTCAGCGACAAGCTCGTTCCGGTTTCCGAGCTTGCCGTGAACATGGACGAGGCTTTGCTAGAAGAACGCCCGCCCCTCGTTTTCAAGGGCATGCAGGTCGTTCCTTCACCCAATAACCGGTTTGAGAAAAGCGCGCACCTTGTTTTCTACGTGGAAGTCTATGATCCCGTGTTGCGAAACCCGGACGTTCCACGCGTGGGAATCCTGTACAACATCGTGGACCGGAAAACCAGCCAGTCGGTCTACTCCTCCAACACGATCCTGATAAACGAATTGGTGCAGCAGGGTAATCCGCTGGTCCCTCTGGGCCTCAAACTGACCATTGACCAACTCCAGGCGGGCGACTACCGGCTGGAAGTCCGCGGACGCGATTCGGCCGGCAACACTTCACCCGTGCGCAGCGCCGATTTCTCCGTCGAGTAATCGGCGTGCCACGGAAGATCCCCTTGAAACCGCGAGGCCGGAGGCAAAACCCTCCGGCCTCTTCTCATGTCGCGATTCGCCGCGCGCTGCTCGCGTGGTTCCGCGCCCACGCGCGCGCCCTCCCCTGGCGAGAAAAGCGCGACCCCTACGCCATCTGGGTGTCAGAGGTCATGCTCCAACAGACCCAGATCGCGACGGTGATCCCTTATTACCCGCGCTTTCTCGCGGCCTTCCCAACCGTCTCGGACTTGGCGAAGGCGCCGCTCGAGCGTGTGCTGGAATTGTGGTCGGGCCTCGGCTACTACCGCCGCGCCCGTCACCTGCACCAAGCTGCACAGCTCCTCACAACGAAATTTGCCGGGCGGTTTCCCGAAGACTACGCGAGCCTTCGCGCTCTTCCCGGCATCGGCGATTACACGGCCAGGGCCGTGCTGAGCATCGCGTTCGATCAGCCCTACGCCGTGCTGGATGGGAATGTGGCGCGCGTGGTCGCCCGCCTGTTCGCTCTGCGCGGGAATCTGCATCAGCCCAAGTTCCGTGGCGCCGTCGAGACTGAACTCGCGGGGCTTCTCTCCCGCCGGCAGCCGGGTGATTTCAACCAGGCCCTGATGGAGCTCGGCCAAACCATTTGCCTGCCGCGCGGGCCGCGCTGCTCGGCCTGCCCACTCGCGCAAGGGTGTCGCGGCTTTCGCTCCGGCGACCAGGAGACGTTCCCGACTCCCCGCCCTCGCCGCGCCGTCGAATCCCATTATCTCGCCGCGGCCCTCCTCCGGCGTGGAACGCGGGTGGCCATGGTGCGCGGGCTCGATGAGGGATTACTTGATGACCTTTGGAATTTCCCCGCGGCTTTCGGCCGCTCACCGGCGGAAGCGCTGGACCGCCTGCGCGAAAAACTTCATCGCCTCACTCGCGCCTCCTTCTCCCTCGGCGAGCCGGTGGAGGAATTTCGCCACCGCATCACTTTTCGAACCATCCACGGACGAGTTTATCCCGTCGAAAACTTCCGCGGAGGGCCGCGCGGCTCCTGGCGCTGGTTCGAACTCGCACGCCTGCCGCAGGCCGCCATCTCCCAACTGGCCCGCAAGATTGTCCATCGGGTGATCGGGTAATCGGATCGTCGGTTCATCGGATCACCAGGGAGCGCCATTCACTATTCACCCCGGGTTCACGATTTGAGACTCAGCCATTAGATCTGTGCTGATCTCCGACGCCTCTGTTCATGTGGGTTTCGACGTGCTGAAGATGCTCCGGAGATCGAGCGCCAGCAAGGGACCGGGAAAGGGGTGGCGTTTCGCGCCGACGCCGTTATAGATGGAAATCCACGTTGAGATGCCTAAGGCAAAGCGTCCCCCGGCGCCTTCCTAGGGTTGTTCTCGATCGGGCAGAGCTTGCACGCACGAGTTCTGCCCAGTGAGAGTGGGGTGTATAATCTACCAGGACGTGGCGGCACAGCGCTGGTGGATTCCTGGCTCAAGTCCATGGGCTACCGTGCGGATCGCATGACGCTGAAGAGCGGTCTCCTACTTGTCAGCCTGTCGGTCTGGGTGGTGGCGCCGCAGGTGAGAGGGCAGGTGCCCTTGAACGCCGCCGACAGCGCGAAGGTCGAGCATTTCCTGGATAGCGGCCAATCCCATCCCCCCCTTAACTGTTCCATCGAACCCCGCAAGCCATTCCTGGATTTCGCGTTCCGCTTCGATGTGGGGTACATCCTCAGGTGCCCCCTGCGCGCGTTTGGAGGGCGCGAAAGCACGGTCCTGGATTTCGTGCGAGTCACCCCTCAGGTTGGCAAGCCCCTGATACTGGGCGAATCTCACCGGGTACCGGGGATCCCTCCTGAACAAGCTGCCGCTCCAAATGCTAGGAAGCTGAAAGGCGAGGTCGAGGTGAGCGGAGGGTTTGCCGTAGGAGAGGGGTGGTATCAAGTCGAGGTCCTGCTCATGGACCCGGAAACTGGCCGGACATCCCGGAAGCGCTGGAGCGTGCGTGTGGCTCGCAGCCACAGCGAGCAGGCTGTGGTCGTAGGTGTCCCACGCGGCACCGCTACGCCCATGGCATTCCGACCTTGGCAGGGCAAACTCGACACGAGCGGGAAGGGGTTGCGACTCACGATCTTGCTGGACGCCGCGCCTATATACCCCTACGCGCAGAAGCTGCGGGCGTGGGACCGCGCGGCTCTGCTCGGGTCGCTATCCACTCTTCTGGGGCAGATTCCCTGTGCCTCGGTGCGCTTGATTGCTTTCAATCTCGACCAGCAGCGAGAGGTGTTCCGGCAGGACGACTTCGCCGACGCGGGATTCATGAAGCTCGCCGAGGCCCTGCGGACTCTGGAGCTGGGGACGGTCTCTTACCGTGTGCTGCAACAGCGCCAGGGCTGGCTGGATATGTTGGTGAATTTTGCCAACCGGGAAGTGACTGCGGCGAATCCCTCGGACGCCGTGATCATTCTCGGGCCGCATGTTCGTTATTACGCGGGGGTTCCGCGCGAGATGCTGAAGGTTCGCGAAACTCCCAATCCGCACTTTTGCTACTTCGAGTATCTTCCCGGCGTTGGACAGCTTCCCGATACGTTGCAGATTCTCACCAAGAGGCTGGACGGCACTGTGTATGAAATCCACTCTGCGGGCGACTTCGCGCGCGCCATCCAAAACCTGCTTGCGCGGGTGCAGCCGAGTGGTGGGGCTACCGTCGACAGTCGCTGGCCTCCCCGGCCAGCACCCCCGCAATAGCCGCGTAGGTAGCCCCCACCAGGATTCCCCTGTTGTGCCTCCCGGCGGACGAAAGGTATCGCCTCCGCCCTAAGATTGCAAACTGAATTATATTCGGGTGCGCGCTAGGCTCCTGACAAATGTCCCCAAACCAGCTCGCCGCCAAGCTGGGCACCGCAATGATCTGGCTTAGAATCGGAAATTCCGGTTCACTAATCAGTATTCCCTGCCGGCGCTCAGCCATTCACGTCGCGCGCGGGGATTTTCTGCAATAGAATAGAGCCCGGAACCGGGGCATGCGAACCGATGAGCGAGCGCCCACATGTTGTCGTCACTGACCTGAGCCAAAAGCAGGCGCACATCAGCGTGCAGCGTTACTTTGAGATTTCTCTTCTGCTGATGCTCGCCACGGGCTTCCTCACCGTTGCCACCACGGGCAAGCTGGACCTGGTTTCTATGGTCGGGATGTTCGGCGCGCTGGTTATCAAGCTGTGGAGCTACGTTCGCGAAGCCGATTATTCCCTTTCCCCCAAAACGGTCACACGAATTTCCATTTTCTACATCTTCTTCTATGGCCTGGATTTTCTAATTTTCTCTTCCGGCCCCAGCCCGCTCGACCGCATGCTCTCCGCCACGGTGCATCTGGTGCTCTTCACGGCGGTCATGAAGATCTTTTCGGCTCGGACTTACCGCGACTACGGCTATCTGGCCACGCTTTCGTTCCTGATGATGCTGGCGAGCGCCGTCCTGACGGTAGGGACCACCTTCTTGGTTTTCTTCACGCTCTATGTTCTCTTCGCCATTTCGACGTTCATCAGCTACGAAATCAAGCGCGCCGTGGAAGCGGCCTGGCGCGCTCCCGAGGGACCTTTCCGTGCGGCCGAGCAGAATCGCCGGGCCATGGAAAAAGCGCTGATGACGGCGGCGGTCGGCTTGGCCGGGGGAATCATCCTTCTGGCCGCCGTGCTCTTTTTCGTCATTCCCCGGTATCGGACGGGGTACCTGACCGGCCTTTCCATGCAGGCCCAGAACATTACGGGCTTTTCCGAATCCGTCAATCTGGGAGACATCCGCAAGATCCTGCGCTCACCCCTGGTGGTGATGCGGGTGATGCCGGAGGGAAATCCCCGCCAGTTCGTGGGCGTTAAGTGGCGGGGCGTCAGTCTGAACAGTTTTGACGGCAAGCACTGGTTCAATGACAACACCGAGCAATTCCCCCTGCAGCCTGCGTCCTATCAACGGTTCATGATCCCGCTGCCCGAGGGCTGGGAGCACCGCCCGCAACGTCCGCTGCGCTACCGCATCCTGCGCGCGGCCCTCTCCACCGACGTGCTCTTCGCTGCCGCTGAACCACGTGAACTCAGCGGCCAGATGCGCCTGCTGAGCCTGGACCAGACCGGCTCCCTGCACAGCCCGCTAAACACCAACGTCCCTTTCGTCTACACCGTGGTCTCCGAAACCGGCCTGCCGCCGGCGGGCGAGCTGCGTCATACCCCCGCGCAGTCTCCGGACGGAATTCGCTTGGTTTATCTGCGCCTGCCCCAAATGGACCCACGCGTCGGCGAGCTGGCTCGCACTCTTACCGCTTCCGCAACCAATAACTACGACCGTGCGGTCGCCATCCAGTCCTATCTGCGCAGCAATTTCCAGTACACACTTGACCCGCTGGCCATCGAGCCCGGCGACCCCATCGGGAGTTTCCTGTTCAAATCCAAGTCGGGCTACTGCGAGTATTTTGCCGCCGCCATGGCGGTGATGTTGCGCACGCTCAAAGTCCCCGCACGGCTCGTCAATGGGTTTCAGACAGGTTCCTACAATCGCCTCGGCAAGGATTTTGTGGTGCGCGCTCGCGACGCGCATAGCTGGGTGGAGGTCTACTTCCCCGGCTACGGTTGGATCCCCTTCGATCCCACGCCGGCCGATCCCGCTCCCGTCTTGCCAAGCGTATGGGACGACTATGTCGACGCCGCAGCTCTTTTCTGGAATGAGTGGATCATCAACTACGACTTCGGCCACCAGGTGCAGTTGGCGCGAGAGGTCGAGCAGGAATCCCACGACTTCCAACAGGCTTTTCGCTCTCGTGCCGAGAGACTCAAGCGCCAGGGAATTCGCGCCGCCTATCGTATCGAGGGCTGGCTGATGTCGCACAAGCTCCTGGTGCTCGTGATCATGCTGGCAATCCTGGCGGGCTTGATTGTCACCGACAAGAGCGGGTGGCTGACGGAAGTCCGCTTCCTGTTGGCCTGGAAATTCGCGCGGCGCGACATGGCCTTAAGCCGGCGCGAAGCTACGCTCACTTATCAGCGGCTGCTCAAGACATTGCAGAAAAAAGGGTATCGGAAAAGGCCTTCCCAGACGCCGAGGGAGTTTGCGCTTTCCTTTCTAGGTACCCGGTGGGGACTCGGGGTGCAGGAATTCACGCAACTCTACAATTTGCTGCGCTTCGGCCAAGCGTCCGTCCCGCTCGCCCGCCTGCGTCGGATCATCGACGAGATCACCAGGAGTTAGCCCGAATTTCTCACCACGCTCCGCTGCTTTTCGTCCGGCGGTCGGGAGGGCGGGGCTAAACAGGCTGCGGAAAAACGCTTCCCTAGTGTCATTCTGAGCGAAGCGCAGAATCTCGCCCTGTGCATTTTCATGACCGTGCGAGATTCTTCGTCGCCTGCGGCTCCTCAGAATGGCAGCGCCCACGGGCTTTTCCGCAGCCTGTTTAGCCCCCCCTCCCTCGTCGTGGTGAGAAACTCCGGTTAGGACCCTGTTCCCCCGCAAGCCACAGGTAAACATCGAAGCTGAAAGCTGACCGTCGATTGCTGAAAGCTTCTCTTAGGGAATCGACTTCCCGCCATCCACCACGAAGACCTGCCCCGTGATGAAATCGCCGCGCGTGGCGAGATAGAGCGTCATTTCCGCAATGTCCTGGGCGGCCCCGGCTTTCCGAAGCGGCGTCGCGCGGATGATCTTCTTGATGGTGGCGTCGCGTTTTTCATCCGGGAAGAGAATTGTCCCGGGCGCGATGCTATTCACGCGGATGCGTGGGGCCAGCGCCTTCGCCAGCGAGCGCGTCAGGGAGATCAGCGCCGCCTTCGACGCACAATAGTGCAGGTAGTTCGGCCATGCCTGCAGCCCGCCGAGCGAGGAGATGTTGATGATATTTCCTCGGCCCTGGCGCATCATCAGGCGCGCTGCGGCCTGGGCGCAAAAGAAGGGGCCTTTCAGATTGATTCCCAGAATACGATCCCAATCTTTTTCCGTGAGCTGGTCCCAACTCCCGGCAAAGAACGTGCCCGCGTTGTTCACGAGGAGGTCCAGGCGGCCAAAACGCTTTTCGACCGCGCGGAACATCGCCGCGATTTGCCTCGGCCGTGAGACGTCCGCGCGGATGGCCAGTGCGCGGACCCCGAGCGCAGCCATCTCGCGCACGGTGGCCAGCGCCTCCTCACGCGACTCGTGGTAGTTCACGACCACGTCCGCCCCGGCCCGCGCCAGTGCCAAGGCTATGGCACGCCCGATCCGTTTCCCGCCGCCGGTCACCAACGCCACCTGGTCCCGAAGAGGTCGTTCGCTCATAGTCTCTCGATTGATAACACGCCTATCGCCATTGTCAAGGGGAGTCCGCAAGTGGTTTCTTGCGCCCAGGCGCAAATTGGCATAGAGTCTTGTGCGAGGCGCCCGCCATGCAGGATGGATCCCTGGACGACATCGGGCATTTTCTCGCCACCAAGAGACTCGCCATCGTGGGAGTCTCTCGTCACCCGAGACACTTCTCGCGAGGGTTGTTTCGAGAGTTTCTGGCGCAGGGGTACGACGCTGTCCCCGTGAATCCGCAGGCCAAGGAAATCGAGGGCCATACGTGTTTCGCCTGCGTCGCCGACATCACCCCGCCCGTGGAAGCCGCGCTGCTGATGACGCCAGCAGCTACAACCGACCAGGCCTTGCGCGAATGCAACGAAGCTGCCGTCAAGCGAATTTGGATATACCAGACCGGGGGAGACGGAGAGGTTCATGAGCGCGCGGTGGAGTCCTGCCGGAAGCGCGGCTCCGCCGTGATCGAAGGTTACTGCCCGTTCATGTTTTTTCCCAGCTCGGCGTTTTTCCACCGTGTGCACCGCTTCTTCATGAAGGTCGCGGGCAGTTATCCGCTCTAAAGCCCTAGCGCGCCGCGCGGGTGCTCCATCGGACGCCCGCGTCACTGCATCAGTTCGAGTCTTGCCGTGAAATGCCGCAAAAAGGGAGCTTCGTAAGTTAACCGCAAACCGCCAATCTGCTCCCGCCGCTTCCAAACCTCCAGAATCACCTCAATGACGTAGTCGATGTGACTCTGGGTGTAGACGCGGCGCGGAATGGCCAGGCGCACCAAGTCCATCTTTGCCGCCGCGCCGAACATCAGCGAGCCGATCTCGACGGAGCGAATTCCGCCTTCCAGGTAGAGTTCCGCGGCCAGCGCCACGCCTGGAAACTGCTCGGTAGGAATGTGCGGAAGGAAAGCGCGCGCGTCGAGATAGACGGCGTGCCCGCCGGGCGGCTGCACGATGGGCACCCCCTCGTCGGAAATGTGCTTCCCTAGATACCCTGTCGACACGATCCGATAGCGGAGGTAGTCTTCTTCCAGCACTTCTTGCACGCCCACGGCAATCGCTTCCAGATCACGTCCGGCCAGCCCGCCATAAGTCGGATAACCCTCCGTCAGAATCAGCAGGTTCTTTTCCTGTTGCGCAAGCGAGTCATCGTTGGTGCAGAGGAACCCGCCGATGTTCGCCAAACCGTCCTTCTTGGCCGACATCGTGCAGCCGTCGCCGAGGCGGAAGATTTCCTGTGCGATCTGCTTCGGCGTTTTGGATTCGTACCCCTGCTCGCGCAGTTTGATGAAGTAGGCGTTCTCGGCAAATCGGCAGGCATCAAAGTAGAGCGGAATACTGTGCTTGCGGCAGACCGCACTCGCCGCCCGCATGTTCTCGATCGAGACCGGTTGGCCACCCCCGGAGTTGTTGGTGATCGTCAGCATCACCAGCGGCACCCGCTCGCGCCCGACGCGCACGATCAGTTGCTCGAGCGCGGCCACGTCCATGTTGCCCTTGAACGGATGCACGAGCGACGGTTGCCTGCCTTCCGCAATCGGCAAGTCCGCGGCTTCGGCGCCCACAAATTCCACGTTCGCGCGCGTGGTGTCGAAGTGCGTGTTGTTCGGGACCACGTCGCCTTTCTTGCACATCACACTGAACAGGATGCGCTCCGCGGCCCGCCCCTGGTGCGTGGGAATCACGTGCTTGTATCCGAAGATACCTTGCACGGAGCGGCGGAAGCGGTCAAAGCTCTTACTGCCCGCGTAGCTTTCATCCCCTTCCATCATGGCCGCCCACTGGTGCGTCGACATGGCGCCGGTCCCCGAATCCGTCAGGAGATCAATCAGCACATCCTCGGCCGGCAGCAAAAACAGGTTGTAGTAAGCGGAGCGCAGTAACGCTTGGCGCTCTGCTCGTGTAGTCCAGCGAATGGGTTCCACGCTCTTGATCTTGAAAGGTTCGATAATGGTGCGGATGGGCACAAGGGGCTCCTTGGACTGACGTCTTGGAAGTCCGTCTTCTGTGCGCTGGCGATGCGTCGCAAGGTGATTCTACTCCATCGACGCGACGAGTGCCGCCCGCTGTGCCGCGCCGTGCCTTGACCCCGATCCCATCGGGGTTCGATTTCCACAGTCCGACCCACTGATGGAAAGAGGGTAGTCGCAATGGAAGCTAGCCGAATTCGGGATCGGGGTTGACGCTTCTCCACCCTCCCCCTTAGAATCCAGTATTGCTCTGGATTGAGGCGGTGCTTAATACCAAGCCCGGCTGTCACCTGTGCGACCGAGTGAAAGACCAGGTTGATGGTGTGTTGTAGCGCTGAGCTTTAGTGTATGGTGCCAGGAGATCCTTTACAGTTAGTGCCAAGACATGCTTTACACCTTGGGGTAGAGTTTCCGGCCGAGGTGGGGATTAT
>Ga0187850_10004371_pt1 | contig 11263 bp, 12 predicted proteins | sample June2016WEW_4_15_FD_132436 | JGI IMG/M metagenome (GOLD analysis project Ga0187850, IMG submission 132436) | Peatland microbial communities from SPRUCE experiment site at the Marcell Experimental Forest, Minnesota, USA - June2016WEW_4_150 | ecosystem: Environmental > Terrestrial > Soil >... | reverse complement strand
GTTCCTTTTCTTTTCCAGTCATTATCAACCAATAGTCTACGGGCCCCTTCCACTTCTCAATCTTCCAGCCAAACACCTTTTCATAGAAGGTTATGGCGTTCTCAGGCTTTTTGGCGTCTATTTCAAAATGAACGACTCTTGGCAACTTCAACACCTCAGTTGTAGATTCTATCGAGCTTTTCATTCATAAGTGTTTTCTGTTCTCTTCAATCTCCAATAACGCGGTTGCTAGGCGAAGGGAAGCTCACAAGAAATCGATTTATGCTCAACTCATGGACCTCAAACACACAGAGTTCATCGGGAAAGTCGCCCATCGAGAATAGGAAGCATCTCAACTGATCGAAACAGAGTTTGAGTCGGCCCTCGGCTACAGGAGCAACAGAATTTTCAAGAAAAGAAAGCAACCGCTAACGGGCTTTCTGTAAAATCGCCCACGGGTACAGTCTGTAGCGGGCGAGGGGATTTGCGTCCAAGCCACGGTGAAGGCTCTATATTTCTTTCAAGGTCCTCAGGCAACTGGTCATCATCTTCCTGCATTTTTCTCGAATCTCTGGCGGCATTCCCATCATCATTTTCTTGCAGTCGCTTTCGCTGAAATCGCCCATGAGTTTAGCCATCATGTTAGGCTTCATATCTTTCATCATTATGGGCATCATTAATCTCATCATTTCCGTCCTTTCTTCTTCGCTCATGCTTGCCATAAACTCTTCCATCATTTTCTTTTTGTCCTCTTTGCTCATGTTCTTCATGAAATGCTTCATCATAGCCTCCAAACGTGTCGGGCCTCCAAGATAGGAGTGGAATTCTTGTCCTATTAGAGTTACCTATGATTCCGCTGCCGCTTTTCCAACCCTGCTTCCGTTACCCACTTTTCAAATTCAGTGAAGAAGTGGAGATGGGTCATTAAGTCATGGCGGGCGGGGTGGGATTTGCACCCGCATCCAAGTGGCGAAATCTCCCGCAGCTCCCTTTTTTTTCTTGACAAAATGCTGAACAGATATCGAAATTTGAATACTAGTTAACACATCAACGTTTGCCTGAGACAATCTTCTTCAGAATACTATTTACTGAGGTGAAGACCGATGCTGCGTATGCGCCTCTTTCAGAGGGAGCGGCAATGAGATATTCTGCAGCGCTCGTCGGTCCCGCAGAAGTTTCAGATGCAAATGAGGTTTGCAGTAATTCTATGGACTCAGCTACGAAGGCATTTTCGGATGCCCAAGATGACAGAAGCTGGTCAATCTTTGGGACTGAAACAAGGATAGAGTAGATGTTGTAGGTATCTTTGATTCTGTTGCCATCATTGTCAAAGGCGTGGGCTTTGAGTGCTATCGATGCGATTGGGCCGGAGACTAGGATTTCTGTCTTGTCAAGTTTTTGGGTGAAGTTGTCTTCAAAGGCAATCGAGCATCCCTTAACTACGACTGGGGATAAACCCTCTTGTATTCTGTAGGTTGATACGTCTTCAGGAACATGCTCTGGTTCGCACAGAAAATGAATTTCGTAGGTGATTTCTTTTTCAGTCTTTGAAAATTCAAAAGGTCCGGTTTTCGTGTATGTTAGTTTTTCGACCATTAGTCGTTCGATTCTCGCATATGTTTTCATCAGTTCCAAGGAAAGAACAAGATCTACATCTCTGGAACCTGTATGCTCAAATTTACCTAACGTTATAAAGTAGGGCGCCCACCCGCCTGTAAGAACATATTTCTCTCGTAGGTTTTTGTTACGATTAAACGCCTCACTGATTTCATTCAATGCTTTGTAAGATGTTTCGACTTGTGCCCTTGTGTAGACCACGTTCGATCGCCTCTACGGATTCAAATGTCAGTTGTGCCTTCTCCAATTCTTTCATTGCAGCGTCAGTTATGCGTGGTGCGACTATAACACCTTTTGCTTTCTTTGGGAAAGATGCAATTGCCTTTTTCAACTGATCCACGGCTTCCAGTTTTGCGGTTGTGTTCTTACACTCGACCAGAATGTATTCCTCTGTCTTTGGGTCAAAAAGGATGATATCAGTTTGCTGCACGGAGCCTGTCGTTCGTGCCTTCTCAGCGGTTAGTCCTTTTTGCTCGAAAAACCGCGTGGCAAGTTCAATTAGGTCCATTCCTTGAGTCTTTCTTTCGAGATTCTTGGTCAAGAGCCGTTCGGCTGCTTCTCTCGTTCTGTCTGTGAGGTTGAACAAATCTAGAACTAATTGAACATCCGAAACCACTGAGACCGTGCCAACTCTGTCATCTGTCGTATTTCTTAATCCGTAAAGAATTGACTCGTCTTCGGCTATTAGGAAAATCACATTCCCACCGATTTCAGCAATTTCAAGACTTAGGTCATCTACGACTTTTTTCAAATCGTCTTCATTCGTGAGGTACATGTGAATCTCTGCGGGTCTAATGTATTGCGTGAGAAGATCTGTCGCGAATGGTCCGGTAAACGCATATTCTAGACCATATCGCATGGCTGTCTTCGCCAGCACCCTCCCTATTTCATATACCGTACCTTGAGCATAATACGTCTTGTGTGGCGAAATATTCGGGTCGTAGAACGATGCCCATCTTCTGAGTAGTTCTTCCTCTTTACGTAGCTTCAGGCGCATTGATCTGTCTCTAACCAGAAAACCCATGTCGATTAGCTTGTTTGTGACCGTGGAGACCGTGCCCAAACTGGCTTTGGCTTCCAATGCCAGTTCTCGGATTCTCCATGTTCCTGTAGGTTTTGATAGTAGAACGCGAACTACTCTGCTGGATTTTCCTGTGAATATGCTTCTGACCATAATACGATCAATGTTCAGTGAGGTATTTATATGTTCAGTTTTACTGAACTTGTTCAATATTTTACATAAGTTCAATATTTCTGAACAGCACAACCAAGTTACAATTGAGCAAGCGCCCGCGGTGTGTAGAGCTAGAATAAGTCGCTAATAGTTTTCAAATTCACATGTCCTTAGATTGCCTTTGCTACGGTTACATTCAATGCAGGAAGGGACGAGATTTCTTAGGTAGTCAGTTCCACCTTTTGAAAGCGGGTGACTGTGGTCTGCTTCCCATGCTCCTTTCCTGCCTTACCTGCCATAGTTCTTCCATGATAGCCTCTTCCCGCAATGCCAGCAGTAGCCATCGTTCTTATCGAAGAAGTATGAGAGATCTTCATTGGTATATCCCAATTATACATCCCTCGACGAGGCGGTCGTGTGGGCCGTTGGATGGGCTGTCCCTCGTGGGAGTTACAAGGTACATGGGAAACAGAAACTATGGTAGACTTAAAATGTAGCACCTTCATTCGTCCTCAATCCAATGCACTTCTTGAGTCGTTCGCTAAGCGTTTTGCTTTCTTTTCGTAATTGCGTTACGTTTCTTTGCCATGTACTATAAGTTCTTCCTTTTCCTTTCTAAATCTCTTCAAAACTGCATTCTTCTCAAGTTCGCTGTTTAACATATCATTGACACCAAGATCAAATGGTGCTATGTTGGAAAAAATTTGCCAGAACAATACTCTCAAATCGCTTCTGTGAAAATAGACACCAAAACTAGTACACAAAATAGTACACAAAATAGTACACAAACACAAAACCCTGATTTAAGCTCTATTTCTGAAAATATAGCGGGGGGGGTGGGATTTGCACTCGGCACCAAGTGGGGATATCTCCCGATATTCCCTTTTTTCTTTTCAGGGAGAGGAGCACTGTCCCCAGAATATCGTTTAATTAGTTCAAAATCTTGAAAAGCTGATTGAGGTTTGAAATTGTTGGGATCGACGCTTTTTCCATGTCTCCTTTACTACTGAATCCAGTCAATACACCTACCGTATTGATCCCCAACTCCTTTGCGGGCTGTAGTTCACTGAGTGAATCGCCTACGCACAGCATGTCCTTGGGATCTATTTTCATCAACCCAATTACGCTTTCGTATAGTTTCTTTCTTTGTTCTTGAAAAGGGAGCAGCGGTATTTCTTTGACTCCATGATGTCTTGCAGCAGACTCCCTGGTGACAATCAGTGTAAAGAATTTCCTGATGCCAAAGATCTCTAGCTCCTCGTTCGTGGATGAGAGGGCATCTCTAGAAGTCACAATAACCAGTTTATACCTCTCAGAAAGAGTAGAGAGCACGTTATATGCGCCATCGTGGATTTTCGTCAAGCTGAAAGCTTCTCTCGTCGTAAAATAAGCAAAACCTGCTTTGGCGTATTCTTCTTCCTCCCTTTCTGTCAACTTGATGCCAAGCTCTTCAACAATGTCGGAATGGCCTTTACCATAGCGGTAGCGTTTCCTAACTTCCTCTAAAGAGACATTATAGCCAAGCTCGTTTAGAGCCTTATAGCGTGCAAATGCGTCCCTTTCAAGGATGTCGAAAATCGTTCCATCAAGATCAAAGAGGATTGCTTTGACTCTCATCCTGTCTAAACTCACCTTATGGAAGAAAAGAGTATTAGTCCGCCATGTTGACCAGCAGACTTCTGTTTCGCACGCGCTCCTCGGCTCCAGTTCGTTAAGTTCATCGAGTTAGGATTAGGCTTGACCTTTGTATGTCGTGTAGCTGGTGTATGGCGGCGGAATATCGTGTTGCCAGTAGATGCATAGTATTTCTCCGCGGTGATGTATCTCCTCTTCAATCACATGCATTAGAATATCTTCGGTCTTGTTCCGATTGATGTTTCCGTCTCTTCCTTTGAATTCGAACACGCTCTGGAGCTTCTCATCCGTGAGTTTCTCCAGATATTCACTTGTCTCAGCCTCAACTTTATCAGCATATTCTTGAATGGAATTGACATCTGCATATTTAGTGAATGGAGCGTTGTAGATTCCTTCTATGCTTTTTCCGCTCAAACGTCTCACCCAGAGATGCTCGGCCTGTAGACTGTGAACGAATATGTCCCGGATAGAGTCAAAGCTGGCTCCGCAGCTTTCTACAACCGTTTTCCATGGGATTTCTGCCATGCTTTTCAGGAATTTGCGGCGCGAATACCAATTATATCCAAACAGATCCTTGATGTTCAAAGATATCTCCAGAAAAAGCGTAATGTTTTGCTTTCTAATAACGTTTGTTAGCCAATCATGTTTCTTATGGCAAAATGGATCCCTGAATTAATTAGCTGTTATGCTCTCCCTTTTCCCAAAGTCGATTAGTGCGCGCTTTAAGGACTAGTGTTTGCGTTGGGATTTTGACCCTCGCGCGCAGTGGTTCCAGAGTTTACTTCTATGGCCGCGTTGCTGCTGGTGGCGCGCGCTCTAGAGTTTGAGGCCTTTTGCCACTCGTTTGCCAAACTCTGGATCGGCTTGAGTAAGATTCTCGACCATCCGTTTCTGAATAAACTTCTCTGCGTGACTCAGAGAATCCACGATGTTATCAACTAGGTGGTCCTGATCCATTTTGCCTAGTGAGCGGTAGCGTTCGCCCGCTTGCTTGAAGTCGTTTGTCAAAGTGATTTTCTGGCGCACGATGTCTGCGTCAAGATGCTCGTGAGTCGTGCCAGTGGCCGGAGCTTCATGTGGCATTCCATCTGCTAGCGTGTTGGGTTCGTAGTTGACTGTTCCTCCACCGTAGGGCGCATACTGCATGGCTCCATCGCGCTGGTCATTATTAACTGGCACCTGCGGCAGATTAACTGGAAGTTGCAGATAATTGGGACCTAGCCGATGTCGTTGCGTGTCTGCGTACGAGAAGACTCTACCTTGCAAGAGCTTGTCGGCAGAAAAATCAATTCCAGGAACAACAGAACCTGGGGAGAAAGCAGCTTGCTCTGTTTCAGCAAAGAAGTTTTCAGGGTTGCGGTTCAACACCATTTTGCCCACAGGTATAAGGGGGAATTTGTCTTCTGGCCAGGTTTTTGTGGCGTCAAGCGGGTCGAAGCCCTGCTTCAACTCATCCGCAATTTCCATGATCTGAACGCACAATTCGTACTCAGCTGTCTTCCCTGAAGCAATGGTTCCATTCAAGTCGCGAGTAGCAATGTCAGGGTCCTCACCAGCCAAGCGAGTGGCTTCGTGACGATCGATAGTTTCGATTCCTGCTTTTGGCTTCCAATGGTACTTGACGTAGACCGCTTTGCCCTTGGCGTTCACCCATTTGTACGTGTTGACGCCAAATCCTTCCATTTTTCTGTAGCTCTTGACTGTGCCTCGGTCTGAGAAGAGCCAAGTGATCATGTGAGTCGATTCAGGAGTCAGCGAGATGAAGTCCCAGAAGCGACTGTTTGCCGACGAGCTTGTAGGATAGCCAGTGTCAGGGGCAGGCTTGAAGGCGTGCACCATGTCAGGGAATTTGATGGCGTCTCGGATGAAGAAGACTGGCAAGTTGTTGCCCACCAAGTCGTAGTTGCCGTCTTCAGTGTAAAACTTTACGGCAAAGCCCCTTGGATCGCGAGCCGTATCTGCGGATCCTCTTGAGCCCACAACTGTGGAGAAGCGGACGAAGACAGGTGTTTTCTTCTCTGGGTCTTGAAGGAATTTTGCGCAAGTGTATTTTGCCATGCTCTTGTACACTTGGAAATGTCCGTGTGCGCCGGCACCTTTCGCGTGCACCACACGCTCGGGAATGCGTTCACGGTCAAAGTGTGCAAGCTTCTCAATCAAATGCACATCCTGCAGCAAAACAGGACCGCGCTCGCCTGCGGTGAGCGAATTCTGGTTGTCAGAGACAGGAACACCCTGATTTGTCGTGAGATGTTTCTCTTTCATAACTTTCACATTCCTTTTCTGTTGTTTTGTAACGTCTTAAGCTGTCAAAGAGCTAAAGGCTTATTTAAGATTTGTTATTATCTAATAAGACGTATGAGTCGCTTTCAGAAATCAGACGCATTGATAATCGAAACTCTCCGAAAGAAAGGATACAAGGCCACTACGCAAAGGATAGCTATTTGTCGATTTGCCCTCCATAGCCGAGACCATCCGAGCGCGCAAAGAGTCTACGATGAAGTAAGGAGAGTTCATCCAACTGTCAGTCTTGCAACAGTCTACAAGACACTTAAGATTCTGACGGAACACGGCCTGGTCCAAGAACTGGATTTGCCACAAAGTCAGGCAAGATTCGATTCTTATGTGGAGCCTCACATCAACCTGGTCTGCATGCAGTGTGGCAACATTCAAGATTTCGATGACAGTGCTGCCCGAGAAATGGTTGAAAGAGTGGCGGCCAAAGCAGAATTCACGCGGACGGGGCAACGCTTGGATATTTATGGCGTTTGCAAGACTTGCCGCAGCAGAAACAAATAGCACGCAGGCTAGAACCCAAAGAGGTTCAGACTTCTACCGTCATACACCGAAAGAGCACACGCGATACAAGGCTCCAAAAGCTTCCTGTCCCTCATGCCTTGCCACTAACCTGAAGACCTATCAAGACTTGCCAAGGAAATCTTGTCGACCTGCGTTCTCTTGAAAACACCTCTTTTTTAGCGCGCTTTCCTTAGCAGTTTTCGCAACTTTATTATCGTAGCAATGACTTCGGACTGTTGAGGTGATTGTGATGGGTGTGAAGGAAAACATGAAATTGATGATGACTTTGGATGATGCTTGGAACGATCAGGACTGGGAGACATTTAAGAAACGTCACGCAGCAAACGTTGCTGTCTACTGGCCGGGTCAGCCGGAGCCGACAAGAGGGCGAGAGGCGCATTACAAAGAATCTGTCGAATTCTTCAAAACGTTTGATAATAAGCTGGTTAATAATCCTTACAAGATTCTTTTCGGCGATGGCAACTACACTTGTTCTGTCGCTGACTGGACAGCAACCATGATAGGACCAATGAAAATGCCTGATGGAAAAGTTATTCAGCCTACTCACAAAACGGCTAAGCTTGAGTTCTGCACCGTTGCCACTTGGAAAAACAACGAAATCACAGAGGAACGTCTTTTCTACGATGTAGTCGGAATGATGAAACAGCTTGGACTAATGTAATAAATGTTGAAATTCACTAACATTGCCTCAAATACGGGATGTGAAAAATATAACGGTAGGTGGCTCCCGGTTTTTCTTAGCGCACGCGTAGGCGAGTTGAGCCTTTCCGCAATCGTCGAGCCGGCGACGGGAGTTGAATCCTAAGCCAATGGAGACATCACTCCGCGATTCCCCTTTCTCTGTTCTTTTGTTTGTTACTGGATGAGATAGATTAACGATGGGGCGCTGCGAGGTTGAGCTAAGGCAGGACGGGGTTGCCCTAATTTCATAGACAATGGCGATGTCTCCTGCGACCGCCCTTCTTCTTCCTAGCGCGCGCCAATGAACCGAGAGTCCATCCTGTAAAACCATTTCCCAATTTTTTGATTGCGCACTTTTCGAGTTAATTCTGTTTCAAGAGACTTAACGTCAGGGTTGAGTTATTCCAAGGGATTTCGGACAGAGTGGAATTGAGTAGGAAGGTGTCAGAGTCTGGAACCAGTTTCGGCTGGTCGTACTGCTGCGAGAAAACTGCAAAAATGATTGTCGCCAGCCTACCCGTTCCGTTCACGCCTGGAACCTGACCCACGAGACAGCCACCCAACATCAGTTCTCCTTCGGCTTCCATCGTGCTATTCACGAACAGGCTTTTCGACGCGTTAACGGTGCTCTTTGCGAAGAACTGAGATTGGAGGAAACTTCCTGGCACGGTGTCCAAGACTCCGAGTTCGCTCGAGTTGTAGGATATGACGACTTGCCACCCGTAAAGGTCTTCAACATCGTTGACGTCAAGTGCCATGGTCACATTCATCAAATTCACGGGCCCATACGCAGGTTGCTTGGGACTGGAACTTTCAATGTAAACTGCCAGAGCGTAACCTGATGCCGAAGACAGTAGCACGAGCGAAATCAAGGACAGGCCAATCCTCATTTTCCTGCTTGGAAGCAGTCTCGTGAATCCTTTCCCAACACCTCCAGTGCCGCCTTGAGGCTGTCCAAGTTCATTCTTATCGTACTTCCCGTCTCGCTTGACCAACATTCCACTCTGACACATTTCTTTCAATCTCAGACTCAAGGTCTTACGCGAGAGACGTGTGACTTTCAGCAGATCGGTGAACTTCTGAGGTTCTCTCTTGACCGCGTTCAGTATCAGATCAAAATCGATTTTTCTGCGGTTTTCCAAGTTTATGGTTGTTCCACAATTAGGACACGTTATTTGGGGCACCGTATCCTCCCCCAAGGTATCCAAACAACCATGGAGATATAAACATTGGTGTAATAGAAACTGAACTCGTCAGAGAGCTCCTGAGAACCGGTGCAATGGAAACGCGGATGGCCACGCGGCAAATGCCATGACTTCGCTAACAGTCTCTGCAAGTTCGGTTGTGCATGCATCGGTGTTGTCAGAAAAAAGGGAAGTTGGGAGAGTAAGTCAGCACTCAAGATAGCGTTTGCTCACGGTTCATGGCCAGTGGAGTCCAAAATTGTGTAACGCTATGTTGACGTCTCTCATGTCGACTTTGCCGTCACCGCTTAGGTCTGCTTTAGGGTTCCAGTTCGGAGAGCTCGGCGTAGTATCATATTGTGATATCAGATAGGCTATGTCAATCATGTTGACTCTGGCATCGGCCTTTCCCATGGGGCCGGTTATGTCTCCCTGTAGATGGTTGTGATGATGCCCATCGGTGGAAGCAAAGGCAATTTCCTCGATCAGAGGATCCACTAGAATTGTGGCAAAACCTCCCTTTATGATGCCTTCTCCTTCTCTGACTACGTGTAGGAGGGATTCGCCGTGGGTAACAACGGTGAACGTGATTACATCGAGTCCCCCGCTCCCACTCACGCTGTCGCTGTTGCCTAGCAGGCAAGCACAATGGAGGACGTAACCCTCAACGTTGTCTATAATTGGACCTGCCTCCACGACGACATGTCCATTGAAGATGTGGTCAGGAGCATACGCGACGTTGACAACGTTCAGAACAGATGCGTTGAAGCTCAGCGCAACCTGCCATCCATAAAGGTTCAGCGCGTTTTCAAGCCTGAGTTCGACAGTGAAATTCTCGCCCACATCGATGTAATTCCATTGAGGATCAACCGAGACCGTGGTGTCCGACGCCCTGGCAGGTAGAACCAGCAAAAGACTCGTGAGCAACGGCAAAATCAAGATGAACAACAGCTTGGTTTTCATGAACCTACCTCCAAGAACGGATAGGAACTCCGGGTATATTTTAGTTGACGTAATAGAAACTTTTTCAACAATACCCTCAAATTGTCTATCGACTCAGCGAATATTTGGGATAATGGTTATCCTTCTGGCGGCAACTATTGGAGTGATTACAACGGTACTGACTCAAACGGCGACGGAATAGGCGACACACCGTATGTTATCGACGCAAACAATCTGGAAAAGTCAAGGCTGGCTATGTTGGAAAGGGTGAAGTAGGCACATGGATTTCGCGTGCAGACTTGGCCGAGTTCTTGCTCAGGCAAGTGCAGGACACGAAGTATTTGTGGCAAGCACCTGCGATTAGCAATTAATCGAGATTGAAAATTGGAGAGAAAAATATGAAGAACGGAGATGGAAAAATCGACTCTTGTGAAAGTTGCTGAAACGTCAGAGATACCTCTGGGACAGCGCGCGCTAGAAGATTAGATGCTTAGACTCTAAACTTCTATGGACTCCCTGAAATCATTGCGAAAAAGGATACTGAGATCTGTCTTGGCGTTCTACGGTTCTTTGAAAACGTTTATTAAATCTTAATATATATGTGAGGACTTGACGAAAGATGAAAAACGAACAAAAAAATGTCAGCATCAATGATCAGTTATTCTGTGCTACAGTATCTGCTCATATCATGGAGGAAAATATTGCACAAATGCCACACGCAAAATCCTTGAAAGACATAACGGCACAACAGAAGAAAATGGAGGCAAGCAAACCCATCTATCTGGTTCGATATGAATAGCCCAAGTTTAACATACTCTATGCACATAATTTACGAAACTTCGATGAAGAACTTCTACGGACTCCCTGAAATCTGCATTCATTCATGGAAAGTCTAAGCTTGGTGAAAAACCTAACCGCTTTCTCATATTCCTCTTTCAACTGAAAAGTGAGGATTGGGCTGGGCTTTGACAAGCTTTGTGGTGGATGCTTGGGGTGAAATAGAAAGTAAAACAGATGCCTGTACCAAAAGGTGGGAAAACTGAAGTTACCAACTAAAAGGTGGTTGTCCTTTCTTTACCCTAAGATGCGCTCTGAGAAGCAGACCGCTTATGAAAAAGAAAGGAGTGGAAAATCCTAAAACTGCGCTTAGAAAGCTCGTTCCAGTATTTAGCTTAAAATATAGAGACACGCCAGCTATGAGGATAATAAAACCGATTGCTAATGAGATAAT
>Ga0187850_10004370_pt1 | contig 11263 bp, 8 predicted proteins | sample June2016WEW_4_15_FD_132436 | JGI IMG/M metagenome (GOLD analysis project Ga0187850, IMG submission 132436) | Peatland microbial communities from SPRUCE experiment site at the Marcell Experimental Forest, Minnesota, USA - June2016WEW_4_150 | ecosystem: Environmental > Terrestrial > Soil >... | reverse complement strand
GCTAGGACTAGCATACTCTTCAAAAGAATTTTACAATGAATCAAACCGGCGCAACCTGATCACATTAGCCAACCCTAAACATATCAGCCTGTCGAAGAACACTCAAACACATGATTTGCCCACGCGAAAAGCCTTGCAATCCTCGATGGCCTCTAAATCGTTCCGCGCAAACAGCACGAACACCGTGGGAAACTCGGCAAGAACCCCCAAAGACCGGTGCAGCATAATCAGCCCCAACCCTAGCTTGGGGAAAGAGCTACCCTAACAAGTTGCAGACTTTTCGTGTGTCCGGATCTATTGGTGCGCGCACACACACGAAATTCGACGGTTCAAATGATGATTTACAGTACGGCTGTTAACGCGGGGTCTGAAGGCGTTGCGCCCCCGAGCGACGACCATTTGCCCCATGGTCCGTTGGGGGGCGCTAACTCGTTGCTGTAGGTGATTGAGTAGAGTTTGCTGTCACAACCCGTACTGCAGGAAGGTGTTCCCTGCACGAGGAACACGAATCCGATTCCTAAAGAATAGAATCCCGCCAATGCGGGGCTGTTGGAGATTGAGCCTCCTGGCGACTGCCAAAACATCCATCCATTAACATACCGCATATAGTAGAGGGCATTGTTGGTGCCCCGCACAGCGATCCCATCTTCAGTAGTGCAGCTCACTGTCGACCCCGAATCGCAGCCCGACGGGTAGAATGCGAGCGTCGGCGCAGACAATGTCGCCCCACCCAGCTTACCCCAGGAATACCCCCACGCCCCACCAGTGGGTATACCTGGGGCAGCCACTATGTAGTTGATGACGTAAAGGTGATTGTCCATCCCTCTCACCACAACCAGAACCTCGTCCTGTTCGAAACAATTGGGATTGCAAGTCATTATCATGTGGAACGCTGCGGCTGGCCTGCTCGAAGTCTTGCCGCAGCTAGGGATGCAGGGCGGGCTGTTCCAGCTGAGCGAAAATCCGGCACCTTGTGCAGTCGACATGCTGTTGTGATAGATCCTGTTATTCGTGCCCTGAACGACCAGGTCAATTCGATTCAGCGAGAGCATCGGAACCAAGACGGGCGCAGAGGCGGATGTGCCATGCAAATCCTGCCAACCATTCCACCCATCGGCCACATTATGTTGTACCATGTACAACTCGTTGTTCGTACTTCGCACAACAATGATAGGATCATAGAACGGAGTGATGGCGCAGGCTGGCGTGTCTATGGTTACTCCACCGGATGTAGAAGACCAACCAGACCACCCTGAAAAGATACTCCACTCCTTGTAGTAGATTCCGTTGTCCATGCCCCTAACAACAACGTAAGCATTGCCCGCATACCCGGCCTCTTCACAGATCCCGGGCGGTGAAGGCGTAGAGCCTCCTAACGACTGCCAACTACTCCAACCGCCGGAAGAGTAAGACGCCACGTAAACATGATTATCAGTTCCACGCACAGCCGCCCAATCCAGCACCGTAACAGTGGCTGAGACGGGGGCAACGCCAACCAGCACATACCCTAAAACCAAGACAGCGAGGACCAGCAAACCCTTCAACAGAAGCCTACAATGAACCAAACGGAAGCAACCCCCGTCTATCACTATAACCAACCCTGAACCTATCAGACTATCGAAGAACACTCAAACACACAATTTGCCCACGCCAAAAACCAAACTGAACCCCTTTTCTTTATGTGGGTCAGAGCACGTCATGAAAACGCTTTGTCTCGTTTTGTGGATTTTTCTGTGTGTGCGCGCCACTGATACCACACGCACGAGAACTAGACCGAGTCGTTAGCTAACGTAGGACTTGGTTGCTTGTCAGACATTCGACCTGATTGTTTCGTTGCTGCGAAAACTTCGCAAGAAGTTGTCGGACAGAACTGCTTTCGCATTGGTTGAGTTGTCAGACCGAGGTCTTGATGCTTCACCGGCAGAATAGCTGGATCACAACCTAGACCGCAGCATCTTTCACGTGTATGCACCAGGAAGAAAGCGTCTATTCTATGCAGAGGTGTAGTAAATTCCGTTGTCGTTTCCTCTAGCACAGACCCACAGGAAGAGAGTTCCCGCGGGTGATTGCATTGCCGGACCGCTCGGGGTCAAGCCATTTATAACGTTCCAGCCAGGTTGATTGTTGTCCGAGATCCCAACATTCTGATAGTAGATACGGTTGTCGAGTCCCCTGACTCCGATGGTGAAATGGTTCGAGTCCCAATAGGTTATCGAGGGAGCGCTTAAGGTCTTCCCCGCGATCTTATGCCATGCTGATTGAGTGTAAGTTCCCAAGTTGAATGAGCTCCAGTAGATTGCGTCATCCATTCCCCTGACTGCAATGTACATCATTCCTCCGACAAGCGATGTGCCACCGCTCATGAAGAAGGATGGGCTGTCCTTCGTCGTGCCACTCAACTTTTGCCATGTTCCTTGGATATTCTTCAGCATGTTTACCTTGCACAAGTAGATTCCGTTGTCCTTCCCCCTCACCAGAACGTATAGGATGTGATAGTCGGTTGCATTTATCGCGGGACTGCTAAGGGTGGAGCCCGACAACTTGTGCCACGTTGTGTTCTGGATTAGCTTCCAGTAGATTGCGTCATCCATTCCTCTGACGGCAATGATTGCCCCAGGGGGGGCTTTGGAGTCGTTATAGTAGCTGATTGCTGGGCCGCTGGGACTCGCTCCACCCACCAGCTGCCATCCGCTTTCAGATCCGTCAACAGGATTGACCATTCCAAAGTAGATCTTGTTGTCGGCGCCTCTCACAGCCAGATCGATCCAGTAGTGCACAGGAATAGCGTGGGTATCCAAATGCAGCTCAAGGCCTGGTCGGTCTTGCGTTGAGCCGGTCAACTTCTTCCACGTCCATATAGTGCTGACGCCGGGTTGAATGCAGCTTGCGACGATAAAAACCACAAGCAAGGCTGAGAAGAAGCGTTCCCTGTTCAAACCATGAGAAATCAGAAACCTTCGCATTGTTCCTGTATCCCACCACTGCGGAGTATTCAGCTTGGGTTTGTGATGGTGCCTATCACAGGGTGGGAGGGTGTGGTCCCTGGTATCGTTGACCATCCCGAATATGTGGACCCTGAAAGGTAGCAGGTGTAGATCTTCGAGTTGGTCCCTCGGACCGCGAAGTACACCGACGTGCTCGTGTTCACCGTGAGTGATGGGGTGGACGTTGTGGTTCCTGTTGGAATCTTCGCCAACGCGCTCCATGAAATGCCCACTGGGTCCCATTTGCTCCAGTAGACTCTCGAATCAGTGCCCGTAACGGCCAGATACACGTAAGCGGAATTGCTGTAGTAGTAGAGAAGGGATGCCAAAGCGGGTGCGTGAGATGTTGCCCCGGGCAGTTTGGTCCATGAGGACCAAGTAGCGCCAGTGAAGTCGTATTGAGCGAAGTAGATGCTGTGACCATCTTCTCCCAGAACTGCTAGGAAAAGTTTGTCGAGAGGGCATGGGCAAGAGCTAGATGCGCTATTCCGGGTGGTTGCTGCTGTGGCGGGAGTGTCAATGGTTTTGCCAGCGGGCACCTGCTGCCATGGCGCAAATGCGTCCAATCCATACTGTGACACTGAATTTCTCGTCCAGTAGATTCGGTTGTCGTTCCCTCGCACCGCGAGAAAGGCGTGGCAGTAATTCGGCGAGGTACCGGCGAATGTCGTGCTTAGGCTGGGTGCCACGGGAGTCGAACCAACCATCTTCTTCCAACCAAAAAAGGTCCAGTTCGTCAGGGTCACATATCCGTAGTAGATGCCGCTGTCCTTCCCACGAACTGCGATATGCAGTATGGTTCCACAAGTGGCAGCGGCGGGGGGATCGCCAGTCGTCCCAGGCAGTTGGTGCCAGGCATTCCATGTTCCACTCGGATCCGAGGGGAGGTTACCTCTGCTCCAATAGATGCGGTCATCATTACCGCGAACAACGATGACGGAGTCGCTAGCAATTTCGGCGAAACTCGGCGCAAAACTGTACGCCAGAAGTATTGAGTTAATCAGTAACATTAGGCCAATTATCTTAACCGTCTTGGAAAAACCCAAACAGAACCCCAAGAATGCACCGCCTCCCAGATATTTTGCATTTTCGAATATAGAAAATATACCGGTGACCAAACTGTCAGAAGAAAAAGGCGACTGATAACGAACGAATCTTTGCCTTCTCGAAAAAAAACTTCCATATGCCAAAGAGACCGTGAACAAAGTATTCGGCTGACTCGCTGAGGGTCATCTCCAACTGATCCACTAAGCAACTAGAAGCCTGAAAACTCAGCGCCAAACGCGCGTCGGCTCGCGTGACAGTAAACTAACATGTGGCTCGAAAACTGCGCATCGCACGCGAAACGCCAGAGCTTGGCGCCAAAGCGCGACGTGAAAGCTCCTGTAGCGTGAATTGAAACGTTCGGTGATAGTTTGGGTGTTACGGCTGGTTTTGTTCATGCGAGGGTTGGCGCGTTGCCTGTCGACCTGGCGATGTGAAGTTGCGACCCGGAGTCTGCGATCGCAGGTGAAGTAGGCGTGGTGCTAGTAGGCGGAGTAATCCATGCATCCCAACTGCTTCCAGTCCATTTGCTCAGGTGGACTTTGTTGTTGGAACCTCGGACGCACTCTTATCGGCTTACCGAAATCGGAGAAGCGACATTCCCTTCAGTCATCACGACTGTATCTGAACAATCGCTACGTCCGACATTGTCGCTAGGTTGTTGATTTTGATGAGTTTCTCAGAAACCGTGTAGACAGAGTTTCCGATTAGTACGACTCGGCTCACGTAGAGGCTGTGGCATTCCTGTACTGATTTGCCTGAGGGGATATGGGTGACCGTGCCGATTGCTTTGAAGCCTGAGGGCGACACTTCGAATAGGTATGCTCCCTGCCAGACCGCCGTGCCATACATGTTTGGCGGCGTACTTCCCACGTAGCTGCTCAAGTCGATTTTAGCGACTAGGATCGGTAGCGCCATGATTGCTCTTGTTGAGTCATATGTGAAGGCCTTGTGATCATATAGAACCGGAGTATCGCTTCCCCTGTCGCCAATCAACAACTTCGACACCTCACTTAGATTTCCGTTGGTATCAGCCCGGAACAGTGACATCTTCAGTCCCTGATACCAAGCAAAGTCGCCCTGTTCAGCTGGGACGGCGTCCTTACCGATTCCAATGAGATAACCGTCCCCGATCGGGTGGAGGTATTGTGAGAATCCGGGTATCTTCAGTTCGTCGAGCACCTTTGGGTGCTGCGGGTCGGTTAGTGAGATTGCGAACAATGGGTCGACTTTCTCGAATGTAACCACGTAACCCCGATCATCCATGAATCTCACTGAGTAGATTTGCTCCTTCGGCGCGAGGCCTTCTAGTGATCCAATGATCTTCAGCGTCTCGTCCAGTACGTACACGTTGTTCACTTGGACGTAGGTTCCGTCATACAGGGTACGGTAGCTCGTCGTCGCCACTCGGAAATAGTCGTTGTATTCATCCATCGAGAATTGGTTCAGAACTTGCCCAGGAACCGAACCCATCGCCGCTGTTGCCAGTTTGCCGTTTGAGATGTTGACTCTGAAGATTGTCGTCTCTTGAGTAGTCCCAGGGAACCCCGTTGGGGGGTGGGCTTGGAGTCCGATGAGACCGGGCATAGGGATGGGCGCTGAATATTCAGGGTAGGTTAGGTAGATGTTTGACAGGGATGCGTAGATCGTGGATCCAGTTCCAGTTAGGATTGAGATCGCATCAGACGTTCCGTCTGATAACCTGATCTTCAGTATGTTCGTGTAGAGGCTGACGAACCCATTCGAGTCTGGATTGTAGTAGGTTTGCGTTAGAGGAATGTATTGTTTGACTCCGTTCTCTTCAGTTGCAGGTAGTACGACCTGGAGATTTCCTGAAGTGTTGGTGTCAACGGCCATTTGCTGGACGACGACGTACATGCTTCCTTCAGTTAGGCGTGAGTTCACGTAATCTCCCTGAACGGAAAGTTCCTTCACTATCGTGGGCCTCGTTCGGTCTGAGGAGTCGTACATGTGCAGAGTGACCTTGGGAGCGTAGAACGTAGGAGGGTAGGTCCCCCTCTCCAGAAGCACATTGGGATATTCTGTGTGAATCACAACGAGTCGGTTTGGTGAGATGAAGATTCCTTCAATCGTCCCGTTGAATGATAGCTGGGAGACGATGTGCGCCTGTTCTGGTGGGTTGGCGAGGATTATGAAGACCTTGTTCTGTGAGACCACGTAAAGGTACTGCCCGTCGGTTTTGACAACGTCTGGCTCATCGACTCCCTCGACTTGGATGTTCGTTGTGGTATAGGCGTTGTCAGCTTGGGCTGTCGAAGCTGATGGAACAACTGTGTTGAAGTCCTGCAGGCCGGCGTTGCGTAGGAACTGGTTGTACGGGTAGTTTCGGGTCCTTTGAAGGACGAATGAACTCAATTCACGGTAGGAACTGAAGGGCCTTAACCTGCCCCGCTGAAGAGGAGGGTGACTGGCTGTCAAGGTAGCGAGCGCAACAATGATTACGATTGTTATTGCAACTAGGAGTCGTCGATTCCTTTTCGCGGACCCACTCAAGCCGTAAAACCTGCTACTTCATCATGTGCTGGCACCGAACATAATCCTACACTTTTGAACGGACAGTCTACAGATTAGAACACGCCAAATCGGACGAGTTGGGCGGAGTGGGAGCTTCCGTGTTCGCCCATGGACGGGGATTTGTCCATGGGTTTCCTGTGTAAACTTCTCTCGCGGGACTGTCTACGGATTGGAAGTCGCCGTATCTCACCCGTTCGGATTCTATGGTGGCTCGAACCTAGGATGCTAGGGTAGGAGAAGAGGGCGTGGAACCGCGTAGCTTATTCCATCCATACCACTGCCACCCGTAATTCCAACGATTGCCAACTGCCCCAGGAAGGAGCAGAGTTGTAACTGTTCCAATACAGGTGGTTATCCATCCCGCGCACAACAGCAATATCCAGCGTGATTGGGGGGGCTGAAGCTGGTGCGACGCTTCAGCAAGTGCGCACCAGCAGAGGCACACACACTTTTCAATACGACAACCAGCCCGACGGCTTAATTTCAGTCGAGTTGAATAGCTGAGGCATCATGTTAACCAATAATGCAACGCCCGGACAGATGATGAGTCCATGGCCATGGATATATCCAACTTTGTTCTAGCGTGAATTATGATTGTTTAGTTTTTTCTACGTCGTTACTTTTCTGAAAGCCTATTTGTATACAGTTTTCGTCGAATTGGTGGTCTGCTATCTTGTCAATCATCGATTCGGTCTAGGCAGAGTAGCCGTGGTGGTATTGGCTGTCAACGCATTTTCGCTGCCATTCGTTTGGTTCATTTTTCCAGCGATCACGAGCTATGATCTGTTCCTGTTCATTTCAGAAACCTTTGCCATGATTTCTGAAGCATTGTCTATGCGACTTATGTTTCCGACGACTGTTAGACGTGCGTTGGCCACATCGATTGGAATGAATATGGCGTCGTTCAGTTTCGGAATTCTATTTCCGTGGCTGATTTTCTGAACAACATTGCCCAAGTCCTCTCCCAGTTCTTGACGCTGTTGAGGCGAAGTGAAAACAGAGCCACGACAAAACCGCCGAAAGAGAGATTCATGCTTGCAACGAGAACTCCGGAATTGGCATTCCCTAATAATCCGCAAGTCACGACAAGCCACACGACTACTGAAAACCATGATTGTGATATCGCCAAAGAGGTTTTTTTCGAAAACAAAATGCGAAGCCTGAATAACGTGATTGGGGTCAGACTCTTCGGTTCCTCTTGCAGAATAACAAGAAGACGAGGACGCTGTTCCAATTCCTTCTCATCGCATTTTCCGTATTGTCGATGCTCCTTGGCTCCAGTGTGATTCATGGTGGGGTTGCTGCGAGCATGATTCCCGCGAGTAATCCTGAGGATATCCCTCCTCCCAACCCCACAATAACGAGTGTCTGCAACCCTTACGTTATTTGGTTAGCCGAATCAGATTACACTGTCCAGATAAGTAGCCCGCAAGTTGACAAGCTGAAATATCATCCAGGAGACGTTGTCACGATCACAGGCACTGTTCAACTTCAGCGGACGGATATATTGGTGAATGATTGTGGGGAAATATCTGAGCAGTCTCCAGCGTCGGACGATGCTGGAAAAGTCAAAATGGGGATAACAGGGCCCTACGGCGGCGTTATCACCAACACTGGCGGTTCGTTTACCGCAAAGGTGAACGTACCGGCGGACGCGGACTCAGGCACCGTAACCTACACCATAACCGCATCTTACAGTTCATCACGTAAAAGCAGTGAAGTTCAATTCCAAGTCGAGACGTACACCCCGAGTCTTTCCATCGAGATGACCCACGGAAGCTTCGCGTACCCTGGCGAGGCATGTAAGGTGTCCGGCTCTGGCTGGATGCCAAACGGGCAAGTCACACTGAGCTACGGAAAGCTTGGCACGGGACCGCCTGTCACAGTCAGTGGATCGGGAGACTTTACTGCACCTTCGATGACAGTTCCGCAGGACAGCGATGAGACTTCCTACCCCATAACGGGCACAGAGCAACCCAACCTGAATGCAGGCGGCGTGGCTTGTGTTGTAAAGTGGCACCAACTCGTAATTGCCACACTGAACATTTCGCCCGCGTCCGTCCAGCAGGGCACTTCTGTAGCCATTACTGGCTCGGTCACGGACGATGAAGGCAAACCTGTAGCCCAGGCAGCGGTTAGTTTCAGCGTGAATGGTGGAAAGCTCTCTACACCATCCACAGCAACAACAGACGGATCTGGCCAGTTCACGTCTAGTTTGACAGTGGACGACAATGCGACTGCGACCTCGTACACGATACTCGCGAGCGCCCAGAAGACAGGTGGATACCGTTCGGGAAGCAAGGATGGACATCTTATCGTGACAGTGCGTCCGCCGTCTCCGAGCCTTACCGGTGTTGTAGTGAGCGCAGTAGGAGCCCTTGTCGGCATAGCGGGAGCAGCATTGACTGGTGGGTTGTGGGGTCGACTGGGCGACTCCAGAGATCATCCATTCATGGGCGACATGGCTCAAATGCAGGCCCAAATGTTGGCGGATATGCAGCAACAAAACATGCAGAATTTCATGTTTCAGCAAGAAGTGAACAGACAGTCGCAGCAATTTGCTACGTTGTCGAATGCGCAGAAGGCGATGCACGACTCAATAATGGCCATGTTGAACAACGCGAAGTGATATGCGATTGAGCAAGTCACACACAGCGGCCATTAGGTATCTGGGCGTAGCGGGCATACTGATCAGCGCGTGCGTCTCAGTCCTCCTCCCTTACGTGTACTACTTGCTGTTGAACGTGAAGCTTGATGCGACCATATCCCTAGTCTCGATTTTCATCCTCAGTTCAGTATTGAGCTTCGGCTTCGCTAACTTGCGGAGGTCACGAGGAGGCAGTCGAGTGAGCAAAATGCTTCAAGAGATGCGAGATCAAGATATGCAGAATCTCAAGTTCCAGCAAGAACTGAACAGCCAATCGCAGCGACTTACCGAATTGTCGAATGCACAGAAGACGATGCACGAGTCAGTAATGACCATGCTGAACAACGCGAAGCGAACGCCTGAAAATGGAGCAGGTCGAGGGATTGAAACGGTTGAACCTGCTGTAGGAGCAAGGTTTTGTGGAAATTGCGGCTCGAGGCTTACGGCAGACGACAAATTCTGTCGTGACTGCGGACACCAAACGTAAGTTCAGTCAGGGAATCATCAAAGTGACTTTATTCTGAAAGTGCATGTATGACACGTTTTTCTGCTCCCAGGAAACTATAGTAGAGGAAGTCGCCACGGAGAAGCGTTCTTCGAATTCTTCGAGGAGCTTATGAGAACCATCTGCCGGAAACGTGGACCTCTTTTTTCATGTGTGTGCGCACCATTATTATTCTTCATACCGTTCATATTGCTCAGTTACCCATTTAGCATCTTATCACAATGCCGCATGACGGTGAGATCGCGCTGACTGAATAGATCCATCATCGAATTGTAGTTTCTCGGAGCCGATGATAAGCGTCGGAGAATGTCAATAGTCGTTCAGGCCTTGGTTTTCGTCGTACGTGTGTGTGATTACGAAAGTCTTGATCCGCACTCTTCGCAGAATTTGCTGTCAGGGGGAATCTTAGCTCCGCAGCTGCGACAAAACTTACTCGGTGCCAAAGATGCTAGAGCCTCCGACTGGCTTGATGCCGCTTGAGCGACATTGATTGCTGGATTCGGCGGTTCCGCCTTCTTGCAAGCAACATGTCTCTTTGCGGTAACTGGCACCCATTCCCAGCCGCTCTGTTCCGCAGTCAAGATTATTGGACCTCTTATCTCGTTAACATCGAACTTGTAGTCGTAGACTTTCCCCGGCTCCGGCGGGGCAAGCTGCCTCAGTCCGTAGCCCTTGGCGTACTCCCTGCTGTAGAGAATTCTTCCATGGAAGAAACTCTTCGTGTACATGACGACTGGGATTAGCCCTTCTAGGCCAATCGTCCATGCTATTGTGCCGAGTTCCTCATAGTATCTTACGGCGTGCCTGGTCTCGTCGGCGAGGAGAAAAGCCCGGTAGGATTGCCTCAAACCGTTCTTGTTGAAGATACCATACCATTCTGCATCAACGATCTTCCATTCCGCGATGAGATCAGACTCCGCGCTGCCGAGTATCCGGTAGGGTTTTGAAGGGGCATTCAGAGCCAGAAGCCTACCCAACAACTCTCGCTTAGTTACTGGCGGGATACTGGGCTTCTTTTTTCCGCCCAGATATTGAAAGTATCCCAACGCGTACAGCATCACATAGATGCCTAGGCCAGCTGCGATGAACCCACCGACACCGGCGATGAGACCTAATTCCAACGATCCAACCCTTCAGTCATGCAGTCGAGGTTAGTTGATCTGCGAATAGGTAGAGGAAGTAGAGGATCACTATCGCGTATGATGCGAGATTCATGACCACTGAAACCCCAATGAGCCTTCTCAGCTTCGTGGCTTTGAAGAAGAGAATCTTCAGCACGCCTGTCTCGACCACTATGTTGACGGCCAATGCCACAATGAGCATGAATCCAAACCTGGTGTAAGTGGAGAGGGCTTCCCAGGAGAATAGAAGATAGATGACGCTCAATGCTCCTGTGACCAGGTTCGCGGTCAAAGAAGCCAGAAACGCCTTACCCAGGCTCCTTTCGAGCAAGAAGAATATTACAACAGCCTCGATTAAGACCACAATAGCCTCAAAGACCACAACCCCCGGAACCAGGAACGGATCCACAAGATCCAGGAACAACTT
>Ga0187850_10004366_pt1 | contig 11269 bp, 12 predicted proteins | sample June2016WEW_4_15_FD_132436 | JGI IMG/M metagenome (GOLD analysis project Ga0187850, IMG submission 132436) | Peatland microbial communities from SPRUCE experiment site at the Marcell Experimental Forest, Minnesota, USA - June2016WEW_4_150 | ecosystem: Environmental > Terrestrial > Soil >... | reverse complement strand
CCAGAAGGCCGCGGCCGACGCATCCGCGACTGCTTGAGAACAACAAGACTGAAAAACCACTCTAACGACAAAAGAACACAATGAGCACCGAAACCAACACCAGCACCATAGAGCAGATGGCGAATCAGGAGTACAAGTGGGGATTCGTCACTGACATCGAAGCGGATGCTGCGCCCAAAGGGTTGAGCGAAGGGATCATTCGCTTCATCTCCGCGAAGAAAAAGGAACCGGAGTGGCTCCTGGAATGGCGCCTCAAAGCTTACCGCCATTGGCTGACCATGACCGAGCCGCATTGGCCAAACGTCAAGTACGGTGTCATTGATTATCAGAACATTGTGTACTACTCCGCCCCAAAGCAGAGGAAGCAAATCAACAGCCTGGATGAAGTCGATCCTGAGCTGTTGCGCACGTACGAGAAGCTCGGTATCTCGTTGCAGGAGCAAGAGCGTCTAAGCGGTGTTGCAGTGGATGCGGTATTCGACAGTGTTTCCGTCGCGACGACATTCAGGGAAAAGCTCATGGAGCTTGGGATCATTTTCTGTTCCTTCTCAGAGGCTGTCCATAATCATCCAAACCTCGTTCGGCAATACCTTGGCTCTGTCGTCCCAGCAAATGACAACTACTTCGCCGCGTTGAACTCGGCCGTCTTTAGCGATGGATCGTTCTGCTACATCCCAAAAGGAGTTCGTTGCCCGATGGAGCTGTCAACCTATTTCCGCATCAACGCAGCGGACACGGGACAGTTTGAGCGGACGCTTATCGTTGCGGAAGAGAATGCGTATGTGAGCTACCTTGAGGGTTGCACTGCGCCGATGCGGGATAACAATCAGCTGCATGCCGCTGTCGTCGAGTTGATCGCAGTCGGTGAGAATTCTCAGATCAAGTACTCGACTGTTCAGAACTGGTACCCCGGTGACAAAGAGGGGAGGGGCGGCATCTACAATTTCGTGACCAAGCGTGGAAAGTGTGCGGGCAAGAATTCGAAGATTTCATGGACTCAGGTGGAAACAGGTTCCGCAATCACCTGGAAATATCCGAGTGTGCTGCTCCAGGGAGACAATTCCGTCGGTGAGTTCTATTCAGTCGCTGTGGTGAACAATTACCAACAGGCCGACACTGGGACCAAGATGATTCATATTGGCAAAAACACCCGGAGCACCATCGTATCAAAAGGCATATCGGCTGGAAGGGGCCAGAACTCATACCGTGGTTTGGTGGATGTCAAGAAAGGGGCTTCGAACTCCCGAAATTTCTCTCAATGTGATTCGCTCCTGCTGGGCGACAAGTGTGGGGCGCACACGTTTCCCTACATCGAGGTCAAGAATACGACGTCGAAAGTGGAGCACGAAGCGTCAACCTCGAAGATTGGAGAAGATCAGATTTTTTACTGTAAACAACGCGGACTGTCGACAGAGGATTCGGTCAATCTGATCGTCAATGGATTCTGCAAAGAGGTATTCCGAGAACTGCCAATGGAATTTGCAGTTGAAGCGCAAAAACTGCTTGGCGTGAGTCTCGAGGGAAGCGTCGGATAAACGGCAAGAAACATTTAGTTACGTAACTGTAATTGAGGAAAAGAAACGATGTTAGAGATTAGGAATTTGCATGCAAGTGTCAATGGGAACGAAATCCTGAACGGGATCGACCTTAAGGTCCAGCCAGGTGAAGTACACGCAATAATGGGGCCTAACGGGTCAGGAAAGAGCACGCTGGCTCAGGTTCTCGCCGGCAGGGAGACCTATCAGGTGACTCAGGGCGAAGTGTTGTATGAGGGGAAAGATCTTCTCGCGATGTCTCCCGAGGATCGGGCCCGGGAAGGGATATTCCTGGCGTTTCAATATCCAGTCGAGATTCCGGGCGTCAGCAATATCTACTTCCTCAAGGCCGCCCTCAACGCTATCCGTAAACACAAAGGGTTGGAGGAGCTGGATGCAGTCGAGTTCCTTCAGTTGGTCAAGCAAAAGACAAAGCTGGTTGAGATCGACGAGAGCCTTCTGAATCGTCCAGTCAATGAGGGATTCTCAGGCGGTGAGAAGAAACGGAATGAAATTTTCCATATGGCCGTCCTTGAGCCAAAGCTTGCCATCCTGGACGAAACGGATTCCGGCCTCGACATCGATGCTCTGAGAATCGTGGCGGACGGCGTCAACAAGCTTCGCCGAAAAGACAATTCCGTCATCGTCGTGACTCACTATCAACGCTTGCTCAATTACATTATTCCGGATTTTGTCCACGTGCTCGTGGACGGGAGAATTGTAAAATCCGGCGGGAAAGAGTTGGCACTTGAGCTCGAGGAAAAGGGATACGATTGGGTGAAAGAAGCCGATCGTGCAGCGTTACACGCTTAGCGAAAAAGGAAGTCATGAAATCAAGTAATCCAATAGTCGGTCTGTATCAATCGCACTTCGAAACGTTTGAACGAACACTCAACGGTGAGTCGAAGTCGAGTCTTCATCAGCTCCGGCGTGAAGCGATGGGAAAGTTCAGCGACAGCGGCTTCCCGACAACGCGTCACGAAGAGTGGAAGTATACGAACATCACGCCGATCACGAAAATCGACTTCAGGCCTGTTCTGCAGTACGACGGTCAAGGAATCGCTCAGGAGCAGCTCAGGCAATTCACATTTGGGACAGAGCACCAACTGGTTTTTATCGATGGACATTTCTCACCCGCTCTGTCAACCGGGGGAACACTTCCGAAAGGTGTCTATTGTGGCTCGCTCGCCACAGCCATGAAAGAATCCGTCGCTCCAGTTCGGGAGTATCTTGGAACGGGGGTAAAGATCGACGAGACACCCTTCGTGTCACTCAATACCGCGTTCCTGCTAGATGGCGCATTCCTTTTTGTGCCTGAAGGTGTCATACTCGAGGAATCGGTTCACCTTCTTTTCATCGCTTCGGGACTCGCGGAAGCGCTCATCGCACCACGAAATTTGATCGTTCTCGGCAAAAGAAGTCAGGCCTCTGTTGTGGAGAGCTATGTGTCCCTGAAAGATGCCCAATACCTCACGAATGCAGTGACGGAAGTTGTCATCGGTGACGATGCGGTGCTCGAGCATGACAAGCTTCAGAACGAGAGCATAAAGGCGTTTCATATCGCGATGATTCACGCTCGGCTCGGAGGGAAAACCACATTCACGTCGAATTCCATAGCCATCGGTGGGGCTATTGTCCGGAACAATGTGACGGCGATGCTGGATGCTGAAGGGAGCGAGTGTACGCTGAACGGCCTCTCGCTTGGAACGGCGACACAACTCATCGACAACCACACGACGATTGATCACGCGAAGCCGAATTGTGCAAGTCATGAATTGTACAAATCCATTCTCGATGGCAAGTCCCGCGGTGTGTTTAACGGAAAGATCTTTGTTCGTTTCCAGGCGCAGAAAACGGATGCTAAGCAAACGAACAAAACCCTTCTGCTATCGGATGAAGCAACCATCGATACGAAACCTCAGCTTGAGATCTTTGCGGATGATGTGAAATGTACGCACGGGGCAACGGTTGGCCAGCTCGATGCGGAGCAGGTGTTCTATCTTCGCTCGAGAGGAATCGATGAAATGGCCGCTCGTGATATCCTGACGTTCGCGTTTGCTGGCGATGTGGTCAATAGGGTTCACGTTGAGCCACTCAAAGCACAACTCGAAGCTCTGGTTCAAGGCAGGCTTAATCAGGGACGGAAGCTGGGGGCATGATGATGCAGTCATATCAGGACATATCGACACCGAAGCAACCGGGAAATGGTTTTGATCCAGAACTGATCCGTGCCTCCTTTCCGATTCTCAAGGTGATGGTACACGGCAAGAAACTGGTGTACCTGGACAATGCAGCAACAACGCAGAAGCCCGATTCGGTCATCAACAGTCTTGATGATTATTACCGTTCGTTCAATTCGAACATCCATCGTGGCGTACACTTCTTAAGTGAACGTGCGACAGAGGCGTATGAGGGAGTGCGTGAGAAGGCCAGGCAGTACATCAACGCTGCCTCGACAAAGGAGATCATCTTCCTTCGGGGAACCACGGAAGGAATCAACCTTGTAGCCGGAAGCTATGGACGTTCGAATGTCGGGCAAGGGGATGAAATACTCATTACTGGATTAGAACATCATTCGAACATCGTTCCGTGGCAAATGCTCTGTAATCAGTCTGGAGCGGTTCTCAAAGTGGCGCCGATCGATAACGAGGGGGAGGTCATCCTCGGCGAATTTGAGCGATTGATCGGACCGAAGACCAGGATCGTCGCGATTGCACACGTATCGAACGCTCTCGGCACTGTCAATCCGGTGAAAAAGATGATAGCCATGGCTCACGCGCATGGAGTTCCGGTGCTCATTGACGGTGCGCAAGCGGTTCCCCATTTCCGGGTCGATGTCCGTGATCTGAACTGTGATTTCTATGCATTCTCCGCCCACAAGATGTATGGGCCGACGGGTATTGGTGTCCTCTACGGTAAGCAGGGCATTCTCGAGGCTATGCCTCCATATCAGGGGGGCGGCGACATGATCCGGTCTGTGACTTTTGAAAAAACCCTGTTCAACGACCTTCCGCACAAGTTCGAAGCGGGAACGCCCAACATCGCTGACACGATTGGCTTCGGTGCAACATTCGACTTCCTGAACGACCTTGATTGGAATGCGGTTGCTCACTATGAACACGAATTGCTTGCATATGCAACACAAATGATTGGAGCGATCCCCGGCCTACGGATAGTAGGGACGGCACGTGATAAAGCCGGGGTCCTCTCCTTCGTGATGGACGATGTGCACCCTCACGACATCGGCACTATCCTCGATCAAGAGGGGATAGCGGTCAGGACAGGACATCATTGCGCCCAGCCGGTTATGCAGCGGTTCGGGATCCCGGCGACGGTACGCGCTTCATTCGCCCTCTACAATACAAGAGCTGAAATCGATGCGCTTGCACGAGGAATCAATAGAGTGAAAGAGGTATTCCATTAATGTCTGAACTTCGGTCCCTCTATCAGGAAATCATCTTGGAGCACAACAAGAAACCCCGCAATTTTGGGAAAATGGCGGGCGCCAACCGCACGCTCGAAGGATACAATCCCCTGTGCGGAGATCATTACACGCTCTATCTGAAGATTGAGGATGACAAGATCATTGATATCGCCTTTGAAGGCGCGGGGTGTGCCATCTCGAAGGCCTCGGCTTCGGTGATGACGACGCTCGTGAAAGGCAAAACAAGGGAAGAAGCACAAAAGATGTTTGAGACGTTTCACAAACTCGTGACGGGAGAATTGACGGACGTTAGTTTTGAGTCTCTGGGCAAGCTCGCTGCATTTGCAGGTGTGAGCGAGTTCCCTGCACGCGTCAAGTGTGCAAGTCTTGCCTGGCATACCATGAACAGCGCCCTCGATGCGAAAACCGAAGCAGTCTCAACAGAATAGTTGATCCAGCGGTTGCACTATTATCTAAAAGGAGAGTGGAAGCTATGCCGGAAATCTTTGCGGAAGTTCAGGCGAATCCATCAGAGCTCGTAACTGTGACGCCCCGTGCGGCTGAAGAAATCAGGAAGGTCAAACTCGACAACAAGATCCCGGAAGTTCATGCATTGCGTCTCGGCGTCAAAGGAGGCGGATGTTCGGGAATGACCTACGTTCTCGCATTTGACGAGAGCCCGAAGGAACGCGACACAGTGTACCAGCTGGAGGGCCTGACCATTTACATCGATCCGAAGAGCCAGTTCTACCTTTCCGGCACGACGTTGGATTTCTCCGATGGGCTGAATGGAAGGGGATTTGTTTTCAATAACCCGAATGCCGCGAAAACGTGCGGCTGCGGTCACTCATTTGGTGTCTGAGCAAAGGCCTCAGCGGATGGAAGAAAACCAAGCTACGCAAGGTGAAAGCCAGCAGTCGACAGCGTTCGAGCCGATCGAAGTTCAGGTTGGCAGTCGGGCCGTCATTGCACAGACAAGCCTCGAAGCTCACGCCTGGGAAGCACTGAAGCAGTGCTATGATCCGGAGATTCCGGTGAATATTGTGGACCTGGGCCTGGTGTACGACCTCAAGATCGATGATGAAATTCCTGGAGAAGCGAATGTCTTTATCACGATGACTCTGACTGCACCAGGGTGCGGAATGGGTCCACTGATTGCGGCGGACGTCAAGCGCAGGGTTCAGGTGGTCCAGGGAGTGAGCAATGTGAAGGTCGACCTGGCGTTTATGCCGACCTGGAATCCAAGCATGATGTCTGAGGCGGCGAAGCTCATGTTGAACTTCGGCTAAGCGAGGTTTGTTGCGGCGGGGGACTATGAATTGAAGAACTTTATTACAATCACATCACAGCAACACTCAACACGAAAGGATTCAAGCAATGGCGTACGAATGGAAGTTTAACCCGCGTCCGTACTCGGATGAAGAGGCAAAGAAGCTGCTTGCCGGAGTTGTGAGCCCCGAGACGACGGACTGGCACTACAATACGCACCACAAGGGATACGTCACAGCCCTTAACACCATCGAGAAAGCGCTGGAAGGCGCTGATCGGTCAACGGCCAACGGGAATTACAGTGTTATTGGCGAACTGAAACGGCGGTTTACGTGGAATCATGCCGGTGCGCTGCTCCACGATATCTACTGGGAAGTGCTCGGCGGCGATGGCGATCCGAACAAAGGCCCTGAAGTGAAGGCGGCGATATTGAAGGAGTTTGGCTCCTTCGATGCGTGGAAGGCCGATTTTAAGGCGTCAACCGTATCGGCAAAACTAAGCGGTTGGGGACTGCTCGTGTTTGATCGCCTGTACTCAGGTCGATTGCTGAACGTGACCGTCGATGAACATCACTATGGCGCTATCTGGGGTGCAGTGCCTCTTATCTCGTGCGATGTCTTTGAACACGCTTACTACCATAAAGACGGTCCGGGGCGCGCAAAGTACATCGACAACTTCCTCAGTAATCTCCACTGGGGAAGAATCAACGATCGATACAAGAAACTTGTGATGGGGAAGTAACAGGGTCAGAAATGAAAGAAGAGGGGCTGGGGGTTACTTCGGCCCCTTTTTCATTTTTGAATTGCTCAGCGCTCAACTATTTGGTACCATGTGTCACAACAGAAGCACATCATCCTCAACAGCCTGATGCGATTGAGCTCAGCACAAAGAAGCATCACAGTCTCGATTTTCCTGCTTGTCCTCCCGGCGCCGTTGTGTCTCTCGCAGAATCGGATCGAAACCGATTTCTCAGGCCGGGTTTCCAAAGCTCGTCTGCTCCAGCAAGTGCAGGACCTCGTCTCTTTTGGCCCACGGACTGGCGGCACTCCATCCGGTGACAAGGCGACGGCGTACGTTGTACGGAAATTCAAAGAAGCCGGTTTTGATCCCACTGTTCAGAAAGATCCACCAAGGCTTACGTCCATTCTCAAGCGATGGAGCCTCAAGGTAACCGAACCGTCGACGATGAGCCGGCTGATCAAGCACGAATGGGTGGGTGCGTACTCTCCCTCGGTACCGGACACTGAATCCGAACTTATTTACGCTCGCGATCCGGAAAAACTCACAAAGACGGAAACAAAGGGAAAAGCCCTTCTTATCGACAACCCGTTATCGCGGCACGAATACCAATCTCTGGCAGAAAATGGGGCTACCTGTCTCTTGCTGGCATCACCGGAGTTGGATGGCGCTTACTCCGATTGGGCCATGATCTCCGATCTCCCCACGTCCTCAAAGAATCCCATTCCCCTGTTCAATCTCTCCACCAATAACGCCCGGGCACTTCGAGCTGCTTTGAAAGATAGTGAGACGGTGGTCATCGGGTATTCGACCGTGACGTCTGTCGACTCGGCCCGGCCGAGGACGGTTATCGCAACGCTTGAAGGAGAAAGCCAAAAGTACTACCTGCTGTGTGCACATGGCGATTCTGATTCAGGGGGGCCGGGAGCTGATGATAATGCATCCGGCGTTTCCGGTGTTCTCGAAGCTGCCAGAGTGCTTAAGGAAATGGTCGCTTCACACAGATTGCCGAAACCAAAATATTCCATCCGCTTTGTTATCTGGGGAACGGAGATATTCTCAACAGAGCACTACATACAGCTTAACAAAGACAGCCTGAAGAACATACGGGCGGTGCTGAACTTTGACGAGATCGGAACTGGTGCCACACGCAATTGTTTGTACTTTGAATCCAACGACGTGAAGTACAATGATACGTTGCTGCGAACGCTCGAGCGCATAGGCGAGACCTATGTGGGCAAAAAAGGATATTGGTCTGAGGCTACGACAAATCCCTCTCAGGGGGGAACAGACTCCTACGTGTTTTTCCCGGGCAGTCTCCGCCGACTAAAAGCGCCCGATGTGAAAATTCCGTCCGCGACAATTTACACCGGAGCGTGGAATGAACTGAAGCCACTGCCTCAGACTCCAGGATGGAACTCGAAAGCATGGAAGGGGCCGCGTGATACTGTGTACATCGACTATTCAGCATACTATCATTCATCACTCGATGTGCCGGAACGAACAACGGAGCGCGAACCATTTAATATGATTGGCGCGGTGAAGGCTGTCGGTATTGCTCTGTTGCGGCTTGCGTGGTAGGGCAGAGCGCTCTTGAGGAATCGTCCACAAAGGACGGAGGACAGAGAATGGAAGAAGATAGTCGTCGTGATCGTGCGGGAGAGGAAGTTCCCGACGACAAGTGCGAAGTCAATCCGCATCACTATTGGCAATACTGTGTGAATTGCGGGACTATGCTTCAGAGCCGTAAGTGCAAGTTGATTTGCCCGAAGTGCGGGTTCTATCATTCCTGCAGCGAGCCGTAGTCTCGGACAGTTTTTGACTTCATGAACATGGGTCAGGTCGCACCGAAGCGCAGTATCCCAGAAGTTATGCGCCACTGCTTGCGCAAATATCACTGAGGAGGATACATGAACTGTCCATCTTGCAACCGCACAGCCGCTTCGTTCATACGATACGCCGTTTCGTTGAAAGGTGTGTCAATCACAAAATCCATGCAAGGCTACCTCAAGTGCCAACAATGCGGAACACTCCTGCGTGTTACTAGCTTTGGCAAACAAGTTTGGGTTGTCTTCATCGCAACGGTTGTCATACTTGCTTTGTTTGTGGTTCTGTATCGGCGCCTCTTTTCCATTGTCGGTGCTGGAGCAACGGCGGCGATTGGTATTATTCTTGTCCTCATGATTGTCACTGTGTTTACGTTTGCCTTATGGAAGTTTGCACAAGTTCAGAACGCCGACGCTGACAATCGTGCAACGACCACATCTTCTTGATATCTTGTGTTGTGTCAAGCGGCGGGGCATAACAAACGGCGAAGCGGCGCTCACTCTCTGCATAGGCAAAGGAAGTTCAATGATTGGCTAATTGTAAAGTGCTCGCAACGGCGGTTTGCCTAAACTTTTGATCTAACCGTTTTCTGATTTAGAGGATGAACCTTGGCGAAGGACCATTTGAAGTTTGCCTTCAAGTCACAGGTGTACGACTTGTCCGCGCGGACGCACATCATGGGGATCCTGAATGTCACGCCTGATTCGTTCTCTGATGGAGGACGGTTCTTTGACTTGGAGCAAGCTGTGGACCGGGGTGTTGAGCTTGCGCAGCAGGGAGCGGATTTCCTGGACATCGGCGGGGAATCGACTCGTCCGGGGTCTGATCCGGTGTCGGAAGCGGAGGAGATCCGGAGAGTAGTTCCGGTCATTGAACGACTCAATCGGGAAGTCAGAATTCCTCTCTCGATTGACACGTACAAATCTGACGTTGCGAGAGCGGCTCTTGCAGCAGGCGCCTGCATCGTTAATGACATCAGTGGTATGACGTACGACCCGCTCATGATCGGAACCGTCTCTGGCAGTAGGGCTACAGTAGTGCTAATGCACATTCTCGGGACGCCGAAGACAATGCAGCTGAAACCGGTTTACGACGATGTGGTGAGAGACGTGTTCCAGTTTCTCGAGCGACAATCAGCGCTGGCCCGCGAAAACGGAATAACGCAGATCATGGTTGATCCCGGCCTTGGATTTGGAAAGGAACTTCACCACAATGTCGAGCTGATGAAACAGCTTGGCACATTTGCACGGCTAGGATATCCAATTGTGGTCGGTCCGTCGAGGAAGTCGTTCATCGGAAAGATTCTCGACCTTCCTGTGGATCAGCGCTTGGAAGGGACGGCAGCAGCTGTTACGGCATGCATCCTTCGTGGAGCAAATATTGTTCGAGTGCACGATGTCAAGGAAATGAAACGTGTAGCCATGGTTGCTGATGCGCTCAAGGCGACGGAACCGACGTGATGACCGGCGTCCTCATTCCGGCATTCAACGCGGCTCAGACGCTAAGCCAATTGCTTGTTGAGCTACACTCGCTTTTTGCAGCCGATGGCATTGTCGTTGTCGATGACGGTTCAACGGATGAGACCGGTGCGATCGCGAAAGCTGCCGGAGTAATTGTTCTGAGCCACGGAATGAACCGCGGCAAAGGGGCGGCGCTCAGAACTGGATTCCAATACGTGCTTTCAGCCTCGAGCTGTGACTCCATCATCACAATGGACGCAGATCTGCAGCACGACCCGAAGGATGTGCCTACATTCCTCGCTGCATGGCGGAAGGGCGACTCTGATCTTATCCTGGGATATCGGAGAAGGATTGGAGGTGGAATGCCGTTTCATCGTGTTCTCTCGAATACGATAACCTCTTCTCTGGTGTCCGCCAGGACAGGGCTTTACATCCGCGACAGCCAATCGGGTTTTCGCCTGATAGCGCGGAATGTGCTTTTGGCCATTGAGGTTCAGGCAGACGGGTATGAAGCGGAGACCGAAATCCTTATCAAAGCCGCAAAGAAGGGCTTTCGCATTTCGGGTGTGCCGATTGCAACGATTTATCGCGGTGCGCCCAGCCATATGACGCACTGGAAAACAACGATGCGATTTCTGCAAGTGTTACTCAGGGAGTATTGATGAGCCGTTTCGAAGATGAACGCCGTGAAATGATCAGCTTGCTGAGAGATCGAGGAATTACCGACGAGCGCTTGCTGCAGGCAATGGGGAAGGTCGAGAGACACCTCTTCGTTTCGGAGCCTTTTGTCAACCGATCGTATGAGGACACTGCCCTTCCCATTGCAAAGCAACAAACAATATCGCAGCCGTACACGGTGGCATACATGACGCAGGAACTATCGCCGAAGCCGCGGGCCAAGGTGCTCGAAGTCGGAACCGGATCCGGATATCAGGCGGCAATCCTCGCCGAGATGGGGTGCAAGGTGTTCACCATCGAGCGGCACGTGGATCTGTTATTGCAGGCGAGGAAGATGT
>Ga0187850_10004365_pt1 | contig 11273 bp, 5 predicted proteins | sample June2016WEW_4_15_FD_132436 | JGI IMG/M metagenome (GOLD analysis project Ga0187850, IMG submission 132436) | Peatland microbial communities from SPRUCE experiment site at the Marcell Experimental Forest, Minnesota, USA - June2016WEW_4_150 | ecosystem: Environmental > Terrestrial > Soil >... | reverse complement strand
AGACTCATCACATCGAGATCGCTTACCGGCCCGGGATGGTCGGCGACAGCGAAGGCTACTACTCGGCGATGTCGCCGACGGACTGCAATTTCGCCAGCATGCGTCCGGGCGATATCCGGCCGTTCGCCCCATACTCCATTCACGGAACGGCAACCGGGCATCAGGGCAGTATCGCCGCGAGCTCCCGAATCGACGACCCCGGCCGCGACAAAGGCCATATTCTGGCGCGACTCACGCGCAAGCCGAGCGACGCCACGCTCTGGTTCCAGATTCGCGCCGTGCCTCCCGGCGACGCGGCGGAGTTCATCGGCGTATGCGCCGCTCAAGGGTGGGAGCCACATCCGTCCCAGTTCGACCTGACCAACGACGAACTGGCGCATCTTGGGACGGTCCACAAGACGCTGTCGCTTAATATGCCGAATGGAGAGAACGGCTGCGTCGGCACAGGCACGGCTCTGTTGAACGGCAAGTAGAAAAGGGGACAGACGCATTTATTTAAATGCGTCTGTCCCCTTTTCTACGCTTCAGCCCGCGGCGTGTTACTCTCAGGAATCAAACCAACACTTGAGGGCCTGCTATGTCTCATCTATCGATTCGCGATCTCGATCTCAATGGCAAACGAGTTTTCATCCGCGTGGATTTCAATGTCCCGCTGCAGAAGAACGAAAAGGGCGACATGGAAATCACCAGCGACAAGCGTATCAAGGCGTCGCTGCCCACCATTCAGTACGCGCTCGAGCAGGGCGCCGGCGTCATTCTGGCTTCGCACCTGGGACGCCCCAAGGGCAAGCCCAATCCGGAAATGAGCCTGAAGCCCGCCGCCGCGCGCCTCCAAGAGCTGCTCGGCAGGCCCGTCAAAATGGCGCCCGATTGCGTCGGACCCGCGGTGGAAGCCCTGAAACCGGCGCCGGGCGAAGTGCTGCTGCTGGAAAACCTGCGGTTCCACCCCGAGGAAGAGAAGAACGATCCGGAGTTCGCGAAGAAGCTGGCGGCGCTGTGCGACGTCTACGTGAACGACGCGTTCGGCTCCGCGCACCGCGCGCACGCTTCCACCGAGGGCATGATCCGGTTCGTACCCCAGGCGGCGGCCGGCCTGCTCATGGACAAAGAGTTGAAGTACCTCGGAATGGCCACCACCAACCCGGCCCGCCCCTGCGTCGCCATTCTGGGCGGCGCCAAAGTGTCCGACAAAATCGAAGTCATCGAGAACCTGGGTAAGATCGTGGACAAGCTGCTCATCGGCGGCGCCATGGCTTACACCTTCCTCAAAGCGCAAGGCCTGCCCACCGGCAAGTCGCTGGTGGAAGAAGACAAGGTCGAGCTGGCCCGCAAGCTGCTGGCCGATCTCGGCGGCAAGCTCATGCTGCCCGTGGACCACGTGGTGGTTTCCGAGATCGCTGAGGGCGCGGCCAACCAGACGGTCGATACCATTCCGGAAGGCAAGATCGCCGTGGATATTGGGCCCAAAACGATAGCGAACTTCTCACGGGTGATCGCCGGCGCCAAAACGGTGATTTGGAACGGCCCCATGGGGATCTTCGAAAAGCCGCCGTTCGACCACGGCACGGTGGCGCTGGCGAAGGCCGTGGCCGGCTCCGGCGCGACCTCCGTGGTGGGCGGCGGCGATTCCGAAAAGGCCATCCAGGCCGCCGGTGTGGCCGGCAAGATTTCGCATGTCTCCACCGGCGGCGGAGCGTCGCTGGAATTCCTCGCGGGAATCCAACTACCGGGAGTGGCCGCCCTGGATCGCTGAGCGCCGCGCCGAACTGCCGCTTGGCCCCGACCCGTTGTTTTCGCCCCGGCTACTCCCTACCGCTTGGCGCCAACCCGTTGTGGCGGCCCGCTCAGCACGTGGTGGAACACGTAGGAACTCTGAACCGGGATGCCTTGCTTGAACACCACCTTCACCACCGCCTGGAAATACCGGGGGATTTCGCCGGATGGAGTGCGCAGGTGGCGTGCCAATTCTCTCGCCCGCAAGGGTTGGGTGAGCCATTCGGCGGCGGCCAGAGTGTCCGCCGAGGCATTCCCGGCAATCACCAGCAATTCGCCGACCCCGGAGAGACCCGGTGTCCGGCTGATGAGTGCGTGCGTTTCCCCCTCGGATGGCTTTTCCGGAACCAGGTGATCCTCGAGAAACACCGGCTCTCCCGGCTGCGGATTGCGGTTCCGAATCCCTTCCGGCTCGATCACGATGTCCTGGGCCAGCGCCGCGGCCTGTAATTGAAGATTGAATTTCGGCGGCCCTACGAACACCACGTCATCATCCACAACCTGCTGCCAGGATAGGATGCTGCTGCGCGTCAGCAGTATGTCGCGTTTGCGCGTCGAGAGAAGTTTCGACAGCAGAAACGCCGCGCTGGCCTCGCCCGCGCCGGTATACGCATAAGACGCAAAGATCCCTTTACCGCTCAGCATCTTGCGCACCGCCGTGAAGCGCTCCGATTTCTCGGCCTCCTGCCAATCATTGACCTTCGGGTCGCGGAAGAGGCCAAAGTCGGGGAACCGGACAAACATAGGAGTGCCCAGGCACACCATCAAAGGCCGGTTGCTCTGCAAGAAAGGCCCCCAAAGACTTTCCAATTCAGGAGTCCACCGCTCAACCATCACCTCCGCTGCACGATGCACGCGGACCAGCCAGATGGTGGAAGCCACGGCCCAGATCAACGCCACAGCCAGCGCGGCACTGAGAAGCAGAAGCGTGCGCCGCGGATCCCACGGTATCCCCTGCGCGTGATCCTGTGCGGCGACCGGTTCGAAGTGGAGTTTGAAAGCGCCTTTCGGCAGAGTCACCCGGATGGTGTCCCCGGCCGCTTCGGTCTGGTAGTACGCCGCCAGCTTCTGCCGCAGCCGGCCGGCCTGGAGCCGGACAATCGAGTCCTGCTTGGGATCGTAAGTGGGAGGTTTTCCGAAGGCTTCGAGGCCAATGGTGTACTCTTTCAGCCGATCAGCCTCTCCGGAAATGGACTTCTCGGCCAGGTATTGAAGCAGGCGCCGGTGAACCTCCGAGGTTTCGAACGTCTTGCTCTGGATCAAACGGCCAACCTGCGCGCGCATGTCCTCCACTTCAACGCTCATCGAATGCTCATGTTAACACCGTTACCTACCGCGTTACTCACCGCCGCGCCACACCAAGTTATCCCCTAACCCCTATCGCTTGTGGGAATTTCATTGTAAGCTCTACTGAACGCTTCACCTCGGGGTAAATGCGTGTGCCTTTCTTCGGCGCGCCACGAGATCGCATGTCCCGAAAGGACCAAACGCCAAGCCGTCGCGGCGGGTGTTTGGGGCGATGCCAGGAAGAATCGCCGCCCTGCGGGCAAGGTGGTCAGGTTCATGATCGAGCACGGACGCGAAGCCAAAATGGAAATTCTGGACAAGCTGTGAATATCGGCAAATTGCCGCAACGGGTTTGAGGGAGGTTGTATGTCGCGATGGGGTCTAGCTGTTCTACTAGTTTGCGCGTGCGGTTTGCAGGCACAGGAATACCGTTCCACACTGACCGGACGCATCACCGATCCGACCGGGTTGGGCGTGCCGGGCGCCAAGGTAACGGCGACGAAGATGGATACCAACGAACATTTCGCCACGGTATCGGGATCGGAAGGGTTGTATACCATACCGCAATTGCTGCCGGGCGAGTATGAGATCGCCGCGGAAGCGGCAGGCTTCAAGAAATATGTGCAGTCGGGGATTGTGCTGGCCAGCACGTCCCGCGTGGGCGTGGACATACAGCTTACCTTGGGGGCCACGACGGATAGCATAACGGTAACCAGCGACGCTGCGCCCTTGCAGACGGTCTCGGCGTCGGCGGGGCAGGCGATCACCATGAAAGAGGTGGAGAACCTGCCGATCAACGGGCGGGCTCCCATGGACTTGGCGGTGATGGCGTACGGGGTGGTGAACACCGGCGTCCGGGACCAGAACCGCCCCTATGAGAACGGCGGGTTTTCGAACCTCGCCATGGGCGGCGCCGGCAACGGAAACAACGAGGTGCTGACCAATGGCGTGCCGATCACGGGCACCGTCGGGATCACCAACCAGCGGGCGGGATTCAGCCCTCCGGTGGATGGCGTGGCGGAAGTCAAGGTGGACGTGCTGAACGTGGACGCGTCCTTCGGCGGCGCGGGCGGGGGCACGGTGCAGATCATCACCAAGAGCGGGACCAACGGACTGCACGGAGCGGCATCGGAATTCAACCAGCGGCGGAGCCTGAATGCGACGCCGTTTTTCACGAATATGGCCGGCGGGCAAAAGACCGACTTCAAGCAGAACCAGTGGGGCACCAGCGTGGGCGGACCGCTGTGGGTGCCGAGGGTGTTTGACGGACGGAACAAGGTGTTCTGGTTCTTCAACTACGAAGGGCACAAGAACAGCGAGCCGTTGCCGACCTACACCACGGTTCCGACGGTAAAAGAGCGCACCGGGGATTTTTCCGAGCTGCTGGCGCTGGGATCGACCTATCAACTGTACGATCCGTTTTCCGCGGCGCTCGCGGGCAGCGTGGTGAAGCGCACGCCGTTCGCGGGCAACGTCATTCCAACCGGCCGCCTGAACCCGGTGGCACAGAAGTACCTGACCTACATACCCAACCCGAACTTCAACTACGGCACCAAAGACTACACCTACAACTACTTCAGCCCGCTGACGACGAATAACTCCTACTACGCATTTTCGGGGAGGCTGGATTTCGACCTGAGCAGCCGGAACCGGCTGACCGCGAGCATGCAGAACAGTTTCTGGAGCCAGAACTCCGGCATTCTGTTCAACAATATCGCCCGCGGAGAGATCGGCTCGCGGGCCATCTGGGGTGGGATGCTGGACGACGTCCACACCTTTTCGCCGACGCTGGTGGCCAATCTTCGTTTGGGTTTCAGCCGCTACCGCGCGTACTACGACCAGAGCAGCATCGGGTTCGACTCGACGACGCTGGGCTTCCCCAGCTACATCGCAGGCAACGCCACCAAGCAACTGATGCCCGTTTTTACGATGAGCGACGGATTCCTGTCGTCGAACCCGGCCACCAACATGCACTACTCCGACCAGCCGTACAACATCTACCAGTTGTTTGGAAGCCTGACCAAGGTGGTTGGGGCGCACACGCTGAAGTTCGGCGGCGAGCACCGGGTGCTGGACTTTTCGAACCTGAGTTGGAGCGCGGCGACGGGCTCCTACACGTTCGACACCGGATCGTGGATCAAGGCGGACAATTCGACCTCCACCTCACCGGCGCTGGGCGGGAGCATGGCCGAATTCCTGATGGGGCTGCCGACCAGCGGCGCCTACACGATCAACGCACCGAGCAAGAACGATTCGCTGTACGAAGTGGTGTTTGTGCAGGACGATTGGCATGCGCGTCCCAACCTGACGTTCAACTTTGGTCTGCGCTGGGAGTATAACGGGCCAACCACGGAGCGGTGGAACCGGCTGTCGAACGGATTTAATGCGGCGGCGACGAACCAAGTCACGGCCCAGGCCAATGCCAACTACGCGGCGTTGTATCCGACACTTTCGGCGAAGAATCCGTTGCTGTATCCGAGTATCAACGCCATCGGCGGGCTGACGTTCGCGGACGCCAACCACCGGGCGCCGACCACCATGTCGAAGAAGGAGTTCAGCCCCAGATTCGGGGTGAGCTGGTCGCCCACGGCGCTGAAGGGGAAGACCGTGCTGCGGGTGGGCGCGGGACTGTTCGATTCCGTGTACGGCCCCATCGTGCCGCAGCAGCCGGGGTTCAGCAACACCACCACGCTGGTGGCCACGAACAACAGTTACCTGACGCCGGCCATGAGCCTGAGCGATCCGTTCCCGTCTGGGATTACCCTGCCGCCGGGAGGGGCCAACGGCGTCAACACCTACCTGGGCCAGGGAATCACGTTCCTGAATCCAAACACGCTGCGGCAGTACAACATCCGCTGGACGTTCGACTTGCAGCAGGAGTTGAGCAAGAACACCACGCTGGAGGTGGGATACATCGGCAACCATGGCATCCACCTGACGACCAGCTATGGCTTCGGGTCGCTGCCGGCGAAGTACCTGAGCACGTCGCCCACGCGGGATGCGGCGCAGGTGGCGAATGCGGCGGCCTTATCGGCGACGGTGACGAATCCCATGTCGGGGCTGATGCCGGGAACCTCGTTGAGCGGCTCGACGATATCGGTTTCGAACCTGCTGCGGCCCTACCCGGAATTCTCCAGCGTGACGGAGAGCAACATGAACAACGGCGGAAGCTATTTCGAGCAGTTGAGCCTCCGCCTTTCGCGCCGGCTGTCGCATGGGTTCTTGTTGAGCTTCGACTACAGCCATTCACGGCTGACGGACGAAACCACCTACCTGAACGGGGGGGATTTGAAGCTGAATAAGGGCGTCTCGGGCGACGACCGGCCGCAGAACGTGGGCATCAGCGTGCTGTACCAGCTTCCGTTTGGGCGCGGCAAGCACTTTCTGGGCAGATCCAAGGGAGTGCTGAACATGATCGTAGGGGAGTGGGCCGTCTCGTCCTTGTACAACTACCACAGCGGGGCGCCGATAAGCTGGGGGGACGTGATCTACTATGGCGGGCCGCTGAACTGGGACGCCCACAACGTGAACCATGCGCTCGACACCACGCAATTCAACACCAATTCGAGCCAGCAGTTCACCAGCCACTACCGGACATTCCCAAGCACCTTCAGCAACATCCGGGTGGATGCCACCAACAATGTGAACGTGGCGGCGACCAAGAACTTCAGGCTTTTGGAGAACATTAGACTGCAGTTCCGCGCCGACGCATTCAACCTGTGCAACCATCCGCTGTTCGCCGCGCCGACCGTCAGCGTGACGAGCGCAACATTCGGGCAGATTTCGAGCACCACCAACGCGCCGCGCGTGATCCAGATGGGGCTCCGGCTGACGTTCTGAAGCCGGAGGTTTGGGGTTCTACAGTCCGATGCTTCGATCGGGCTTAGTCGTAACAATGGCGGCGCTTGCCGCCGGGGATTTTTCGGGCAGTTCGCCGGGGTGAGCCGAAACCCGATGTCCAACAACTCAAGAGAGGATTAGCCATGAAAAGTCGCATTTTCCCGCTGATGGCGCTGCTGGCCTTGTTCGCCGGCGGAGTTATTCGGGCGCAGGACACTCGCGGCACGATCACGGGGAGAATTACGGATCCGTCGGGAGCGGTCATTCCAAGCGCTACGGTGGTCGTCACCAACGACGCAATGGGGACCAAGGTCCAGCAACAAACCGGACAAGATGGCTACTATCACGCGGCGTTTCTGACGCCCGGCACCTACAAGATCGAGGTGACCGCGCGCGGTTTCAAGAAGCTCGTTCAGGACGCCGTCGAGGTGCGGGTTGCCGACCGCCTGGAGATCAACTTGACGCTGGAGGTCGGCCTCTCCGAACAAAGCATCACCGTCACGGCCGAGGCGCCGCTGATGAATACCGAGTCCGCCTCGATGGGCACCGTGGTGGATTCCCGGCGGGTGGCGAGCCTGCCGGTGTCCTACGGCAATCCGTTTCTGCTGATCGGACTCTCCGCGGGTGTGACCTATAACGGCAGCATCCGGCTCGATCGCCCCTTCGAACCGACCCACATCGTCAACTTCTCCATGGGTGGAATCAGCGGCCTGCTGAACGATATCACGATCGACGGAGCGCCGACCACTTCGCGAGCCAACGCCCTGCAGGTGACGGCGTCCTACGTGCCGCCCACGGACATCGTGCAGGAATTCAAGGTCCAGACCGCTACCTTCGACGCGCAGTTCGGCCAGACGCAGGGCGGTGTGACCAATATCAGCATTAAGAGCGGCACCAACCAGTTTCACGGCGACGTCATCTATTCCTTCCAGCGTCCGAGCTTCTGGGCCAACGATTTCTTCAACAACAAGGCCGGTGTTGCACGCCCCGACTTCCTGTTCAACACCTGGGGTGGCTCTTTCAGCGGTCCGGTCTACATCCCGCACGTTTATCACGGCAAGAACAAAACCTTTTTCCTGTTCGGTTATGAGGGCATCCACGATTCCCGGCCGCGCCATGACGACACAACCAACACGGTGCCGACACCGGCCGAGCGCACGGGAGACTTCTCGGCCCTGCTTGGCGCCGGCTCCTCGTATACCATATACGACCCGGCTACACGCACCGGCCCGGTCAACGGGCGGTACACCGAGACCGCATTTCCCGGCAACAAAATTCCCGCCGGCCGGTTCGACCCCGTTGGCGTGAAAATTCTAAGCTATTATCCGAGCACGGAGAAGAGCCAAGGCGATGTTACGGGCCTGGGCAACTATCGGGACGCCAGCACAACGGAGAGGGCCAAGTATTATAACCTCACCGCCCGCGCCGACCAGAACATCGGCGACAAGCAGCGCTTCTTCGTCCGCTACAGCACGTATACGCGCAACAGCTTGTACAACCAGTACTTCAACAACGCGTTCGTGGGCACCCACTTCTGGTTCTACTCGAAGACCGCGATGATTGACCACATCGTCACGCTGGCGCCGACGGTGGTCTTGGATACGCGGTACAGCTACAACCGGTTCATCCGCGGCACGGACGCGCCCGACGAGGCCATCGGGTTCGATCTGTCCTCGCTGGGCTTTTCGTCGCAGTTCGTCAACCAGGTGGGCCCGGCCCAGGCGCGCTTCCCGCGCATCAACCTCACCGGCTATATCAGCAATGGCCAGACCAACGAGAACCGGCCCACGGTGAATCACACGGTTTCCTCGACCCTGTCGAAAGCCTCCGGGGCGCACTCCATCCGCACCGGGGTTGAATATCGGGTGTACCAGCAGGGCGACCGGTTCTTCAGCAACCAGCAATCCGGCCAGTTCACTTTCGGTTCTACCTGGGTCAAAGGACCGCTGGACAACTCGGCCGCCTCGTCTGGGAGCATCGGGCAGGCGGTAGCGGAACTGCTGTTGGGCCTGCCCGATTCGGGCAGCATCACCCGCCAGTCGGATTACATCGAGCAGTCCGGCAACTGGGGGTTCTTCGTGCAGGACGACTGGAAGGCGACACCCAAGCTCACCCTCAACCTGGGCCTGCGCTACGAGTTCGAGACTCCCCTGCACGAGCGCTTCAACCGCAGCGCGCTGGGGTTCGACACCAGTTATGTGCAGCCCATCTCCGCGGCGGCTCAAGCGGCCTATGCGAGCATCTATTCCAGCATCTCGGGTGGGTTCTCTCAGCTTTCTCCGAGCGCGTTCGCGCTGAAAGGGGGAATGACGTTTGAGGGCCTCAACGGCAACGATGGCGGCCTATACCACACACCGAAGGACGTCGTCATGCCGCGCATCGGACTGGCCTACCAGCTCGACAGCCGAACCGTTTTCCGCACCGGTTTCGGCATGTTCGCCGGCTTCCTGGGCCAGCGCCGCGGAGACGTTCAGCAGAGTGGTTTCACGCAGACCACAAACATGGTGCTCACCACCGACAGTGGGCTTCATTTCCTCGCCACCATGGCCAACCCGTTCCCGAACGGTGTGAGCGAGCCGGTAGGAGCCGCCGCCGGTCCCCAGACGTATCTTGGACAAGGCTTTACCTTCTTCAACCAAGACCCCAAGGTCCCCATCACGATGCGCTGGGAAGCCAGCCTGCAGCGGCAGTACAAGACCTTCGTCTTCGAAGGCGCTTACGTGGGCAGCAAGACCAACCACATCGAGGTTACCCGCAACATCAACGCCCTGCCGCGGCAGTTCTGGAGCACGCTGAACACGCGCGACGATACCTGGAACAATTATCTGAGCGCCAGCATCTCGAACCCGCTATACAATCTGCTGCCAGGGAATAGCCAGAGCATCTATACCAGCAGCACCACCTCGCGGCAGACGCTGCTGTCGCCGTACGTGGCGTTCGGATCGAACGCTCTCAACACCACCGAGTATACCGGATTTTCCTGGTATAACAGCTTCCAATTCACCGCTACCAAACGCTTCGCGCAGGGCTACACGCTGATCGGAAGCTACACATTCGCAAAATGGCAGCAGGCGGTGAACCTGCTGAACTCCTCCGACCCGGCGCCGGTCCGGGAAATCTCGGATCTCGACGCGCCACACCGCTTCAACATCAGTGGCATCTGGGCCCTGCCGTTCGGGAAGGGCCGGGCGCTGCTACCCGGCACGCACGGAGTCGTGGAACGGCTGGTGGGCGGCTGGGAGCTTTCCGGCATCTGGGGCCTTCAGAGCGGGTTCGCCCTGCCCTGGGGCAACGTCATTTACTACGGCGACCCGGCGAATATCGTGCTGCCTCTTGACCAGCGCACTCCCGAGCACTGGTTCAATGTGAACGGTTTCGAAACGGCTTCCGCCAAGCAGTTGTTGAGCAACCAGATTCGTACCTGGCCATTACGGTTCTCCCAGATCCGTGGGCCGCGGATGAACAACCTCGACCTGGCGCTGATCAAGACCACGCGGATCACGGAAGGCAAGAACATCGAGTTCCGCGCCGAGGCTCTCAACGCCGCCAACCATCCCCTCTTCCCGAACCCGAGCATGACGGTAACCACCGCGCAGTCCTCCCTGGACACCGGGTTTGGACAGATCAGCGCTTCCACCGTCAACAACTACGCCCGGCGGTTGCAGCTCTCACTGAAGTACGTCTTCTAAACGTGACCTTGCAGGCCTCGCGGTACCGGCTTAGGCCGGCGCCGCGGGGCCCGCGGTTCGCGGGTCAGTACGGTTTCGCACTGCGAAAATCAGGGTTCAGAATACGAAAGCTAGTTAGAACGAAAAGCCGCATTTTCTCGCTGATTGCGGTTCTGTGCCTGCTGGCCGCTGTGGTTGCCTGGTCGCAGGATACTCGAGGCACCATTTCGGGCAGAGTCACCGACCCCTCCGGTGCAGTCGTTCCTGGCGCCCAGGTGGTGGTCACCAACGTGGCCATGGGAAACAAGACCGGCCTGACCACCAACGCCGATGGCCTCTACCAGGCAACCTTCCTGATCGGGGGCGTGTATCGGATCGAGGCTGCGGCGCAAGGCTTCAAGAAGGTCGTCCGCGAGGGCGTCGAGGTGCGCATCGCCGAACGGTTGGAGATTAACTTCGCCCTCGAGGTTGGCGCTGCCGAGCAGAGCGTCACCATCACGGAGGAGGCGCCGCTGCTCAACGTCGAGAGCGCCTCGGCAGGCACCGTCGTTGATTCCAGGCGTGTCGCGGACCTGCCGCTCTCCTAGCGGGAGTTTACTGCCGCGAGGTTGCTTGAGGGGCCGCGCGCATCAGCAATCCCTTTGTACACCAGCACTTACACCGTAGGATTCCGGTTGTTTCTTGTATTACCCTATTCCAAACATT
>Ga0187850_10004363_pt1 | contig 11274 bp, 15 predicted proteins | sample June2016WEW_4_15_FD_132436 | JGI IMG/M metagenome (GOLD analysis project Ga0187850, IMG submission 132436) | Peatland microbial communities from SPRUCE experiment site at the Marcell Experimental Forest, Minnesota, USA - June2016WEW_4_150 | ecosystem: Environmental > Terrestrial > Soil >... | reverse complement strand
ATTGGAATATTTCTAAAGAAAAGACACTTCTCACTCGAAATGAGCAACGATTATTTAATTGTTTTCAAGGCATAGGGGGGTCATGGGTTCTTGGATATCACAAACAATATACTAGGATACGGTAAATATGATGATGGAACCAAGTAAAAAACCGTTGAACGTTCTCATAAAACAGTTGCACGGAAATATTGAAGTTGTTCTCAAAAATGGCTATGAATATAAGGGAAAAATGATAAAATGCGATGGGTACATGAACATTTTTCTTGAAGGCGCAAACGAATGCAAAGAAGAACAGTTGATGACAAATTACGGCAATGTGTTGCTCCGCGGAAACAACATTCTCTACATTGTGCTAGATGCTAATATGCATTAAATAGCCAAAAGGCTTCTGTATTTTCCAGCGACGTAGTCGCAGGCTTCCTTAACTAGCCTTGTACATTGAACTTGCGACTAGAAAAAAGTTTGATTAATACTCTTCCTTCAGCATAACACTAATTCTCGTTACTTTGACCTTCTAATGTATCGGTAAACTTAGCTAAAATACTAAGCTCTTTTCTCACCAAGTTTCTGTTTTTCATAAAGTTTCTTTTTATTAGCTTCTCTTCTGTTAGCTACGAAAATACCCAATTGTTTTTTATTGTAAAGAGCTTTACATAGGTTACTATGAAAGAGCTTATTTTCATCGTAAGTCTCAAAGACTATTCCACATTGACATTTTCTAGTTAGAATTTTAGTACTTAAGTTGTTTGTCATACTACTCACCAATTAAACATCTTTTTAGAAGTTAACTCCTTATCCATTTCTACTAAAATGCGATGTGCCATTGGTACAATCAGAGCATACATAGCAAGAATTAATCCAGCTCCAGCCATGCTTGCTTCCATGAAACAGTAATGATTGTGTCGGATAACAGCTTCTATTCCCCGACTAACTCTATGCTATGTCATGCAGATTTAAGACTTATCTTTATGAAAACTTAGCTAAATATTACATTAACAAAGTCTTAGAATAGTCGTAGTATTCTCAATCACATTTTTTTCCCATAATAGGGTAAATCGCCTTTGAAACCTTCGATTAAATTTCCTACTGCAACTTGAGATTGTAAGAAAGAATCTATATACGCCGTATCACTTAAGAATTCGACCAATGGTTCAAGAACCTCTTCAAATGATAATTTCTTCTTATCTTGAACCTTTTCGGGTAAATATTGTTTAAAACTATCTTCCTCAAAAAGTCGGATTCCAACTAACATGTGGCTCATTTCTGTTATTGAATAGAATTTTCCTTCTTCCATCTTGGCGAGAACTCTCTTCCATTTAGGTTCTTCAATCTTTTCTAATTCATCTTTATTTATTGGCATCTTAATAGCATCAGTTCTTCTATTCTATGCTGCAGAGATTTAAGACTTAGCATCCATGAAAAACTTAGAGAATATTGCTCATAAATCCAAATGTAAGTTTTATAAGGAAAACTCATCCACTAAACGATAAGGAGCGCTCTATTCGTGAAAGCCAAGTATCTTATGGAGCTTATCCAAAGCTCTGTCTGATGCTTCTTTGTCTGGAAACTCAAGATCATCTTCCTTTGGTTCGGTGCCGGCAAAAAGGCACAGTGCCTCCATGCCCTTCCGCTTTGACAAGCCAAATACCAGCCCTGAGAAACCCATGAAGGGTCCGCTGTATCCTATGTCGATATTGTATTTTTCTTTCATCTCAGCGACTAATTCTTTGCTGGTAGCGGCGCCGCATATTTTCTTGTCTTTTGAACCGTAACCTGCAACGACTATTATTCGCCTGACGTGGTTTTCAGCCAGAAAATCTAAGACTTTTATCGCAACTTCATATTGGCCTTCAAAATTTGCATGATATCCTTTTGTAATGATTAAAGAAGGAGTGGAACATGCATAAAATTGAACTTTAGGAAAGTCAGCTTCGCCTGATTTAACTATGACTCCTCCCGAGCCAGGCAACATTGGATGGGCAGCGTAGGAGGGTTTGGTTTGGTAGATTGAAGGCATGTGCGTAGAATACAAGTCTGCAATTAACGTTGCTTTAGTTTTGGCTATGAGACTGCCCATAACGAGTTTGCCTATAGACCTTAACCCCGGCGACCCAACTACAGCTATGGGCTCGATGAGTTCAGCGTCGCCGCGGCGCTCTATCCACGTTTCCTTTTCCATCAATGCATCCTCAGTTTAAGTGACGTAGGCGGGCTTCTTCCCTGAAACAGCCATTTCTTTTTGTATTCGACGCTCAATTTCGACCAATTTCGCAATTGCCTCATCCATCTGCGCCACCTGCTTTGCCATGGGCTCCATGTCTACTTTCAAATTCAACATTGAAGTCAGCACTTTCAAAGCCGCCTTCGCTGCCCGGGGATCTATAACGTATTCTCCAGTTGGAGCCTGGTACCCGTGAGTTTCCGCAAGCAAACACGCGCCTTCCACGTTTTTCTTTTTGGCGAGACCAGTTATTATGCCGTTTTCGCCACCGATAACGCCATTATCCAGAAGTTGAGCGCCATGTGCCTTAGCTTCTTCAAGCAAAGCTAACGTTGTCGTAGTGCAGTAGACGTTGGGCGCCTCGAAGGGTCTCTCCGTTATGTAGGCTGCAATGGAATATACTCTTTGTACGCCATTGTTGATTGCCCACTCCAAAACTGCATCCGCTATCTCATATTGGCCCTCAGGTGAATAAGCCTGCGAGTTGCCGGTGAGAAAAACGATGGTTCGTCCCGATTCGTCTTTGAATTGGTGGAGTTCGTTTCGAAGAAGCTCAACAAGTCCGTCTTCCCTAATAACGACAAAGGGTGGAAAATACTTTGAGTAGACTTCCCCAACCAGTTCAGCTTTGAGTTGCTGGATAAGGTAGTCAACTGAAAGTTTTCCAATGTAAGCTGTTCCAGGCAATCCGCATACGAGTATTAATTGGCTGGGCGTAAACTCATTTAGCATTTTGATTTCAACGTTCATAAGCTGCAAACCAACTTCAATTCAAGCTAGGTGGTTGACACAAATGAACTTTTTGTTTGAACCTTTGCAGACTTGCCTCTGATGCCTAAGGTTTTATCTCTTTTTGTATTTATTTAGCTCGAATTTGCCGATCTCGTTGTTACTCTTTCCTTTAAACGAACGGAGCCTAAATTTAGAAGCGTTTACCCTGCGCCTTCGAACAACTCGAAAAGCCCTAAAATAGGCTCATTTTGAAATTTACGTCCAGAATTTCAGCCTAAACTTTGCGACAGCTAAATACACACTAAAATTCAAGTATTAGGTACAGTTAATATAAGTGGTTTGGAAATTCAGCCTACACAAATACAATTTAATGATGCAGCTACGTATTTAACATATACCGCCTCAATTCAAAATGGTAGTTATAACATATTTCTCCCAAATCACCAGATTTATAATGTAGTTGGCACTTGGGGCGGAATCACATTTAATGCAACAGGGATAGCAATGAGTGGAATCGACATGGGAATATTAAATCTAAATACAGGTATTGGAGTAACTTCAATAACACAAAACTGGAGTTGATTACGTAATTTGAAATTAAAATTAGAATGCCCACTTTGCAACGGCGAACTTAAGAAACCAACAACCCAAAGGCACCAACAGGGTTATACACATGCAAGTCACACAGCTTTAAAGTCCGAGAAGAAAAATAAAGTTGGTGAATAAAAATGAGTAAAGAACTTAAAAAAGAAACATTCATAGCTACGATTCAAATAGCGGCCTCAATTTACCTGAAAACGGCTGGTTGTGCTCGTATCGTTATCCCTAAAGAAACCTGCGAATTAATGAAGCTCACTCGTGGACAAAAAGTTAGGGTTACGATCGAAACTATTTCATAAGGAAAGATTAAAAATGAAGTCTTCAACTAAAAAAATATTAGTTGTCTGCGTTATTGTACTTTTTATAGCTTCGATAGTTGCTGGATGCCTATAATTTCTTGTGTTTTTTCCAATAATTTCAAGATTTTGTATTATAATACATCGGGTTTTATATGTTGACTTGTAAGAATTACAATCAAGGGTTAAAGTCATGGACACCGCTAAACAGTTCAAAAATTCTCCAGAAATAAGAAAATATTGGCGCATTCATAAACGCGAAGAGAGAGCAAAGAAGGCTGAAAAATGAAAAAAGGAACTGCAGCTCAGAACCTTTGGCAGAGAGGCAAACCCTCACTTACAACGAGGTAAGCATGGAAAGAGCAAGCTCCTTCTTTGTTTCGCATTCGCTTAGATTCCACAATTCCAGAAACAATGTGTCCTTCTCAGCATCCGTCAAATCATTCCTGTGAACATTCTCAATCAAACGTAACGGTGTTTTCCCATCAGTTTCCCATCAGAGCCCATGACGCTATTAGTGACGCTGTTGTGTCGCCATCCAGCGAGGAACTCCAGACTGGCATTACCCGAAAAGGGATTTCGACCAATGTTAACCTCAAATGAGGTTAGCATTTCGGACTCACGCTAATCTTCGTGGGTTTTCATGCACTGAATCACTATAAAGCATGGAAAAGTGGCCGAGGTGAGGTATTTTGTTGCAGTTTAGTGCCTCTCGTAACCTTTCCTCTTTTTTTGATTTTCAATGCGTCCTTTTCTTACCTAACAGTTAGGAGAGCTTGTTCATGGCTGTGTTAGGTAAGACAGTTAAAGACGTTTACGATGCCACGCTAACCGCATACCGCGCATGCAAGGATAAGAAGCAAGGCGCTGAAAATGCCTTAACTATCTACGAGCAGAACCTTGAGGTTATCGAAGAAACAAAGAAAACTCTAGTCGACATTGACGAATTAGTTGATGCCCACGCTTTAAAAAAATGGATTTCTAAATAAATTTTAATTCTTTGCTGGCTATCACGAACATTGAGTGGCTCCAACAAAGAGGGCTCACTGAAACCTGAATGTCGTTTTCAAATATTTGTTCAGGAATAAATCCGTTAACTTTGTCCAGGACCCAGTTGTAGTACTGAAGTGCTTTTTCTCTGTTACCTACTCTGGCGTTGTAGATACTAATCCAAAAATTGAGAAGAGGCCATGCACCAGCACCTTTTTTTCTGTCCGTGTTTTCGTACATCCAACCGTCATATTCATCATGTTCATACCTGTGAAGCCCGCCATTAATCACAATCTTTTTTTCCATTTCTTTAACAGTGGCAACAACTCTGCTATCGTTGGGGGGAAAAATTTCAAAAGGGTAGACTAACCCCAAGGCGGAAGCATCTATTCCCTTGTCACTCAGCTCGCCATAACTTCTAAAGAAATACGTTTCATAGTGACTTTCCAGCCTTTTCCTCATCATATTAGCCACCTCACTCCAACTTTTACGAGGCATAATTGCATTCGCACATTCTAATCCCCTGATACAAGCAGCTAAAGAATAAGTCCAGTTTTCCTTCAAATCAGGGAACGCTAATCTCTCTTCCCACAAATCGTTTGCAACCACGGTAAAATGGTCATTCTTCCATTTGTTGCATATCCCATCAGCAGCTTTGCTGATAAGCTTTCTATAACGGAGCGCTTGCGTCAAATCATCTTTAAAATGATGCCAGATCGCCCATAAGATCGAACCAGTCTGATCTGGTTGGAACCTCTCAACCGCTTTTAACCCGTTAACGAAATATTTTTCATAGAATACTCCAGTATTTTGAAACCCCTCTGCTCTAGTAATGCACCAATCAAAGAATTTTTCTTGAATGTCAATTCCAAGAATATCTGCTGCCACACAAGTAAATGAAGCATCTCTAGGCCAAACATACGTGTAGTACTTTGCTTCTTTTGGAAAATAATCCTTAAAACAATTTGCTGCAACAATAGCGCCATTTTCCAAAGAACAATCTTTAATGACCTGTTTACTTGTTTCTAACGCTTTTTTTATCTTCATTTCCATAATAAGCGCATCTTTTCTTAAGTTATTATGAGGAAAATGGAATTAAAAGGATTTGTTTCCTTAGCTCAAAGATCATCCAAAACGTGGGCAATCGGATTTGAATCCCCTCTCGTGCGCTTGGTAAAGAAACTTGCATGTGGTCGCTCGGGTGGCACTTGAATCGAAAAACGGTAAATTGCAGCGATATTTGATTTCGCAAAGCATAAAAGAATTATTGACATTGAGAGCTTCGCCAAAGGAAGAAAAGCCCGACCTACCTAACTAGGGTTTAATGTAGCCCGGGAGTTACCGTTCCCAGACTGTAATTTCTACCGAAATTCCCCTTTTCTTTGTAGGTTTCGACTTTGGTAAAGAAAAGCTTATTTTTGGTGAAGGCTGAAGCATAGACAAATAACTTGAGCTAACGATACATGATGAATTCTCTAGTAATAAACTGTTCTTTGGACAAAAAAGCAAAAATCGAGGAATTACTCAGTGCTGTTAAGAAGGTTAGCCAACTTGTCACTGTCAGATTTGAAGAAATCAACGCTGGTTACGAAGTTGAAGACAACATAGACGCAATCATTTTAAGTGGGTCAAAAACACGAATAGTAACCACTTCTCATAGAGAACAGTTTATGTGCCCGAGGAAATGCTCCTAGACAAGAGGCGCTTCTGGACATTTCTGGAGTGGGTTGCTGAAAAGCCTCACTTGAGAGAAAGCCTTATGAAGACTGGTTGGGCAAGCTGGGACCACAAGTGGCGAGAAGAAATATTCAAGAAGACCTTTAAACCTACGCGACTAAACAATTCCGTCACGTTCGAAGACTGTTCCAGAACCGCTTGAAAAAATTTCTCTAACAACTCCATGAATTGGCGGTTTAATGTCGCTGGGCATCGTTGTTGCAAGAATACCTTCTCTATAGCTTACTTCGGTTCTTCCATTGGTTATATTTCTTAATGTTGAAGCACGGATAGCATCCCCACCGACTATACCCCGTGTTATCTCAATTTCATCCCCTTAGCTTTCAAAGCAAGACTTTTGGACTTCAAGTAAGAGGGTGCGTAGAAAAAAGAAGCTATGACGTTGATACCATTTCCCAGAATCCATCTGCGATAAGACCAATTGTCGAAATAAACCCACAGCAACGAAGCTCTTTCCATCGACACTAACCGGACCTATCGGAAGGATATTTTCAGAAGGCCTCTTGTAGATCTCTCCCATGGAGAGGAATTTTCTCTCTCTAACAACAAAGCCAAGAAACCTTCACAGTATCTTCAAGATGTACTAAAGAAGTTAAATGGAGACACAGGTAAGCTGAAGACTTTAATGGATAGGCACTTCATTTCGGAAAAGGCATTGGACTGCATGTGGAAAGACAACTACGATGAGTTCATTGAAGAAAGAGAGACGATAATGAAAGAAAGACTGACAAAACTGCTGAAATAGTTTTATTAGGAAGCGCGCGCAGAAGATGATGATTCTTGTCTTTTGCAATCGGTAATTGCTTAAATTTGTGTTCTTACAATCTGAACTCGATGACACAAGCTAGAAAACCTGGGCGCCCACAAGAATGGGCTTTAAATGAAGAAATCATAGAAGTACATAGAATGGCAACTGAACTGAAAGCACAGAATCCCACCGCCCATTGGTCTGTCATCGAAAATATGCTGAAAACCCAATTAGAGCAAAAGAGAAAGAAACATCTTCTATCAAAGTTAGACAAAATTATTGGTCTAATGAAGCAGGTTATTCCAATGCCACCGCGTTGCATCTGTGGACACGGGGTTTATTCTTTCACCTATAACAAAGTGGAAAGTGAAAATGAACATTACTGGGAAACCTTTGCTAGATGTGTTAATCCAGGCTGTCGTTACCTGAGACGATATTTGCCTGATACAAGTTACAAGTGGTCAAGACCTAAGTCCATAATTAAAGAACTTGCAAAAACACCAACTTTCTACGAGATGGATGGACAACAAGTTGAAGACACGAGAAGATAATTGTGTACTGTATTATTGAGCACCAGTGCCCTTTTTATGCGGAATATCGCTATTTCTCCATACTGTATTTATGAAGCATTATTTGATTTAAACTGTGAATTCAAGTTCAAATGTTATCTTCGAGTGTAAAGTTTTGGGTTATGTACTTTTAGAGAGAAGAGTGCTGAAAAACCTTGTAGTCTAGCTGAACCTTTTCTAACCAAACCAATCGTTGGTAAGGGCTGATTCTTCGCGCCTAGCTCTGAGGGAAAGGAGTCGAAGAAAAAATAAAATGAAAAAAAAGGAGAAAAAACATGAGTGAAAAGAATTTTGCCGTTGTAATGAAGATGCTTCCTGAAAAAAGGCAACTCAATACTGAGGTCATAGTAATTTAGTCTTTCATTTTTTCCTTTTTTCAACCCTCACAAACATTAGGATACAAGGTCTATGACCGATTCAGAAAGCCATTTCTCAACGACCTTATCCTTCACATCGTCTGGAGACAAGAATTATCATCCACATGACTATCCAAATATTCTCCACATATAAACTCTGGCTGTAGCCTGTCAGAAGGGCCCCAGAAGGAAAGCATCTTTTGTATAAGGTCTAAAAATTTTCTCTTTTTGCGTTGTAACAAAAATTACTTATTCGCTCGGGACTATTAGTGTTCATGGCACCCGATGAGCCGACTGAACTGGAGATTTGTCAGAACCTACTGGATTCGTGGATAGACTCGATGGAGGAGCTGTCAGAAATCCAGGAAGCCTTCGCTGTCGAAGGGAGAATCGACCTTAACGGAAAGACTATTCTTGATGTGGGAACGGACTGTGTCAAGCCCGTCTATTTAGCCCTCAAATTCAAACCTAACAGGATCGTGGGAATAGACGAAAGCCTTCCCTATATAGCGTCGGACATCATGCTTCAATCCAGAGACTTTGCTGAGACGGAGATTCGGTTTTACAAGTGCAGTTTTCTCAATGAAAGCGACCTTGATAGAGTCCTCAGGAAAGAGAAAATCGATATGTTCGACTATGTTTTGGTTAGCAAGACGCTGCACCATCTTAGAACGGGCGAATGCGTCGCAGTAGAGCGAGACAAAGGACACGACTGTAGGCGAGATAGGGCAGAGAAGAATTGCATATACGGTTTTGACGAGAAAGAAGTTTTCAAGAGACTGCTGGAGCTTGGACAGAGAATAATAGTTTACGAGTGGTTCAGCCCCCACGAGGAAGACGAGGACAAGGTTAGGGGCAGGGGTGGCTACCTTACAACAGATGAGTGGAAACGAATATTCAGCCATCTTTGCAGAAACTACAGAGTCGAGTTCGTCAGACCGCAACGTTTCACACTTGATAAAGATTCCATGACCAAAATTGACCTGATGCTTAGGAAGTCAGACCTTGTATGTTTCTATATCGAGAAAACCAATCAGTAGAGTTGTGGAGACAAAACAGAATGAGTAGCCCTTGGCAATCGGGATCACGTTGACCAAGCACTTGAAGCATCGCCTGAAATAGACAATTTGGCAAAAGAATTGCTAACTCCAGAGAAGTATGAAGAGACAAACAAAGTCTCCAGTATGCTTCTTACGCCGTGGGAAAAGAGAAAATGGGCGCATGCAAAATTAATCGTGGAAGTAGGTTACAGACCAACTCGACCACTATTCTATCTTATGCCATTATTGCAAGGTCTACCTAGAGGAACACGGGATTGCATAAGATACTTGGGAGATTATATTGACCTACTCACAAAAGAATTGGCTTTTGAATATTTGGGAGGCAATGCTCGACAGTGTTCGCTTGGTAAAAACGCTTTCCAATTATCAAAATCAAATCTTTCGCTAGAAATTAATGACATAACTAAAATCCTCATTAGGTACAATGAGTTTCTTTATACCCCTGGTAAGCACGATTTTAGCTTACCACCTGGACGAAACCACAGATTCACTGCTAGAGAGGTTGTTTTAACTACTTACATTACGGCTATCATAGCCAAAAGGATAAAAGAAGTTTCAAAAGCAGCCTGCATAGCTGTAGAAAAAGATAATCTCTACATGATCGGAGGACGCTGGGGCAGCAAAAAAAGAGTCAAGTTTGTACAGGACTTATGATTTCCTCCCCTTTTTTGGTGCAAAAGACGGTGGTAGCCGTCAACCACAGATGGAAAACATTAGTTAAATTGAATGAATGCCAGCAATTCAAGTTCAAGTTTTTAACCAGACAGGCTTTCCATCGATTATTTCCCTAAGTTGTGGCTCAGGAGATTGCAGGCCCAAAGTTATGAAAACGCTTTCTTCCGTCTCGCCAGCCACCGCACCTTTATCCTTTATCAACCCTTCGCTGTGCTTGAGCCTAAAACCTTTTGACAGGGCATAACTTGCAAGCCACATGTTATGGTCTGCCGAGCCAGTGCGGACAAGCAGGTGAATGCCAAAAGTCGAGGGTTTCGCACGGTAGAAATCCACTTGGAAAAGGCCGCTTTGGCAGGGGCAAAAACGCTTTTATGACGCTGTTTCCTGAGCAGTTGGGCTTGGCTTTTAAGTGTTTGAGTTTATCGCTTATCTTTTGCCAGTCAGCATCGTTTTTTGTGACCACGACAAAGTCTATGTCGTGCACCTTGCTTTTTTGTCGCCTGATGCTTCCTGCAACTTCAATCCTGTCACATTGAGCTTCGACAAAAAAGAGAGAAGGGAAGCTAACTGATTATTTTCCCATGACTTTCTTAACTGCGATTTCGATGTCTTTAGATTTGATGGTTTTTCTTCCAGAGTGCATTGCGAAGTCTAAGGCTTCCTTGGCGATTTTAACGCCGATTTCCTCTAAGGCTTTAGCGAGTTCTTTGGCTGCTGCTTCACTTACTCTTTCAGCGCCAGCTTTCTTGCATAATCTGTGCATGGGAGCAACTGCTACTTCTAAATCGGCCATAAAGACCCTCTGTAGCTTCTTTTTCTTTTTAAAGCAATATTTAACCTTTTTTGTCCCATATTTCTTTAAATTGCCCAGTAACATGGTTTAAACGCTGAAACTACCCTCAAAAATAGTGGGCTGTCTTGGGAAAAAGTGAAGTTGCGGTGCCAAGTGGACCGACAACAGCTTTGGCGTCTTTAAGAGCAGGAGGGTTCTGCTGCACGATAATACGCCTTCTATGCTGCCTCATAAGGAGCGTGAGTTGAAGGATCGATCTGGGCTTTAACAAATTATAAATACAAATTACGTACATATGTAGAATCCCGAGGTTATATTAGTGGCCAAGAAACCAGAACCAAAGAAAGAAGAGAAGAAAGCCCCAGCAAAGAAAAAGTAAACCCTCGGTATAGGCACATTTACTTCTCTATTTTTCTCTTTTTTCCTCATCAAGAAGCAGACTTACTCGCCAAGATTCTCGTGGGGAATGGAGAGGCAAAAGAAACCCTGAAACTTT
>Ga0187850_10004361_pt1 | contig 11279 bp, 9 predicted proteins | sample June2016WEW_4_15_FD_132436 | JGI IMG/M metagenome (GOLD analysis project Ga0187850, IMG submission 132436) | Peatland microbial communities from SPRUCE experiment site at the Marcell Experimental Forest, Minnesota, USA - June2016WEW_4_150 | ecosystem: Environmental > Terrestrial > Soil >... | reverse complement strand
GCCAGGTGCGGCCGTCGAAGCCGGAGTAGAAATTCAGGAGGGACTGGGGTTGAGAGCGAGAGATTACGGATGGGTTGAGAACGTCGTGCGATTCCCAGCCGTCTCCGCCAGTAAGCACAGGCTCTGCCTGTGCTTCAAAAGCGAACGTCATGCTTGGATCGCCGCCCGAAACCGGCGGCAGCGTGAAATCGGCATAACGCCCGCATCCCGAACAGGCGAGAAGCACCAGGAGCAGGAAAGTGCTCGTCCCGGCCCCCGGCCCCTGGCCCCTGGCCCCCACGCCGGCCCCCGGCCCCTGGCCCCTGGCCCCCGCCCCGGCCCCCAGCCCCTGGCCCCTGGCCCCTGTTCCGGCCCCTGTCATTGGAGCGGTATCCGAAACTTCAATCCCGCCCCGCGGCCAGGCCGCGATTCCACCTGCAGGTCCGCGCTCAAAGAGCGCGCGCGCCGCTTGAGACTGGCGGGGCCCAGCCGCAGCATCTCGAGCTCTTCCAGGGTGTACGTGCCGGCAAAGTTGAAGCCGTGGCCGTTGTCCTCCACCGAGATCTCCAAAGCGCGGTCGGTCTTCTCCATGGTCACGGCCACGCGCGTGGCGCCCGCATGCTTCTGCACGTTGTGCAACGCTTCGCGAAGCATCTGCAACACCTCGCCGGTCATTTCCTGCGGCAGTCCGACAGGGGCGTTGGTTCCCAGAAACGTCACCGGTATGCCGCTTTCCTTTTGGAAGGTTTCGGCGGTGCGCCGGGCTGTGGCCACCAGGCTGGCGCCATCCATATCCACCGGACGCATGCTGTGGAGGAATACCCTCAGGTCGCGGACCTGGGCTTGCGCCAGCGCCTGCAACTGCATGAGCTCCTGCATGCCCGCCTGAAAGTCGCGCTCCAGAAGCTTGCGCAGGATCTCCAGGCGCATTTGCAGACTGATGAAGCTCTGCAGCGGGCCATCGTGGAAGTCCGATGCGATTCGCTGGCGCTCCGCCTCGCGGGCTTTCTCCGCGCCCTTCTGCACTTCCTCCAGCTTCTCGCTCAATGCCTCGATGCGGGCGCTCCGGCGGCGTTTTTGCACCGCGCAACCACAGGTCAGGGTGCTGGCCACCACTACGGTGGGCTCGAGGCGCCGGGCTCCGGAGTAAGGGAGCACGGCACAGAAGACCGTGGCAACGGCCACAATCACCACCACTTCCACGGGACCGTAAAATGCCAGCGCTTCGGCCATGAGGTAAAGGAAAAAAACGGAAGCCAGCCAGAAGCGGTCGGCGCCGAAGCTGGCCAGAATCAAGAAATAAACTGTGTCGCCGAACAGGCCCAGTAGGCCCAGCATGCCGCCCGGCCTAGCGCCGCGGGCCACCACGATGAGGCTGAGGGCCAGGTACAGCATCAGCAAGCTATAGAAAAAGAGAAGTAGAGCCGAGTGCACGGGGTAAAAATAGCTAATGCCCAGGGTGGCGACCGCCAGCAGGACGCGCACCCATGCAATCTGACCCGGCCAGTCGAACTTCAGCGGAAACAGCACGTAATCACTTCCGATAGAGATAAAGCGTGTGGCTGCGGCCCTCGCCGTCGTCGGCGATGTTCTCGACCTTTTCGGGCGTCCAGTTGCGGAACTCGAAATCGTGGGCCACTACCCGAGCGCCTTTCTTCAATTGTCTGTCCAGCAAAGGCTGGACTTTGTCATTGACCGGGTCCGGCAGGAGGTAAACGGTGACCAGGTCCGCGGAGCTGTAGTTTTGCTTCAGGAGATCGCCGTTGATGATGTGCGCGTTCTTTTCCAGCCCGAGCTTGCGTATCCTGCCGGTGCTCTGCCTCCAGAGGTCCGCGTCCAACTCCACACCCACGGCCTCGGCGTGGAACTTCTGCGCGGCCATGATGACGATGCGGCCGTCGCCGGATCCCAAATCGAACACCTTCTCGCCCGCCTGGAGCCCGCCAAGCTGGAGCATCTTCTCGACAATGGTCTCCGGCGTGGGATAGTACGGCGCCAGCTTTTCGGCGTTGGCGTCTTGCGCCGCCAGCGGGGCGCAACAGAGCACGGCGAGCAGGCAAAGTCTTCGCATCGCTCTTACCTCAGTCGGACCGTTAACAATTTACCACCGATTGCCGTGTAACGCGGGCGCCACTTTTCCACGCGACTGTGAAAAAGCCTGTGGAAATCCACCCTCCCAGAGGGCCAAGTCTTCGTTCGGTAATAGGTTTGTTACATTCTGCACCGGAATTCAGCAATCGGCGATGTAGCCTTACTATATCCAGACCTTTTCGAGGGGCAGACCGCGCTTGCACAGCGCGCACTCCGCGCCGGCGGCATAGTAACGGGCCTCCAGTTTGGCCAGATAGTACAACGGGAGAGAGCCAAAGCTGAGAGTCGTGGGCGTCGGCTGGTAGATGATCACCGCCAGCCCAACCACGGTGGCCCCGCGCGATTCCAAAAGCGTCCTCAACTCGACCAGCTTGGAGCCGGTGCGCAGGATATCATCCACAATCACCACCTGCTCGCCGGCCTTGGGCTCCAGGTACTGGCGGAAACGGAGCGGCTCGTTTTCGTGCTGGCGTTCGGCCCAGTAAACCTGGTGGGCGCGCATCGCCTCGCACACGCCGTAGGCCACCGGCAGACCGCCGGTCATGGGCGTGACGATCGAAAGCCGCGGCACGATGGCGCGGATTTCGGGGTTGGCGCGCAACAGCCGGCTCAACCCCACCGACAACATGCGCTGATACTGGTAGTAACGCATGGCCAGCGGGACCTGGAGATATTCGTTGGAATGCAAACCCGTGGGGTACTCGAAATGGCCTTCGCGCAGCGCGCCGGTTTCGCGCAGCACGCCCACAACTTCTTCTTGAGTCGGAATGAGTTCCATAAGCGAGCCTCTCAGTTGGCGCCGTGCCCCGCGATCACGTGCGGGATAGTGCGCAGCAGAATCTTCCAGTCCAGCGCCAGCGACCAATTATCAATGTACTGCATATCCATTTTCATCCAGGTCTCGAAATCCACGTTATCGCGCCCGGAAACGGCCCACAGGCAGGTGAGGCCGGGCCGCATGCGCAAGCGGCGGCGCTGCCAGCGCTGGTACCGCTCCACTTCGCTGGGAACCGCGGGACGCGGTCCCACCAGCGACATGTCGCCGCGCAGCACGTTCCATAACTGCGGCCACTCGTCGATGGAAAACTTCCGCAGGTAGCGGCCGATGGGCGTCAGCCGCGGGTCATGCGGAATCTTGAAGACCGTCTCGCGGGTGTTGAGGTGCTCGAGCGCGGGCCTGAGCTCCTCGGCGTTCTGGCACATCGAGCGGAACTTGTAAAACACGAAGCGGCGGCCGTTCAAGCCGCAGCGCACCTGGCGGAAGATCACCGGGCCGGGCGAAGTCAGCCGGATCAGGATCGAAATTGCCGCCATGAAGGGCGCCAGCACCACCAGCCCCGCCGCGGCGACGACAATGTCGGTGAGGCGCTTCACCAGCAGCTTGATCTCGTCGTAGGGCGCCGCCGAGAACGTCAGCAGCGGCGTCGCGCCGAAGCGGTCGAGCGAGACCGTGCTGTTGACGTGCGGGAAGAAATCCACCGCCACGTGCGTGCGCACGCCTTCCTCGTCGCAGAGCAGGAAAACCTCTTCCAAATTGGCGAGGCTCTCGCTGCCCACGGCGAAAATGATCTCATCCACCACGTGCTGCCGCAGAATGGAAGGCAGATCCGCGATCGGCTGCACTTGGTACACCGAGCCAAGAGCGATTTCGGCGGGCGCGGCGCCCTCCGGGCCATGCTGCTGTTCGCTGAGGAAGCCGCGCAGGCGGACGCCGTATTCCGCGGATTGCTCGAGCGCCTCCGCCATGCGGATGGCGCGCTCCCCGGTCCCCACCACCATGACGTAATGCGGCGCGGCGAACTCGCGGCGGATCGCCCCCACCACGCGGCCGGCCGTGAGCCGGAACAGCAGCAGCAGAACCCAGGCGTAGGCGGAGAACAGGCCCAGGAAGAAGCGGCTCAGGTCCAGTCGCAGAACGTACTCGAACAACACCAGGCATAGGGCGCCGTAAGCGCACTGGCGCGCCGTATCGCGCAGGATCACGCGGGGGTGCCCGGAAACGAGTTTCTCGTAAACCTCGAGCCACAGCCCGATGGTGACCCAGGCGACCAGCGCGAACCCCAAAACCAGGACCTTTTGCTCGGCGGTCAGATAGAACTCTCGCTGGAGATGCAGGACAGCGCGCGTGTGGTACGCCGCCTGGAAAGCCGCCGTAGCCAGGATGATATCGGATAGTCCGAACAAAACACGGGCTTTACGCGGGCGAGAGAACATCCGCAGTTAGGATAGCATGGGGTGGGGGGCCTGACGCTGGCCGGGTCAGACGACGTACTGGGGATGGTTCTTGCGAATCCAGGCTTCCACTTGGCTACGTAACGTTTCGGCGAGTTGCCGCATTTCCTCCGCCTCCGTCTCCGAGACAGCGTCGGCTCTGTCGTAATCGGCGATGTTGCGCTTCTTGCGGAAGATGTCGAACTTCCTGATGGTCGCGGGTTCTGTCCCAAGCGTGAATTCGAGGGATTGAATGACGCGGTAATGATGGCTTGAGCGTTCAGCTTCGTATCCGGCAGCCGCCAAGGCGGCGGAGGCAAGTTGCAGGGCGGCGTTATATGCAATGTTGAACTGCCAGTCGGGAATGAGGCCCGGTGTCTGACAGGCCTCCAGATCCCGATCAGCGACGGCGAGGAGGTCGGCGATTTCTTGCCGGCTCGTCTTGTGCTCCTTGAGCCATCCGAATCTGAGCCACTCTTGCAAGCTCACCTTCATCGCCTATCAGGAAGACCTTCGGGCCGGCCACAACGCTCGAAAGGAAGTGGTGGCCTCCAGCAAGTTTACGACAGAACTCCTCGCTGCGATAGACGGAGGGATTCACCTCGCGCCGAAGCTCACGCTGTGCTTCAGTGAGAGCCGAAACGACATCCTGCAGCGAAATGCGCTCGCCAACAACCATCACGTCGACGTCGCTTGCCGCGGTTTCGTCGCCGGTCGCTAGGGAGCCGTAAATGAAGGCGAATTGAATCTTGCCGGCCAGGGTGGCGAGACCATCCCTTAGAACTTGAGCAACACCGAAGGTTTTGCGAATGAGGCCGTGAAGCTCATCGAATACCGGGCACTCACGGTTCGCTTGATAATACGTTTGACGGCCTTCCACCGTTCGGACGAGAATTCCCGCGCGGGTGAGCTGTTCGAGTTCCCGCTGCACGGCTCCCGAGCCAAGGCCGATGATGCGGATGATTTGGCGCTGATAGAAGCGCTCGTCGGCATGGCCAAGAAGCAGCCGCAGCACAGCCTGCTTGGTGGCGCCAAACAGCGGCGCTCCGATGGCGTCGGGCGAGACGGGTCTCTTTGTACCCATATTAGGTACGATTGTACCCTTTATGGGTTCGTTTGTCGAGCCGGATGCTCACCATGGTAGGAACCGCTGCTGGGCGTTCCCCAGGACGGATGGTGGCCTATCGTGAGGTTTTGATCTACCATTTAGATCAGTAAAGGGCAAAGACCTGGTGCGTCGGTTGCGACGCGCGGGCGTGGAAGTCACCGGGCGCGCCGGAGGAACCGGGCATCTGCTGGCCCGGTATCAGGGCAAGAAGGCGGCGGTACCGATGCACGGGGATCGGGACCTGGGGCCGGAGTTCCTCAAGAAGTTCTGCAAGGAGCTCGGCGTTGACTCGAGGCTGGTCTTGTAGAGGACATGGTAATGATATACGAATACCCGGTGAGCTTCGAGGAGGACCGCAACGGCACGGTCATTGCGAAGGCGCCTGATGTGCCGGGCGCGATGACGGCCGGTGGCAGTCGGGCCGAAGCGCTGGAGCGGGTTGAAGGGGCGCTGGTCGTGGTGCTGTCGGCGCGGATCGAGGACCACGAACCCATCCCACGTCCGTCCCAGCCGGCCAGGGGTCAAAGTACGGTGGCGTTGTCGCCGATGGTGGCCGCCAAGCTGTCGATCTACCAGGCGATGCGCGCACGGAGTATGACCACCGGGGATTTGAGCCGGCGGCTGGGGTGGGAAGCCGCACGTCTGCGCCGCTTGCTGGACTTGCGCCGCCGATCCCGGCTAGAGGACATCGAGGCGGCGCTGGAGGCGATGGGCAAACGCCTCATCATTGAAGTCGGGAACGCGGCGTAGGCCGCGGACGCGCCGAACTCCAGCGTCAGCATGCCAAGAGCGCCTACCGCCCCGCCGCTTTGAACCGCGCTTCCAGCTTTTCGGCTTCGGCCGCACGGCCGCGCTGCCGGAGGAATAGGGCGTAGTTGTAAACGCTGCCAGCGGTTTTGGGGTGGTCGGGTCCCAGCGCTTTTTCGCAGATGGCGAGGGCGCGCTGGTACAGCGGCTCGGCTTCCCCGTAGCGGCCTTGGCTGTCGTAGAGCCCCGCCAGGTTGTTGAGGCTGGCAGCGGTGTTGGGGTGGTCGGGCCCTAGCGCTTTTTCGTAGATGGCGAGGGCGCGCTGGAGGAGCGGCTCGGCTTCCCCATAGCGGCCTTGGTCGTGGTAGAGCCCCGCCAGGTTGTTGAGGCTGGTAGCAGTGGACGGGTGGTCGGGCCCCAGCGCTTCTTCGCGGATGGCGAGGGCGCGCTGGTACAGCGGCTCGGCTTCTGCGTAGCGGCCTTGGTGGTGGTAGAGCAACGCCAGGTTATTGAGGCTGGCGGCGGTGTTGGCGTGGTCGGGCCCCAGCCCTTTTTCACAAATGGCGATGGCGCGCTGGTAAAGCGACTCGGCTTCCACGTAACGGCCTTGCTCGTCGTAGATCCCCGCAAGGTTGTTGAGGGTGGTAGCGGTGTCGGGGTGGTCGGGCCCCTGGGCTTTTTCGCGGATAGCAAGGGCGCGCCGGTACAGCGGCTCGGCTTCCGCGTACCGCGCGCGGCCGTGGAGATAGTAACCACTCTGGTTGAGAAGACGGGCTGCGGCTATCGAATCCAGTCCGAAGTCTTCCACAAGACGTCCGGCCGCTATGGCGTGGGGAATCAGCCGCTCGCACTGCGGCCAGCTTTGGAATTCTACGAGCGGAAATACCTTGTTCAACGCTTGCACCACCCGCTCGGCCCATACGCGGCGGGTGGGCGCGTCCATCCCGTCTTTCAAGACCTCTTGCACCAAGCGGTGAATGTTGAGGGTGTCCTTGGCAACGTTTCGGTGAATGAGACGGAACCTTCCCGCTTCCGCGACGGCCGCGTCCCATGAGAGCGGCTTCCCGGCGGCTTGCGCCAGCGGCTTGCCCAGTTCCTTGCCACCTTGGGTGAAGATTTCCTCGGGGATGGCATCGGGCGCAAGGAAGGCGCAGGCCCGGACCAGGTCGGCCGCCGCCGGATTCGCCTCGGCCACACGGGCAAAGGCCAGGGAAAAAGTAATCGTCACCGAAGCATGATCCGTGGCCAGCTTGCCCCGCCGGTCGCGGAGCGCGGCGCCCTCGGTGCGATACAGCTTCAGGTATTTCGCCGGCGTCGAAGGCGTCTCTTCGATATAGGCCGCCGCCTGGTCCAGCGCCAGAGGCAGGCCGGCGACTTGTTCGGTGATTTCCCTGGCCGGCTTTCGGTCGGTCTCGAAAGCGGCCTCGAGCGGCGCGTCCGGCGCGATCAGCTTCGCCCGCCGCAGCAGGAACAGAGCACCCTCTTCAGGCTCCATCTTTTCCAGTTCCACGCTTTGAGCGATGGCGCCGGTGGCCTGCAAGCGGGTGGTGATCAGAACGTGACCCGTGGCATCCGCGGGCAGAAACGGCTGAGCCACGCCGGCCAGGTCTTCGACGTTGTCCAGAATCAGCAGCCAGCCGGTCTGCCGTTCGAGCCAGCGGCGGACTGCCTCGGCCGTCACGTTGGTGTCCCGTTCGTCTTTCTCGGGCAGGTCCAGCAGGCTGGCAATGGCGGCGTACCCGGAGACCACGGCGTCGCGGGTATCGGCCCGGCTCCAGAGCACGGCCCGGTATTGGTCCCGATGGCGGTAGGCGTACTCGATGGCGGTTTGCGTTTTGCCGATGCCGCCGAGTCCGCTGATGGCCTGTGGTTGCGTCAGCGCCGCCGTGCCGCCGCGGGCAAGGGCGTGCTCCAGGGCTTTGAGATACTCGTCGCGACCGGTAAAGAACGGGTTGCGCGGCGGGAGGTTCCAGTAGCGATTGCGATAATCGGGCTTGCGCTCCTGAGCCGGCAACGCCCGCAACCGGCCGAGGACCGGCTTTCTTACGCGTGGCTGATCCGTGAGGAGGCGGTAGAGGTCCTCGTAGCCCTGCTCGGTGTGAACCGCGAAACGCTGGTATCGTTCGAGCACGAGCGGGATGTGCGCGCGGTCGGCATCCGTGAGTAGAACGGGGACGAATTTCTCGTTGACCCCGCCGGCATCGTAGAGGAGTTGGCGAATGAACCCTGCCTCCGAGATGGCTCCCAGGCCTTTCCCGGGCACTTCCTCGGCATCGAACCGCCGCTGGTAGGTCGCAGTGCAGACCATCAGCACAAAGCCCGCGGCCTGGATCTGCCGCTGCTGCCACAATTCCCAGCCCTCTGCGGGAAACCTCTCGTACTGATCCAGTCCCGCGTCAATGCCGTCTTCGCGCAGGCGGTCGGCCAGCGCCAGCACGTTCGCCTCGTGCTCGGGCGAATCATGACTGTAGCTGATGAAGACCTTCGGCGGCCCGTTCACTGATTCTCCCTCATCCTCGATTTTGCGCCCGACGCGCCGATTCCAGTCACAAAACTTGAAAATATCGCCAAGTCCTCTGGTTTTCGCGGATTAGGCCGATCCGGAAGCCCTCGCGGGGGCCTTCCGCCGGACCCGGTGTGCCATGGTGGAATTAGGGGCCGGACCAACTTGGTCCGGCCGTCGTAATAACTCCTTTCTTTTCAATACGAAATATCGGCCTTCGGACCAACTTGGTCCGGAGCGCACCGGAGACAGACCATGGATGAATCGATTACCACGCTGCCCATCCCGCCTGCGGGCGAGTTTGAGTTGGGCGAAGTACTGGGGCGCCGCCGGGCATTCGGTGCCATCGCCGGCCGCTGCTCGGCAGCCAACGCCGCGTGCATACGGCGCGTGCGCGACGAGAAACTGTTCACGCACCGCGCCGCAAGCTGGGACGAATTCTGCCCGAAATACCTGGGGATGAGCAAGACCCAAGCCAACCGGATCATTCACCTGCTGGATGAATTCGGTCCGGACTACTTCGAGCTGACGCAGTTGACCCGCATCCCGGCGGAGGAGTATCGCGCCATCGCCCCGGCGGTGAAGGACAACGCCATCCACGTGAACGGGGAGGCCATCGCCCTGATTCCGGAAAACACCGAAAGGGTCGCCGCGGCGGTGGCGGACCTGCGCCGTGCGGCTGCCTCGGAACCTGAGGGGCAGCCCCCAGCGCGTGCCGGGCTGGCCGCTCTGGTGCGGCGCTCGCGGGCGGTGGCGGCGGAGTTTGCCGAACTGTCGAGCGCCGGGCCGGGCAGTGAGGATGGCGAACTGCTGCTGGCCGCCTTGCGGGAGATGCGCACCGCCCTCGCGCGGGTCGAAGAGCAAATGACCGTTTGGGGGGTAGCGCGGGAGAAAGCCGCCGCCCAGGGGGCCAAAACGGCCGCCGGGAAGCCTGTCAGGCCGCGCAAAAGCGCACCTCTTTTCTGATTTTTCTAAGATACTTCGTCGCAACAGCTACAGTTTTCCCTCAAGCGGCCGATCAGATATCTAAGTTCACCGCAAGGTGGGCTAGGTAAAAATGCGATGGAACATAAGTCCGAGCGGGCGGCGCGGCTCCGCCACCTCCTAACGTTCGCGGCACTGATTTTTCAGTACGCGAATCTCGCCTATGCTACTGCTCCAGATATTACCTTCACTCCGGCCACACTAGACTTCCAATACCAGGCCGGGGCCGCGTTACCCGCTTCGCAAACGTTCCAGATCAAGAGCACCGGGGCTGCATTGAGCTTTACGCTCTCGATCACCGGGCCGTTGCCTTATTCGGCGCAATGGCTTGTCCTCTCCGCCAACGCTGGCACTACTAATACGAGTATAAAAGTCTACGTGAACCCGACGGGGCTTCCTTCGGGGAGTTACAGCGGTACGATTACGGTCACCACGCCGTCCCCCCCCGCCAACGCCGCCACATATAGTTTCCCCGTGACCCTGGAGGTAGCCGACGCGCCCTCCACCCTGATCGCCAGTGCGACAACCCTGACGTTTGCCTTTGTGACCGGGGGCACCGCGCCGGCATCGCAAGCGATTGTGCTGCTGAGCAGCGGCGACGCGCTCTCGGCAACCATTACGGTTTCGGGCGGCACCTGGTTGAAGGCTTCACCCACCGGAAGCATTGCGCTCGTGGGTCTGCCGAGAACCATTACGGTGACGGCGGATCCTACCGGCCTGCCGCCGGGTTCCTATACCGGCAAGATCACCTTCGCCGCGCCCATGGCGACCAACAAAAGCCTAGTGGTCAATGTGACCCTGACCATAACCGCCGGCGTGCCCACCATCAACATCGGTGGGGTATGGCCGCCCGGGGTCCTGGTGAATTCCGCGGCAGCCATCGTTACGCTCACCGGCACCAATTACTTTCCCACGTCCGTGGCTTCCATTGGGGGCACGGCGCTGACTACCACCGTGCTCAGCTCCAACGCCATGCTGGTGACCATTCCAGCGACGATGCTGACCACCGCCGGGCCTCTCGGGATTGTCATCACCACTCCCACAGCGTTATCGCCATCGATGCCGGCAACCTTCACGGTATATAGTCCTGGGCCGCAAATCTGGGCGGTAGCCGACAGCGCCAGTTACGCAACTTCGAACGTGTCCCCAGGCGAGATTATCACCATTTTCGGCATCGGTCTGGGGCCAACCGCTTTGACGCTATACCCTGCCGGAACCTCGCTGCCTGCCTCTTTGCCGGCCACTGGAACGGCCACGTCGGTCGCCATCAATGGACTTCCGGCCCCCCTGCTGTACACCAGCGCCAGCCAGGTCAGTTGCATCGTGCCATATGCCGTGGCGGCCCAAGTCGGCAATCCGGTGAACGTCGTGCTGACGTACAGTACGGCATCGCCGCCAGTCTCCGTCAATGTTGTAGCCACCGACCCGGGCGTGTTCTCGATGGATGCATCCGGAGCGGGCCAGGGCGCCATCCTGAATTACAACACCACAACCCTCGACTACACGGTCAACAGTTCTTCGGCCGCGGCCCCCAGGGGATCCACTGTGGTGCTCTATGCCACCGGGTTCGGACAGGTCGTCGACGCCTCACAGAACGGCGGCAACGAAAACAATTTCATCACCACGGCGCAGGCGCCGGTGACGCCGGTCGCAACT
>Ga0187850_10004357_pt1 | contig 11279 bp, 11 predicted proteins | sample June2016WEW_4_15_FD_132436 | JGI IMG/M metagenome (GOLD analysis project Ga0187850, IMG submission 132436) | Peatland microbial communities from SPRUCE experiment site at the Marcell Experimental Forest, Minnesota, USA - June2016WEW_4_150 | ecosystem: Environmental > Terrestrial > Soil >... | reverse complement strand
CGGGCGCGATGCCATAAATCCGCCTGCGGCGATGCCATAAATCCGCCTGCGGCGATGCCATAAATCCGCCTGCGGCGATGCCATAAATCCGCCTGCGGCGATGCCATAAATCCGCCTGCGGCGATGCCATGAATCCTCCTTCCTGCGTTGACATTGCGGTGCGGCAAGTGTAGTACTGCGGACGAGGAGCACCGAGAATGTTGAGCTTGAAGCAGGCGATCGACCAGCTGAACGCGAAGTATCCCCGCAGCGCCATCGGGGCGTTCAATTTCAATGACATGACCGACATGCAGGGCGTCATGCGCGCCGGCATCCATACTCGCCAGCCCTGCATCATAATGGCAAGCGCCGCCGCAGTCTCCTACATGGGAATCCATTTCGTTCGGGAGATGCACCGGGCGGCGAATATGACCTCTCCCGTGCCCCTCTACCTCATGCTGGATCACAGTGACAGCGTCGAAACCTGCACTGAGTGCATCGATAACGGTTTCTCTCTGGTGATGTACGACGGCTCCGCGCTCCCTTTCGACGAGAACGTGCGCCGCACTCGCGAGGTGGTGCGCGTCGCGCACGCGCGGGGCGTCCTGGTCGAGGCGGAAATCGGGCGGCTGCCGGGCCGGGAAGAGCACCTGGACGTGAAGGAAATGGACGCCCTGCTCACCGATCCTCGCGAGGCAAAGGCATTCTGGGAGCAGGCGGGAGCGGACCTGCTCGCCATCTCCTTCGGAACCGCGCACGGGTTCTACAAGTCCCAGCCGCGGCTGAACTTCGAGGTGATCCGGGCCACCCGGGAGCTCACCGACGCTCCCCTTGTCATGCATGGGGGTACCGGCGTTTCCGATGAGGACCTGCGCACGGCAATCGGCTGCGGCGTGAAAAAGGTGAACATCGGCACGGAGCTGAAGCACGCCTATACCACCGCAATGCGCGAGAGCCTCGCGCGGATGGACGGGGAGATCGACCCCCGCAAGATCCTCGGGCCCGCCCGGGAGGCGGTCCAGAGGGCGGTGGAGGGCAGGCTCGCGGTGCTCTGCACTCCCCGGGTCGAGGAGATGGTCTAGGGCAGCCTCTGATGCTCGTGATCTTCCGGGGTCTTCCCGGCACCGGAAAATCCTCCCTCGTGCGCCAGCTCGTCGCAAAGCGGCCCGGTTTTCATGTGCTCAGCAGGGACGTCCTCCGCACCGCCGTGCTCCCCCATCCCACCTACACCTCCGATGAGAAGGCGCTGGTCGATGACCTTGTCTGCAGCATGACCGGCTTCCTCCTCGATCGCGGGCGGGACGTCGTGATCGACGGCATGGCTCTCTCCTCCGCCGCGCGCGTCGACGAGCTCGTCCAGATCGCCGCGAGCCGAAGGGTTCCCGTGAGAATCGTGGAATGCGTCTGCCGGCAGGACACGGCCCTGTCGAGAATTGCGCGCGATGACGGCAGCCACCCGGCCGGTGACCGCGGGGAAGCGCTGTACTTCGAGGTGAAGGCCCGTTTTCAGCCCGTCACGCACCCCTCTCTCACGGTGGACACCGATTGTCCGAATGACTCGAACCTCTCCGCGCTCCTTGATTACCTGCACGAGCCGAGGGATTGAACCAGCTCCACCGAGAAATCCCTGAGGGAAGGCAGTGCAACGTCGGCTGTGTCGAGCGCCTCTTGCGGCAGCGGATAGGAGGGGCTCGGCACCGCGATCACGAACATACCGGCAGCCCTGAGGGAGCGGATCCCGTTGAGGGAGTCTTCAACACCTACACATCGTGAAGGTGAGGTACCGATCCGACGTGCAGCTTCAAGGTAGATGTCTGGGGCAGGCTTGCCTCGCTTGACTGCGTCGCCTGGCACAATTGCCCCAAAGACCTTGTTCAGCCCGGTCAGATTCATGACTTGGTCAATCAATTCCGAAGGCGATCCCGATGCCAAGGCGATTCTATATGCACTCGCAGCCGCGTGCACAGCCTGGACCGCGCCTGGCAGCAATGGCAAATGCTGCTCGTATTGCGCCTGTACCCGCCTGGTCACCTTCGCCGTGATGTCTTCAAGAGACAAGAGCAGATCCAAATGTTCCCGCATGTATCGTGCCCATTCCTCCGACGCGTTTCCCATGCAGGCGTGGTGATCGATCTCCGTCCAGGTCTTGCCGGCTTCCCTAGCGAAATCCACCGCCGCCCGATACCAGCAGGCTTCAGAGTCTACGAGCACGCCGTCCATGTCGAAAATCACCGCTTGGATCGACATTCGTCGTCAACTCCCACCTCCTGCAAGATAGGCTCTCTCATTTTCGGCGCTCCACGAGTGGACAGCCCGGATCTCGCCCGTCCGCCGATGCGGGTAGACCACCGCTTTGCCCTCGATGAGCCGAGCCTTCGCCTGCTTCAGGAGCTCGATCACGTGACCGAGTTCGCCGATCCGGGATATGTGGGCACCAGGGTCGAGCTCACCCGAGGTCATCAAATCCAGCGCTCGGGCGACGTCCCACGGGGAGCCGCCTGCAGAGCCCGTGACATTTATTTCCCTGTAATGCACGGTGGTGGTATTCAGATTGATGATATCTTCGCCCTTCCTAAGGCTGCCGAACAGATGCAGTACCGCATACCGCGCCGCCAACTCTTGCGCGGCTTCGATGGCTTTTCCAGAGCCTGCCGCGACGATCACGTCATCCGCCCCGCGCCCGTCCGTCAAAGTGCCCACCAACTCCTTGAGGTCAGTCGCATTGGAATTGACGGTCAGCAAAGTAGTCCCGAGTTTCATGGCCCTCCCGCCGAACAGACTGCGCACTTGCTCCAGCCGCTCGTTGTGATGATCGACAGAAACGACTACACGAGGACGATAGCTCAAAGCCAGGTCAACGTGCATCCGTCCCATGGTCCCTGCACCGATGATGACTGTGACACCGCCTGGTCTGAGCCCTTTCAGGACTTTGCGCGGCGAGAGGGGTGTTTCCTGCACCAAGTGCATGTGGTGGTCGTGCCCCGAAATAATGCATGCAAGCGGTTCACTCAAAGCGGCATGAGCATAGGGGAGCGGCCGGTCTTGAAGCGGCAACAAGCACTGTGCCTCCAGGATCTCTTCGGTCACCAGCATATATTCTGCCAGATGACCGGGGAGCGTGTACCCAACTCCGAGTCGTTCAATGCCCCTGCCGTTGTCGCGATAGCGTTCGGGATGGTTGATCGGACCGTGGTCGACCGCCGCCTGGATCACGTACCGCTGGCCGAGTTGGTAACGGCCTCGAACCTGTTCACCGATCTCGACCAGGGTGATCGATCCTTCGTCGCCGAGGATCAGCGGATGTTTCGTCACATCCCAGCCAAAAAGCATGGGGTGGTTGGGGCCTTGGTCGATGATCTTGAGCAGGGACGAGCAAATGCCCGCCGCGTCTACACGAGCAAGCAGCTGCCGCGGGCCTGGATGCGGCGTGCGCACAGATCGCACGGCCAGGTGTTCAAAGCCGATTCCATCCAGAACCAGCGCTTGCATCGTATCCGGGATGACCGTCACCTGTGCGGCCGAATCCCTCTCATTTGTCGACATACTCTGCCTCCAAGAGCCCTAGTCTGAAGATAACGCCATTCGTGCGCCATTGTGCGACTTTCAGTTTCATGCTGCCGAACGCCGCACGCCTGTCAAAGGCATTCAAACAGCCGGTGATTGGATTTCCGTCGATGGCGGCCGGGGGTGGGGAGTCGTGGAGAGCCAGAGCGCGGAGGCCGTCTACGAAAGCAATGCCCTATGGAGCGATGTCCTGGACATCTACGTCGTGCCTGTCGTCAGCCACGATGAAGCTGAACCCATTTTGAAGAGGGTGTACAAGAAATAGAGAGCGGGAGGTGCGCGCTATCTTTCCACGAAATCCGTGATCAGCCCGGCAACCGCCTCCGGTGTCTCGAGCATCGGCATGTGACCGGCTCCCGCAATCCGGTGAAGAGAGGCACGACGAAGGCGCGAGGCGAACGCCTCCGCCCAGCGCGGAGGGAGAAGCCTGTCCAGCTCGCCCCAGATCAGCAGGGTCTCCTGCGAGACTCCCGGCAGCAGGGCCTCGACATGCGCCCCGCCGATCACGCGTTTGGTGATTCGCGCGATCGCGCGCGCGGCTTCCCGTCCGAGCATGCTGACGGCCGTGGCCTCGACGGCGGTCCGCACGAGCTCGGGCGAGGGGTCGTGGAGGACATTTGCCCTGATCGCCCACTCGATGAAAAGCCGCGTGTTCAGCAGGAAGGCAAGGTTCACGACCGGACCGAGATGGGCCAGGGGCCGCAGGCCGCCCTCCTCGCCCTTCAGCCCATACGGGTCGATGAGGATGAGCTTCTCAACCATGTCGGGATACCGTGACGTGAAATGGACCGCGAGCTGCCCGCCCATCGAATGGCCGGCAAGAACGACGCGGGAGAGTCCGAGTGCGGCGCAAAAAGATCGGAGGGCGTCCAGGAAAAAGGGAACGTCGTACGCTGCGTCAGGCTTGTCCGATTGCCCGCAGCCGGGCAAGTCCACGGCGATCGAGCGCAGGCGGGAGGGAAGCGCGCGCTGCAGCCTCTCCCAGTCCGCCGCGGACCCGGCCCACCCGTGCACCATGAGAAGCACGGGAGAGTCTTCCCGCGCGTCGCCGGCCTCCAGGAAGTGAATCCTCACGCCCTTCACGTGCAGCCATCGGGACACGGGGGCATTCTACCACGGAGGCCCATGGTATAGTCGAGCCGTGGACAAGGGCTTCATCCTCCATGCCGTCGAACGCACTCATGCCGGCAGAACCGAGGTTCACCTGGTGGGCCGGCTCGAGGGCGGAGAGACCTTCGCGGTTGTGGAGCGCCGCGTCACTCCCTTCTTCTACGTCCGCGCGGCTGACGAGTCCCGGGCACGGGAGATCTCCGAGCGGGATCGGGGGGCAGCCGATGTCATCGCCTCGGACCGGAGGACCATGGACGGCGCGGCCGTGATTCGCCTGGAAACGCCGACCACCTCGGCGAGCCAGCGGCTGAGGGACTCGCTTCACAGCGAAGGAATCCGGACCTACGAGGCCGATATCAAGCCCTCCGTCCAGCACCTGATGGATCTCCGCATCCACGGAGCAGCGGCATTCGAGGGCGAGTGGCGGAAGGGACGCAGGGTCGACAGGATCTACGAGAACCCGGGCCTCGGCCCCGCCGAGATGGATCCACGGCTCTCCGTGCTTTCCCTGGACATCGAGACGGACGCCCGGGCGGGGGCCGTGTACGCCATCGGGCTGGTCTTTCTGGATCCGCGCACCGGCGCGACAGCGGAAGAGGTTTTGTTCAACGGTCAGGGAACTGCCGCCGCCCCGAATCCGCGGAGTACCGCGATGCAATGTTATCCGACTGAAGAGGCAATGCTGGCCGCCCTGCGCGCGCGCATCGTCGAGCTGGATCCCGACATCATCACGGGCTGGAACGTGATCGACTTCGATTTCCGCGTTCTCGCGCGTCGGTTCGCGGCCCGGGGAGTGCCCTTCGATATCGGCAGGTCGGACTCAGCGGCGAGCTTCCTGGACCGCGAGGACAGCGACGGCATCACCCGGTGGCGCCGGAGCAAGGCGATCGTTCCCGGCCGACAGGTGCTGGACGCGATGTGGCTCGTGCGGATCGCCGGTATGGGACTGGAGGACTACCGGCTGGAGACCGCCGCGCAGAGCGTCCTGGGACGGGGAAAGCGGATCGACGAGCTGCCCGGGGAGAGCAGGACCGCGGCCGTGGAGAGACTGTACCGGGAAGATCCGGGCAGCCTCTGCGCGTACTGCCTGGAGGACACGAGGCTCGCCCTTGAGATACTTCTGAAGGAAGGACTGCTCGACATCGCCGTGCGCAAGTCCCTCCTCATCGGCACGTCGCTGGAGCAGACCTCGGTGAGTGTGGCGGCGTTCGAGTTCCTCTACACCGAGCACCTGCACCTGCGGGGCATCGTCGCCCCGACCCTCGGCATCGACCAGGATGTCCTCGACCGCGCGCCGGGCGGCGGCATCATCACGCCCCGGGCCGGTCTTTCCCGGAACGTGCTCACCTTCGATTTCAAGAGCCTCTACCCCTCGATCATGAGGACTTTCAACATCGACCCGCTCACACGGCTCCGTCCCGGTGAGAGGCACGCAGAGGCGCCGATCGCCGCGCCCAACGGCGTCCTGTTCAGCAGGGAGCCGGGAATACTCCCGGGCATCCTGGACCGTTTCATCGAGAGCCGCGAGGCCGCGCGCCAGCGCGGCGATCGCCGGGCCGTCTACGCATACAAGATCGTCATGAACTCCTTCTACGGCGTCCTCGGATCGCCGGGGTGCCGATATGCGGCTTCCGCTCTTGCGGGGGCGATCACCACCCTGGGCCAGCACATCCTGTACTGGGCCCGGGACCAGGTCACGGCAAACGGGTACGAGGTGCTCTACGGCGACACCGATTCCCTTTTCGTTCTTTCGGGAGCGAAACCGGACGCCCCAGCGTCGGAGCTCGCCTCGCTCGGCGCAAAGATCGCGGAGACGATCAACTCCCGGCTCGCGGAGTACGTGAAGTCCGCGTACGGGGTCGAATCCCGCATGGAGCTGGAATTCGAGGCCATCTACAGGAGGTTCTTCCTGCCGCCCATGCGGACCATGCAGGATGATTCCGAGGATGATTCCGAAACCCGCGGACGCGCCAAGGGATACGCCGGGCTTCGTGTCGCGCCGGCCCCCCAGGGTTCCGGGGAATCCGAGGTGCTCGACGTGGTGGGCATGGAAGCGGTGCGCCACGACTGGACCCCGCTTGCCCAGGACCTGCAGCGGGATGTTCTGGACCGGGTGTTCCACGGCGCGGGACCCGGAGAGATCGATGATCTGGTACGGGACCTGCTGCACGATCTGAGGGCGGGAAGGAAGGACGAGAAGCTCTCCTACCGCAAGTCCCTGAGAAAGCCGGTCGAAGCATACACGAAGTCCTCCCCGCCCCATGCACGGGCAGCGGCTCTTCTCCCGCCCGAGGAGAGGTCGGGGCTCATCCGCTATCTCTGGACCAGAGATGGCCCCCAGCCCGAGAGCAGGCGCACGGCGCCGCCGGATTACGAGCATTACGTGCAGAAACAGGTCCGGCCGATCGTCGAGTCGATCGCGCCGTACATCGGCCTGCAGACGGAGAACCTTTTCGCCTCCGGGGGACAGCTCGGGCTGTTCTGACCCCCGGTTCGCGTTCACGGTACGTTGCCAACCGATGCCCCAGTCTGGTACAGTGCATAGAACGCCTATGCTCATGACGATTGCGCTCCTGGTGATCTTCATCTCTGCGCCCGTTGTGTTCACGCTTCTCTTCTTCTTCACCGCCCCGTACGGGAGATACTTCAGGCCGGGGTGGGGGCCGTCGGTCACCGCGCGCGCGGGCTGGATACTCATGGAAGCGCCGGCCCTGCTGGTCATCGGCATCATCGTGGTATCAAGCGGCCAGAGAGTGAGCGCCCTTACGCTGTTCCTCCTCGGGCTCTGGGAAATCCACTACCTGTACCGCACCTGCCTTTTCCCGCTGCTGATGCGCGGAAGCTCCAAGCGGTTCCCCTTCGTGCTCGTGGTATTCGCGTTCATATTCAACAGCCTCAACGGGTACACGAACGGCATGTTCCTGGCCGCAGGCTCCGTAGCTGCGGCGGACTTCATCTCCGGCCTCAGGGTCTGTGTCGGGATCGCGATGTTCGCCGCGGGATTCCTCACCCACGTCTGGGCGGACAGGGACCTGCGCCGGCTTCGCAAGCCGGGGGAGATCGGCTACAAGATCCCCCGGGGCGGTCTCTGGGAGTACGTCTCCAATCCCAACTACTTCGGCGAGATCACGGAGTGGTGCGGCTGGGCGCTGGCAACCTGGTCCCTGCCGGGCCTCGGCTTCGCGGTGTTCACCATTGCGAACCTCATGCCGCGGGCATGGGCGAACAGGCGGTGGTACATCGACACCTTCGACAGCTATCCGCGGGAGCGCAAGAGCGTGATCCCGTTCGTTTTCTAGAAGGGAGGGGCCCATGCGCGAGATCCTCTGCTTCGGAGATTCCAACACCTGGGGGTACGACCCGGTCACCAAGGGGAGATTTCCGGGCGATGTCCGCTGGACCGGCGTGCTCCAGGCTGCCCTCGGTCCCGGCTTTCGTGTGATCGAGGAGGGCCTCAACGGCCGCACGACCGTGTGGGAGGATCCAGTCGAGGGAGACAAGATGGGCAAGAGGCACCTGCCGTCCTGCCTGGAGAGCCAGGCGCCGCTGGACCTCGTGATCCTCATGCTCGGCACGAACGATACGAAAAAGCGGTACTCCGCACCGCCGACTGACATCGCGGCGGGCGTGGGCGTCCTTCTGGACATCGTGGCGCGAAGCACGGCAGGCCGGGACGGCAAGGCGCCGCCCGTGCTGGTTGTGGCCCCCGCGCCGCTCACGAAGCTCACTGAGTTTGCCCAGATGTTCGAGGGCGGGATGGAGAAATCTCGCGCGCTTGCGCCGCTGTACGCGGAGCTGGCGAGGGCCCGTGCCTGCCCCTTCTTCGATGCCGGAAAGGTGATCAGCTGCTCCGACCTGGACGGGGTGCATTTTGAGGCGGCAGCCCACCGCGCCCTGGGCGAAGCGGTCGCGCGCGAAGTGAAAAAGATCCTTCGAGCCTGATGCGCGGGGCCCGCTCGGCTCCCGGCGATTCTCAGCTCCTGTTCCTGCGTCCCTTTTCCAGCCCGACGACATCCCGTGGAGCCATCCCGCCGATGGCGGCGACGTGCGCGCCGGGAGGCACCGTCGTTCCCTTGCGGAGAAACGCCCGGATACCCACGCTCGCCCCGTCCCCGATGGTCACGCCCGCGCAGATCACGGAGTGCGCGCAGATCACGGAGTGCGCGCCGATCCTGCAGTCCTTGCCAATGCGGATGGAGCCGAAGATGACTTCGGTGCCGCCGGCGATGTGAGGCACGAGCACCACTTCGCCGCCGATCACCGTGCCGTCGCCGATGCTCACAAGGTGCGGATCCAGGATCGTCGCTGCGACGATCCACACATCCCTCCCAATGCGGCAGCCGGCGAGACGGAAGTACATCGTGGGGACCCTCCGGGAACGGCGGGAAGGAACAGGCGGGATGCGATGGCCTGCACTCCGTTCATCGCCATCCACATTGCCCCCGCGCCGGAGAAGAGCCTGTGCCGGCCCGGCCAGACCCCGGCGGACAGCACACGCATGAGAAGGCCGGTGAGCAGGAGGCCGCAGAAGAAGAGCAGGTACAGCGCTCCTCCCGCGGCCAGGCAGAAGAGAATGATGCGTCCCGCCGTGGCCTGCGGCAGGAGTATTCGCGCGGCCCAGATGACGACGAGGGCGGACGGGAATGCGCTTGCCCCGACGACTGCGCCGCTGAGCGCATAGATCAGCGTGGCGAACGGGATGGAGACGAATCGTGACAGTTGGATCCGTGGCGCCGGCTTCACCGATCCTCGTCCTCGCGGGCCCGGACCAGCTCCCGGGTGGAAAGCAGGCCGCAGGCAGCCTCGATGTCCTGGCCGCGCGACTGCCGGATGGTGGTGAGAATCCCACGCTCGCGCAGGAGCTCCTGGAATTGCTCCATCTTCTCGCGGGGGGCCGGAACCAGGGGGGTGCCGGGGATGGCGTGGAACGAAATGAGGTTGACCCGACAGCGGATGCCGTCCAGGATGCGCGCAAGCTCCCGCGCATGACGGGGCGTGTCATTCAGGCCGTCGAAGACGATGTACTCGAAGGAAACTCGCCTCTGGCCGCGCACCATCCGGGCCCGCAGCTCCGCAAGGACTTCCGAGAGCGGATGGACGTTCTCAATGGGCATCAGGCGCCGCCGCTCCTCCTCGAAGGGTGTGTGGAGGCTCACCGCGAGGTGGCACCGGGTGCTGTCGAGGAAGGTGCGCATGGCAGGCACAAGCCCGATGGTGGAGACCGTGATCCGGGTCGGGCTCAGGCCGAACCCGTAATCAAAGCAGAGTATCTCCAGGCTGGCGAGCACGTTCGACAGGTTGTCCAGGGGCTCGCCCATGCCCATGTAGACGATGTTGGTCACACGGTCGCGCTCCGGCAGGCTCAGGTACTGGTTGAGGATCTCGCCGGCGGTGAGGTGGGCCTGGAAACCCTGCCTCCCCGTCATGCAGAACAGGCAGCCCATCTTGCAGCCCACCTGGACCGAGAGGCAGAGTGTTCCCCGACGCTCCTCGGGGATCCACGCCGCTTCCACGTATCGGCCGCTGCCGGCCGCGAAAAGGTACTTCTTCGTGCCGTCGGAGGACTCGGTCACCTTTACGGGCGGTGAGAGCTCGACGCAGTAGCGCTCCGCGAGGACCCCGCGCGCCGCGCGAGGCAGGTTCGACATCTCGTCGAACCGGGTCACCCCCTTGCGGTAGATCCAGTCGGCGAGCTGGCGCCCCGCGTACTCCGGAAGGCCGGCGTCCGCCGCGACCTCTCCGAGCCGGGACAGCGTGCTGCCGAGCAGGTTTTCCTTCATCGGTGCGGTCAGAAATAGATCTCGGCGATCACGTCGGCGAACTTCACGCCCCGCCCGATGAGGATGTCGCGGGCATCCACCACCATCCCGCTGTTGCCGCAGAGCAGGAATCGCTCGGCGGCGGGCAAGGGCTTCGCGGAGAGCCACGCCGTGGGCCTCCCGTCAAAGACGCCTTCCGCCTTCTCCCGTGTACAACAGGGGACATATCTCCCGTCCAGGAGCGACGAAAAGAAGTCTCGGTCTAGGAGGCCCGCAATGCTCCGGCTGCCGTGAATCAGCTGCTTGCCCTCGGTTCCCCCCGATCGCGCCATGGAGATAAACGGCGCTATCCCTGTCCCCGTGGCAACCCAGCAGGAGGGCCCGTTCGCGTCCCGAAACGCGCCAAAGGGCCGCGAGCAGAGAAGCTCGGCCCCCGGCCCGAGCGCTGCCAGGCGGGGGGTGAGCAGGCCCTCGGGCACGAGGTCGTAGAGGACGTCGACGAGGGGATCCCCCGTGCCGCTTGCGATGCTGTAGAACCGTGCCGGAACACGCGGATCGTGGGTGAGCGCGATGGACTGACCAGGAACGAAGTCCCATGCGCGCGGAAAGGAAAGCCGATAAATTCCCGGCGCGATTTCGACGTTGGACGTGACCCGGACCGGTTCCAGCCTCGAAGGGTCGAGGCGATGCCCGGTTCGCTCGGTGCTCCCGCGGACCGGGATGACGCGTATTCCTCGATTGGATGCCACGGGCACCAATGTACACAAAGAATAACTTGCCGACAGCCCTTCCGGAAGCTATGTTCGCTACACCATGTCGAGTGATGACAGGGGCTCGGGGAAAAAGAACGGAGCCAGGCCAGGCTCG
>Ga0187850_10004355_pt1 | contig 11281 bp, 7 predicted proteins | sample June2016WEW_4_15_FD_132436 | JGI IMG/M metagenome (GOLD analysis project Ga0187850, IMG submission 132436) | Peatland microbial communities from SPRUCE experiment site at the Marcell Experimental Forest, Minnesota, USA - June2016WEW_4_150 | ecosystem: Environmental > Terrestrial > Soil >... | reverse complement strand
GGGCACCTTCTGGAATGGCGCCACGGTAAACTGTGGATCGAGCCGTGGTGGAAGATACCCGTCAACGAGAAGCGCCGGTGGTCGCTGGACCGCGCCAAAGAGGAGTTGGACTGGCTGCTGCGCGACTCGATTCGCGAGCACCTGGTCTCGGACGTGCCCCTGGGAGTCTGGGCCTCCGGCGGCATCGATTCCTCCACCATCCTGCATTACGCGGCTACCGGGAGCGCGCACCGGCTGAAGACTTTTTCGGTTTCGTTCCCCGGGCGCAGCTTCGACGAAAGCCCGTATTTCCGGGAGATCGCGCGGGTTTACGGCACGGACCATCACGAGTTCAGTTTGAATCCGGACGTCGAGCTGCTAAGCGCCATTGAGGATTTCGCCTATTACTCGGACGAGCCGAGCGCCGACGCGGGCGCGTTGCCGGTGTGGTATCTCGCGCGTATGAGCCGGCGCCACGTGACGGTGGCGCTCTCGGGTGAAGGCGCGGATGAATTATTCGGCGGCTACGTCACCTACGTGGCCGACCGGCTGGTGCGGCCGTTCCAGTTGGTGCCAACGGCGCTGCGGCGGCTGATGCTCAGAGCATTCGAGCGGTGCCTGCCGGTTTCCGACGAAAAGATCAGTTTTGAGTACAAGCTGAAGCGCTGGATCGAGGGAAGCTGGCTCCACCCCGACGAGGCGCACTTCTTCTGGAACGGGACGTTCTCGCCGGAACAACGGAAGCGCATCCGGCCGGGGGCCAACGGAGACGGGCTGCGAACGCTGGTGGACCGCCTGGGAATCCAACCCCGGGGCGTGGCGGACCGCTACCTGCTGGTGGATCAGAACTACTATCTTCCGGACGATATTCTTTACAAGACGGACCGCATGAGCATGGCTCATGCGCTGGAAGTTCGTCCGCCATTCCTGGACCACCGGATCGTGGAGTTCGCGGCTTCCCTGCCCCAGAATCTGAAGATCCGGGGCTTCACGCAGAAGTTCATTCTCAAGGAGCTGATGCGCGGCAAGCTGCCGGAAATGGTGCTGAACCGGAAGAAGGCGGGTTTCGACATTCCGACCCACGACTGGTTCCGCGGGGTGCTGCGCGGGTTGCTGATGGATACGCTGACTCCGCAAGCCATCGAGGCCACGGGGATCTTCGATGCGCGCGCCATCCAATCGCTGGTGCGCGATCATTTGGAGAGACGCATCAACGCCGGTTTTCATCTATGGGGCCTGCTGACGCTTTTCCTGTGGATGAAGAGATGGAAGGTGGAGGTGGTCCCGCCGGTGGAAGCGCTTCAGCAGGCGCCGGCTCGGGTCTTGGCCATCCGATAACGATCCACTGGTTTCAAGCCCGGGCGGTCGCCGACCGATGATGTATCAGGAAGAGAATTCCAGCCACCAGCGGCGGTCCAGTGAAAACCACGGTCGTGATCACGCGGACAGCAAGAGGGAGCCGCGACCCGTCGCGCCTGACGATCGCAGCCGACGCGATCGCATATGTCACTCCAATTAGCAGGCTCATGACCACGAGCAGAAGGCCTCCGGTCGCTTCCCAGCGCCAAGGGACCAGTGCCAGGATCACGAATAGCAGGAGCACTACCGACCCGACCGCGATTACATGGGCGGGGGTGGGCTCAACCATAACCGATCCCACGAAGAAATAAATCCAGAACCCGGCCCACAACAACGCCAGGGCCCGAGCACCATACACCATCCAGGGCTTCTTCACGGCAATCCTCCAGCGTTCCGGGTCAAGTATGAGCCCTTTAGCCTCCTGGAACAAGCGCGGCTTCTGGCAAGCTGCGGTTTGCAGCCCGAAGGGCGAAAGAGAATAGCCCAGCGCGCCAGCGCTGGGAAGAAGCAGGTACCCATCAGCCCCGGAATGGGGCGTAAGAATCCATGACGGATCGTTCTTTCATTGCGGCCTGAACGACCATCGCGGAAGTGGGCTTTCCGCGCAATCCACCGTCTGATACGCGATCATGTGGAGAGACGCATCCATGCCGGTTTCCATCTTTGGGGCCTGCTGACGCTCTTCCTGTGGATGAAGAGATGGAAGGTGGAGGTGGTCGCGCCCCTGGAAGCCCTTCATCAGGCGCCAGCGAGAGCGCTGGCCATCCGATAACGTCGCGGGGGCGGCGGCTCAGTTACCTCGCAAGAAATGTGGCTGCCTGCGGTATGATCATACTAGGAGTATGAAATGCCCGGCGTGGAACGTGTAACCGTCACTCTACCGAATGATCTCGTCAGAGACATTGACCGGCGAGAGAAGAACCGCAGCAGGTTCGTCGCGGAGGCCGTCCGCCACGAACTCAATCGTCGCCGTCGTGCAGAGCTTCGTCGATCGCTACAGAATCCCCACCCCGAGAGCGCGGAGCTCGCCGAGCAGGGACTTGAGGAATGGACGCGCGGCTTGCCCGAGGAAGATGCCGAGGCCCTCGTCGACAGCAGCGCTGGCAAGCCGGTTCGGTGGGTCCCCGGCGAAGGCTGGGTGGAGGGACGCGAGTGAGGCTCGGCCGGGGCGCAGTTGTCGTGGTGGAGCTCGACCCCACAGTCGGTCGCGAACAGCACGGCGTGAGGCCCTGCGTGGTGGTGAGCGATCCCGACGTTATCAGTGACCAACGTTATCCACTCGTGTGCGTGGTGCCGGTAACGGGGACTCCCGGCGAAGGACTCCTCTATCCGCCCCTCTCGCCTAGCCAGAGCGGCCTCGCCAGACAGTCCTTTGCGCTGATCGACCATCTGCGATCGATCGACAAGCGAAGGATCAGGCGCGTGTTCGGCGAGCTTGCGCGGGAAGAGATGGCTGCCATCGATGAGGGGCTGGCGGTCTTCCTCGGCCTTGGCGACCGGCTTCGTGGCGCCGGCGCGCCACCGGTTCAGTGAACCATACGCAATCATAGGGAGAGATACATCAACGCCGGTTTTCATCTATACGGCAATTCTCCGGCGTTCCAGGCCAAGCATGCACCGTTCAACCTCTTTCGGCGCCCCTTGGGCACATGGCCGTCTCGCCCTCACCTCCGCCGGCGCTTCAGAATTTCCACGACTTGTTCTCTCGCCACCGGCAGTCTATCGATGTTCTCCCGCAGCCAGGCGGTAAAATCCGCCTCGATGGGCGCGGACCAGGCGGCGTCAATCTGGCCCGCCGTGTATTTACCTTCGCGCAGCCGCTGGTGACCGAACATATCGCGCAGGTGGGTAATCTCCGAATATTGCACCACCTGCTCCGCCAGTTGCGGCGGAATGAAAATCACGCCGCCATCGCGCCCCAGCACCACGTCGCCGGGCATCACGGTGGCCTTGCCAATGCGAATCGGAATGTTGATGCCGACCATGGTGGAATTCAGCCGCGCGCCGGTGGCCAGACTGCCGAAGTGGTGCGAGGGATCGTAGGAACGGACGAAGGACGTGAAATCCTCCAGTTCCTTCAGGCCGTTGATGTCGCGCACGGCGCCGTCGTAAACGATGCCGTTGTGGCTTCGGGCGTAAATCGCATTGCCCACGTTGTCGCCGATCGAGGGTCCGTCCTGTTTCAGACCGAAGTGGTCGCACACGTAGACATCTCCGGGCTGTAGCATGTCGACCGGCCAGGCATTCTGCGCTCCGACGCGGCCATCCTTCTTGCCCTGCTCTTCGATCACTTTCTGGATGTCCGGCCGGCCGGGCAGCCACTGGGCCGTGAGCGCGCGGCCCACCAGCACCTTCTCCGGATGGATGCAATACCAGCCGTCCTCATATTCGTGGTTGAATCCGGCGGTGCGCAATTGGGCCCACGCCTCTTCGAGTGTCACTGATTTCATCCGCTGCAAGATGCCGTCCGGAACCTTCGGACGGCCATCGGCGAAGCGCTCGCCCTTCCAGTCGGGCGTGTATTGGATGAGCAACTCCTTGGTCAGAATTCCAGGCTGGGCCAATGCAATTCGCGGAACGAGCGACGCTGCCATGATGCTGATCAAATAGAGTTTCGTCATAACACTCTTACCCTCTGCCCACCGGCTCGAACCATGGAGTCCCCGGCACCTGCACCTTTCGCGCGGCCTCCTCGTTCAATTCCACGCCGATGCCGGCGCGCTCCGGCAGGCGGATGAAGCCCTTGTCGATGATCTCCCCCTCCTTCACGAAGTTCCGCCACAGGTCGAGCGTATCGATCCAGTGCCATTGCTGGACCAAGAAGTTGGGAATCGCCGCGCACACGTGCGCGGTGGCCATCATGCCGATGGGCGATGTCACCCCGTGGGGCGCCACCGGCACGTAATAGGTGTGAGCCATGTCAGCGATTTTGCGCGCTTCCAGCAGACCGCCGCATTTCTGGAAATCGGGCATGATGATATCAGCAGCGCGCTTCTCGAGAATCTCTCGGAAACCCCAGCGCAGGTAGATGTTCTCACCGCAACAGATGGGCGTGCTGGTCGAGGCGCGCACCTCGCGCATGGCGTCGACGTTCTCGGCCGGCACAGGCTCCTCCAGCCACAAGAGCTTGAACTTTTCCACCTCCTTGGCGACGCGCTTCCCCGTGGTAGCGTCATAGCGGGCATGCATGTCGACAGCGAGGTCGATATTCTTGGGATAGTTCTCGCGCGTAAACGCGATTTTCGCCAGCATGTGGTCGATCTCGCCGTTTGACGCCGTCCAGTTCACGCGGTCGAAGCGGGCGGGATCCATAGCATCGTCTATATCGATCTTGGCTGCGGTGAACCCGAGATCCTGGATTTGCTTGATGCGGGCCAGCGAGCGCTCGTTGCCGGGAATCATTTCACGGGCGCCGGAATCGCAGTAGATGCGCACGCGGTCGCGCACTTTGCCGCCGAGCAGTTGATAAACGGGCAGGCCGAGAGCTTTACCGGCGATGTCCCACAGCGCGATTTCGATGCCGCTCAAGGCGGTGACGTATTGCCCGGCTTGCGCCCCGGCGAATACGCCAGACGTGCGAATGCGCTCGAAGGCGGCTTCAATGTTCAGCGGGTCCCGGCCCACCAGCATGCGGGCGAACGAACGGATCAGCGGCACATTGCCCTGCGAGGCATCCGTGGTTTCGCCTTGACCGATAATGCCTTGGTCTGTGTGGATATTGACGTGCACCTGGTAGCCGTGCACGCGCACCTCGGCCGTGCGGATTTCCGTGATCTTCAGTTTGGGCCGATTGTAGGGTGTAGTGGCCTCCTCCACGGCGGCCGATAGGGATGGCAGTCCCAATATGCCCGCAATCGACAGCAGCCCGTCCTTCAACAGAGATCTGCGGTTCGTATGTTGCATCAGATCCTCCTGCCGGAATAACTGTACCAAATCTCGCGCCCGCCGCTAGCGCCTTTCAAACTCGTACAAGTCAACGCTGATGGGCGGGGCCTGGACCGTCTTGGGCACCTGGCCCACCGCCATCTCCACAACCTGCACCTCGTGCCGGCTCAGACCCGTTGCCGCATCGATTCCGGGACCCGTCATGCGCCAAAACCGCCCCGTGCCCCGGAGCTCAACGCCTTTTATAGTCAGATCGAGCTCCTGAGCCGATCCGGTCGGATTGACCACCGCGAGCGTCAGGAACTTCCCGTCGCTCGTAAGCGCGGCGCTCACGTCCACCGGATAGGTAGGGCTGCCCGCGTTCACCTGCGGTTGGTCCCCACCAACCGGATACTTCGGTGCGGGCGGCGGCGAGTTGCCATCGACTTCGACGGGCACCGTTCCGAAATGGTCGCGGTAGAGCCGGAACAGCAGACCGGTGGTATTGAAGGCTGCTTCGGTGGCATTGAATTCGATGGAAGATGTCCCCATGGTATGCCCAGCCATCCGGATCAGGTCCGTGTGCCGGAACATCTCGTGGAAGACCAGGGCATTGGCCAAGGTCTGTTTCAAATTGGCCGGCAGCCTGGTCAGCGCCCACTCGTCAATCGCGATTTCCAGATGCTTCGCTTTGAGGTCCGGGAACCGGCGCGCGTACTGCTCGTAGGCTTCCACCTTGCCGCGCACGCGGTTGGCGGGGCGGTAGAGGGCGTCTGTGAGCGGCTCCTCGACAGGGACTCTCTTGTTCTGAGCGAGATCGAATCTCTCGTGGTCGTAGCTGTAGTAGTGCTCAGACATCACATCGATCGAGTCCAGGCAGTTGGCAATCAGTCCGCCGGTCCAATCGGCTTCCGAACCATAATCGCCCACAACCTTGCCGGTGAGACGTAACGACAGACTGTTCACCGTCATCTCATCCGGAGTGGCGCCCGTGGCGAGCAAGGTGATGGTCGGGTCCACCGCGCGCATGGCTTTGGCGAACAGGTTGTGCTTGATCACGTACTGTTTGAGCGCCATGTAGCCGAACTGCCAGGGTCCATACATCTCGTTGCCGATGCCCCACCACTTGACGTTGTAAGCGGCGGGATGGCCGTTAGCCGCGCGCAGCTTCCCCATTGGCGTGTCGGCGCCGCCGTTCACGTACTCCACCAGCTCGGCCGCCGAATGAGCGTCTCCGAATCCCGCATTGACGCTGATGAAAGCGTCCACTCCGAGAAGTTCGCACAGCGTCAGGAACTCGTCGGTGCCGACGTCGTTCGGCTGCAAGGCCGACCAGACCGGGTCCCAGCGCGGCGGTCTGCGGTCCGGATCGCCGATGGCGTCGCGCCATTCATGGGCGGAAAGGAAATTGCCGCCGGGAAAACGGTACATACCCGAACGAAGCTGCTTCAACAGATCAGTCGTATCCCCACGGAAACCGCGAACATTGTCAGCCGGCATGAGCGAGACCGCTCCCACGTGGAATGCCCCGGTCCCCGTCGCGGCGATCTCGATGCGTCCGTTGTCGGTATCGCCGCCGGCGGTGAACTGAAAGGGGAACTTGGCGTAGGTGGCTCCGAGGCGGGCGATCGGAACCGTCTGCCGCTCGGCGGGACCCGGTCCCCAAACCAGGCTGACCGTGACTGCCGTGCCCGGTTCTGCCGCCAGCACGACGCGCCCCGCGTAGGCTTTGGATTTGCGCAACACGAGGCCGGACTGCCGGACTCCTCGCGGCCCGGCGCCGGCGAGCTTGATGAGTGGCGTGTGTTCGCCCACATAGGGATGGTCGCGATCCATGACGACTGCCGAGTCGGGGCCGATGGGCTGCCAGCGGTTGGGCCGGCGGCCGCGCATGGGGCCTTGTGCCGGGCCGGGCGCCGGGGGTTGGGAGTTGATTGGGTAATAGAATTTCCGGTCGTCGAGCATCTCGGCCCACACGCTCCGGTTGACCAGATCGCCAATGTGCTCGATGAACTGGCCGTATAGGTAAGGAGAAACGGGAGCGCGGATCTTGCCGGCGTCAATCGTGACGGCGATGCGCCCTCCAGGCGCTCCGCCGGTTTGCGCGGCAACTGCGGTGATCATAAGCACCGCGGACACGACCAGCGCGAATGATTTCTTAGACATCAGTACCTCCTGAGGAACGCGATCAGCCGCTTACTTGAAGAGCCGGGGGGCGAAATCGTTCAGGCACCGGCGCCAGGTAAGCCACTCGTGAGCCGTGCCCGGCGACTCGAAATAGACATTCTTGATGCCGGCTTTCCTCAACTGTTCGCTGAACTCTTTCGTGCCGGGGCCTTCCACGGAGCCAATTCCCAGGAAAAGGACCTTCACTTTCTTGTTGAATGAGGCCGGATCGGCAAACGCCCCGGCGCAGGTCGTCTTGGGATCGAAGGTTCCGCCGCGGCCGCCGCAACTTCCGCTGAATCCGCCCAGATACGCAAACCTATCGAGGTTGTTGAGCGCGGTCGTAAACGTCTGTCCACCACCCATTGACAGCCCCGCCATGGCCCGGTTCTCTCTGCCGGGAAGCGCGCGATAGGTTCGCTCCACCATGGGGATGAGGTCGGTGAACATCATTTCCGTGAAAACAGTACCCCAGTTCGTGGGAAATCCGCCGCGGCCCGCGGCCGGCGCACCCCGACCGGCGCCGGCCGCCGGCGCGACATCCGCCATGGTGGGCCTGGCAATGATGCCTCGGGCCGAATACAGGCTCGCATCCTCGCCCGGTTTCACCGCATTCAGGTTGTCCATGACGATGAGCATCGGTTTGGCCTTCTTCTCAGCGATGAGGTTGTCCATGATGAAATCGACGTGGCCCTGCGTGTGCCAGCCCTGCTCGTTTTCGCCCCAGCCGTGAAGCAGGTAGAGAACCGGGTAGCGGGGCCGCGAATTGCTCTCATAGTCGGGAGGCGTGTATACGTAGCAGCGGCGCCACTTACCCGTGACCTTGGAGTAATACCAGCGCTGGCTCACCTGGCCATGTGGCACGTTCTTGGCGGAGTAGTAGGCCGCATCAGTATCCGGCTCGGGAATCTCGATCCCGCTGTTGTCCCATCCCGAGCCGAAGAAGGTTCGTGTCGCCGGATCCGCCATCACGGCGCCATCCGCCACGATGCTGTAGTAGTGGAATCCGACTACCTGGGGCGGTATCGTAACCGTCCACAGGCCGTCCGGGCCGCGCGTCATGTCGTGGGCTCCGCCCAGCCGCACCTGCACCTTCTGCGCATCAGGCGCCGCAACGCGGAAGGCCACGCGGCGATCCGGATAGACACAGGGGTATGGCGCCCCCGGAATATTGAGCGGGGAAGGCTTGCATTCGTCTGCTGCCTGTCCCCAGCACAGCCCGCAGCCGAGCAGCGCCAACGTGAAGATTCTCATAAGTGCTCCCTTCCTGTGCGATAAGACTGAACGACGGTTTCAGATTAATTTGTCCGATCGCGACGGTGCGCTCCGGCTTAGAACGAGTACTTCAGGCCCAATTGGATCTGGCGCATGCTGGTGGACGTCCCCGTAATCACTCCGAAATTCTGATGGGCAGCGGTGCTCGGCATTCCTGGTTGCGCCGCACCCGCCAGTATGTTCACGTTCGGCGTCCCCCAGTTCGGGTGGTTGAGAATATTAAAAGCCTCAAACCGGAATTGAACCACATGGCCCTCCTTATACGGCATGCGGAATTGCTTGTGTACGTAGGCGTCGAATCCGATGATTCCCGGACCCAGGATTGAAAGGCGCCCGACGTTACCGAACTGTCCAGGAGGTGCCTCGACATAGGCATTCAGATTCCAATATCTCGAAGGAGTGGGGTTGTCCAGATAGGGGCTGGTACCGGTCGCGTTGGGGCGGTCATAGCCGCCCGCGGCACTACTGGCGTTGTCCACACCGCCGATCCCCAGATTTGCAGGCATGCCGCTTTGCAGGGTCAGGGTACCGCCCATTTGCCAGCCGCCGATGACCGTGTTCGCCACCGGGTTGGTGATGTTCAGCGGCTTGCCCTTACCGACCGGCAAATCGTAAAGGACGGAAATGCCGATCCGCTGGCGTGTGTCGAACGCAGAGAGTCCGCGCTCGCAAGACAGGCAATAGCTGTTCTGCGGGTATAACGTGTCGTTGCCCTGGTTGCGGATTCCGCTGGTCGTGTCGATGGATTTTGCCCACGTATAGGAACCGACCACACTAGCACCCTGGCTGAACCGCCGCGTCGCTTTGATACTGAGAGCGTTGTAGTCGCCGTTGCCGCCGTCCTGCACGAACTGGATATTGCTGAAACCAGGGTATGGCATCCGCGAAGTCGCGCTGCCGACCGTGCCGGGAATGGCTTGGTTGACATCCTGGAAGCCTTGCAAGTGCCGGCTCACCCCGCCCAGGTATCCAACCTCGAGCGCCCAGTTGGGAGTCAACTGCCGCTGAATATTGAGCAAATACTGCACGACATAGGTGGTGTGATGGTCGGGAGCCATGGCATACGCGTATGGAGACGGTACGTTGGCCGTCGCGCCGGCGCCGCCTGGGACGGCGTTGCTGAAAAAAAGGCTAGGGGTTCCGAGGTTGGAAATAAGGGTTACGCGACCGCCGATGTTCCGAGCCAAGTCGAAATACCCATTGCCGATTTCCTGATTGTAGAAAACACCCCAGCCGGCGCGAACTACCGTCTTGGCATCCGGCGAGTACGCTAGCCCAATCCGGGGAGCGAAATCCCGGTAGGACGTGTTCATCAGTTGATAAGGCAGCTTCCCGTTGCTGCATTGCGCGCTGACCGTGGTCCAGCGAATGGCCAGCGGAGGAGGGCCGGCGTACGGGTCTGAGCAATTGCCCTGGCGGAGCATGTAGGGTGTATCCGGGGCGTTCGGGAATGCGTAGATGTGCGGTGCGGACACCGTGAACTCGTTGTTGAGCGTATCGGTCCAAGGTGGCGTCAGTTCGTAGCGCAAGCCCAGAGTCAGTGTCAGTCTCGGCGTCACCTTCCACGTATCGTCCACAAAAGCGGCCTCGGCGTTCCGCTGAAAGTTGGCAGTGGCCAGAGCCACCGCCACTATCGAATTGTAGAGATCGCCCAGCAGGAACTCGGCAAATGCATCGCCCCCTGTGAAGCTCGAACTCTGCGTCGCGTTCGGCTGGAACGCAAACTGGCCTCGGGAAAACTGGTTCCCGATCTGATTGAAGTTCTGGCGGCTGTATTCGAAACCAAAGCGCAGGCTGTGTTTGCCGTGAGTCCAGGACACATTATCGACCAGTTGGAGTGTGTTGTCGTTGATGAAATAAGGACCATCCTGCGTGTCGCCGATGGCGACGAAGCCGTCCCCTGCAAAGGAAGCCATAGGAACGCCCCACGAGACCGGGGCGCCGGGTTGGAGGCCCGGTATCCCCAGGGCGGAAACCGTATCGATGTTATACGCCGAATACGTGCCCAGCGAATTGCTCAGCCGCGTATAGCCGAAACGGGCTTCATTCACCAGGGCAGGGGTGATCGTGCGCGTGTTCGTACCCAGATACTGCTCGTAGTTGGTGAGGATCTTGCTGCCTGTAATGCTGATGCCGGTTGACGCCTGGTTTTCGTCGCCCCAGCTATATCGGCCGGTCCACTGCGATTTCGCCGATTCGACAAAATCCATGCGCAGGGTAAACGCATCGCGGTTGTTGGGAAAGGAGTTCATCTGGGTATAGTTGTTCGCCAGGCCCGGGAGGTTGGAAGGGACATAGTAGTTCAGAAACTTCTTCGAGATCGGATCGATCCGGGTCGAAGGAATCACGTTGCCCGGAAATGGTGTCTTGGTTGCGCCGCTCGCACCCGTGTTCGGATCGTAGATGGTGGTGCCGAAGGCGCTGAAGTCGCCCGTGAACATAGCGGCTGTCGGAACGGAATAGGTCCCCTGGGAGTTCTGGCGCTGGGCCTTCCATTCGTCATTCGCCATGAAAAACAACCGGTTGCGCCCATCGAGCAGTTTCGGAATTCGCACCGGGCCGTCGAGTTCGAATCCGTAATCGTTCCACTTGAAAGGCGACTTCTTTGGGTGGGTGGCAGTGAAAGCGTAGGGTACCG
>Ga0187850_10004348_pt1 | contig 11298 bp, 8 predicted proteins | sample June2016WEW_4_15_FD_132436 | JGI IMG/M metagenome (GOLD analysis project Ga0187850, IMG submission 132436) | Peatland microbial communities from SPRUCE experiment site at the Marcell Experimental Forest, Minnesota, USA - June2016WEW_4_150 | ecosystem: Environmental > Terrestrial > Soil >... | reverse complement strand
GATCGGATCCTTGATCAGGTCTTTGCGCGGCGCCTCGTCGTCGGGATGATATTCGAGAATCAGGAAATTCGGAGTGGAGGCCGCAAAGTGAACGTTCACTATCGTGGCAAGCGGCCCCATCGGGTTGTGTGGCGCGACCACCACGTAGTGCGCTTCGGCCATGCCGGCAATCTTTTTCAACTCCATGATGCCGCCGGCCAGGCAGATATCCGGCTGGACGATGTCGGCCGCCTGCTTGGCCAGGATCTCGCGAAAATCAAACTTGGTATAAAGGCACTCGCCGGTCGCAAGCGGGATTTCGATCTTCTGTTTTAGTGTTTGCAGCGCATCGACGTTTTCCATTCGAATCGGCTCTTCGATAAAGAAAGGACGCGATGGCTTCAGCGCTTCGGCCATTTGATAGGCGCGGATGGGCTCGAAGATGGTCGCATGCGCATCGAATCCCAGGTCGATGTCCGGTCCGACCGCTTTGCGCACCGTCTCGGAGCGCTTGGCGGCGGCGCGCGTCACGGCGTTCCATGGCATCGACTGCGACCTGGGAGGTTGCGGCGCCATTTTGATGGCCGTGTAGCCGTACCGGGCGATCAGGTGGCTGGCGCTCTCGGCTAACTGCTCGGGCGTGGAACCGCCCGCGCTCTGGTACACACAGACCTTGTCTCTACATTTGCCGCCCAGCAGCATGTAGACGGGTAGGCCGGCGGCCTTCCCTGCTATATCCCAGAGCGCATGCTCGATACCGCTGATGGCAGCGTTGATCACGGCTCCGCCCGGGAACCGCGTAAAGTTGTACATGGTCGCCCAGAGGTATTCCACGTTTCGAGGGTCTTTGCCGGCGAGCCAGTTTCGGAAGTCCCGGATGGTGGCAACGGTGGCCTCGTCGGGCCCAACCGAATATGCCTCACCCCAGCCGATGATCCCTTGATCCGTCAGCACCTTGACGAAGCACAAGTTACGCCCGCCGACACCCACGAGAAACGACTGGATGTCCGTTATCTTGAGCGCCGGCTTTCCAGTGTAGCTCGGCACCGGCTGCGCCATGGCCTCCCGGAGGGACAGGCTTATGGCGCTGGTGTGTGTAAGAAACTCGCGCCGTTTCATGTTTTACAACACTTCCGTTCTCGTCATACGATGCTCCAAGTGCGGCGGCGCAGGGTGGGCGCCGGTTGCGTGCCAGCCCCATTTTCTTGCGCAGGGCGCCGGAGAGGAAGCCGCGAACGGAGTGGGGCAGCCAGCCGGTGGCTTTTTGGAGTTCCTGGAGGGAGGCGCCGCCGGGGCGCCGCAGCAGGAGCGAAGTCGAACAGCGAGCGACTGAGGCGATCGAAAGCGGCCCCCTGGCCGTCGATCGTTCCGCTTCCCTCTAGACCGATCCTCTCGAGGCCATGCGCGTACACCAGCACTCTCCTTGGCATGCCCGCGCGCCCTTCCATGGGCGGGTAGTCGTCGAGATTCTTGCTTCCCAGCAAGGTGGCCTTCGGCGCCAGGTGAAGAGTCACGTAGCTGTTGAGCACGATCGTACCGGTGAGGTACGTACCCTCGGGAACCAGGACCGTTCCCCCGCCCGCGGCCGCACACGCGTCAATCGCCGCCTGAATGGCTCGCGTGTTCAGCTTCACACCGTCGCCCACGGCGCCATGATCGCGCACGTTGATGCCGCCTGCTGCCGGCGGGCTTCCCCCGGATCTGGCATCGAGCCGCTGGAAAGCTGCCAGCGCGAGCGCTGGAACAGCGGAGGAAGGTGCGGCTTTGATGAACGTTCTTCGGTTGTCGTTCATTGCTCACCCTCTTGTCTACACTGCCGGCTACTGCCCCGAGTTTGCGGAAACGCGGATAGCAGTTTTCGTTGCGCCCTCGACCGTTTCGAAAGCGGTTTTTACGCGGCGGAAGTCGTTGGCAACCAAGCTGATTCCCGAACTGCCTTCGCCCTCCACTTGCACGAACGTCGCCACATCGCCAAGAGGCCGGCATCCGCTGATCAATGCCTCTTGCGTCTGCCGGAGGCGGACCAGTGGCCCGCCTCCGACCGGCACGGCAGCACGCAATCCCGAGATGTCAAGGTCCTGCACGTCCTCACAAACCAGCGCCGGGCGATACTCGTCGCCGTCGAGATCTACACGGATATTACTGAAGCTAAGCCCCCGGGCATGACGTACGTAGAACGCGTACGCCGGGAGTGTGCCGAACATCCGGTACTCAGGGTATTCCTTCTCCTGCTCCGGGATGGCCTTGCGCCTTGCATCTTCGCTTGTCCCACCACCAGGGAACGTGATGTGGATGTTTGCGAAGGCAAGGTTTTCGATGCAGTGCCCAGGGATACCCGAAATGCAGCAGGCAACCTTCTCCGGAACCGTGATCTGCACGTTCGGCTCGCGAAGCGACTTCGGCACTGTTTTCGCAACCCGTGCACGAATGTTGCTAATCAGAACGTTACGCAGGCTTCCAGTGGGCAGCCCGGCAGACTCGCCATACGGCCGCCCCCGATCACCCAGCCGGATGAAGATTGGGCCGGCTACATTGTCCATCGTGATGTTCGAGATCGTAACGTTGTCGAGCTTCCCACCATCCACCAACAGGAGCTTGATCCCGCACATCCAGGTATCGTAGATCGAGCAGTTGGAAATGCTAATGTTCTCGAACCCGCCCTGCGATTCTGTGCCCAGCTTGATGGCGCCACAGTAGGTGCTAAGGACGCAGTTCGTGACTACGACGTTCTTGCAGCTCCGGAGCATGCCGCTCTTCAGGCAGATCGCGTCATCACTGCACGCCACGTTGCAGTCGCTGATGACCACGTTGTGGCAGCTCTCCATGTCGATGCCGTCGTTATTATAGTTGGCGAAGCTATTGACCGTCACGCCGCGGACGTTTACGTCGTCGCAAGCGACGCAGAGCAACACGAGTACGGCGGCGTTTTTCAGAGTGACGTCGCTCACCGCCACGCCTTTACACTCGACGAGGCAAACCTCAAGCGGGCGGGGCTTGCCCCGATCGAATGCTGCGCCTTGCCCGTCGATCGTGCCTCTCCCCGCGATGGCGACGTTGCGAGCGCCATGCGCATAGACAAGCGCTCTGGTCCCGCCGGTGCCGCCGCGGCTACCTCTTTCCTTCGGCGGGTAATCGTCGAGACTCTTGCTGCCCAGTAACGTAGCTTGCGGTGCTAGGTACAGAGTCACATAATCCTTGAGTACGATCGTGCCGGTGAGGTACGTACCTTTAGGCACCAGGACGGTGCCGCCGCCGGCTGCCGTGCAGGTGTCAATCGCCGCTTGGATAGCGCGCGTGTTCATGGTAGTGCCGTCGCCGGCGGCTCCGGAGTCCCGGATATCGAACACCGCCCAACCCTTGTCGGAGGGTTTTCCTTGGGCGTTCGCCAATCGGGGTTGCGCTAGCCCCAATGCCCCGCCCGCTCCCGCGGTGCTAATGAACTGTCTTCTGGTGTCATCCTTCATTTTTGTCTTGCTCCCTAAGAAAGGAGAGCGGCTACCTTCCGGCAGCCGCCCGTAGTGTCCTCGAGTAGCTTCACCATGAAATACGAGACGCCAACTGGATCTCGCGTGGCCCCAGGAACGTCGATGTGATCCGCCCGAAGCTAGAACTCGTCACGGTCAGGTTCGGAGTACCGAGAATGGTCGAGTTCCAGGCATTGTAGAATGCCGCCTGGATGGTCATCTGGAGCCGCTCGGTCACCGGAATCCGCTTCATTGCGGTAAGGTCCCATTTCTGCATGCCCGGCGACCGCAGATCGGCTACCTGCAACGACAGGGTCCGCAAGGTGAACGGCTCTTGCGGAGCGAACTGCGTCACGTCAAACCACTGAGTAAAGGTGTGCGGGTTTTTGTCCGATTTGAACAGCCGCTGTACGCCCGAGGGAAACGATAGCGGCGACATGGACTGGAACGTAATTATCCAGTGGACCTGCCAGCCGCCGACGACACGCCGCAGAACGGGATTCCTCGTGTTCAGAAACGGGTTTCCGGGGCCCATTGGAAGCTCGTACACTCCGTACAGCGTGAGCCTCTGCGGGCGATCCGCCGACGAAATGGCGGACGATGGCCTGGCATCGTTCGCGTTCAGGTAGGCTGTGGCTTCCATGAATTTCGAGACGGTGTACGATGCGCCGAAATTGAGGCCATGGGAGGTCCGTTTATCGATCTGCAGCTGGAACGAATCGTAATGCGAGCGGCCGTACGGCACATAATCCAGTGTAAGACCGAGGAACTGCGGATATGGTTTCAGCAACTGGGAAACCGCTACCGTCGGCTGGCTCAGCGCGCTGGTCGCGTCGGTGATCACGCCATAGAAGGGATTGCTCGCCTGTGCGTTCAGACGCGTGCCCAATGCGAGGAATCGATTCGGGTATTGGTCCATGTTGCGCTGCATAACTAGACGCTGCGATACATTTCCGACATAGCTCGGCGCAATGGAAATCTGCCCGGGAAGAAGAAACTGGAGACCCATCGAAAACTGCTGGCTCAGCGGAGGCAGGAAGGGCGGGGATGATCCGAGAGGTGCCGCTCCGGCGGTCAGGGTTTGCCCGACCGCGGTGAGAAGCCCGCCTGCGGCGCCTAATGGCTGGCTGAGCCCGTTCGGAAACGGATTCGACAGGCGATTGAACGGCGTCAGGTTATTATCCAGCGATGTGGTCATCTGGGTGGCCAGGCTGAACCCGGCCTGGAGGAACGTCCCGGTATGGGAAGCCTCTCCGATGTTGTTCGGAACATAAAAAATGCCATAGCCGCCCCGCCACACGATCCAGTTCGACACGCGGTATGCGAACCCCACCCGGGGAGAGTAATCGAGAGCGGGCATCTGCAAGTTGCCCCGCGGCGCGCCGCCGGTGTTCAGGAATCCTAGGCCTCCTCGCACCGCCATACTCGCCAGTTCGGGAATGGGGTTCCGGAGATAGTTAGCCTGTACCTGAGACGCGATCGGGCTCACTGCGTTGAAGTCGAAGCCGGCGGCTCCACGGTTGTATCGATCGGTTACCGGCCCTTCGTGCTCGAACCGGACTCCCAAATTGAGCGTGAACCGGTCCGTAGCCTTCCAGTCGTCCTGTAGGTAGAACGCATAGTAAGGTACCTGCAGTGCCTGCGAAGCATTGTTATCCGCATAGGCCGAATTCGGCATGCCCAGCAGCAAAGAGGCCGCGTCGTTCCCGCCGGTCAACGTCGTCCGGGTCGGGTCCGGTCCTTGCGTGAAGGCATGGCCGAAAACGAAGTCCCCGTTGGCCCGCCCGGCCACAAAGTAATTGGACTGCCCGGCTTGCCAGCGAAATCCAAATTTCACCGCGTGGCGGCCGACGAGAGAGTGGCCGTTGGCAAGCAGGTTGTATTGGTTAACAGTGTTCCGGTTCGTGCTCCGGCTGGGCCCCAGAGGCGATATGTCGCCACTCATGTCGAACCGAGGGAAAGAGGAGGACACGATTGCTCTGGTAAAGCTTGCCGGAAAGCCAAGTTGCGCCGAGTCGAAGCCCGCGCTAAGGAGCCAGTCGCCGTCGAAGTAACGCGAGAAACCGGCCCGCAGGTCGAAGACAGTCCGCGCGCTCTGAACCCACGTGTAACCGATGCCCGCGGCAATGTTTCCGCGGCGGAATGTCTCCTGCCCATTGGGGTTGCCCGCGGCCACACAGCATGTGCCGTAGAACGGGTGGCCCGGACTGTCAGAATGATTCCATCCGTAGCGCAGGAACAGAGTCTGCATGTTCGAGATCTGATGATCCAGCCGACCGGCCAGGCTCGCCCACTTGCTCGCGCTGGGATTGCTGCTGGTGAAGTTGTTGATGTCCGCGGAGCTCGGCACGCGGTTCGGCACCGGGTAGAATTTCATGACGTTCACCGCCACCGGATCCTGCTGAGACGCGGGTATGATGTTGCCCGAGAACGGCGAGCGCACGAAACCTGAGCCGGAGGCGCGCGTTGTTGACGGGTCATAAATGGTGACCGGGGCGCCCGACCGGTTCACCGTCTTGGAAAAGTCGCCCTGGCGCTCGAGCGCCGTCGGGATGATGGCCTCCCCTGCACTGATTCCGCGAATTTGGTAGCCCTCAAAATCGAAAAAATAATGCGTGCGGTCACGACCGTTGTAGAGCCGCGGCAGACGGACCGGCCCGCCCGCTGCAGCTCCGTAAGTGTTCTCCCTCGACTTTGGCCTGGGAATGCCCGCCTGGTTATTGAAGAAATTGTTCGCGTTCAATGCGGAGTTGCGCAGATACCAGTACACGGTACCGTGCAGGGCGTTCGTGCCGGCTCTTGTCGAGACGTTGACGAACGCTCCACCGGAATGCCCGTACTCAGCATCGTAAGTATTCGTTTGTGCGCGCATCTCCTCGACGGCGTCGGGAGAAGGGTTGAAGCTGGGGCCGTTAAGGCGCATGTTCGGTATCCCGTCCAGCAGGAACTCCGAGCGTGCTCTCGACCCGCTCGTTGTAAAGTCGGAAGGCCCCCAGACGTCGGAAGCTCTCAGGGCACTAGGATCGCCCGTGTATTGAATAGCTGCCGAGACCCTAAGGAACACGTAGGGGTTTCTGCCGACCAGCGGAAGGTCCATCATGGCTTGTGCGCCCACGGTCGCCCCAAGAGAAGCGCTTTCCGTTCGCAGCTGCGTCGTCTCCGCCGAGACCGTGATCGACTCGTCGATGTCTCCGACCTCGAGCAGCACATCGGTGGTCGTGGTTTCGCCGGTCTGGAGTTCAACGTGGTCACGAGCGAACCGCTTGAACCCAGGAGATTGGGCTTCCAGGCGGTAAGTGCCGAAATCGAGAAGACTGAACCGGTAGAGCCCGGTTGCATCCGTTGTTTCCGTGCGGGTCACACCCGTCCCGCCGTTGACCAGCCGCATGGTCACACCAGGAACCGGGGCACCCGAAGGATCTTTTGCAACGCCGGTCAGATTGGCCTTATTTACCTGGGCCAGTGCGGAGATAATCAGGATGTTTGCGAGAACGCAAAAAGCTGAAACTTTCATTATTTCCTCCAGTTCATCGAGGATTCCGATCCCCCTGTTATGTTGTTCAGCCAGGATGAACAGCTTTGACGTTTCTCCGAGAATGATGATAGAGTATTACCGTGCCCACTGTCAAGGAGATAGTGGATGCGTCCTGCGATTCAGACAGTGGGGGCGCGTGTAAGGCAAGAAAGGAGGCGTGGGGGCCTTGGTCTATCTGAAAACGGGAGAAATGCTCGCACGGCGGTCAGGCGGGTAGGAATGCGCGGCCAGGGAGAATGTTCATGGCGATGGGCGGGCCAGAGAGTTCACGTACGGCATTATCGGGGGGAATAGGATTCCGCTCCACCGAAGCATCGGTGGTGAATTTGAAGGGCGGCATGATTGTGGTGCGAGATTGGGATTAGGGAGACTGAGCTAAAGACATCCACCAGTGGCGAAGCGCCCCCCATTCCCGTCAAGTCCAGTGATCCCGCTCTGATTTACGGGCCTGATTTGGCCCTGACATCGGAGTGGGCCCTGAACCGTAAGTCCAAGTGCTGCAACGACTGCATCTCTGTTATTCGCCTGTTTATCAGGGGCACGGCAGAACCACGGCTGCCAGCAGCACCACCCGGTAGCGTATGCGGGTGGGACGGCATGTTCCCGTCACGGTTGCTCACGATTGATTCACACCGCAACCGCTTCGACAACCTCAAGGCTCTGCAGAGTCTTCCTCACAACCGCCAACTCTTCTTTCGTGGCGGGCGCCAGCGGGCTCCTCGGCGGTCCCACCGGGATCCCAGTTGCCATCTCGATGGCGCCCCGCAGAATCGGGATGGGGTTAATGCGACCGTTTTGATTCAGCGCCTCGAAGAACGGAGCCATCTTAAAGTATATTTCCGAGGCCGTTCGGTTGTCGCCGTTGAAGTAGGCCGCGATCATCTTCTGCATGTGACCCCCGACAATCTGCGCTCCTCCACTGACTACACCGACTCCGCGCTGCGGAAGCACCTGCAATACCATGGTGTCGTCGCCGCAGTAAATGTCGAAGTCCGACGGTGCGAGCATCGCGAATCGGGTAGCCTGCGTCGGAGCGATGCCGGCTTCTTCCTTGATGCCCTTCACGTTCGGAAGACTTGTAAGTCGCACGAAGGTGTCTGGATCGATGTTCACTCCGGTGAACAGCGGGATGTTGTACAGCAATATCGGCGTGGTGACCGCAGACGCAATTCGCCGATAATGGTTTTCAATCCCTGCCTGTGTGGGTTTAGAGTAGAAGGGCGCGACTACCATGATGGCATCAACACCCAACTTCTCCGCTTCCGCGCACAAGCGCAGAGCTGCCCGGGTGCTCGCTGCGCCCGTGCCGGCGACCATCGGCACCCGGTCCGCAATTGCCTGCTTCGCCACTTTCCAGATCTGGATCCGCTCATCATCGCTTAACGCGTGAAACTCCGCGGTCGTTCCGGTAAGGATGATCGAATCGGCGAACTTGTTTCGGATGGCGAAGTCGATCAACTGCTCCATCGCATCAAAGTTCACGTCCTCAGTGCCGGGATAAAACGGAGTAACGGTCGGGATTGATACCAGGCCCATGATCTTGGCTAACGTTGGCATTAGATGGCGGCTCCTTTCTGGCGATCCGGACTGGTTATTCGTGTACAGTTGTACTGAACGTTGATCCAGAACCCTTCGCTTGATTGTACGAAGTGGAGCGCAGGCCGTCAACTCAAAAAGGGAGTGCGGGTGTGCGACCCCAAAATGGGCGGTCTACAGGTCGGGCCGAAATTGCTCCTAATCTGAGTATATGTATATACTCAGATTAGGAGGTGACTTGTGTCTCAGTCTCTGGCCGCCCTGGAAACCGAACGAACCAGGGTTTTGCAGCAGTTTCTCACGCTCGGTGATCTTCGGCCCGGTGCCGTCTCTGCGGTCCCACGCCGTTGCGGAAAGCCTACTTGCCACTGCGCGCGCCCCGGCGAAGCGGGGCATCCTCAGTTCCGCCTCACTCGCAAAGTGAAGGGCAAGAGTGTGGCAGAGTCGTTCGCCACCCCGGCCGCGTTTCGCAAAGCCGCTCACGAGGTGGCCGAGTTTCATCGGTTCCAAGCGCTCAGCGCCGAAATAGTCTCCCTCAACGAGCAGATCTGCCGTCAACGCACGGTAGAGCCCGATGACACGGGCTGGACCGAGGCGGAAAAAAAACGGCTGCTGTCGTTCATCAGGAGGTCGCGCGGGAGGTCCAGACCCTTCTCCCAGTAGTCTTCGCTGCGCGACGCAAGGGTAACGGCCTGGAATTGGAGTCCTTGGAAATGGCCACCCGCGCCACCTTGCATCGAGCGGGAGCCTCCGCGTTAAGCTGCCTGCTGGCGAGCGGGGAGCACTACCCCGCTCGCGTTCCCTGTGACTGTGGCGCCCAGGCACACTATCACGACCAACGACCCAAGCGCTTCCTCACCGCACTGGGGTTGGTCGAGTTCGAGCGGCCCTATTATGTTTGCCCGCACTGCCAGCAGGGGCAGAGTCCGCGCGATCGGGAACTGGATGTGGAGGGTACCGAGTGTTCGCCCGGCGTGCGGCGGATGATGGCCCTGGTAGGCAGCGAGGCCAGTTTCGATCATGGTCGCCAGCAACTGGAGTGGCTGGCCGGCCTGGAGGTCACGGCCAAGGCCGTGGAGCGCCACAGCGAAGCCATTGGCTCGGACATCGTCATGCGGGAGCAGGTCGAAATCCGCCGCGCCAAACAACTGGAACTGCCGGAGGTTTGCACCGCTGCCGTGCCGATCTTCTACCTGGAAATGGACGGCACCGGCATCCCTGTGATCGCCGCCGAAACCGAAGGACGTGCCGGCAAAATCGAAGGGGAGCCGGCGCACACACGCGAAGTGAAGCTCGGCTGCGTCTTTACCCAGACCACCACCGATCAGCAAGGGCGGCCCGTTCGCGATGAGGACTCGACCACCTACACGGCCGCTATTGAGACGGCCGAAAACTTCGGTCTGCACCTGTACACGGAGGCTTGGCGGCGCGGCTGGAGCCGGGCCAAGCAGAAAGTGGTGATTGGCGATGGCGCTGTCTGGATCTGGAATCTGGCTGACCAACACTTTCCCGGAGCCATTCAAATTGTAGATCTGTACCACGCCCGCGAGCACCTCTGGGAACTCTCCGCCAAACCCTTCGCCGACGACGAGCGGGTTCGCAAACCATGGCTGGCTCGGACGCTTCGTCAACTCGACCAAGGCAAGGTCGAATCTCTCGTCAAGACCTTGCACGAACTTTCCCCGCGCAGCCAAGAACTCATCCGAATCGCAAACAACGAAGCCGAATACTTCGCACGCAATGCCGATCGGATGCGCTATCCGGCCTTCCGCAAACAGGGGCTCTTTGTTGGCTCCGGAGTCATCGAAGCAGGCTGCAAAACCGTGATCGCCTCGCGGCTCAAACGTTCTGGAATGTTCTGGACCGTCCGCGGCGCCAATGCCATCATTGCCCTTCGCTGCTGCTGGCGGAACAACCGCTTCGTAGACTACTGGGAGGCACGATCACGCGCCGCCTGATCTTCCACTTTCATGTCGCGCACCCGCAAGCATTTTGTTTCCACTGTTTTCAACTCACTTTCCGCTACACTGGCGCCGCTTCGGTCTCCGGGTTACCCGCCGCCAACAGCAACTGCGCCTGATGCGCCTGGAGCACCCGGGAAGGCTCCTTTCCGCTCGGCCACCACATGAATCGCCCCTTCGACAGCCGTTTCTGCGCCAGACAGAACCCCTGACCGTCATAAACCAGGATGCGGATCGACGTTCCCCGCCGGCTGCGGAACACAAACAGGCATCCCGAGAAGGGATCTGCCTGCAGTTTGTCCTGGCATAACCGGGCGAGGGAGTCTATGCCTTTCCTTCCGTCGACAGCTTCGATCGCCACCAGGATACGCATCTGCGGCGTGATCTCGATCACACCGACTCCCACAACACCCGGCTCAGTCCGGCAAGGTCAGGCGCCGTGCTCGATTTCCACTGGATGCGCATGTTCCCGCGCGGACCTTCCAACTCGATCAGGCATTCCGAAAGACTGATTGCCTGAGGCGGCACCAGCTCCAAAAACGTTGCCGTCCGTGATGGTGCGTCTGGAGGGGAGGATTCCACCATCCGCTTGAGCTTGCCGTACTCCAGGCGCAAAACCTTGGCGGTGCGAAAGATCCCGTGACCCCGAGCCACTTCCGCGGCTGCAGCCCATAACGCCTCTGGAATCGGCAAGCGGGCCTTGTGTCCCTTTCGCCAACGCTCGAAACGTCGGCAGACCCTCCGCATGCCGACTGGAATCTCAAGTGGTGCTTCGGTGGCCATAGCCGGTCCCCCCCGCCCCTGCCGGGCGTAAGACCGACGT
>Ga0187850_10004347_pt1 | contig 11301 bp, 11 predicted proteins | sample June2016WEW_4_15_FD_132436 | JGI IMG/M metagenome (GOLD analysis project Ga0187850, IMG submission 132436) | Peatland microbial communities from SPRUCE experiment site at the Marcell Experimental Forest, Minnesota, USA - June2016WEW_4_150 | ecosystem: Environmental > Terrestrial > Soil >... | reverse complement strand
CGGTGTAAAATTCAGCGAATAGGAACTCGCAGGATTTGGCCTCTTCTTGTCCGCGGATTGAGAGGCCTTTTTCGTCGTGGAGGCCCAGGCCTATGAAAACTAGCTCCCCCGCCATCAGTCATCACATTGCTTAGCTAAACCTGTAGCAGACAACACTTTAATTTCCCTAGCCTGCGTTCAGAGGTTCTTGGTGGGTCCGTAGCTCAGCCAGGTAGAGCGGCGGATTGGGCATTGATGAATGCTGGGCCGAAGCTCTTAACGCAGGCTTGAGGGACACCCGAAGGTCGAGAGCCACCATTTCGTGGCCGGCAGGGTTCAAATCCCTCCGGACCCGCCATCAAATTAGGTTTGAATCCTTCTATTCTCGCGCATCGATGGTCTTACGATGACGACAGATTCGGCAAAATCGTAGAAGAACATGAAAAGTACATGAAGGAAATGGGACGCAGCATCTCGGCCCTGTAGAACAGTCTCCGGATGGACCGCCGTACTTAGCCGTCCAGATGCAGTACAGAGCTGTATGCGTCGATATCAAGGAAGCCGTGTCCGCTGATGTTGATCAGTATGCATTTCTCTTCGCCCTTTGACTCAGCTCGTTTAGCTTCATCGATTGCGGCTCTGACGGCGTGTGCGGATTCTCCTGCGATGAGCCAACCTTCACTTTCAAGGAACAGTCTTGCCGCCGTAAAGACTGCGACCTCGTCGGCGGGGTATGCAACTGCCCGAAGCAGGCCCTGCGCCCTCAGCGCGCTGATGATAGGAGCCGCCGCATGGTAACGCAAGCCATCCGACCGAATAGGCTGCATCACCGCCTCGTGGCCTAGAGTGTACATCATCATAAGGGGCGTGTGGCCAGCAGTGTCACCGAAATCATACCTGTACTCTCCCTTCAGAAGGTTCGGCGCCGCCTCTGACTGGGAGGCGAGGAATTCGCATTTTCTCTTCTTGGCAAGAACTTCGCCCATGAAAGGCAGCGCGATGCCGCCAAAGTTCGAGCCGCCACCGAGGCAACCAACGACAAGGTCGGGTGAGTCATCCACCTGTTCGAATTGCTTGATGACCTCAAGACCGATGATGGATTGATGAATCAGAACGTGATTCAGAACCGAACCCAAGCAGTAGACTCGGTCAGGCGAACCTTCCGTGTACTCAAGGCCCTCTGAGACCGCTATTCCCAGCGACCCGGGATGTTTGGGGTCCTTTGAGAGAAGCTTCTTTCCGAAAGATGTCTGGTCACTCGGTGAGGCATAGACCTTCGCACCGTACAGTCTCATTAGAGTGCGTCTCCCTGTCTTCCAATCGTGAACGGCCCTCACCCAGAATACGACCGTCGACAGCCCCATCAGTGACGCGGCGTAGGACAATGCGGTCCCCCATTGCCCAGCCCCCGTCTCCGTTACGAGAACGCTCTTTCCTTCTTTAGCGGCGTAGTATGCTTGAGGCAAGGCCGTGTTGACTTTGTGAGAACCAGTCGGGGAAAGGTCTTCACGCTTGTAGTAGAGCCTCACCTTCTTCAGCCCTAACTTATTCTCAAGCCTTCGGGCCCTGTAGAGTGGTCGAGGTCGCCCGGCTTGAATTAAGAGGTCTCTGACTCCTTCTGGAATCGGAATCCATCGATCATTGGAGGCTTCTTGCCGCAGGCATTCATGGATCATTGTTCTGCCCAGAAACTCAGCCCGCGAGGGCCCGGTTTCGGGTTCTTTCGGCGGAGGCAACGCCTTGGGTAAGTCTGGGATGATATTGTACCATTTGCGCGGCAATTCCTCAACTGGCAGAGATATCTGTGTGACCCCAGTGGCGACGTTACCTACCAACGGTGCCGTAGTAACTGCTCCTTTCATAACATTCGCTCCATCGGCAATAGGTACTCTTTTTCCATTCGCACCCCTAGAGACTGTAAATCTTCCGCATATGAAGTATATATGAGGTATTTTCCGTCAGTTGAACGTTGTACAATTTATGCTGCGGAATGTGGGAAGGTGGTGCACAATCCCCTGGCTATATTGTACTTTGTTCCGTTTGTATCATGAAAACTCGATGATTAGAACCGGACTGTCTCGTGTCTACGGAGGGCTTTGGTTCCTGCGCTGTATGATAGACGAACGGTGGTGCTTGGGTGCGAATCGGAGATGCTTCATTTACAGGGGTTCGTTTTTGGCAATTACCTGAAGAGGGTCGGCGCTTAACAGGCTATAAGGGCACTGTTGGATCGAGTATTGGGTCTTTGAATACTCGCGCGACGATGTGAGTAGTTGTTCGTTCAATGTCTCCAACGTTGAAGATTTCGTTCAACTTCCTCATGTAGTCATCCCGGTCATGTGCCCTGATTACCACTATGAAGTCTATGTCTCCCAAGACATAGTAAACTGCCCATGCCCCGTTAACCTCAGCCAATCGCTTTCCGATTCGTTCGGCACCCTGTGGTCCAGATGTTACACGAACTGCGACTATTCCAAGATAGTCGTGTCCCAGTTGGGCTGCGTCGAGCCTGGCACCGTATCCTTTGATGATTCCCGCCTTTTCGAGGCGACGTATCCGATAGTGAATCGTGGATTTGGGTATCCTGAGTTTGCGAGCCAGACGATCCAGCGGAATCCGATTGTCTCGTTGGAGACTATTCAGTAAGCTGCGGTCGATCTTGTCCAATCGATCTTTGCCAGTCAAGAGGCGTCAAAACCACTATGCAGGCGCATTATATATGGAAATGAGCGGATTTGGACTTTCCTCCGCTCCGCCGGTCGAACTTCCACATCGTGCTTGCCGAAAGGCCGAAGCCCCCTTCACGGCTTCATCGACGCAGATTGGTAGTGGGAATTCGTGGCGCAGAGACTCCGTAACGTTGCTGGCTCTTTGTTGATGGTTCCAAGTGGCTAGTTTTTCTTGAGTTCCTTCAGAGTTTGTTCTAGAGCCCACATTGTTGTGGTGACATTCATGACTGTCGCTGCATATCCCATGTGGCCGATTCTTAGCAATGGTTTCTCTAATCCTGGTCCGCCGCTGATGAGAACCCCGTATTTCTCGACCATAGTATTGATGATGCCCATGTCAGTGTAACCGTCAGGGATCTGAATGGCAGTTACTGTGTCCGCGCAGATTTCCCGTCTTCTCGGCCAAAGCTTCATCCCAAGCCTATCCACGCCTTTTCTGCACGCTTCCGCAGCTGCATGATGCCTTGCAAATGAGTTCTGGAGTCCCTCCTCCAACAGTTCATCTTCGGCTTCTGCAAGCCCACAGATTTCAGAGATGAAGGGCGTGTAAGGAAAATGCCCGTGCTTTATCCACGCATCTCTCCAATCGGTTAGGCTCAGGTAGGAGTTCTTGATGGGTTTCTTCTTCTTGTCCACGGCTTCCCATGCTTCGGGGCTCATTGATACCATGGTCAGACCAGGTGTTGAGGAAATAGCCTTCTGGGAACCAGTAATGCAAATGTCGATTCCCCACTCGTCTGGCCTCACATCTACGCCACCAACTGATGCGACGGCGTCAACTATTGTTAGGATTCCTTTCTTTTTCGCGAGCGGGCAGAGTTCTCGAATTGGGTTCATGATGCCGGCGGGTGTTTCACAGTGGACAACTGTCATTGCTTTGACGTCCTTCTCCGTCTCCAGTTTCTCTTTGAGCCGGCCGGGGTCAATCGCGTCGTTGTATTGCACTGACATCTCAGAGACTTGTCCTCCGAAGTTCACAACGTACTCTCCAAACCATTTGCCGAAAGGTCCGGAGTCCAAAACGAGTACCTTGTCGCCTGGGTCAATGGTGTTGGCGACTGCGGCCTCCAGGCCAAGGACTCCCTCTCCTTGCATTAAGAGCACGTCATTCTTCGTTTGAAAGATCTTCTTCATCTTCTCCGTCGTTTCCGCGAATAAGTCGAGAAAGTTCTTGTAGTATGAGTAACTTTGGGGCCTCGACATTGCTTCAAGGACCCGCGGAGAAACCTCGAGGGGCCCAGGCGTCATTAGGAGCTTGATGGATCCTCTAGCTTTGTTCCACAACTTGTAGCGCCTCCTTCTGAACCTTCATCCCCGATAATCTGGCCAGTTGTTCGACGTCCTTGGGCGTCACCTGCGGCAACATTTTTCCTAGGTGCCACGGAAACGCCAACGCGAACCAGCGATTTACACAGTTCACGTAGTTGAACCAGCTCCACAAGAGATCGGACAACTCTTCCTTGGTTTTGACGGTCTCGAAGGAATTGACAATGTCATTTGAAAACTGCAGCAGCTTTGGAAGGTTGAGCCAAGGAGCAGGACACCTCGGCGGGTCCATACCTCCAAGGAGCTTAGTCATATTGACAGTAAGGTACTTCCACACAATCTCGCACTGCTCCAGCGTGAATGTCGGATTCGCAATTAGCTGCTTCACAATGGGTTCCGCAGTCGCCCAGCCCATTGCTTGCGTCTCGGTGAGTTGGAAGAAGAGGTTCCCCAACACTTGGTTGTAGACGCCCGCTCCACTGGGGAAGATACCCAGTTTGGACATCGTAACCTCTTCTGGTTCGTCCCACCAAATCCTATCCAACTCAGCTTCGAGTTGATCCTTGACCTCGTGCCAATCTTTTGCCATCCTATTTCACCCTTCTAACAATCATAATTGACGGCCGATGCGTCATGTACTGAGCATTGAAAACGTACTCCCCGCCTCTCACCAGATCGTCCAACTGATTCCTATCGACTTTCGCGACCGGCGAGCCTGATTCTCGCAGAGGCGTAGTGGACGGGCCGTAGTAGACGGTAATTCCGCCGTATCCTCCGACACCGGAATAGATTACGCTCCCAGGCTCAATCCTAGATGGCAACCATTCCTTCCTGCCCAAAGGCACGGCCTGTGTGCCAGCTTGGACAGGATGTCTCGGGGGACGCTGTTCACCCATGAACACATAACCAGTCGATAAGGTGTGCCGGCAGAATAGTTTCGCAGGAGTCTCGATCTTCCTCCAGAGAGCCTCGCATAGCTCGGGTTCTTCTTCCTTGAGTAGCGACGCGGTGACTTTGTTTTTGATTTCCGGCCACTCTAATTCCATTTTCTGTAACACGTTTGACAGGCTCCGGCAACAATGCGTTCAAACTTAGGTAAAAATCTTTGTCCACAGTTTCATTTAGATACCCCCTGTTCGTACATCTTCCCGTTTTCTATGCGTATTTCTGACGCATTGAGCCTTGGGGTATATACAAACTTGTGTCTGAATATACATGTCTGATTATTCTTCTGTGAATATACGATAATCTAAAAGCCAGCACAGAGTCAGATTATGGCTCGACGTTCTATGATGCAAACGCAGAGAGGTTCGAGGAAGCTCTGGCAGTTATCGATACCAGACATAATTGTTATCGCTGTTATTGCTGCCATAAGCAGGGTAATCAACATGATTGGAATTATGCTGCCGCTTCCTACGCCGATTGGTGAGTGGTGGTTCATAATGCAGTTCAGTTTCCTGTTCTGTGTGACCGCCGCGATCGTTCGGAAGCCTTTCACCGTGATCATTTTCACACTCATCCAGCTGCTGGTCAATCTGCTGTTCTTCGGCGGTAGCCCAATCTGGGCTATGCAGAACATAGGCCAGGGAGTCATAGCGGAAATCGCGATAATCGCTGTTTGGTTCTCTTCCGGCCACTACATGGACAACTGGTGGAGCGTTATCATTGGAGGTCTGGTTGACGGAATTGCTGCTTTCGCGATAGGATTCGGCATCATTATGCCAGTATTTTTCGCCACTGTACTTCCGGCAGATGTCCTAGCGATTGCGGGAGCGGGGTTCGTCATCGCTGGACCGGTGATGGGTCTGCTGGGTTTCCGAACTGGAAAAGCAATCAAACCACTGATAGGCAAGTGAGTCGTAGCTGCCCAAGCGGATGTCCACCTACGTAGGGCGGCGTCCGCCTGTGGTCCCACCAATCAAGGGCGGTGAGTGGGACGGGTATTCATGAGTATGTGGTAAGTTGAATGGCGTCCCCACTGACCTTTTGGAGCCTCGACAAGAAGACCTTTCTGCATGCTTTGGACCCTAGAGTCAAGATACTGCTGATAGCTTCCATAATGTACATCGCATTTGTTCTTGTTAATGATATCAGGGTCTACGTGGCACTGCACATTTTCGCGATAATCCTCATCGTTCTAGCCCGCGTGCCGAAAATCACTCGATGGTACATGGCTGGGTTTTGTTTCTCAACGATTTTGGGACTCACGGTGTTGGGTACGTTTGGATTAAGGACTGGTGGTGGTCCTCCAAACACGGTCCTGCTGGGCACGATATTCGGTTTGCCGGTCTACTTGGAGGGAGTGTTGTGGGGGTTGGTCATTTCGTTCAAGACAACTTTGGCGTTCCTTATCTCGGTCGTCTTGGTTTCAACAACTGACCCGAGTGAAATGCTGCTCAGCCTGTCCAAGATCGGCCTCCCTTCGGTCCTAGCGTTTGGGGTTACGGTTACCGTTAGGCTCGTGCCTTTGTTCTTGGAGGAATATATCAACATCAGCAACGCCATAGACCTCAGGGGCCACAAGAGTGGACGGTTTGCTCGCAACCTGTACAAGATGAAACTCATACTGGAACCATTGATGATAGGCGCACTGCGAAGGTCCACAGAAATGGGGAACGCGATTCAGATAAAGGCATTCGGCACAACCAAAAGAACTGCTTTCAGAGACCTTTCGATGAAGAGAACCGACTGGATCATAGTCGGAGCCATCCTGGTCACAGCTGCGGCATTAACGTACCTCAGGTTCTCCTACGGCTTTCTCGCAGGCGTCGGGTTCACGTATCATACCCCTTCGTAGCCAAATCCATGGAGGCTGTGCTCATCAGAAAGCTACTCTAGCGATGAGCAGCATAAGATCGATTGATGGAAGCTGAAGTGCTGTAGATTATGGAAATACACGGCCCTGACTTTGAACGGAAAGGAGGGAGTTGTTGATGTCTGTAGTTGTGCAAGACCTTTCTTTCTCGTATCCGCCGCTGAAAGAAGGCGACACTCCGCCGAGCATCCTCAAGAACGTAAATCTCACCGTGACGGAAGGGGAGTTTGTTGTGATGGTGGGACCGAGCGGCTGCGGGAAGTCAACGCTGGCCTTGGCCCTGCTCGGTTTGATTCCGCACAACATTTCAGGCGAGATGAAAGGCCGGGTTCTTTTGAACGGTTATGACACGAGGGAGAATTCGGTTGCAAAGCTGTCGGAACACGCAGGGCTGGTTTTCCAGAATCCCGACAATCAACTGTTCTGCCTCAGGGTAGTAGATGAGGTGGCCTTCGGGCTTGAGAACCGAGGGGTTCCCAAGGAGGATATGAGGGAACGAGTCGGCAAGATATTGACAAATATAGAAATCAGTGACCTCAGTGAGCGTTTCGTCTTCGCACTTTCTGGTGGCCAGAAGCAGAGAGTGGCAATCGCGTCGAACCTGGCGGTTGCACCGAGTATATTGATACTGGACGAGCCAACTTCAGACTTGGACTTGGCTGGCACTAGCGAAGTTCTTTCCACGATTCAGAGACTGCGCCATGAGAAGAAGATGACCATACTTCTCATTGAACACCGTTTGGAGCGGATCATGGACATTCTTATGCCTGACAGGGTCGTCGTCATGCACGAAGGCCAGATTGTTCTCGACAAGCCACCACGGGAGCTTCTGAGGGACCACACGGATTATCTAAGCTCGATTGGAATTGAAATCCCAGAAGCCGCGCTCATATCAAAATCACTGACCTCACTTCGCGGCCGAAATGAAGAACCAGTCTCGGCCATCACATTTGATGAAATCAGAACGCTTGTTCAGGGTCTAGTGCGACGACAACCTGATCCTAAACTCAAGGTGAGTGGCCAAAGTGACTGACGTTGTTGTCAAGATGGAGGACGTGTGGTACAGGTACCCGGGAAACGAGGAGTACTCAATCCGAAGCGCCGACGCTGAAATCAAGCGCGGGGAATTTGTCGGGCTAATTGGGCAAAATGGTTCTGGAAAGAGCACTCTTGCGTCTCTGATCGTTGGGTTGTACAAACCTGCTAGAGGAAGAATTCTCGTCGATGGAGTAGACACGCGGGAAGCCAAGTTGAGTGAGATTGGGTCAAGGATTGGTTTTGTGCTACAGAATCCCGATCATCAGTTGTTCACGCGAAGTGTCTGGAATGAGGTGGCTTTCGGTCCCAGAAACATGGGGGTTTCTGAGGAGAAGGTGAACGCAATTGCCACAGAGGCTTTGGAGACCGTTCACTTGGCCATGTATAAGGACGTACATCCCCAAGCGCTCAGTCGAGGCCAAAGACGTAGATTGGCTGCGGCTACTGTTTTGGTCTCGCGGCCTAGCGTTCTGCTTCTGGATGAGCCGACAACAGGCCAGGACTACGGGAATTCGAGGTATCTGACTGGCCTTATCGCCGACCTGAATCGAACTGGTTTAACTGTCATAATGATTACTCACGACATGAAATTGGTCGCTGAATATGCGAATCGGGTTATTCTGGTGGATCACGGGCAGATTCTCAGGGACCTTCCAACCCGAGACCTATTCAGCGACGAGGAGCTGATGGAACGGGTTCGCATGAGACCCCCACTTGCGACCAGATTATCATGCGACTTGAGAAAACAGGGGCTTCAAATGCCGATCGCGTTGACGCCCGACGAATTCGTCGCCTCGCTGAAAAGCAAACTATCGTAGGTAAGTCTCGCTTAGCGCTCGTATGCTCTGACAAATCAGGGTCGAAAGCCTCCGCTCTGAAAGTCAAGGAATAGGGTCAGCTAGAACCATCGAGCGAATTGATTTCTCATAACTTTTCGAAGCGTTGTCACAATCATCTTGCCTGGACTCCAATGTGTGTACACTCGGAAATGAAAGCTGTCTGAGCACCCAACCTGATTCAGGTTGATTGTGCCCAAAGCATCATGGCGATCCATTGTTTTTGAGGCGACAAGCTCATCAGAGTTGGACCGTTGCTTCCGGCATAAGGATTGAAACGGCGTTATGAGGCATTCCGGACCTAACGTACTGACGCACATGTGTATAGAGGACACAATCTCGGAATATTCCGGTTGACGTAGCCGCGTTCGCAAGAAACTGCTTTCAGCAGGATTTAGACCCAAACAGGTTCAAATCCCTCCGGACCCGCCTCTTGTTTCGTTATATGTACTGGTAAATTGGGGTCAAAATCCCCTGCCCAACATGCGGGAAAGATGCAAAGAGCAAGCAATTAAGTACAGAAACCTTCTGTTGCAAATCCTCTCGGTGTTGTGGATTTCTATTGATTTCCCTTAGCTCATTATTTCACCTGATAAGTGGGAAATTAACCTACGAAATTGAGATAGTGAGTCAGCTCGCAGCAACATTCATCGCGGGTGCGGATTATGGTGTAATTGAAGCGAAATGGATTCCGACGGGATCACTCGGTCTGCCATTATTCGGGAGATTTAGCTACTACCACGTAGACCTGCTGGTCCTCATGCTCGTAGTATCCACTGCATTAGCGTGGAGTCACTTACAATGGATCCTCGAAGACAAGAAGAAGTACGTCTTATTCATATGTGCAGCAGCCTTGCCATTATCTCTCTTAATTGAAGACGCCACCTGGTTCGTGACAAGATGGCAACCCATAGGATATGATGAATGGACCATGATGAGACCCGGATGGGGTCTCAACCTTGGCTTTACTTGGGTCCCACTTTGGTACATCGCAACACTCGCATGGAGCGTGGCTATGCTCTACCTTTCAAACAAATATGCAGCAAAAGGATACCGTGCATACGTTGCAGCTATGTCAAATCCGAGGTCGCAACCATGAAAGTAGTAGTCGTTTCAGATCAGCATTTGGGTTACGTAAATTCAGACAAGATAGCCTTCAATCAGTTTCTGGACGAGCTGACAAAAGATGATGAGATTACCAACCTGGTACTCCTTGGAGACGTTCTCGACATGTGGAGAAGAGACTCCTCGGGAGTGTTCCTTGAGAGCAAGGACACTATCAATAAGATACTATCTCTTAGCGAGAAGATTACGGTTCACTATGTTGCTGGAAATCATGACTTCCATGTATTGAGGCTCCAAAATTTCGTGTATCCGTTCAATTTTGAGAAAACTCTGACTCTGCGTGATGGCAAATACAGGTACATGTTCCTACATGGCTGGGAGTTTGATCTTATCCAGCAAGAACCGTTGATGGAGGCTCTGTGTAGGGTTATGTCAGATGAAGCGGGTGATTTCGAGAGTGGAGTATGGGCAACGTTGACAGGAAGCTGGAGTGATATAGAATTTCTTCTAACTTTTCTATTTCGCAAAGAGAGAATCAGAAAAACTGCGGAGACCCTGCAAACTGGACCAGAAGAGAGATTAAGAAATATCCTAGGTGATATTGAAAAACGGGCATGCAGCCGAGCCAAGATAATTCAGCCAAACGGGGTCCTCGTTTTCGGACACACCCACCGACCTTTCGTAAATACTACCGAAACTGTTGCCAACAGCGGCTCGTGGGTAACTGATGCACCTGTCCACAACACGTACGTAGAACTTTCGAATGGCAGACCTCGCCTGTTCCAGTTTGGCGGGCACGAAATCAGGGAACGAGTTGAATGTTAGCTGGCTAGCAAAGTTCCGACGTTCATGATTTTGGCATGTGCGACTGAACCGCGTTCCAGGGCGACGGAGGGAAGGTCGTTGGCTTTCCTAAATCAGAAAGGAGAGAAGATCGTATCAGTCGACGAAAACAGTAACACGCGCATCAAGGGCAAGCTGATACGGGAAAACTAACGCTTCCTTTCCGATGCTTTCCAAGTTGAAACTTTGTTAAGGAAAAATCACCGCCTTATATGCACTCGTAAATTGTGATCAAAATCCTTCCCGCACAAGCTTACCCGCTTGATATCGCACATCAGGCAGGGACTTGGACCCACTTGGGTGGAAATCCCTCTGGAGCTGCCACTTCTCACTCGCGCTTGGTTTAATGTCATTCCAACTAATCGTATAGGAAAATTAGAAGTCTCGGAAAATGAGGTGGTAGATTCCGAAGAGACGCATGCTAACAGCAGAGTGTTTATAGTGCTGTAATGCTCTGCTCGCGCGGAGATTTGCCATGCGTGTTGGATTCTTTCTTCCGCAAATTGGCCCCGTTGCCGATACTCGAACGATCATAAAAGTGGCGAAGCGAGCGGAGGAGTTGAAGTATGACAGTCTTTGGGTTACGGAGCGCTTGCTGTACCCCACGAATCCGCAGACCTCATACTATGGTCACGCGCTACCTGAACCCTACAAACGTGTCTTCGACCCCTTGGAGACTCTGACTTTCGCCGCCGCGCATACAAGCCGTGTAGCCCTGGGGACGAGCGTG
>Ga0187850_10004343_pt1 | contig 11304 bp, 8 predicted proteins | sample June2016WEW_4_15_FD_132436 | JGI IMG/M metagenome (GOLD analysis project Ga0187850, IMG submission 132436) | Peatland microbial communities from SPRUCE experiment site at the Marcell Experimental Forest, Minnesota, USA - June2016WEW_4_150 | ecosystem: Environmental > Terrestrial > Soil >... | reverse complement strand
TTTTGCAAGAACTTTTTTCTCCCTGTCAATAACCACCAAATTGGTGCTGATCGAACCGACATCCAATCCCAGATAAGCTTCGATCTTCTCTTCTCCTAAACTCTGGGCGGAAAGAACGACTTCCGCTCGTCGGACCAGATGACCAGGAGAAAGAAAAAGGGATTCTAATGATGCCCGTTCTTCTCGATGGTTTTGGAGATATTGATTGAGGCGGCTGAGGCCGTTCCATTGCTTTTTGCTCTCCTTGTCCTCCTGGGCCACCAGGATGGCACCGATGGCTCCCATCGAAGCAAAATGATTTGGAACGATGAGTTCTCCGTCGGAAAGCTCCAATACATCCAAAAAGGCTTTCCGCATCCCCACATTGGCCGCCACTCCCCCTTGGAAGGAGACGGACTTCAGAAATATTTTTCCCTTCCCGATGTTACTCTTGAAGTTTCTGGCCAAGGCATAACAGAGGCCAGCCACAATGTCGTAATCCGGCGTGGCGATCTGTTGAAGATGGATCATATCCGACTTGGCGAAGACGCTGCATCGGCCTGCAATGCGGGGTGGGTTCGTCGATTTGAGAGCGAGCTGCCCAAATTCTTCAATAGTCAGGCCTAATCGGGTGGCTTGCTGATCGAGAAAGGATCCGGTACCGGCAGCGCAGAGAGTATTCATCGAGAAGTCGCTGATTTTGGAGCAACCCTCCTCTTCTTCGATGAAAATTAGTTTGGAATCCTCTCCCCCGATATCAATGATCGTCCTGACCCCGGGATAGAAATATTGAACCGCTTTTGCCTGAGCAATAATCTCATTGATGAAATTTCCCCCTAAGAGTTCGGAGAGGAGTTTTCCTCCGGCCCCGGTAAAAGAGATGGAATGAAATTGTTCAGGGGGAATCCGTCGGAGGACCTCCTCCAATACCCTCTGGACGGTCTGGAGGGGTTGCCCCTTGGTGCGTGTGTAATGTTCCTCCAGCACATTCCGATGATCGTCCATGACGACGGTATTCGCGCTGACGGATCCGACATCAATGCCCAAATAAAGCAACTTCATCTCCTCCGACCAACCCTTATCTACCTCATCTCCCCCCTTAGTAAACAGGGAAAGGGATCATCTTAAAATTCTAATCCATTTAAATTCGACTTTTCAAGTTTAATTTCTTCCCCCTCTGACAAAAATGAACATGGACATTAACTCCCTTCGTCTCTTCCTTGAGAGACTGTGTCGCAATGGCGACTACGCAAAAAATGAATCCCTCCATGTTGGAGAATGCAAGATTGTTAGGGGACAGGCGGCTGGCTGAGGAAGCTTTAGAGCGGGACCTTTTATCATCTAAATTCATACGCATATACTTCATGAAGACATCATTTCCGATGACAAGAATGATTGACTATCCCTTTCAAAAACCCGCGATTCTAAAGCTTCCGAAGCTGGTCACCTGTCCCCTCACTGCAATTACGACACAGTCTCCTGGGGGGAGGAGAGTTTTTGGTTTGATTTCAAACAAATCCTGTGATAATAGTCAAATCGATATGGAAAAGGTAAGGGCACGGGTCATCGTTGAAGGATGGGTTCAAGGAGTCTTCTTTCGCCAGCATACTCAGGATATGGCTTTTAGGTTGGGGGTGAATGGTTCGGTCAAAAACCGCAGGGATGGCTGTGTCGAGGCAGTCTTTGAGGGCGATAGGGAAAACGTGGATCAGATCATCCAGTGGTGCCATCGGGGTCCCTCTGAGGCAAGAGTGCAAAACGTTAGCGTGACCTGGGAGAATTATACTGGCGAGTTTGAAGATTTTTATGTCACTTACTGACCGGCTACGTGCCCGGGAAGCTCCCTGTTCTGTCACCGTGGAGCTTCCATCCTTTTGGTGGTGTCCTTATCCTCTTTGAAAACCCTTTTCTTCACATCCTTCTCCAGATCCTTCTCCACATCTCCCTTTTTCTTTTTGATCATGTCTTCCATAACTTCCATTCTTTTGCCGGTATCGATTAGACCAACTCCTACCTTCTTCAGGGTCCGGCTGCCGCCGAAGTAGACGAAGAGAAAGAAGATAAGGATACCAACGATCACTCCCATGATGAACTTACCCATTGTCCTTCCTCCTCCCTTTCCCGATTTGTCCTTTCGATTTAGACTACCAGGATTTCTTAGATTTTTCAATCGATTTCTGGATGAGCCTCATATCCATGACATAATTGTCTTGAACCGAAAGGATGTGATAACATGGTATTTGAAGCGAGTCGCAAGAGTTATTTAGGTAGTGCCATGTTCGAGGAAGATATGATGCGGAAGAAATTCCTTGCTGTTTCAGGCTGTGCTTTGATGATCCAATTATATCTTCCTTCTTTGACCATTCATGCCCAATCACAGGGCATCATCGAAGTAGGAAAGTTTTCTGCGGCATCCCCAGGAGGAACGCTCCCCCCTGGCTGGAAGCCTCTCACCTTTAAGAAGATCGAGAAGCATACTAACTATACATTGGTCAAGGACGACCATACCGTGGTCGTCAAGGCGGTGGCTGAGGCGTCGGCCTCCGGCTTGACCAGGGAGATAAAGATCAATCCCAAAGAATATCCCATCGTGCAGTGGCGCTGGAAGATCACGAACATCCTGAAAAAGGGGGACGTACACCGAAAGGATGGTGACGATTACCCTGCACGGATCTATATTACTTTCGAATACGATGCCAGTAAGTTGGGATTCTTCGAAAAAGCAAAGTACCAAATGGTCAAGTTGTTATACGGGGAATACCCGCCTCTTGCTGCAATCAACTACATCTGGGAAAGCAAAGCTCCTGTTGGGACAATGGTTCCCAACCCCTATACAGACCGGGTCATGATGTTTGTCCTGGAAAGCGGCTCAGCCAAGCTCAACCAGTGGGTCAATGAAGAACGCAATGTTTATGAGGACTACAAGAAGGCCTTTGGAGAGGAACCGCCGATGATCTCAGGCGTAGCCATCATGACCGACACCGACAACACCGGCGAGTCAGCTACAGCCTACTACGGTGATATCTCTTTCAAAAAATAGATCCGCAACCCATCCATCTCCTCCTACCATACTATTCGTTACTCGTTAAGTGCAGATTTATCCAAAAATGCAGATTTCAAGTAGGTATCCTCATATCTGGAGAAGTGCAAATATTGGCAAGCTATATGGCCACCGGGAAACGAAGTTTTTGAATCCAACCCCGCACGGATTACCTCCTGTAATTGAGAGTTGACACAGATCACGGAAACCTGTCATTATTTCCTGTAAACATTAGCTTTATGAGTCCTTAGGAAAGGGCGCCGTCTGCGGGCGCCGCTCAACTGGGTTATTATACGGCGTAGGCGGCGTATCGGGTCAAGCCAGACAGCCCGAATCACGAGGCAGAGCTCAAACCCAACCCATAGGAAAGAAATGGCCTACCGCACTCCAGCCCACGCGAAGGAACAGTTCCGCGCCTACCCCCGGCGCGCACTCATCCTTACGACCATCGACCATGAAAGCCGCGCGGTGAAAGCACACCTCACGAATCCGGAAATACTGATCGGCGAGAAGGATGCATTTTACGAGTATGGCCGCTTTTCCGATCCCGCTGGGGATTGGCTTGTAGTTCATGCCATCACCCAACCAGGAAACAGCGACGCAGGCCTTGTCGCAAGCAAGGCCGTTCAGGAGTGTGGAAGCTTCCACGTGCTGATGTTCGTCGGTATCGCCGGGTCGTTGAAAGAAGACATCCCAATAGGCAGCGTCGTTGTTGGCGACTACGTCTACAACGGCCACTCTGCGAAGGGCGAAGACACGGAAACGCTTGGCAGGCCTCATGGATTGGTTCCTGCACTAGCGCTTCAGAACATCGCCAAATGGCTCATCTATTCGTACGAGTGGAGAAATATGATACGTGCTCCGGTTGGGATGGATCTGCCAAAAACGGCGGATTACCCCTGCGTTTTTCCGCCGTCAGCCTTCATTAAAGGCATCGTTTCTGGCGAAGAGGTTGTGGCCGGCGGAAAGTCGCCTCGCTACGTGTGGCTTCGTTCTCACTTCAACGATGCTGGCGCTGTCGAGATGGAAGGTTGGGGCGTGATGAACGCCGCACGATATGAGGAAGCGCCAGCTATAATCGTGCGTGGTATCTCGGATATGTGCGCCGGAAAGGATCACGTTGAGGATAGGCTGCACCAGCCGATCGCGTCCGCGCACGCGGCCGCTTTCGCATTCAGCATTCTTTCGGTCCGAGGCAGGATGCCGGACCTTTCGACGCCGGCGCTGGCTGGTGAAGCGAAAGAGCCAGCAGCCGCGCAAGACGCTGAAGCTCCACCTCCAGAAGAGCGCCGGTTGGAGTTAGTTTTCAACTTCGAGGGCTCGAAGGACGAATGGCCAGAGGAGAAGATTAAGACCATCGTCGAGCGTTTCAAACGGGCGATCGGCGACGAGAATCTGACGCTGGTTCGCATCGAAGTAGGGTCCGTTCGGCTTGTGATGAGAGTCCGCGAAAGTGACGTTGCAACTATGGATCTGGCGAAGCTCCGGGAAGCCGCTGCGGATAGTGGCGTCACCCTCCTTGGCGCGGCGCCGTTAGAGATGGTGGGCGAAGCGGAGAAGGCCAAGAAGGCCTTAGCGGCAGCTTCCGTGGATCTTCTCGCCTGGGAAAAGACGCTTCCGACCGGAAGGTGGATGGAGAGACCCGAACGGGAAAGTATTGAAGCCCGCTTTCAGCTCAAAAGTAGCTCAACGGTGCTGCTTGGTGAACCAGGCTCAGGCAAGTCGGCGCTTCTTTCGAAGATCGCTTCTAACCTACTGGATCACGGCGCTCCAGTGTTCGCTCTGAAGGCGGACTTCCTTTCTATGGAGGTCCGAGCCGAAACCGACCTGCAGCGTGAGCTGCAGTTACCCGGTCCGCCAAGCGATCTCATTCTTCGGCTATCGGCGCTGGAGCCCGTTTACGTCTTCATTGATCAACTGGACGCGCTTGCAAGCCACCTCGACCTTCGAAGCGGGCGATTGAACGTCCTCCTCAACTTGGTCCGTCGCATCGGCAGCGTACCCAACGTTCATGTGCTGCTTTCTGCGCGCACCTTCGAATTCAACCATGATGTTCGACTACGGGCGATCGAAGCCGAAGCGGTGACGCTGGCGCTTCCGCCTTGGCACGAAGTGAAAGAGCGGCTCGCCGAAGTTGGTATCGACGCTGATGCCTGGCCCGAGAGGGCACGAGATGTCGTACGCATTCCGCAGGCTTTGAAGACTTTCATCGCTCTCGTGGGTTTGGGTCGAACAGAGCCCTTCAGCACTTATCAGGCGATGCTCGAGCAGCTATGGCACGACCGGATTGCGTCAGCCGACGATAGCCAGCGTCTTATCGCGCTCGCCTCAGACCTCGCAGGACAGATGGCGGAGGAAGAAGCTCTTTGGCTGGCGGCTTCGCGCTTCGACGACCGTTTGAATTCCCTCAAGCGCCTGGAAGCGCTGGGGTTCATTGTTCGGTCGGAAAACGATCTCAGCGTCGCCTTTACCCACCAGACCGTCTTTGATTACGTCCTCGCCAGGACCTTCGTTCGAAACGCGGGGCTGCTCTCGACGTACGTCCTAGAACGCCAAGACTCCTTGTTCGTCCGAGCGAAAGTCTGGTCTGCGCTAAACTACCTGCGCGAGGCCGAGGTCAAGTCATACGAGCGCGAACTCCTTAAGATCTGGAAGACGAAGGACCTTCGACGGCATCTCCGCCTCCTTCTGATCGAATTCCTCGGCCAGGTGGGTCAGCCACTCGAATTTGAGAAGATGTGTATGGCCGAGGTGCTGAACTCGTCCGACCTCCGCATATTTGGGCTCAAGGCGATTGGAAACAGCACAGGGTGGTTCGCTCATTTCGCTTCGACCGCCATTCGAGAGGCGATGTCAGGCACCGATGCTGAGGCAAGCCAAGCGCTTCGGGTCCTCGCGGTAAACTGGAAGACGGATAGCGAGTGCGTCATTCAGCTAATCAGCGAGCGCTGGCTGCCCCATCTAGAGAGGGACAGCTACTCGTGGATGGCCGTAAACGAATGCCCTCATTGGACTGAGGAAGTTGAAAAAATTGCGGCTACTGTGCTCAAGCGTAGCCCAATCTCGACATGGCAGGTGGAGTACACCGCGATGACGCTCGCGGTAGAGCAGCCTGACGTGGCCATACGTTTGATTCGAGCTAAGCTCGATTTACTCCTTGCCAAGGCGAAAGGCAGTCCAAAGCCACCGCAATTTCCTGCGGATGGTACCGAGGACGAGAAGATCTCCTGGCACATTCTCCATAATCGAGCGAAGGAGCTTAATGACCTGCTCGACACAACGGAATGGAACGATTTTCCCTCGCTAGCGGAAGCTGCGCCGACTGCGTTTCTCCAATATCTTTGGCCCTGGTACGTCGCCGTCTTTTCGGAAATTCTCGCCCGCAAAGACAGCGAAGGTGTCAAGTATGTATATCCCGGGCTATACGTTCTTGAGATTGAGCTGACGCCTTCTGAGGCTCGATCAGCATCGCGAGAAAAGCCAGTGATGAGCGCGATTCAAATCGCTGTCGAAGAATTCGCGAAAAAGTCACCGGAAGAATTTGCAAAGTGGGCTGATGAGAATTCAAAACTTGAGATTTTGGCTGTCCAACAGCTGATCGCGCGAGGGTATGAAGTCGCTGCAGATCAGCTGGCTTCGGGGGCTCTCGAATGGCTTCTTCTCGATCAGCGCCGGTTCCAGTTGGGCACGAGCCACGGCCTTAGAAGCACTACGATCCATCTCCTGCAGGCGTCTGCGCCACATTGGTCGAAGAAGGAGGTCGATCGCCTTCAGGAGGCAGTTCTCAACTATCGCCCCCAAGTTCCGGATCACCTCAAGGAGCCTGAACAGCGGAAGCGATTCGCCGATATAGTTCGAGCAACCAAGAAGGACCTTCTTCAAGCCATTGGCGTCGAACGGCTGGCGCCCGAGAACCGAGAATTGGTGGCTACCGAACAGCGTGCGTTGGGCGACCGCTTCGACCGCTCGATCGGCGAGTTTGAAGGCGGCTTTATAGGATCGCCTATGGAAGCTGCGGCGATGGCCAAGGCCAAGGATCGCGACATCCTTAAGATCTTCCGCGAGATTCCCGACAACACGGATTGGAATCACCCGACGCATTGGATGCGTGGCGGCAACATCCAGTTGTCTCGCGCTTTTGCCGATTTTGCTCGGACTGATCCTGAGCGAGCAGTCCGTCTGATGGAGCAGTTCGAGCCGCTCCAGCAGGAGCGGGCCGCCGGTTATGCGCTAGATGCGATGGCCGACGATGCTCCGAACGACAGTCGCATAATCGAGGCTTTCCTCGATCTGCATGCTCGCGGATTTCAGGCTGAGGAATTTAGGGACTCAGCCGCACGCGCCATCGAAAAAATCGCAAACAGAAACGCCGACATCAGTGACGAGGTGATGGGTATACTCGTCGACTGGCTTAGCCTTGCTCCCGCTCCGGCGGAGGAGGGAGATGACAACAAGGAAATCGAGCTCACCTCACAATCTAAGGATGAGGACATCAGGGAAGGAAGTATCCTTTGGGGCTATGGCAACGTCTCGGTCCTTCCAGGCGGTAATTTCAACATACTCTCGGCGCTCGCTTCGATCCTTCTAAACAGGAAGGAAGCAGGTCGAGATCGCTATTTCGCAATTCTCGACGACCACTTCTCACGTGAGCGGAATCCGAATATATGGAAGGCGCTTCTCTATAGGCTTGGCAACGCCGGCGGCTCGACACCGCAGGTAGTGTCGAGCTTCCTTCGCAAGTTGTTTGATCGCTTCCCTGAAATCCTCGCTACCCGAGAAGCTGTCATCTTTCTTGCCTACGCCCAGCGCTGGGATGACCAATTTGTGTTCGACCTTATCAGAGACTGGCGCAAGTCTGACCGAGTGTTCTTGCAGCGGGCCTACGGCGAACTTATTGGTTTGGTCGCCACGGTGAAAGCGAAGGACAACTGGGCACGTGCGCGGGATGAGATCATCACATCCGGCACCGACGACATTAAGATCGGTCTGGCCCACGCCGCGGTGAACATGTGGTCCGATGAGAAGCTACGGCAGCGTGCCGGCGAGACCCTAGTCGCCTTGCTAAAGGGTGCGAGCAAGGACCTTGTCTCTGCAGTTATGGACATCTTCAGGGTGACCGACGAACTCGCACTCGACGCGTCAACGGTCGAATTGCTACGCGCGTTGGCAGACCCCAGCACGGACATGTCGGCCGCGCCCTCTCATTTCGTGGTGGAGCGCCTTCAGGCACTACTCCCTCACGAGGCGGAGCTTATTGCGACTATCGCTGAGAAGCTCGTAGCTGTTTGGCGTGGGGAACTCGGAGACATGCGCACCGGAACGGCCACCGCTGCACCGCAACTAACCGACCTGGCACTCACGCTTCATCGGCTAGGAGGGGCGTCGCGTCAGTCCGGCGTCGCCCTCTTCGAGGCGATGATCGAAATCGATGCGTATGGTGCGCGAGAGACTCTAGCTGAGATCGATGGGCGTTTCGGCCCGCACCAGGCTGCGGCACGGCGGCGGCTTGCGCGGCGACGCAGGCCTCGGGCTTCACGGCGATAATCAGCCTAGCTCCTTTAGCCACAACTGCGCATATCTGCTATGGACCTTGCGTTTTTCAAGACTCAAAAAGCTGCGGTTTGAAAATAATATGGTTGAATTTTGCTTGAGAAAGGGGTGGGGTCCTCGATCCCTCACCCCTTTTCTAATTTGCTAACCGTAGAGATTGTCAATCCACCTCATCGCCTCAACGTCACTCACCGTCCCAAGATACCGTTGGGTGGTCGAAAGATTCGCATGCCTTAGAATTACCTTGCTGACAATTTCAATCGGAACTCCGGAACGAGATGCGTAGGTCGCTGCATGTCTCCTTAGATCATGGGGCCGCAAATGGATCCCAACCACCTTTCCTGCTTTATTCACAATTTCTCTCCCGGCCGTGTAGGATATCGGAAATATCCTCCGGTCAGGTCCAATCCCTTTCCTGGTTATATATTCCTTGAGGCGGTCCGCAATCTTCTGTGGGATGAAGACAATTTCTCGTTCCTTGCCGCTCTTGGGGGCTCGGAGAGTGAGCTTTCTATCCTCGATATCACTGGGAATCAATTTCAATACCTCGCCAATCCTCATCCCACCCCGGGCCATCAACTCAAGAATTAGCCGATTCCTTGGTTTGATAGTACGGAAAATGATTTCATCCACTACCTCTTTTTCCAGAATGGTCCATCGGATTGGACCAGAAGGTCGATAGAGCTTTTTGAGCATGGGGGTATCGCATGGACTTCGGAAATTGGGGTCGAGATTTTGGGTAATGAAGTTAAAGAAGGAAGTGAGTTGGGCGTACCGGGTGCGTTTGGTTAACTGTTTGGTCTGTTGGTTGATGTGAGTGAGGAAAGACAGAACTTCTTCGGGAGTCAGGGAGCTTAGATCCCTTTCTCCAAATTGAGCGGTTAGTTTGGAAAGGATCGATTGGTAGGTTTTGAGAGTGTTTTTTTTGAATGCAGATTGTGATACTCCAGCCAACAATGGATGCCTTGAGAGACTTTCATGGTGCACCTCCTTGGATGAATTTTCCCCGATGTTACCATACGATTATCATATCTACAATAAATTCTTGGACAAAAGCGCTTTCTGTTCTGGCAAGAAATCCGCGGTTTAGAATTCACAACTCATCATTGCCACCCTTGTCGTGAAGATTAACGATTTATCTTGACATTAAGCAGAGAATACTATACAAAGAAGTTAAATCTAGTTGCAAAGAGTCCTTTTTAGGACGTGAGAGAAACCCGCCCTTTTTAGGACGTGAGAGAGACCCGCAAAGAACTCCAAACAGCTTCTTTGCGGGTTTTTTTATGAAGTCTCGAAGAGTCTCTTACCAGGATCTACCAAAAGTTGGTAAAAAATGGGAAAGGAGGTGGGAGATCTAAAAAGAGGTGCAGGATTTAAGGGTCTGATATTTCTATTAACCATTAACCAAAGAAAGGGAGACATTGTATGCATTTCAAAAAGATCTTCATATTTATAGCTTTATGCCTGATCATTGGATTTTTGGGTTGTTCTAAGGAGGAAAAGAAGGTGGAGGGTCCCAAACAGGAGCGAATCACAAAGAATTTGGTTCCCCCAAAGTCTGATCTTAAAGGCCAGAATTTTCTTGTGGAACTTAGCGACCTTCAAGTCCTCACGGTCGTAGACACAGCTTCTAATGAGATCGTCGAGACGCCGACCCTCAGGGGTAACATCAAGATCACCAATAAATCGAAAGATATCCTGGATATCCAGGCGGTCACCCTCGAATACATGGATGATGCTGGAAAGCCAATCGCTTATAAACCTGAAGAGAAAATAGTTAAAGTTTATCCGTTTTGGAAGGTTCTTCAGCCTGAAGGTATTGCCGAAGGGACTTTGGACGTCACGATCCCAACGAAGGCTATCAAGGAAAAGTCCCTTAGGAAGATAGAAGTCGACCTGGTCTATGTCCCGTCCCCTCTTAAACGAGAGATTTTGACACTGTCTGAAAAGGTTGAATAGTCCCTGGTGTTAATCCACGCGGCTCAGAAGAGGGGCGTTATTTCGTTCATTACATCGGGGAATAGAGAGCCCCTGTCCAAACTGTTACCGATCTACCTGCGGTAGACAGACGGTGTGGGGTAATCGAGACACTCTACTTGTTATATCGCAGTAGGCTATGAGAGCACGGGGTAGTTGATCAAATCAGCAGGAGGTTACGATGACAACATCATTGCAAAAGAGTCAACCAAAGCGGAGCACATTCTGGAAAAAATCAAAGTTGAAGGAAATGTGGATGAAGGACAGAAGGTAATTATTCGCTACGAAACTGCCACTCTAAAATGGAAAGGATTCGAATCTCGCATGGCAATATGGAATAGAATTTACGAACGGGTCTAACGAGCGAGGGGAAATTGGTATGAAGGCTTTCCATAAGGAGGTGAGAGATCGCTGAGAAATTCCCTGCGAAGGTGACTGCCCCTATCTGGTTGTTACGGACACTTTGAATTGCCGAAAAGAATTAGAAGGGGTAGTAGACATGGAAGAAGTCCGAGATACAGGCGAATGTCCGTTTTGGCCGCACAAAGGTCTGGAAACAAGGTGATCCATGCTGAGGGAGAGGCCCAGGCAGCAGAGAAGCTGGCTCAGCGGCATATATTATGAGTGTTTATCCGGCAGCTATCCATCTACGGTTCCTTCAGACCTTAAGGGAGGTTGAGAAAAACTCAACAACGATCCTTCCTCTCCCGATAGACATACTCGCGGCATTCTTGCAAAAGAAGGAGAAGGAATAACCC
>Ga0187850_10004335_pt1 | contig 11314 bp, 9 predicted proteins | sample June2016WEW_4_15_FD_132436 | JGI IMG/M metagenome (GOLD analysis project Ga0187850, IMG submission 132436) | Peatland microbial communities from SPRUCE experiment site at the Marcell Experimental Forest, Minnesota, USA - June2016WEW_4_150 | ecosystem: Environmental > Terrestrial > Soil >... | reverse complement strand
CAAGTCCGCTCGGTTGGAGCCGGGCGAGTCCAAGTGGACTACAACCACCCATTCGCCGGCAAGACTCTCATTTACGACCTGACAATCGAGAAGATTGTTGAGATGGAGGACGATAAAGTCCGATACCTCATTCACAAACGGATTCCGTCCGTCGGACCAGAGAAGTTTAATGTTAAGCTTGAGCAGGGGAAGCTGGAAGTTGAGATACCCGAGGAAGGATTCTTCCTTGAAGGTTTGCAGGTGGAAAAGCGAACAGTTACTGCCGATATAGAGAAATATCTTCCGAAGATCGAAACTGTTGCTTTCCTCGAAGTTTTCAAGAAACCTGCCCCTGCAGCTCCCACGGTAACGCCAGAAGCAAAAGCTCCACCCGCAGCTCCAGCAGCGGCCTCCCCATAGCGGACTTCACGAATCGCTTCTATCGCCTCTTTAGCTACGAAACCCAAGATGACAAATGTAGCCCCGTAATCAACCCATGGAACCTTCCAAACGAAATTGATTGCAAGACCGGCGAGCAAGGCTGCAGACATCCAGAAGCAAGTAGCCGACTCCGCAGCATCAATCTTCAGCGGCACACAATTCGAGGCAATGCCAATGCGTCTTTTCTCATACCACAGAACCGGCATGATCACAACTGCCGCTGCAGCAACACTCATACCAAGCAGTGACGATTCAGGTTTGATGCCTCGCAGGAATGAATAAACCGCTGCGAGCCCAATAACCGGTATCAGCGAAGCCAAAAGTAGTGCTGTGGCCCATTCGGCTCGCTTACTCTCTCTGTGAGCACTAGAGTTTAACAATTTACTCCTCAAATGTTGCACCACAGCAAACGATGACAGTAATTCAACCAGACTGTCGCCGCCGAACGCAAGAAGCGCAAGGCTCCAAGCCGCTATGCCTGAATAAATCGCGGCCACGCATTCAACTGTCATCCAAGCAACGCTAGCATACTCTACCCACAATCCCCGTTCTATACGTCTCGAGCCTCGCAACACCATTCTTACTCTCTCCGTTGCAGGTGCCGCCTTCGTAGACGTCATAGATCGGAGAATGTCAGTCAGCCAAGGCGAAGTATGCCTACTATCTGATTCTTCTGTACCTGTTCAACGTGTGGGTCTGCCACGAGTAGCCGCGGAGTTTCCTACTGGCACCAAAACCGCAAGCGGAGCAACGTTTCCATCTAATGTGGTAGGAGTGTCTGCCGCAGCGGCGGCATCGGATATGGGTCTTTGCGCGCCCTCGCCTGCCGAATGATGCTGTCCCCTTAGTCAAATCCATTCAGCCCGCGAGAATTTGCTAAAAGTCTACCTCTTAGGAGGGGGCGAAACCAGAACCACATTGTCGCCCCTAACAATAATCGTGCCTATGTTTCGCGTATTTTCTGGGTTGGATACATCTTCTGCATCTTCTAATACTAGGTTCATGTGTTGGTCGTAGCTGTAGAGTTTTCCACGTATTGTACGGCTTCCCTTCAGTTCCACGAGAACGATTTTGCTAAGGCTCTCTTGGAAGATCTTGTCAGCAACTGCAGACATTGTTTTTCTTCGTCTTCTGTTCTAGCTTATGGACGTGAGTTCCCCGTTAAGGAGGAAGCCCCAAATTAAACGTTAGGTCTACATAAACCATAGCTCCGGATCGCGTCGGTTTTCAATCGAAACACAGAACCTCCAACCCTTTGAGGAAATTGCAGGGTGTTAAGTATGAAGAACGGCCCCTAGATAGTTGACGTACATTTGCCAGCAAAAAAGTATCTCAAGGAAAAGGAAGCAAAACAGCTCCTCAGGGAATTCATACAACGCTATCCAACTTCTGAAGCGTTTCTTCGTTCGGTCAACGTGTTTGAGGAGCTACCTGTGGACGAGAGATGGGTCTTCTTCTTGGATGGAAGGCCACTAATTTTGCGCACGAAATCCGGTTTACTTCCATCTCTAAAGTTTGATGAAGTCATCAACTCTTTGCCCAAGATTGTTGTCGATATGGGTGCCGTGGCGCATTTGGCGAACGGCGCGCATGTCATGAGGCCAGGAATTAGAGAGATTCGAAATGATTTCGCGAAGGGGGAGTTGCTATTGATAGTTGACGAAAAGTTCGGGAAGAGCATCGCCTTGGGGTTGGCTGATGCGGATTCAACGGTGATGAAATCGGCGAATAAGGGCAAAGTGGTCATGAACGTGCATTACGTCGGGGATGAGCTCTGGAAATCATTCACAGCCAGCAATGCAAGTTAATTGAACGTTAGGCTTGTTCCAATGGAAATGGCGCCACTTCGGTTCTCCACGCAGATCCATTCTTCTGGGCGGGTGAGTGACAAACTACGCACACTTCTCTAAGGTGGGTGCGTGTGGTCTTTACATAGGCGTGTTAGACTGCCCTCTCTTAGGTGCAAATGTTTAAAGTGCCATCAATCGAGACAACTCAGCCAACCTTGAGTTGCCCTCAATTGATCGGTTCAGACGATGAAAGAGATGAGAGGTTCCCATTGGTGAATCCATCCATTCAACACCCAATCTACGTCAAAGCGTACCCGCTTCGAGATCCCATGGACGTCCCCAGAATTAAGGCTGAGATTATCGAAGGCAATATCCTAATCGTCAAGATAACTCCCATCGCGAAACGAAGTGTCGAAGAGACAAAATCGGCAATAGGCGAACTCGTCGAGTTTGTTAAATCAATTCAGGGCGATATTGCAAGGCTCGGGGAAGAAAGGATCGTCATGACTCCACCAACCGTGAAAGTATGGCGGGGAAGGGAGAATTCTCGCCTCGAAGTTGCCACGGCTGGAGCGACCGCGAACAACGAAACGTAGCCAACTCTAACTCTTTAGCAAGATAGCCCTATCGGGCTGGGCTGCCACGACTTATACTAAGTTCATCTTAACCTGAGTTTCTCGAGGTTATCCGGCGCGGTTGTTCTCATCTTCAGAATCCTTGAGATTTGGTGCGCGAACAGGTCGGTCTTGCGTCGCTCACCATGCCCAAGTATGACTCGTGACGGCCTCGGCGAGACTCGTTTGAGGAAGGCGAAAAGCTGGTTTCTATCAGAGTGTCCTGAGAAGCCTTCTACGCTCTCAACATGCAAGTTCACCTTCAAAGCCTCAACCTTTCCGTTCCTACCCATCAAGGAAACCTCGCGGGCACCATTTTTGAGCCTGTTTCCCAGTGTGCCTTCAACCTGGTAGCTCACGAAGATCAATGAGTTTTTCTCATCCGAAGCGAGGTAACGGAAGTAGTCGATCGCAGGACCACCTTCCATCATACCCGAAGTTGCGAGAATAATACACGGTGGCCCGGCCGCTATCTTCTCCCGCTCGGAGGGATGGTCGACGTTCGTGAAGTAATCTGACTGGAAAGGGTTAATGTCTTTGTAGAGAATTTGTTCCCTAAGGTCGCGTGCTAAGTATTCGGGGTAGGCGGTGTGGATGGCTGTCGCTTCAGATATCATGCCTTCTATGAAGATTGGGAGTTCTTTGATTTGCTTATTCTTCATGTAAGCGTTCAGAACAAGCATGATTTCTTGAGCACGCCCCACAGCCAGAGTCGGGATAAGTATCTTACCGCCCCTCTCCGCCGTCTCGTTGACAATCCTAGCAAGCTTACCCTCTACTGTTTCCCGATCGGACATGACGTCGTCCGGACCGCCGTACGTGCTTTCCATGATTAGGGTCTCAGCGCGTGGAAACGAGCAGACAGCTGGCTCCAGAAGCATCGTTCGGCCGAATTTGAAATCGCCAGTGAATATGACGTTTGTAAGCCCTTCTCCAATGTGGAGGTGAACGATCGAGCTTCCTATGATGTGGCCTGCATTGTGGAGGGTAAGTTTGATATCGGGTGCTACGTCCGTGACCACACCGTACTTTACGGGTATGGTGTGCATAACGACTTCGCGCACATCCTTCTGGTCGTAGGGCGGATGTCCGCCTTCCTTGCCGAAAATATCCAAGTAATCAAGTTGCAGGAGCGTCATCAGCACCGCTGTTGGTTCAGAGCAGTAGACTGGGCCGTCATACCCATATTTGTAGAGGAACGGAACGAACCCACAATGATCTAGGTGTGCGTGGGAGATTATTACGGCATCTAATTTGTCAATGTCAAATTCATCGCTGTCGATTCGGGGGAATGCGTAGATGGGCCGGTCCGCCCCTGCGCTTATGCCGCAGTCCATTAGCACACAGCTTTCCTCGGTTTCCACGAGCATCGCAGACCTTCCAACCTCATGGAACCCGCCGAGCGGCGTTAGGTAAACACTCGAGGTCTTTTGGAGCCTTGTGCGAAAAATGCGTTCGCCAACGTCGCGGAAGATTCTGCTTCTCTCTTCGCTTTCGGAATGCAGAATATGCCTAGAACTCGCGATTATCTTCGATGGGAGTGGAGGTGCCCGCAAAACTCGGGGTCGCCAGCTAGTTTTCTTAATGATCTCTTGAAGGGTAACCCCATCCTTGCCTATCGCCAAGCCAGGTTTCTTAGCCTCAATAACCACCTCGCCCAAGCTTGGGTCGAAGTTTATCTCCGTTATCTCAGCTTCTGCGGGTATAATGCCCTTGATCAAACGATCAGATTCCTTCTCAATAAGCCGGATTGAAGGGTCGGATCGTATGACAACGCGCTTGTGTAGTAAGTTGACGATGTCGGTGACCACGTGACTCTGTTCTAGCAGAAGTCCGACGTTCTTGACGTAGATTGCGAGGCGTGGCCCTTCAAATTCGATTCGGGTTATCTCAGCCTCCTTCGGCATGTGGGTGACAATGGTTTCACGTATCCTTGCCTGCGAATCGTCCACTAGTCTCGCCACTGAGGAAACCACCCTAAACTCGAATAATCAGGAATTATCTAGGTTCAGAATTAGCTGGGCTAAGTGAGGATTCCTTTCTTCTCTTGTTCGCTCAGTTCCTTGTAACCATCCTTTGAGATTACAGCAACATCGAAGCTATCTCCGCTTGCCGAGTCGCGCTTCATAGCTTCATTGACTGCGCGAACTACTAGCGGTATAGCTTCCTTAACCGACATGACTTCCCTGTAACCAGGTTCGAGAACTCCGTAGGCAACTGGTGAGCCAGAGCCAGTTGAGACGTATTTCTCTTCAGTAACACTCCCAAGTGGGTCGAGGGCAAAAATGTGCCCGCCTTGGTCATCCACGCCTCCAATAATAGATTGCAGAATGAAGGGATAGTACCTAGATTGGAAGAGAATATTCGCAGCCAAACGTGCAACAGCACTAATCGGTATGGGCAGACCCTTCTCGTATTTGTAGAGTTTAGAGTTCGCGCGCAGCATCTCAACCACCGTTTGCGCGTCGGCAACGCCTCCGGCGATCGTCATGGCTACGTGCTCGTCGATTGGGTAGACTTTTTTCGCCCGTTTATGCGCCACGAAGGTGCCCAGTGTGGCGCGGGTATCGGTTCCGAGTACGATGCCGTCTTTGCAGACTACGCCCATAGTAGTCGTGCCGGTCATCACGTACTTCGGCATGTTGTTTTTCTCTTGGTGGTACATAGTTTGTTTTCCTCCGAGAACATTTTTCGGAGCATAACGCAATCGCGCTGAAGAACGTTCGAGCGCGGTCGAATAGACCCAAGCACGAGAACTTAAAAACGTTTCCCGAAACTTTCGCGTGGATTCAACGTTCGCTCGAAAGTTGGTCAATAAATAGGGCAACTTAAAGCCGCAGCACAGAATGTTCCCTAAATTCGTTTAGATGCCTTCCTCGTTGGAATGGAAATGGAAAACGCCTACCAGCTGGAAAACAAGATGATGGAAGAAGCGTACGAAGAACTGGCGTCACGCGGCGAGCTTTCGATCCGACTGAAGGAGAGACTTGAGAAGACCTTTGGTGAGCGTTTCACCAACGGTTGGAAACTTGCGCTTTCACGGAGTGTTCGTCGGTACGAGTTTAAACCCAGCAGCAGAGTGGTTTGGGTTGTTCAAGGCCGGAAGAGCGAGTACCAAGTCATGCCCGACATACCGTTCTGCTATTGTGATGATTACTACTTTCGAGTGATGGACAAGAAGCGAGGTCTCTGCTACCACATAATAGCCCAACACATAGCAGAAGCCCTTAACAAATTTGAGAAAATATCGAAGCGTGACTCGCAATACTCGAGCATAACAGATCGCTGGAGGGCCAAGGAATTAGCTGAAAGTTCAGAATAAGCAGTGTTTAAATGGGGACTAGCTTTCTACGGGGAATGCGAGCGTTAGGAAATTGACAACGGACGAATTCTGGGGCCTCTTCCAGATCGGAATCGTTTTTGTGGCTTTCCTAGCAGTTATTCTAATCTTTGTTTACCTCGCATACGAGAAACCATCTGCCTGATGAAAGGGATACGTGCCGCCGGCCGGAAAATCAATCTTCAAAGAGAAGGTCGGACGGTGGCAGAGCCACGCCTTACAAGTTAATTGGATCGAGGATTAGACTTTGCTTGAGAACACATTTGCGCAGTTGCACAGGCCCATCCGGGCCCACTTGGAAAAGGTGGGTTTAGAGGAACCTAGCGACATTCATAGAATCGCGATCCCGTCAATCCTCAGGGGAGAGAACGTCCTCGTAATCGCCCCTACGGGAACTGGGAAAACGCTGGCATGCATTCTCCCCATTTTCAACATGTTCTTGGAGCGCAGGTCAGCTGGGGAGACGAAGGGTATCTCAATCCTGTACGTGACTCCGCTTAGGGCGCTGAATCGGGATATTGTGCGGAGACTTACAGATGTGGGAAAGGAACTTGACATCAAGGTCCAAGTGAGGCATGGGGACACGCCAATTAGCGCAAGGACAAGGCAAGCCAAATCGCCTCCCGAGATGCTGGTCACAACGCCAGAAACTCTCCAAGCGATACTGCCGGGAAAGAGGATGCGTGAGCACCTGAAAGGCGTCAGGTGGGTCGTTGTTGACGAGATTCACGAGCTTGCAACAGACAAGCGCGGCGTCCAACTCTCAGTGGCTTTGGAACGGTTAGAGCACTTAACCGGCAGGGCCTTTCAAAGGATCGGATTGTCAGCAACAGTGGGTGAGGAGAAGAAAGTCGGAAAGTTCCTGTCCGGAACTGCTCGTAATGTGACTGTTGCCAAGTCGGAAGAGCTTAGGCAGATTCAGATCGATGTCGAATACGTACCACCCACACCCGCAGACATGAAGGATTCCGACAAGTTCGGTTTACCGCCCACAACAATAGCGAGGGCGAAGAAAGTGGCTGAAGTCATATCGGGAAAGCAGTCGACGCTCGTTTTCACAAATACTCGTGAACAGGCCGAAGCGGTTGGGTCACAGCTTCACGCCCTCAAGCCTGAGCTACAAGTGCGAGTACATCACGGTTCCCTCTCCCGGGAGATCAGGGAGGAGGTTGAGCAGGGATTCCAAAGCGGCTCAGTGAAAGGCGTGATTTGCACTTCATCACTCGAGCTTGGGATGGATATTGGTAGAGTAGATTACATTGTTCAATACATGTCGCCTAGAATGTCCACACGCCTCATTCAAAGAATAGGGCGAAGTGGCCACACGTTGCGAGGGCTAGCCAAGGGAACGGTAATTGGTGCGTGGGCAGACGATCTATTGGAAGCCGCTGTGCTCGCTGCCAATGCGAGGGCCGGGACGATCGAGCGAACGGTGATACACGACAAGGCATTGGACGTTCTGGCCCATCAAATTGTTGGCATAACCCTAGATCTGAAGAGGGCTAAGCTCAGCGAACTGTACGAGATTGTTCACGGCTCCTACCCATACCGGGACATTACAGGAGAGGAATTGCATGGGCTCGTCAAATTCTTGGATTCAGTGGGAATGATCAGGCTTGTGGACGATGTAATTTCCGCTCGTTTTTCGCGAACCTTCAGATACTACTACGAGAACCTTTCCGTAATACCAGATGTGAAACGTTTCGACGTGTTCGACTTTTTCCGGAAACGCAGGATTGGAACGCTAGATCAAGATTTCGTGGCCAGGAAGTGCAAAGGGGGTACAGTTTTCATTATACATGGCCAAACATGGAAGATAATCAATGTTAACGAAGAGAAGCACTCAGTCGAAGTGGAACCAACCGCACCAACTTTGGACGCTATCCCCAGTTGGGAAGGAGAAATTATTCCGGTTAGTTTCGAAACCGCACAACAGGTCGGCAAACTAAGGGCAGACATGGCCTCGAAGTTTGAGGATCAGGCGGGGCTTAGGGCGATTCAGGCGCAACTACAGCTCTCGGATAACGCGGTCAACAAGATCACTGAAACTCTGCGGGCACAGTTGAAGAATTTTCCCTTGCCCACAGACAGACACATCATATTGGAAAAGTTCGAGAACTGCATAATCATTCATGCTTGCTTCGGGAGTACCGTCAACGATACCCTCGCAATGATCCTTGCTACAATGCTCAGTGCCAAGTATAGTGTAAACGTGGCAACCCAAACGGACCCGTACCGAATAGCCTTGATCTGCCCATTCAAGATTCAACCAGAAACCGTTGCGTTAGAGCTCTCAAAGTTCACTCCGGATGATGTCGAGAAGGTTTTGGTCGAATCCCTTCAAACCTCGGATCTTTTCGCGTGGAAGCATTGGCACGTGGCTCGGCGGTTCGGCATCATTGAGAGGAAAGCAGACTACAAATCCATCCGTTCCCGAATGCTCGTTCGCGCAATGAAAGACACGCCGGTGAACGTGGAGACTCAAAGGGAGGTTCTTCTCGAAAAGTTCGACTTGGCAACGACGAAGGACATAATCGCGAAGCTGCACGCCCGAGAGATAACCATCGATGTCACCTCAGAGAGGGCCGAATCATGTTCGCCTTTCGCGATCCCAATAGTCGACAAAATTATCCCACACGACCTGCTTAGGCCTGCCGTCCCGTCGAAGTCATTGACGGATATCGTAAGGGAGCGGTTGCTCGCCGAAACAGTTCGCCTCATCTGCATTTTCAATGGGGACTGGGACGCGGTTCGTGTTGTGGGTGAACTGCGTGAGAAGATACGTTGTCCAAAATGCGGCTCCACGCTAATTGCGGCCACATACATGGGCAATGATGCATTGCTACATATTGTTAAGAAGAAAAAGAAGGGCGCGAAGCTATCAGCCGAGGAAGAACATAATTGGCGTCAGGCCTGGCTGAGCGCCAGCCTCGTACAGACAAAGGGAAAGGAAGCCGTCGTGGTTCTAAGTGGGCGAGGCGTAGGCCCCGTGACCGCAACCCGGATCCTAAGAAGACTGCACAGAACAACGGAAGACATGTACGTCGATATCCTCAAGGCTGAACGCGAATACGCAAGAACACGCCTCTTCTGGGATTAAGCGAACCAGACACGCCGCCATACTTTATCGATACTGCTAGTCATCATCCCAGCGTGCACAGTTTTTGGGGGGAGACGATCTCCTGGGTGTTATCCGGTCGCTTCAACGAGAGTTGAAATGCATCTTTTCCACTGAGTGGAATTACGATGTAGGTTTACCACATCTTCCACGCACACATATGACGCTCAATACGGAACATTTGGCTGAGGCTTTGGATGTTGGTAAACGAGAAAACCCGACACGGCGGAACTACACTTTTCGTCTGCGAGTTCTGCGGTTCAGGCTACAGGGACATTAGCTTGGCAGAAGATTGTGAACAACATTGCGGGACTCTTGGATTCGCTTCAGCGGAGATAAGGCGGAAAGCCGTTTACGTGCCCAAGATAGAGATTATGCCCCTACTTTGAAAGACCGTTCTAAATTCGCGATACTTATTCCGCTTTTTCGTCTATGAGACTGGCTGTGCTTCCTTCGGTTGAATAGCCCAGATCCTGTTTCTCGTGAATGTACTGTATCGATTCCTTGAACGCGTGGGGTAGGAATATGGGGCTAAGTCTTGCTCCTTGGATGGCGTATCCTTTTCGACCCCTAATTAGGAACAACAAAAGGGCCAATGAAATGGGAACTAACCAAAGATTCGCTAGGGCCTGCAGCAACTGCACCCGTAAGCCGGGGAGCATGCTTGCTGCTACGATGTCGATCTTAGAAGTTAGTGCCCTCGAAACTATTGGGAACACGTAGTGCTGAATGAACATCAGAACTGATAAAGCGGCTCCGACTACGAGGGTTCTCCAATTATAACGCCTGATATATTCTATCGAACTGACGTTTGAGTAAGGTATCTCCATAGTGCTCCTGGAAAGCCGGCCCTGTTGAATGAACACCCTCTTGTTCGTGGCGACAAGCTTCTGCGAGCCATGGGACCAGGTACGAGCCACTGCCTCCGGTTCTGAAAGCGTGGATCTGACTTCCTTTGGAAGTTTCGCAAGACCGCTTTCCTCTTCGATTTCTTTCGTAAGAGCCTGGTCCAAATTTCCGATTAATTTTGTGAGCGTGAATTCTCCAGCCCTTTTCCTCGCATTAGCTGAGTATTTCTCCCGCCTTGAACTATCCTCGACCAGTTCCACTACTGCATGGGCCGCCCCTTCAACGTCGCTCGGCCCCTTCACGTGGACGCCTTCCTGCCCGTTTCTAACAATCCACGATTGCCCGCCGACGCCTGAAGTGATCACCGGTACTCCCCGGAACATGAATTCAAGCTGAGTCAACCCCAGAGCCTCCATCCTGCTAAGCAGAATATTGAGGTAGGAAGCTTCGATGAGTTGCACTTTTTCCTTTTCTCCTATTTCACCAAGATACGTAACGTTCACCAATCCCTTCGCCCTCTCGATCACATGCTCAGCGTATTCTGAATCACCTGAACCAGCTATGACAAAATGAATTCCCTTTCTCTCCTTCAACTTTTCAGCAACCTCAAGAACTGCCATTGTATTCTTCCGTTCCTCGATCGTTCCAAGGTACGCAACTATCTTTGTATCGCGGGGAAGGTTGAAGCGTTGTAGTAGCTCTCCTGGGCTTGATGTTGCGAAACGGATGAACTCGTTATCGTCAATTCCTCCAGGGAAGAGAATACATTTGTCCCGAAGTGCGCCCATCTTTATTTTTGCCTGCTCCTCGTACGGAGTCACTACGAGAACCAAGTTAGCGACACGAAGTATTGTTCTCAATGACAGGCGGTTCCATGCCATTCTGAAAGAACGTTCAACCACTGAGTACCTCCGGGCTGAGGGTTCTTGAAAATGGGACATGTGGCAAAATATCAGCGGATCTTGAAATCCGCCTAATTCCTTTATGTTGTGTCTCCATTCCACAAACTTCGCGACTTCTTCCGGCCCATTCCACATCGTGCTGTGAGTTATCAATACGTTAAGGCCGAAATCGTTGACAATTTCCTCCAATACGTGGACTACGTCCTTCAGGCTAACCCGGCGGGGGGGCCATTTAGAAGTAAAACTGCCCACACGAATAATCGGGATATCCAATTCACCGT
>Ga0187850_10004333_pt1 | contig 11315 bp, 10 predicted proteins | sample June2016WEW_4_15_FD_132436 | JGI IMG/M metagenome (GOLD analysis project Ga0187850, IMG submission 132436) | Peatland microbial communities from SPRUCE experiment site at the Marcell Experimental Forest, Minnesota, USA - June2016WEW_4_150 | ecosystem: Environmental > Terrestrial > Soil >... | reverse complement strand
GTGTATCGCACCATCCAGTTGCAGTACAAGGCGGGTACGAAATCGTACCTTGAATTCATCTCCGCCGAGACGGATCTCAGGGCGGCAGAGTTCAATCAAACCGATGCACTCTACCAAGTGCTCATCAGCAAGCTCGACGTTCAAAAGGCTCTCGGAACCGTTCAATACTAACAATCAAACGGACACTACTCCATGAAACGCATCCTCTGGCTCATTGTCACCGGTTTACTTCTATCTTCGCTCTTCGTCTCCTGCAGCGTCAACAAAGCCGCAGAACAAAAGGGCCCCCCTCCTGTCCAGGTTACCACATATGAAGTAAAGGCAGGCAGCGCATCCTACCACGACGAGTACCCTGCAACCGTTGTGGCACTGAATCAGGTCGAGCTCAGGCCCGAGGTCTCGGGATACATTACAGAGATTTCCTTCAAAGACGGTCAGCACCTCGCACAAGGGGCAAAGCTCTACTCGATCGACCAACAGCAATATCGGGCAGCATATGATCAGGCGATTGCCAATCTCAATGTCGCGAAATCGAACCTCGTGAAAGCGCAACAGGATGCCGATCGTTATACCGATCTGGCCAAGAACGACGCGGTTGCACGGCAGACGCTTGAGCACGCGCTGGCCGATCTCGCATCCACGAAAATGCAGGTTGAGGCCGCGGAAGCAACGGTGAAGAGTGTCCAGACCAATCTCCGCTATTCCGATATCGAGGCCCCCTTTGACGGAACAATCGGAGTTTCTCTTGTCAAACTGGGCTCGGCGGTAACAACAGGTCAGACATTGTTAAATACCATTTCTTCAGATGATCCGATGGCTGTCGATTGCGCGGTGGACGAAAAGCAGATCGGCCGGTTCAATGACCTTTTGCACAGCGCGTCGAATGGGAAGGACTCCACCTTCACCATCGTCCTTCCTGATCAGTCGCTATACCCCTACCCGGGACAGCTGAGTTTCCTCGACCGCTCTGTTGATTCACAAACAGGGACTATCCGCATTCGGATCACATTCCCCAATCCAAAGCGCATGCTCAAGACAGGCCTTACGTGCAATCTCCGCGTCCGCGCAAGCAGTCCGACTGCTGCGCTGCTCATTCCGTACAGAGCGGTTGTCGAACAAATGGGGGAATACTTCGTTTTTGCGCTTGCTGGTAACAGAGTCACACAACGGCGTGTCGTTCTCGGCATGAACATCAATGATATGGTCATCGTGAACAATGGATTAGTGGCAGGGGATCAGGTAGTGGTGGAGGGAATGCAGAGGCTGAGGGATAATTCCATCGTCGCGGTCGCGCCTGCAGGCACACAGTCAAGCGGCCAACCTGCACACGGCATATAATATCCCTACAGGAAAACGATGATCGCAAACACATTTATTCAAAGGCCTGTTACTGCCATAGTCATTTCCATTGTTATTGTGCTCATCGGGCTTTTGGCAATCTTCAAACTCCCCGTCAGCCAGTACCCGGATATCACGCCTCCTACCGTTCAAATATCGGGCTCATTCAATGGTGCAGACGCACAGACAGTCGAGCAGACCGTTACAACTCCCATCGAATCGCAGGTCAACGGCACGCCGGGTATGGCGTACATGCAGGGCAACAGTACGAGTGATGGAAGGACAACGATCAATGTGACGCTGAATGTGGGCACCAATCCGGACATCGCAGCACTGGATATCCAAAACAGGGTTGGTATCGCCACACCGCAATTGCCGGACGATGTGAAACGGCTTGGACTGACCACGCGGAAGAGGAATCCGAGCATCCTGATGCTCGTTGCCCTCTACTCACCAAACGGCACACATGGCGTACCATTCGTCGACAACTACGCCAACATCTTCGTGCGGGACGCGGTGTTGCGGGTGAACGGCGTCGGTGATGTCTTCACACGCGCTGATGATTTCAGCATGCGCATCTGGTTGCAACCCGACAGACTCGCCCAACGCGGACTGACCACGACCGATGTTATCAACGCACTCTCAGAACAGAATCTGCAGATTGCTGCAGGCTCTGTCGGTGCGTCTCCACAGCGGGATTCCCAGGCCTTTGAATATACCGTGTTTACCAATAGTCGCCTGAGCTCTGAGGAGGAGTTTGGCAACATTGTTGTCCGGGCAAATCCGCGGGAGGGTTCCTTCGTCCATTTGCACGATGTTGCGCGCATCCAGCTGGGAAAATTCAGTTACGCCAATAATTCGTTTGTCGACGGCAAACGCGCTTCCTATTTGCTCATTTATCAGGCTCCCGGCAGCAACGCGCTGGATGTTGCACAGGGCGTGTACAGTACCATGGAAACCCTGAAGAAGTCCTTTCCAAAGGACGTTGATTATGTAGTCCCCTTTGAATCCGTATCTGTTGTAAAAGTGTCGATCGACGAAGTTGTCACAACGTTGCTCGAAGCACTTGGCCTTGTCGTCCTGGTTGTATTCCTCTTTCTCCAAAGCTGGCGTGCAACTCTGATTCCTCTCCTCGCGATTCCCGTCTCCATTATCGGGACGTTCGCGTTCTTTCTCCCGCTGGGATTCACGATCAATACGCTCACAATGTTCGGCTTTGTGCTGGCCATCGGCATCGTGGTGGATGACGCCATTATTGTTGTTGAAGCGGTACAGCATTACATCGATCGTGAAAGGCTCACTCCGAGGGAGGCGACATTCAAAGCAATGCAGGACATTTCAGGTCCTGTCGTTGCCATCGCGTTGATCCTGACGGCAGTCTTCGTCCCTGTTGGCTTTATGCCCGGCATCGTCGGAAGGCTGTATCAACAGTTCGCCATCACCATAGCGATTTCTGTGCTGATTTCTGCATTCGTCGCCCTGTCGCTGACGCCGGCACTGTGCACGCTCATTCTGAAACCGATGCATGTAGATGAGAAGTCGAAAGGTCTCAACAAATTTTTCTTTCGCTTCAATACATGGTTTGAGAAGACGACCATTTCCTATACCAGCGGTGTCAAGAAATCCATCAAGATGGCCCGGTACGCCATCATCATACTCATTCTCCTCTATGCAGGAACGGCGGCACTGTTCAAGAATAAGGCCACAGGTTTCATCCCGACAGAAGATGAGGGACGGCTCTATGTGACCTTCGAGCTCCCTGAAGCATCCTCTACTTCACGCAGCCTGGAAGTGCTGAACTCCATGATGGCGATCCTGCAAGAGACACCCGGCGTCGGCCATTTCGCTGCCTTGGGCGGGCTGAACGTCGTGACGTTTGCAACGAAGTCGAACAGCGGAACGATCTTCTGCCAGTTGAAACCATGGGACGAGCGTAAAGACAAGGCGCTTCAATTAAACTCCATCATCGCAACGCTGCAGCAGAAGTTCTCCGCGATCAAGAGTGCGAGTGTCGTTGTCATTTCACCTCCTGCGATACCCGGACTTGGACAGACGGGAGGATTCTCATTCGAGCTCGAGCAGCATGAAAGCACAGACGACATCAAGCAGTTCGAGAAGACCGTTCAGAGCTTTGTCGTCGCGGCCAACAAGCGGCCGGAACTCAGCCGTGTTTTCTCGTTCTTCAGTGCACATACACCCGGCTATCAGGTCAATGTCGACAGGGAAAAATGCAAAAAGCTTGGGCTCTCCATCGCAGATGTGTATTCAACACTCCAAACGTACCTCGGCAGCCGATATGTGAACGACTTCACAATCTATGGCCGCAACTTTCACGTCGTCGCCCAGGCCGATACGATGTTTCGGACAAACATACAGAACCTGTCAAAATACTACGTCAAGAATTTAGCCGGACAGATGATTCCCCTCAGTACCGTCATTGAGTACAAGGTCGTCGAAAACGCGCCTCTCATCACGCACTATAACTTATTCCGAACAGCAGAAATCAACGGAAATGCCGCAGAAGGATATAGCAGCGGACAGGCAATTGAGGCATTGCGGGAAGTGGCCGCAAACGTGCTGCCGGCAGGGTACGGATATGAATTCTCCGGCCTCAGCCGCGAGGAGATCAATGCGGGGAGCAGCACGGCAATGATCTTTGTCTTATCGGTCGTCTTTGTTTTTCTCTTTCTCACCGCGCTGTATGAGAGCTGGTCAGTACCGTTCGCGGTGTTCCTGGCCGTTCCAATCGGAGCGTTCGGCGCGATCCTCACATTGACCCTTCTGCCCCGGCTCAGCAACAACGTATACGCGCAGATCGGTTTGGTGACGCTGATAGGGCTGGCTGCAAAGAACGCCATCCTGATCGTTGAATTCGGCAAGGCGCGTGTCGACCGCGGAATGGATATTCTCGAAGCCACCCTCGAAGCCGTCAAATTACGGCTTCGGCCGATCCTGATGACCTCGCTCGCATTCATCCTTGGTGTGTCACCTCTGGCGTTTGCCACGGGGGCCGGTGCACAGGCCAGAGCGACGATCGGCTGGACGGTGCTCGGAGGCATGCTCGCGGCAACGATGCTTGCCATCTTTATTGTTCCGGTTTTGTTTGTTACTATAACACGGATCGCTTACAGCAAGGAAGAGCTGGAGGAGTTGAAGCGGAAGGCGCTGGAGGCAAAAGCAGAGACTCCATTTTTGGAATAGCAGTGGACTCCGGTCCCGCGACTACAGGAAGGATCGATCAATGACCAAAGGAGGTTGGATACAAGAATTCCCGGCGGCAATCACCGTGTGCGATCAGAAGGGAATCATCCTCGCGATGAACGAAAAAGCATGCGCGGCCTTTGCAGAAGATGGAGGTGCCAATCTGATTGGAACAAATCTGCTCGATTGCCATCCCGAACCGTCAAGAACAACGGTGCAGGAACTGCTGACCTCGGGGAGATCAAATGTTTATACTATCGAAAAGGGAGGAATCAAGAAATTGATTTACCAGTCTCCCTGGTACGAGAACGGCAAGTACGCCGGACTTGTCGAACTCTCGCTGCCGATACCGAAGGAGATGCCGCATTTTGTGAGAGATAAGAAGTGATGGAGTAGATGAGTAGTAAGTAGTGGAGTAGGTGAGTAGTGGAGTAGGTGAGTAGTGGAGTAGGTGAGTAGTGGAGTAGCGAAGTAGATGAGTAGTGGAGTAAGGGAATGACGTCGAGATGGCGAGATGACCCGATGGAAACACGCGACTTCGGAACAACCGGAATCAAAGTGTCCGCGCTGGGCTTGGGAGCCGGTCACCTCGGCGACGAATCACTGTCCGACAAAGAAGCCGAGCACCTTTTGAACAGCGCTGTCGATATGGGAATCACGCTATTCGACACTGCGCGAGGCTATGAGCGGTCGGAAGAGAGGATCGGGAAATACCTGTCGCATCGTCGAGGCGAGGTGGTGATCTCAACAAAGGTCGGATACGGTGTTCAGGGGTTCGCCGACTGGACGTACGATTGCGTCCTGGCCGGCGTGCGCCAGGCGATGAGGCTGATGAAGACCGACTATCTGGACATCGTCCATCTTCATTCATGTCCGGCGGAAGTCTTGCGTCAGGGAGCCGTCAGTGATGCTTTAGAGCGAAGTGTTGAGCAAGGATTTGTGCGCGTGGCCGCTTACTCAGGGGAAAATGAGCACCTGCAGTTTGCGCTGGACTCCAACCGATTCAGGAGCCTGCAGTGTTCAATCAACATTTGCGACCAACGGGTGCTTGATGGGTTGCTTCCACGTGCGAAGGAACGCGGCATGGGAATCATCGCAAAACGGTCGGTAGCAAATGCTCCGTGGCGATATGCAGAGCCTCCGGTGGGACGCTATGTAGAGGAATACTGGAAACGCTGGAAAGCGATGAACCTGGAATTTGGATTACCGTGGCAGGAGCTTGCACTCAGATTTACAGCCTATACGTGGGGCGTCGATTCCTGCATCGTTGGTACCACAAACCTTGACCATCTTCAGCAGGATATCGAATCCATCAACAAGGGGAAGCTCCCCCAATCCATCATCGACGAGTTACGGAGCGCATTCCACCGCAATGATGACAATTGGATTGGGCAGGTGTGAGATTCAGATTGATCATGCAGGACTTATGAGCGAGGCTCTTAAACAGACCAGTGTCTTAAGAATATCAAAGCCAACCCGTTTCCAGATCGGCTTTCCAATCGAAAATCGACGATCGGCAATCGATCCCGCCACAAGACGGCGGGACGTCCCGCTTCTCAGGATTCCGCCCATGAGCGGGATTCAGAGAGCGGAACAAACAACGCGCAATCCGCATGTGCCTTTACACAGGTACATAGTGATGTTCTGTGAATCGCTTCCAACCTTTTTTCGATTTTGATTCGACCGCCCAGTTGAATCCCCCTTTCTCTCCCGGCCAGTAGATCATACGCGCCAACCCCGCCGGCATTTTCGCCTCGAATGCAATCGCATCAGGGTGAACATCTCGTCCGTCAGTCAAGGTCCCCTGCGATCTTTTCCCGTCTGAAGTGAAGGACCAGAAGGAGATTTTTCCATCATGGAAACCGAACAAGGCAATTTCTTCATATACCCCCTTTTCAAATTCCCATCGTGCATGTAACTGCATACAGGTTCCCTTCAGGACGGGCATAAACGTACGCGTGCATCGAGCCGTCCCATATCCAGCGGGCAATTTTGCCTCAGCCTTCCAGGTACCGATAAGCGGTGCCAGGACACCAAGCTTGCCTCGCCCCTTCTTCCATTGACTAGTTTTTTTGGCCATGGTATGTCCTTTTTTCCTGAAGGGATATGACAACTAAGGTCGTGTCGCGTACGTTTCCTGAATAATCCATGTGGCTGTGCTGTTCACATTGCACACTTGATTGCAAAGATCACAATATCCGAGTTTTCCTAGCGTCCAAGTAGAAGAACAAAACACACACCCCTTTCATCCCCTCTCCCCAATACTCCGGCCAACGCACAGAGGGGACTGTTAGAGTCCTGTGCATCGCCTCTTCCAACTCGTGAACTAAACGTCCCCTCTTGTGAGAGGGAATGCGGGACGCGAGAGGGGAGTGAGAGGTGTGTGCCTTTTTCGGGAAAGTGAATTCGTATATTCTTTTCACCCGGTCGAAACTAGAGTTCACACATAGCGGGATTTCAAAATCTCGAGGTGATGCCTCTCATGTCCGACAATGATGTATGCAATTCCGCGAACCGTGAACTCCCGCTCGCTCGCGATTCCCTTCCTCATCCAGGCCTCGGCGTCCAGATGCCGGAAGAAGAAGAGGTTTGACCGGCGGACCGACTCGAATTCATCTGCAAGATCAGCCAGCCGCCGGCTTCCGAACGTCGCAACCTTCATCCAGTCATCCTGTTCAATTCCCGGAAGCGGACCCGGAGTTTTTCGCGCGAAGAAGAGCGCCCGGTGACCGAACACACGCTCAATGTCGATGACGTGCCCAATAACTTCCTTGATGCTCCATTTATCAGGAGCATATCGCTTGTCCCCCACGCTCGCCGGAAGGGAACGGAGGTACGACAGCGTCTGCTCCCCCTGGAGTTGCATCGCATGGAGTATATCGTTCTCCGGCACGAGCTTGACGTACTTTTCATAGTATTCAAAGTACTCGGTCGAATCGGGTCTGATCTGTGCGGGATTTGGCATGAGGGCCCCTCTGAAATGCTATGCTGGTTGAAGAATACAGACTGTAAAGTGAATTAACAGCAAAATTATGGTCGCGGTTCCAAAGAAGAAGACCGCGGCTCCATGCTCTCGCTGCTGAAAGGGTTGAAGCTCACACTCCGGATACAGCTGTATCAGTGGAGAGTTACACCAGTGGTAGGACCGATTTGCGAGGCCGCTTCACGGTCTATCAGCCATCGAAGATTTCCATCGACCGGACGGACCATGGTCGCAGGCAGATCCTTTGTTGGTTTGGAGGTGCCGAGCACACGCTGTACAATGGAGGATTTTCTCTTTCCAGAAACCAGAAAGCGAATTTCGCGGGCGCCGTTGATAATCGGGAAGGTCAGTGTCACTCGTTGGACGTTCTGATTTGGGTTCTTGACAGGCCGGACGAGTGCGAACTGCTCATCAACGGCATCAGTGCCCGGGAAGATCGAAGCTATATGACCGTCTTCGCCGACACCGAGCAGCAACAGGTCTAGTCGCACCTGGGTGTCACCGAACGTTGATTTCAATTCATTCTCATACTCTTGCGCGGCCAGAGAGGGGGCCAATTCCCCTTTGATCCGATGGACATTGTGCCGCGGGATATCGATCCATGAAATCAACGATCGCTCGACCATGCCGTAATTGCTCTCAGAATCATTTGGCGGGACAGAACGTTCGTCCGAAAAGAAAAGGTGAACGAGGTTCCAGTTCACCCGATCTTTAAGTGGATCTCTGCCGAGGCGCCCGTAAATCTGCCGCGGGGTTTCACCCCCCGATAGAGCCACCACGCACACTCCCCGATCGTTGATTGCCGCCTTCATCACGTTCGCTATTTCCTCTGCCGCATTCTGCTCGAGATCCGCTGCGTCACGATACACTGTTACCAACGATCCTTTTCCCATGCTCACATTCCGGGTTCTGGATGATCGCCAAGTTGAAGCTGACTATTGTGTACCCACCATCGCCCGTCGCGCCCCAGGAGATTGTCAGAGGCAGCAGGACCCCACGTCTGAGGCTTGTAGATAAGCAACGGTGAGGCGTGCTCACTCCCCCACCCAGCGCGCACTCCATCAATCAGATTCCATGCAAGCTCGATCTCATCGCTCCGAGCGAAGAGCGAAGCATCTCCGTTCAGCGCATCGAGCAGGAGTCGTTCATACGCTTCTGGTATCGCTTTCGCCCCGAACGAATTGCGGAAATCGAAGTCCATTTCCACCGGTCTCGTCTCCATACCCTGGTCCGGAACTTTCGCAATGAAACGGAGGTGTATCCCCTCGTCCGGCTGTATGCAGATCGTCAAACGGTTAGTGAACAGCTCCGTCCTTCCAGCTTGTGTATCGAGGATCTGTGTTGGCGGTCGGCGAAACTGAACCGTGATCTCCGAAGCCTTATCCTTCATCATCTTTCCCGAACGGAGATAGAACGGCACGCCCTGCCATCGCCAGTTGTCAACGTAGATGCGCAGCGCTGCGAACGTCTCAGTTGTCGAATTCGGGGCAACCCCCTCTTCATGTGTATATCCTTCGTATTGTGCGCGCACGGTCGCGACCGCTGAGTGTTCAGGCGCAATCTCCCGAAGGGCGCTCAAGACCTTCACCTTTTCATTCCTGAGAGCATTAGCTTCAAACGCGACAGGTGGTTCCATCGCTACGAGGGTCAGAAGTTGCAGGAGGTGATTTTGAAACATGTCCCGGAGCACCCCGGCGGTATCATAGTACCCTGCACGATGTTCAACGCCGACGGTCTCAGACACCGTGATTTGAACATGGTCGATATAATTTCGGTTCCAAAGCGGCTCGAAGATCGCATTGCCGAAGCGGAACACGATCATGTTCTGGACTGTTTCTTTTCCCAGATAATGATCGATGCGGTAGATCTGGTTCTCCTGGAGGGCGTTGTGCAACTCCTGGTTCAGAGCGAGCGCTGAGGGGAGATCCCGTCCAAAAGGTTTCTCGATGATGATCCGTCGATAGCCGCTCTGACCTGTCTCAGCGAGCAAACTCGCCTCAGCCAGATTTCTGACAATCGTCGTATAGTATTCGGGTGTTGTCGCGAGGTAGAAAAGACAGTTGTTCGGTGTGCCCGCGACACCCATGATGCGCTGTGCAAGCGACTGATAATACTGGACTCCCTCGAGCTCCCCTTGTTGATAGAACAGACGGGAGGCAAAGGCGCTCCACTCATGATCATGGTATTCCTCGGCAGCAAACGCGCGCACCGCTTCCTTCATCTTGTCCCGAAACGATTCCGAGCTGAACGGTTTGCGCCCATAGCCGATCACATGAACATGATCAGGAAGCCTCTTCTTTCGGAAATTGTGGTAGAGCGCGGGGATGAGTTTCCGTGCAGTCAGATCCCCTGTAGCGCCAAGAATAACGATGACGGTGCTCATCAAGACAGTGTTTCCTTCATCTGGTTCAGGTTTCTCTCGGCGAGTGTGTGCTATAACGTGATTTGACAGTATTTAGTTTGCTTCCCCGTCGTGTGCAATGCGTCAGATGTTCTTTCGCACATACGACCTCATCCCCACGTACGACGATGTGGGATAATATACGAACACCTCAGAAAAGAGAGAAGCCCGATCTCATCCTGTTGGATCGGGCTTCCGGCATGCATCGGAACGGGAAAAGCCTGTTCAACTCAGATTCCCTGCAAAGCTTCAAAAACCAGACGTGCAACCTCGATCGCCCCTTCGGGTTGAAAATGCGTATTGTCTTTCTGACCATTAGGATAGGCTTCGAATGAACCTGCAGGAAGATTCATGAAGTAGTGGCTGGTAACAAACTCCTGGCCTTTTGACGTGAAGAAGTTGCACGAAAGCTGCGTCAGATCGATGAGTTGAACATTGAGTTCTTTCGCCACCTGTTTTACCGCATCCGGATATTCTCCGTGCACATTCGTGAGCTTTCCATCAGCCCACGGATAATTGCGGTTTACAGGTGTGACAAGGATGGGTATGGCACCCTTCTCACGAGTTTGATTCACATAGAGACGGAGATATTCTTTGTACCCCTGCACAGTGACATAGCGCTCGGGTTTGTCTTTTGCGGCATCGTTGTGACCGAATTGAATCAGCACCAGATCGTTCGGCTTGAGCGATTGACACACCGAGGCCCATCGCCCCTCCTCGAAAAACGTCCGCGTACTGCGTCCGCCACGCGCACTGTCGATCACCAGGACGATGTCGGTCTTGATGATATTCCGGACTTTGCGCAGACTGTCAGGGCTCATGAATTCCTGAAACACCTGTCCCCAACCGGTAATTGGATACCTCTTGGTTTTGTAATCGTCGTAGATCGTGTAGTCTGCCACCGTCGAGTCCCCGATGAGAAAGACTCGGACAATTTTCTTGTCAGCGATCTGCCGGAATCCGATCAGTAAGCTGAACAGCAGCAATGCGATCAATCGTGTGTGTCTCATAGGTGCTGATTCTCCCGAATAAACTTGTTCTCTCTTCGTGATCGGTATTACTTTTCCTTCAAGGTGCCGGTGAAAAAGCACACACCCCTCAACTCCCCTCTCTCACCCCACATCCTTTCACACGAGAGGGGACGTTCAGCACTCGCGACCCATCTATCTATCCTATTCCTGGTTTAAGCAGTCCCCTCTGTGCGGCTGTTCGAGCGAAGGCCAGAGGGGATGCAAGGGGGGTGTGTTTTTCTTTCTCAATGCCGGTCAGTAATATACTTGCTCCTCATTTTCCTTTGAGCGTCTTGTCCAGAAACGTGACGATGTAACGGAACGCCGCGTCAAACCATGGATGGAAGAGCCAGAACGGATGAGGCGTATCCTGGATTGTGTG
>Ga0187850_10004332_pt1:10000-11318 | contig 11318 bp, 12 predicted proteins | sample June2016WEW_4_15_FD_132436 | JGI IMG/M metagenome (GOLD analysis project Ga0187850, IMG submission 132436) | Peatland microbial communities from SPRUCE experiment site at the Marcell Experimental Forest, Minnesota, USA - June2016WEW_4_150 | ecosystem: Environmental > Terrestrial >... | reverse complement strand
GGGACGTGCACCTGTCCAGCGGGAGAGGTGACCCACACGACGGTCCCCTGTGGCGCCCACAAGGATCGCAATGGTCGAACGATCTCCCAGCGGGCGTTTCAGTTCGAGGGGGCAGTGTGTGACGAGTGCTTGTTGCGCAAGGCGTGCACGCGAGCCCGTCTGGGCCAGGGTCGGGTGGTGATGATCCATCCGCAGGAACGCCTGATCCAAGAGGCCCGGGCTTTGCAAGCCAGTCCGTAGTTCTGCGAGTACCGCGAGAAGCGGCAAGCCGCCGAGCACCGCATCGGGCGGCTGATCCAGTTGGGAGTTCGCCAATCGCGCTACTTCGGACAAGCTAAGACTCTCTTCCAAGTGATGATCGCAGCGACCGTGGCCAACCTTACGCTCACCGCTACGAAGATGATGAAGATGAGGCCCCGAAGCGGGGGCAAGGGCATCACGTCTTCTTTGTTGTCTATGCTCTGCCGTGCATTCCGGGCCTTTCCCGCTATCCGGTTGCGCCCGTTGGGCCCTGGGCTTCGGATTCCGGCCTTATTCCGCCCGCCGCAACCAGCTTTCCGGCTGGACTTCTAGGGGCACCTTGACAACGGTCGGGCGGGGTGGGATAATACCTGTACACCCGCAAGTTCGTCCGCCTCCGCAATGCGGAGAGACGTGTACAACCGAATAGTCTGGAGGGCGAACACAAACCAGCCGCAGTGGCCGCTGGTTTGTGAGGCGGCCGATGTGCAGATTTGCATATCGGCTCTAGCTGTCTTCGGGCTTGACGGCGGGTAGCGAGGCGTGGTAGCATTGCGTTTCGCCTAGACCTGAACCTTAACAACTGAAGAGTGATAGGAAGAGCATGGGTCTCAGTGGTTCCTGAACTCCCTCGCATCTTCGGATGCGAACAGTTCCTTATGGAGAGTTCGATCCTGGCTCAGGATGAACGCTGGCGGCGTGCATAATACATGCAAGTCGAACGAGGGGCCTTTTGTAGCAATACAGAGGGTTCCGAGTGGCGAATGGGTGAGTAACACGTAGGCGACCTGCCCCAAAGTGGGGAATAACAGCTCGAAAGGGCTGCTAATACCGCATGTGGTCTTCGGGGTTAGAGGCCTGAAGACTAAAGCAGCAATGCGCTTTGGGAGGGGCCTGCGGCCCATCAGGTAGTTGGTGGGGTAATGGCCTACCAAGCCGATGACGGGTAGGGGGCCTGAGAGGGTGGTCCCCCACACTGGCACTGAAACACGGGCCAGACACCTACGGGTGGCAGCAGTAGGGAATATTGCACAATGGGCGAAAGCCTGATGCAGCAACGCCGCGTGCGCGATGAAGG
>Ga0187850_10004332_pt1:0-5000 | contig 11318 bp, 12 predicted proteins | sample June2016WEW_4_15_FD_132436 | JGI IMG/M metagenome (GOLD analysis project Ga0187850, IMG submission 132436) | Peatland microbial communities from SPRUCE experiment site at the Marcell Experimental Forest, Minnesota, USA - June2016WEW_4_150 | ecosystem: Environmental > Terrestrial > Soil >... | reverse complement strand
CGGTCAGGCGATCACGGCCACCAGCGCAGGGACCGGGGAGGGAAGCTCCTCGCGTGGGGTCGCCCGCACGGCCTGCCTCAACTCCTTGGCTCCAATCAGGCGGATCGCGCGGGTGCGAGCCCATTTCTCGGCGGTGGGGCTGAACGTGCCGGTCGTGATCACATATCCCCGCACCGCTTTGTCAGTGCGCAGCATCCCCGCGTGAAGTTGCCGCAAGGTATCCCGGTCTACCTCTCGCACCGGGCGCGGGAGGCAGACAGCGACCTCCTGCAACCCGGCTGGATTCTCCAGGAGAAGGTCCAGGCCCGACTCTGCGGCTCGCCCGCCTACGGCCGCTTGGTAGCCTCGCATTCGGAACAGGACCGCCACGAACACCTTGAAGGCCTCAGGCGAAAGGCCCTCAAGGTCCTGCTCAAAAGGGGAAGGAGTCTCTCCGTATCGTATCAGCCCTTCCTCCCGCCCCCACAGAAGCGTCAAGCCGACCAGGGCACCTAAAGTCAAGGCCGAAAACAGGGCGTCTCCGAAACTGAGGGTCACGCTCAGGTTGCCCCTCGGCCACAGGGCTGAGGAGTAGAGACGGACCCCTACCAGGAGGGTCCAGAGCACGATGAGTTCAGCCGCAGGGGCCATGAGCGCTTGATACAAAGGTCGCTCCCGCTGGCCAAGATCGCCACGAGCACGATAGGCGAGGGGGTCCTGACGCGCTCCCGTGCGGTACCAGCCCATGAGCGGCAAAGCCACCTGGACCGCGACCGGGATGAGCAGCAGCCATCCAAACCAGGGCTGAAGAAGGAAGTTCAGGATATCGAGGAAAACATCAAAGCCGGTCATTTTGCCCTCCCCGGGCTTCCTCGCCGCCCTCGCAGGGGCTAGCTGGAGCCCGACCTTCCCTTGTCTCTTGCCTTAATTATCCGCAGGTGAGGCCTGGAAGGGTGGTTGCAATTGCCTTGCTGATCCCCCTCCCGGCAGGACAGCCAGCCCGAATCCAGCGGATTCCTGGGGAGAAAGGCCCGCGGCGTGCACGTTGCCTGCAATGCTTGCCCCCAGCTTGTATGACGATTGCAATAGGCCTCTGAGGTTGGTAGAAGGGCACCCGGAAGAAAAGGATGCGGCGCTCGGAAAAGCGCCGCATCCAGGCCTCATCCCGCAGGGAAAAGAACCCCTGGCACAACTTGGCCGGCCATCTACCCCACCGAAGCCGGGCCAGGCGCGGGGTGCAAAGGCAGGACCATGCTGGCCCGCGGAGTCTGGCTGAAGTCGAAGTCGGCACTTAGGTCCCCCAGCTGCGGGGCGTCCTCCCGCACATCCGGGCGAGAGTCCGGGCGCCCATCCACCTTCGGGTCGATCCGCTCTCCGCTGAGGAAGTCATCCTCGATGAACTTCAGGTAGGCATCGAAGCTCAGGACCTGGGGGTCGATGTACCCCCGCTTGGCATAGGGGCTGATGACGATCCCCGGCGCCCGCAGCCCGTATCCATTTTGGTCGACCGCCGGGGGGACCACATGGTCATAGAAGCCCCCCCAATCATCCCAGGAGAGGAAGATCGCCGAGCTGCTCCAATCGGGTCCTTGCATGACCGCATTGATCAAGCCGGTGACATACGCCTGGCCAACGCTGACCAGCGCCGGAGGGTGCTCACTGTCAGCCCCATTCGGGACAACCCAGGACACGGCGGGCAGGCTTCCGTCCTTTGCCGCCTTGTAGAAGAGCGACAAATCCTGGACATTGCTGGTCTGCCCATCCTGCTTTACCGTGTCAAAATCCGGCAGGGGGTTCCAGATCCCCGGCACCGTTGCCTTCTGCGGGATGGGGGCGCATGTCATTTGCCCGTCGTCCTCACAATCGGGCTCGCTGCCTTGCGCCAGGTAGTACGCCCAGCTCACATTGTCTTGGTGGAGCAGGTAAGTCAAATCCGTCCAGGCGAAGTCCGCCCCAGCGGTCACCGTCCCGTGGGTGCCCCCCGGATTGTTGAGATCACTCTTGCAGCTCATGGGGTCTCCCCGGACCGAGCAGGTTGCTGACCAGGCCGAGACCATGAAGAGGTGGGCAGGCAGACTCCAGGAGGCGTTCGGTTCGAACATGTGATCCTGCAGGACAAAGTTCTCGGCATACGCCCAGTAATTGGGGATCTCACGTGCATCGTGATACCCCATCACGTCGGTGCCGCCGGAGAGCCGGCAGGTCGGATCATTGGGGTCCGCGCACTTCTGGCGGGCCCGGCCCACTTGGGTGATGAAGCCATCCATCTTGCCGCTGTCGATGTCAGCCACGGCATTGCTGGAGCCGTGAGGCCCTCCATGGTTGAGGTCGTGAGGGTCGTAATAGGGCCGGACGCAGGCATGTGTCACCGGGTCTGGCACGCAAACCGCGGGCACTCCGTCCTTCATGGGGATCCCGTCCGCCCCGGGAAACGTGCCGAAGTAGGAGTCAAAGGAACGGTTCTCCTGCATGATGACAACTATGTGCTGGATCTTGTGGATTCCGCTCAGGCCCGAACTGGCGGGCGAGGAGGCTGTGGAGGTTGGGCCAGGGGTGGCTTCTCCCAGGCTCGGAACGAGCTGAGTGAGTTGCGACTGGGCGTAACCACCGAGATCGACGCCGGCACAGGCGGGTCCCAAGGTAAGTACCGCAAGGATCACAATCCATCGTTTGCGCGCATTCATGGTGTCCCTCTGGCGATCTTCGTGTCCGAGGGTACCATACCTCAATCCCATATGGTGGGGGTGAACGCAGTGCAAAATCTGTGTAACCGCGGTGAGTTGGGCATGAGAATCCCTTCGAGCCGGGGCTCGATGGGAATCCTTTGGGAGAACGGCTAGGGTGGAGAGGGCCGAGTCGGCGGTAGCGTCCTCGGCCCGGATCGCTCGCGCTCCCTGGGTGGGAGACCTCGGGGGCGCGAGTCCCTCTCCAAACGCCCGTGGGTTTGTCCGCGAGGCTAGCGCGAGAAGGCCGTTCGGCAAGGGAGCAATCGAGTCCCGTCTAGCCGGGTTGGGGAGTCCCCTTGGCGGGGAGGTCGTGAAGAGGGATCACGCCTGAAGCGCAACGGCCCGGTTCGGTACTCCTCGAGCGAAACGCAACGCGGCGCCAGCCTAGGCGCTGCGTTCGAGCCGCTGCTGGGGCATTGGGACCGCCCCATCCGGCATGTTCCCCTTATCTCAGCTCGGAGGCAGGCGCAGGCTGAGCCCGGGGTGGGAGGAGGAGCGGAGTCCTGGACGCTTGGTTGAAGTCAAGAACGCTGATGAGATTTCCAAGTCTCCCTCTCTAGGGTTGCGTCTTGCGAGTATCTTGAGCATCTCGCGTGGGGTGCCCGAGATGGGTCGGGCGGACTCATCCTCTTCGGGCAGCGCGCAAAGGTGCCTGCCCAGAGCCCCAGGATGAGGCACATGAGCATGGTCGAGTTGCCTTACCTACTTGCAAGACGGAACGCAGGCAGTAGCGGACAGCAAGAGCTCTGTCGCCCCCTCTAAGAGAAAGAGAAATGAGATCGAATTGCGTTGCGGCACGTTGCTGAGGAGGGGTTCTTCGGTCTGGAGGCTCTGGCAGTGCTCGGAAGAAGGGCAAGGGAGGAAGGTCTGGGAGTCCCTATGGCCGAAGGTGCTGATCCAGAAAGCGTACCACCCGCGCGAGGTATTGTTCGGGGAACCCCTCGTCAACGTTGCGGTGGCTGGCCTGTGAAACGCTCCAGACTTCCTTCGGCTCCCCCGCCGCACCGGTCAGTTCCCGGAATTCACTCATCGGCAGGTAGGGATCGTGTTCGCCGTGGATGAAGAAAATCGGGCGAGGGCTGATCTTACCAACCCAATCCACGGGCTGAAACCGGAAGAGATTTGCCCCGACCCGAAGGCTCGTGATCGTCACGGCGAGCCAGGCCAGCGGCGAACAGAGCCCTGGGGGAATCCCCCTCTCGTGCATTCCCTCCCGTAAGGCAGTCGTGAGCCGCGCAAACCCCCCGTCGCTGATCACGGCCCCAACTTCGGGACACAGCGGCGCGACCAGCATGGCGACCACGCCTCCCATCGAGAATCCGAGCAGGCCAATTTGGCGCATCCCTTTCTGGATAACCCAGTGGACCGCGCCCAGCACGTCCCGCCGCTCCAAGTACCCCAGGCTGCTGACCGTGCCGTCGCTCCTGCCGTGCGCACGGAAATCGAACATGAGGAGGTTAAGACCGGCGGCATGCAGGGCCGGGGCATATTTCACATCGGGATCCATGCTCCCGGACTTGCCATGCAGGAGGATCACGGCGCGGGCAGATCCCTGGGCCGGAATCCACCATCCCCGCAGCGTCAGTCCGTCGGAGGCGGGAAAGCTCACCTCCTCATACGCCAGGTTGTACTCAGAGGGACTGCGATCCTGCTGGCGCGGGCGACGCGACGTGACCTGCAGAGATAGCACCCCTCCCAGTCCGAGCACCAACAGGCTGGCCGCAACCACTAGGAGTGCGATTCCCAAGCCTAGCAGCATGAGGCGCATCCCCTGGGTTCCTCTGGCTGGGTCGGCCGTCGCTGAGTGCGAGCCAGAGGGGCTTGGCCCTTCCTTGAACCATCGGGCCCCCCACGGCCCACCTGGAGGGGCGGGACCCGGGGCGGTGCGAAGGTGGTCTGAGGGGATTGCGCTGGTCTGCCTGCTCTGCTCGCCTCACCACGATCAATTATTGGCGGGCGTGGAGGTGCAATGGGTGGGAGGTCGTCTTCGCGCGGCCATCGAATTTTGTCACGATCTTCAGCACGGGCCGCGAGGCTGGGCGGGGCTCTGTTCCTGCGGGGTATTCGGGGGAGAGGCATCGGTCTATTGGCGCAGAGGATGTTGCCGGAGCCACTCTTGATTCGGGTCAGTTTCTTGCATGAGGCCGGCCCTCAGATTGACCGGCTGACAATGCTCACTTGTCGGCTCCCGTTTTGCTTCCCCCCCGGGGCACGCCATCGGAGTTTAGCACCCCGATCCGCGCGCTGTCAATCGAAGGCGCATGTTGTGGCGGGCAGGCCATCGAACCGGGGTCT
>Ga0187850_10004323_pt1 | contig 11331 bp, 15 predicted proteins | sample June2016WEW_4_15_FD_132436 | JGI IMG/M metagenome (GOLD analysis project Ga0187850, IMG submission 132436) | Peatland microbial communities from SPRUCE experiment site at the Marcell Experimental Forest, Minnesota, USA - June2016WEW_4_150 | ecosystem: Environmental > Terrestrial > Soil >... | reverse complement strand
CATGTAATGCGTGTTGGCAGACCGGAGGTGCGGTGACTGTCTGGCGCCGCCCCCTCCGCCGCGGCTGGCTTCTGCGGGCACCGGCTGCTTGAGCGCGAGTTGGCCGGAGTCCACCAGGCTCTGGAACACTGCCTTGGCCTTGTCGGCCTGGCCGAGCTTCTGAAGGCAAAGCGCCTGGTAGTAGGATTGAAAGCCGCCTGCTGTGACAGGACCGCCGCCTCCCATGCCGCCCCTCCGGCCACCGCCGGACTGCGCCTGAGCGGCCGCCTGGTTCCAGGACTCGGAGGCCTTGGCGCGGTCGCCCAGACCTTCGTAGGCAAGCCCTGTCAGGTAGGCAACCTCGGCGCTGTGTGCTCCGCCTCCGCCAGACCCACGCGAGGGAAGGTTGTCGGGCACCGTGGCCGCCATCTGCAAGTCGACGAGCGCCTCCTTGTACCGTTGGGCGGCGATGTTCTGCTGTCCGCGAAGGATGTGGGCGTTCGTCCATTGGTAACCAATGTGGACACCCACTGAAGGCGTCGGGGGAAGTGGGTGTCCAGTTTTCGGTCTCGTCGACCTATGGGCAGCCGAGGGTTATCAGGCCGCCTCCGGAGCAGGTGAGAGCGGCTGCCGCGTGCCGGGCGCTCCGGCCGCCGGCACGAACAATATCAAAGTCGCCGGCGTGGCAAACTTTGACGCTGGCCAGACGATTATGATCGATACGGGCACGAGCCTCAAGACCGCCGTCATCGCGACGGTTGGCACGGCAGGTGCCACCACGGCGGATTCCTCCACCGGCATGGGCGCGATTGTTATCGGTGTCGCCAGCAGCGCAGGCTTTACCGCCGGCCAGACCATCACGATTGACAGCGGCGCGAACCAGGAGTCGGCGATTGTCGCCTCGACCAGCGGCGGCGGCAGCGCCACGATCACCGTCGCCGCGCCGCTCAAGTCTGCGCACGCGGTCGGCGCCCAGGTCTCCGGCACCGGCATCACCCTCACCGCCGCGTTATCCCGTGCGCATGCCGCCAGGGCGCCAGTCGCCGGCAGCGTCCCCACTCCCGGCGCCCCCAACCAGTATTACAGAAAGGGGGTAAGCGCGAAGAAGTAGCCGCGGGCGGCCCGAGGCTCAATTGGTGCACATCGCCGACCAAGACGTCCTGTTCCGGGTAGATTTCACTTTTCAAATGTCCGCTCGCTCACCCCTGCGGTTCCGTATTCCTGCCTCGCCGGTGTTGTTCTTGAATCGGAGGACAATTGTCTATACAATGGAATTGTGAGATTCGAATGGGATCCGCTCAAGGCGAAGGCCAACCTGCGTGCTCACGGAGTGAGGTTTGCTGAGGCTGCGGCCGTACTGGATGACGACTTCACCCTGACTCGTGGCGATCTCGATGCCGTCGACTAACAACGATTCATGACCCTCGGCCTAAGCGACGTCGGGAGACTGCTCGTGGTTGTTTACACGTATCGCGAACCTGACGCGATCCGGTTGATCTCGGCGTGGAAGGCGAATAAGCGTCAAAGGATGCAATATGAAAAAGATCGTTGCTGAGAAGTATCGGGATATTGATTTCTCCGGCGCAAAGCGCGGGGCTGTCGTAACGCCCGAACCCGGGAAAACAAAGATCTCGATACGCCTGGATAATGCGGTTCTCGAGTACTTTCGAAATATCGTAGACGAGTCGGGCGGAGGGAATTATCAGACTCTCATCAACGATGCGCTCCTGGAATACGTTCACCGTCGGTCGACTCTCGAAATGGTGAGGGAAGTGGTTCAGGAAGAACTCGCGCCCTACACCGCCGGCCGCCGTACGAAATCACCCGCGAAACCGGCGCGCAGAAGATCTACGATGCGAAGCTGATTCGTGCCATTCAGAAAACACAAATCCCACAGGGAGCGCGGGCGGGACGCTCGCGCTGCCAGGACGCCTTCAGAAAATGACGTATGCCGTCAGTTCGAGAACGGCGATCCACTTGCAGAGCTGGATGTCGTCAAAATTCGTACTCCCCAACGGCTTGCGTTTCTGCCCCGTCGCGATTTCCGCCAACGGTCGAATCAAAACATATTATGTAGTCGTCGGCGATCGAGCCCGGGGTCAGGCCTGGAAAATTTACTTTTTGAGTCTGTCGAAACGCTAATGGCCCGTTCTCTATTATCGGACCGTAAAGGAACCGACAAATCACCAGCTTGGAAAACTAAATTGAACTAAACCGCTCCGCGGTAGCTTTTCACCCAGCGTTGCGTGCCGTGAATCCAAGTCAGTAGTTCCCAACACCAGAGACAAAAGGCTCCTTCCTGAGGCAGGATGTTGGTATCGAAGCAACATTCACCTTAGAAAGGAGCCCTTTATGACACCCTTGCGTCAACGTATGACCGAGGACATGAGGGTGCGAAACCTCGCTTCTACTACCCAAGGAGAATACATCGACGCGGTTGCCAAGTTCGCAAAATATTTTGGCAAGTCGCCTGCTTTGCTGGGTCCCGAGGAAGTTCGCGCCTATCAAGTATACCTCGTTTACGAAAAAAGACTTTCCTGGAGCACTTTCAATGTTGTCGTCTGTGCTCTGCGGTTTCTTTACAGACATACTCTCCGCATAAACTGGACCGTCGAAAAAATCCCCTACGCCAAAAAGACCAAAAAACGCACCGTGATCCTCAGCCTGGACGAGGTGTGCACATTCATCCAAGCCATCCCCAACCTCAAGTACCGCGTTTTGGCAATCCTTGTTTACGCCACGGGGCTTCGGACATCTGAGGCCCTACATCTACGCGTTTGCGACATCGATTCCAAGCGCATGATGATCCGGGTCGATCAAGGGAAATGGAGAACCGACCGAGATGTTCCCCTTTCTCCCACGCTGCTTACCTGGCTGCGAGCTTACTGGAAGGCCGCTCGCCCCTCACACTACCTCTTCCCCGGCGAAAAAGCCGGAACCCCGCTTACAGCAGGCAACGTGGAGCGAGCCATGCGACGTGCCCGCCGGCAATCCGGAATCTCCAAAGCCGTAACCATGCGCATGATGAGGCACAGTTTCGCCACTCATTTGCTGGAATCCGGAACCAATATATGCATTATCCAGGCGTTGCTCGGGCATCGCAGCTTGAACACCACTGCAATCTACACGCATGTCTCCAGCACCACCGTATGTGCCGTGCCGAGCCCTTTGGAGTCGCTTCCCAACCTGCCTGAGCCGCCTGCACAATCATGACCCGGCCCGCCCTGGAAGTGGCCGACATCTTCCGCACGTGCGGCGCGCAGTATCGGAAGGTCCACGGCACTTCCATGTCTCGTGAGCAATATCGTGTCATGCGCGCCATCCAGTACTGCAGAACTGCCTTCTTGGGCGGCCACATCGACGTGTGTGACGAGTGCGGCATCGAGAGAAACTCATATAACTCCTGCCGCAACCGCCACTGTCCGAAGTGCCAATCGCTCGCCAAGGCGGAGTGGCTCGATGCACGCATGGCAGAACTTCTCCCCGCCCCTTATTACCACGTGGTCTTCACCATCCCAGAAGAGGTGGCCTCGGTGGCGTTTCAGAACAAGAAACTCGTTTACACCATCCTCTTCAAGGCGGCGTCAGAAACTCTCCGTATCATTGCCGCCAATCCCAAGTACCTTGGAGCCCAAATTGGTTTCCTCGCCGTGCTGCACACCTGGAACCAGACTTTGCTCCATCACCCTCACCTGCACTGTGTGGTCCCTGGTGGCGGATTGTCTCCCGACGACAGCCGATGGCTATCCTGCCGCCAGGGATTCTTTTTACCCGTTCGCGTCCTTTCCCGCTTGTTCCGGGGGAAATTCCTCTGCTACCTCAAGCAGGCTTTTGACCAAGGGAAACTCCAATTCTTCTCAGATCTCAAATCCTTGGTCGATCCCGAAGCCTTTGGTCGGTTCTTACGCAGAAACCGCCAACAGGAATGGGTGGTCTACGCCAAACCTCCCTTTGGCGGACCCACCCAAGTCCTCGATTACCTCGGCCGCTATACTCACCGGGTCGCCATCTCCAACCACCGCCTGGTGACATTTCAGGACGGCAAAGTCACATTCCAGTGGCGAGACCGCAAAAACACGATCGCATCCGAACCATGACTCTCAGCGCAGACGAGTTCATCCGCCGCTTTCTCATGCATGTTCTTCCCCAAGGTTTCGCCAAGATTCGCTATTTCGGCTTCCTCGCCAACCGTCACCGTCGCGACCGACTGGCCCTTTGCCGCCGACTCCTGAATACTCCTCCGCCGGAAACCAACACCCAACTCCTCGACTGGAAATCCCGCCACCAAGCCCTCACGGGTGAGTCCATCGATATCTGTCCGGCTTGCCATAAAGGCAGAATGCATCTGGCTCGAATCCTGGCTCCGCCCTGGCAACGAAGATTGCCTCATCATTCAAAAGAGCCCAAGCAGAGGATACACTCGCCATGATCACCATGGTTTATTGCATCTGGATTTCTAAGATAGGAGTCACCCCAGACAGGCGAGGTGTCGCTTCAGGATGGCAAATCGGCTCCCAAAGACGTTTCCTGCACCTTCCCCGAAATATCTTCCCGGCAGGATCGTCCATGCTGGCTGCCCAATTCCCTGAGGATCTTCGACGATCTTCTCCCGCCCGCATCTTCTCCCTGATACAATCTCCATAAAGCGCGGTTCAGTTCAATAGGTTCTTTCCGGAGCCTCACACACGTGCGTGCTTGTCTCCGTCCGACGCTGAGGCTCCGGAAAGAACCTTGTACATTTTCCAGGCCTGACCCCGGGCCCGACGCATGCACGGCGATGGTCGCGGGGCGATAGCTTCCGAGCGATGGCATGAAATCCCGGATGTGCGTCGCCGTGAGCGATTGCAGATCGGAAATCTGACTGGTGGTCAGCCACTTGAAAAACTTATCCAGGCCATTCTCGACTTGGTGCGTTGTGCGGCGTCCTCGGTGATGACGGATGAAATCGAGGAACGCAGGGACAAAATCATCGTAGAGATCCGGTCTTCCAGTTTGCGAGTCAGACATTAGAACCTCCTTCAGCATGCGAGACCTCGACATGAGGTCTTCAGCTAAAGGGAGGTTATCAGCGTGATCGATCGAGCGCTGATCAATCGGAATGCGGGTCTAAGACGAATAGTGCGGCTTTCTGCACATAACATCTGGCTGCACATACCATTCCCCACAGGCCCTACCAGGAGTTTTCGCTTTTTGAATTTGAGTCGCACAAAGTATAGTCTTGTAAACGGTGCTAAAGTGTCATGCTTCAGCCACTTGCAGTATTTCAACGCTATCCGCTACCCACAGATTCTGCAGAGGACGTGGCACAGCCATTCCGGACGTATTGTGGGGTATACGGAAACAACGATTACCGAGGATTTTAGCGCTCTGAGGGATGGGCGTTCGGCAGAAAAGCGATTGACCGCGTAACACGGGTCGTCGACATTGATCTCGGCGAAGGTCAGCAGAAGCGGTCCGTAACCCAGGGGACTGCCTGGGCGACCAAGATCCTAAAAACTGTGGGCGTCAGGAGCCTGGATCCGGATGCCACGAAGAGCAAAAACAGAGCGGCATAGTGACACATTAAAAAACTCGGTTCTTTCTTTTCAATGACTTACCGAGACGCCGCGCAAACATGGGCTAGGCATCATCCGCAAGACCGTGAGTCTGATCCGATAAATGCCAGTATTTTCAACGCGGATGAGGTTATTGGTAGTGACAGCTGGTTCGCATTTTCGTAGGGAGCCAGGTCTACCAGCGGATCGAAAACCGCGACTCATTGTCGGATTAGTTTACACTTTGCAATAACATGTCTAATTATTGTGGTTAAATGAGTTGCGGCAAAACGACGGAAGTCAACCCAGATTTTCTGTCAGCATTCTTTACAGTAGTCTCACTCTTGGCAATTGCTGATCGACGGAAAGCTCGATAAGTTATTGATAATATAAGATTTATTATTGAGGGATTTTTTCCTGGATTGGAATTGAACTTGCTTGTAATTAGAATGCCTATTAAGTCAATCTTGCATGCTTTGCGTTGCAATGGAGGGAATTGTGAGATATTATCGCACGATTCTGACTATCGTGGCTTGGCCTTGCCTCGTTTCCATGGCCTTGGCTAGTACTATCCCCGATCCGAGAATCGTGATCGGAGGGGATACTGATTCCAATCCAGCTTTCACGAACTTTACTTTCGTAGCCAACTCGTCGGGTGGCGGGTATTATTCCAGCGAGGTCCTCTCTGGTAACGGGAAGATCGATGAGGGGTTTTACAACGCTAGCGGACAGGACTGGGATACCTTAGGGATTTGGGTACCCATCCCTTTTGATGAGGATGGTAATCCAATTACCGACCCATCAGCCTATATGATCCAGGGGGGGGATTATTTCTTGAGTTATGAACTTTCCCTGGACCCCGAGTCGAGCATTTACCTGGACCCGAGTTCGGGATGGATGCTGATTTTGTTTTCCCAGGGAGACGGAGGGTTGGGAATCCCTAGTGGCTACACTTTTTTTATCGATTTGAGAGATCTAGACCCCGACACTGGATATCCTGTCTCTGATGGTAGTGGAGGCTGGCTCGGTGAAAACGGATCGCCGCTCGGGGAGTTTAACGCGGCGGCAAACCCAGGAGATGTCTGGCTGACCGCGCCGCCTGTCCCTGAACCTGGGACTCTGATACTCCTCTTGGGAGGTCTGGGGCTGATTGGAATCAGGTCGATTTGTGGTAAAAGAGTATCCAAGCGAGGCTAGTGATATCCTAGCAAGCGATATAGATCGCGGGATCCATCATTTCCTCGAGCCACTTTCCCCAAAGTCTGCCAGTAGCTTCTTAAACTCCGGCAGACTTTGCAGTCTTTCCAGCTCGGGATTTCCCATCGCATCCGAAACTGCGTAGCCTTTTTCGAAAGCCAGGCGCAGAGATTGGATCGCTTCCTGAGTCTGGCCAGCCAGCGTGCGAACGATCGCCTCGCTGTAAATATATTCGACGTTATTTGCATCGATGCCGCGGGCGCGCCCGATGAAATCGGAGGCACGGGAGGTATTCCCCTTCTTGGCATAGTAGAGCGCGAGGCTGGCCATGGCAGCGGCGTTGCGCGGATTGACCTCCAGTTCCTTGAGAGCCAAGCTGATGGCTTTGTCGTAGGTGGCCGCTGCCTTCTCCTGCTGCCCCGCCGCGCGGTAGGCATCGGCCAGATTCCCCACCGCCACCTCCTGATTCGGATTCAGCTCCACCGCTCTCTCGAATGCGTCCACGGATTCCTGCAGGCGCTTCAAATAAAAGTAGGCCGTTCCCAGGTTCGAATAGGTCTCCCAGGACGGCTGAAGCTCAAGCGCTTTGCGGAATGCCGGGATGCACTCCTCGTATTTTCCCTGGCTAAAGAGCACGGCGCCGATGTTAAGAGGGCCGAGAACGTTATTCGGCTCCAGCTCGGTGATTTTCCGGTAGGCTTTCAGCGCCTCGTCCAGGTTGCCGATCCTGAAATAGGCGGCTCCCAACACGCTGAAATTGAGCCAGTAATAGGGGTTGATCTCGATCGCCTTCTGGTAGGCTTTGATCCCTTCTTCCTGTTTGCCGGATTTTGCATAGGCGGCCCCTAACCTCCGGTAGCCGTCGTCCGAATTGGGTGCCAGCTGCAGGGCGCGATTCAGAATGGCGATCGACTCCGCTGTTTTCCCGGTCGCGTTGTACACGCTCCCCAGCGTGAAGCAAACCTCGGGAAGCTGGTCGTTCAGCCGCTGGGCCTGCTCTCCTGCCGCCACCGCCTTTTGGGCCCATGCGTTGTCCTTGGTCATGCGGTACATCAGCAGGTTCGCATCCGCGAGGCCCACGTACGCCAGGGCAAAGCCTGGATCTTTCGCCAGCGCCTTCTCAAAATGCGAGATCGCAGCCTTGATGTTCGCGATATCCTGCTGGCCCCGAAGTGCATTGCGGCCTTTCATATAGAGGTCGTAGGCCTCGATGTTTTCAGTCGAATGGGTCAAGGTGCGCGCCCGCTCTTCGCTGTCGGGACTGAGCTTCAGGGCCGTGAGCAATTCGCCGTAGATCTGGTCTTGCAGGGTCAGCAGATCTTGGGCGAGGCCGGAAAACTCCTTGGTCCAGAGCTGTTGCCCGTTGCTGGTGTCCTGCAGGCTCGCGATCACCGCGATCTTATCCCCCTCCTTCGCGATGGTCCCGTGAACGATGAGTTTCACGCCCAGTTCGCGGGCGACTTTGTCCAACTCGCCTTTCGCGGCGGCCTTCTCGGCCTCAGCAAACGAAGGAATGTAGACCTCTTTCAGCTGGTAGAGCCGCGCGGATATTGCTTCCCCAATGCCCTCGGCGAGATAGCCCAGCGTTGCCTGGTCTCCGAGGACGCGGAATGGAATCACCGCGACATATGTCCGCTGGGAAGGAGTGTTTTTTTTCACCCGCGTCCCGGCATTTTCAGCAAGCCGTGATAAGAAAAAGCCGCGCACGTCCGGAAACATGAGGGCGACTGCCGCCAGAGCGACGGCAAAAACTGCTGCCCAGATCCAGCGGTGGCCACCGGTGGCGGTGAGTGCGATCTTTATCGAGCGGGCCGGGGCATGCCCGGTTTCCAGGTCTTGCTGGATTTCGCGGGCGCTCTGGTAGCGCTGGGCCGGCTCGGTCTCCAGGCAGCGCATGATGATCCGGACGAGGAAATCCGGCAGGTCGGGATTCAGCAGTTTGGGATTCTTGGGCAGTTCCTTCGTGCGCAGCATCATGGTCTGATACAATGTATCGCCGGCGAACGGCAACTCGCCGGTTGCCATCTCGTAGAAAATCAACCCGAGCGAATATAAGTCGCTGCGCCGGTCCGCCTTCTGGCCTTTCACCTGCTCGGGGGACATGTAACGGGGTGTCCCCAGCACCGCGCCGGTATGCGTCATTGTTGCGGCTGACGCATCGAGCGATTTAGCCAGGCCGAAATCCGAAATCAGGGCATTTCCGTCCTTGTCGGCGAGAATATTCTGGGGCTTCAAGTCGCGGTGGATGATCCCCTCGGCATGGGCGGCATCGAGCGCCGCGCAGAGCTGGCATGCGATGGCCACGATCCTGTCGACCGGAAGGCGGCCCTCCCGGCTCAACAGCGAGTGAAGATCCTCGCCGTCAATGTAGGCCATGGAAATGAACCGAATCCCGCCGGCGTCGACCAGGTCGTGGATGCGCAGGATGTTCTTGTGGGAAATCCTGCTTGCCAGCAGCAGTTCCTGCTTGAAGCGCAGCATCGACTCCGGCTGGTTCACCAGGTCGGGCCGGATCACCTTCAGTGCCACGGTCCGATCCAGCTCGGCATCGTGGGCCCGGTAAACAGCCCCCATGCCCCCCTTCCCGAGCAGGGATTCGATCCGGTAGCGCGATCCCAGTTCGGTGCCGGGGTCGAGCAGCCGGCTTCCATCCACTTCGCCGGCCCGGGCCATAGGACCGCCGGACGGCGATGGCGTCGCCTGCCGCGCGCCTGAAATGGGAGAAGAGGGCATCACGCCGCCGGTCATCGTCTCTATCTCATCCATGTTCAAGAGGGCAGAGCCGCAGCCAGAACAGCACGAGGCATCTCCAGAGTTTTCGGTCTGACATCTGCGGCAGATCATAGTCAATAAATATTAGGCAAATGCTTTTTCCTGCTGGTGAGATCATACGACGGATCGCTGATGAAAGTATGCGGAATTCTCTCTCTATGCAGGCCAGCGGGCGAATGGGAGCGGGGATTGGAGGTGAAGGGAGTTGAAACGGGTTGGAGAAGCGCCCGGCGAGCTCGCCGGGCGCTTCTCCAACCCGTTTCAGGCGCGCCGCAAGCATACCCCTCCCTATGCAGTGTCCGCCGACTGGCGCAGTTGAGCATTCCGGGGAGTGCCGCGACGCTATTGGGTGGGTTCCAACTGCTGATCGAGGTCGTCGCAGGCAATCACCTAAGGGTCATAGTGCATCGATCTCTCTGGGGCTGGAGGTGGAGGGCGCTCGGGGCGGTCCCACCGCTTGAGGTGGCGCAGGATTCTCTCGATGACCGGGGCGCTGTCGATCAGGCTGATGATCTTGAGCGGGCCGCCGCAACGCGGGCAAACGAGTGGGTCCGCTTCGTACACCTTCTTGATGAGCCGAGCCCAGGAGCGCCGCAGCCGGCGGGCGAACTCATCGGCGCATCCGGCTCCCTGCCGGGGGCAGCGCCGGCACGATGAGCGCCCGCGCGGCGCACGTTCGAGAACGCCCCGCAATATCGGACCAACTGCTGTCCGGCATCGGGGATATGGGTGCACAGGGCGGCGAGAAAATCGAGCGCCGGGATGATATGCGCCCCGGAGGCATCGGGCGCGCCCAACCGGTCATGATTCCGCGCATAGAGGAGCTTGCGATCGTACTTGAAGCAAAACGGACCCTTTGTGAAACGTCAGGCGAGCTTCAATTCGCCGCGTGACCGACTGCTTTTTTCGGCGCTGTTGCGGAACGCGATCGGGTGCGGGGGCCTTGACTCTCCATGGCCGCCCGCAGGATACGATTGATGCGCGTCTGGTAACCCCTGCCGCGGGCCTTCAGCCACTTCAGCACGTCTGCATCAAGGCGGATGGTGAGTTGTCGCTTCGTTGGCGGCCATGCCTCCGTTGCCTTGGTAAAGAAAGACTTGTTGAGCGGCGGAATGTCCGAATAGTCGATCTCGGCATCCTTCATGCGGTCAATTCTTACCAAGTCGCTTTTGATAGATTTTTTGCTCACGTTGATTTGCCTTTCTCATGGAGATAATCCGCGTGGTGTCTTCGCCGCGTGACGCGTGGGCAATTACAACCACCCGACCAGCGAGCAGACCCAAGGTGATAAGCCGCACCTCTCCATAATCGAAGCGGCTATCCACGAAAGTGACGCAAGGCCCGGCCAACACCTGTTCAGCGTCCGCGAAATCCAGCCCATGTTTGGCGAAGTTGCTACTACTCTTCGCTTCGTCCCATTCGTAGTTCATCATCCTGTAATGTAGATACTTTTGTAGTTACATGCAAGCAAAAAAGCGAGTACGCAATCAATGTGTCGCGGTGGTCCTCCGCGGTTTCGTCGATCAGGGGATAGTCAATCGACAGGCAAGCCATGCTTTTCCGTGTCCAAATTCGGTGACAGGCACCTCTTTAATCTTGATAGCTACACCCCGCTTTCAGGTTGCAAATCCGGCCCAAGATTAAAAGGGTGCCTGTCACCGAATTTCAGACCAGGCGCGTGAACTCTACTTCAAGGCGGCCAGCGCTGTCCTGGCGCCCAGCAGGTCCGGGCTGATTTCGACAGCCTGCGCCAGTTCCGCCTTCGCCTTGGCCGCGTCACCGAGACCCAGGTACCCAAGGCCGATCATGTAATGCGCGTTCGCTGTCCGGAGGCGCGGTGACTGTCCTG
>Ga0187850_10004321_pt1 | contig 11336 bp, 8 predicted proteins | sample June2016WEW_4_15_FD_132436 | JGI IMG/M metagenome (GOLD analysis project Ga0187850, IMG submission 132436) | Peatland microbial communities from SPRUCE experiment site at the Marcell Experimental Forest, Minnesota, USA - June2016WEW_4_150 | ecosystem: Environmental > Terrestrial > Soil >... | reverse complement strand
TCTGATGGAGGACCTCACATGCTTCCACGGCCACGGCATCTCGATCGGCAGCGCCACGCGCGGCGGCTTCAGTCACATCGTCGTTCGCCGCTGCACCTTCAATGGAACGGACAACGGTTTGCGCATCAAGTCCTTCCGCGGTGGCGGCGGCGAAGTTCACGATATCCGCTTTTCCGATATCGTCATGAAAGACGTGAGGCGGCCTGTCGACATCAACATGCTCTACAACGGCAATGCCGGCCTGGCCACCGATGTGGGACCGCGCCAGGCCGCGCCAGGGGAGACCCAATACATTCCCAATTTTCACGATATCCATATCACCAACCTGACGGTCACGCGTTCCCCTGTGGCCGGCCGGATTTTGGGACTGCCCGAACAGTTGGCCAACGCCATCACATTCACCAACGTGAGTTTCCAGAGCACGCGCGGGTTTCTGGTGCAGGACGGCAAGGACATCGTGTTCGAGAAAGCGAAGTTCGACGTCGCCATGGGCGAAGCGCTGGTTCTGGACAACGGGTCGGTGAGATGGAACGGGACACAGAAGAGCGGAACCAGCGGTGGTCCGCCGGATCCGTTTTATTGAGGCGGAAGGGGCGGGCAAGCTAAAGCATGCCCCACCGGCGGCACGCGCAGTGTTGGTGGGGCATGCATAAGCATTGGCCGACCCAGCGGCAGGGATGTTACAATCCGCTTTAAGCACCAAGGAGAGAGTCGCGTGGCTTCCTTCATTCAGAACCGGTTTGAACAAAACTTCATCACCACCTCGGTGGATTATGTGTTCAACTGGGCGCGCAAATCGTCCATCTGGCCGCTCACCTTCGGACTGGCGTGCTGCGCCATCGAAATGATCGCCGCCAGCACCTCCCGCTTCGACATTGCGCGCTTCGGCGCGGAGGTCTTCCGTCCCAGCCCGCGTCAGGCCGATCTCATGATTGTGTCCGGCACCGTCACCCTCAAGATGGCTCCGGTCCTCAAGCGCATCTGGGACCAGATGCCCGATCCCAAGTGGTGCATTTCCATGGGCGCCTGTTCCAGCGTGGGCGGTCCGTTCAACACCTACGCCGTCCTCCAGGGCGTCGATAAGATCGTGCCCGTTGACGTCTACGTCACCGGCTGCCCGCCGCGTCCCGAAAATCTCTTCTACGCCCTGCTCAAGCTCCAGGACAAGATCGATCAGATGACCACGCTGGTGAAGCGCCCCACCGAGGTGCGCCTCGACGAGTCCATGCTCGAGAGCTTCCGGCAGCAGGTGCGCATCGCCCAGATCCAGAACCCGGCGTAACCGTGTTCTACAAGGATTCGCGCCAGATTTACCGCGTCTCGGAGCTCGACGGGCTGGCGTGGCTGGTGCATGGATTCGGCACCCGCCTTGCGCGTGTCCCCTCTCTGTTCGGCCATCTCGCCACGCTGCGGCAGATTCACTCGGCCACCTGCGTGCCCGCCGCGGGGCGTTGCGGGGTGCTCGGCACAGGCGACGCGCTGCTCGAGAACACGCCCGGCTCGGTAGTGGCGGTCAAAACCGCGGACTGCCTTCCCATTCTGCTGATCGATGAGCGACATCGCGCGGTGGCCGCGGTGCATGCCGGCCGGCGCGGAACCGTCGCGCGCATCGCCCAGCGCGCCGTGGAAGCCATGCGCGAGCGGTTCGGCGCGCTGCCAGCCGAGCTCCACGCCGCCATCGGCCCGGGCATCGGCAAGTGCTGTTATGAGGTGGGAGCGGAGGTGGCCGGGCAGTTCGGCCAGCAGGGCAGGGCACATGTCGATCTGGCCGAGGCCAACCGGCGGCAGCTAGTCGATGCCGGTGTAACGCCGGAACGCATCTACGCGTCGAACTTATGCACCATGTGCCGGCCCGAGGAGTTTCACTCGTTCCGGCGCGACCAGGAAGCGGCCGGCCGCTTGTATTCATTCGCCGGAATTCGCTAAGCGGTACATTAGAATTGAGGCCATCACATGTTCACGTGGATTTGCCCGCAGTGCGGGCGTGAAGTTCCGCCGGCGTATGCGGATTGCCCAGATTGCGCTGCCAAAGCCGCCGGGCCCCAAGGGCACCCCGGCGCCGCAGCCCCGCCGCAGCCGCCCGCCGGAACGGTTCCGCTCTCCCAGGCCGCTCCATCCCCGGCATACGTGCCTCCGCAGCCGCCCCCGGTGGCTCAGCCCTACTATCCGCCCCCGGCAGCCCCTCCGGGACCGCAGCCGTACTACCCGCCGCCACCGCCGGCTCAGCCGTATTACCCGCCACAACAGCCGCCGGCTCAGGCGTACTACCCCCCGGCACAGCCGCAGCCGCGGCCGGTTGGCCCAGGCCGCTTCGTTCTCCCCGTCTGGCTGTTGACGGTCGTCTTCGCCCTTGCCTTTGTGGGACTCGTGGTCGGCATCTATTGGGTGGTTCAGGCCATGCGCGGCGGCAGCCAGCCGAGCGCGCCTCCGGCCACCGTCGAGAGCCCGGCGGCCAAGGCCGGCGCCAAGACCAACCCGTTGCAGAGGTACATCGAGGTATCGGGAGTGCGCTTCGTCCAGGATGCCAAGAAAAAGACGCTGGCGAAGTTCGTCCTCATCAACCACTCCGAAGCCGACTTCACCGGCCTCGCCGGCAACGTGACCATCTGGGGCCGCACGCAGAAATCGGAAGAGGACGCCGAGGGCACCTTCTCTTTCACCACCAACCTGGGGCCCATGGAATCCAAGGAACTTTCCGCGCCAGTCAATACCAAGCTGCAAATCGACGAGATGCCCGACTGGCAGAACGTCACCATAGACCTTCAGATCACCGCCCCGGCGGGGGCAGGCTCTCCAGGTTCTGGCGCGCCTCAGTAAGGCCGGGATCGATCTCGAGCGCGCGCTGGAAATCCTGGCGCGCGGCTTCCGTCTGCCAAAGCGCTTCGAGCGCCACGCCGCGGTTGTTAAAATTGCGCGCGTCCTTGGGATCGAGCGCCAGCGCGTGGCCAAACTCCTCCAGCGCCGCTGCCGCCTGGCCCTCCGCCAGCAGGATCTTGCCGGTCTCCGCCGCCACCGCCGGATCGTAAGGAGCCAGCCTGCGCGCCTCCGCCAGCAGCTCCAGGGCTTCCGCGGCCGGCACCGCGCGGGCCAACTGGATCTTCGGCCGCACTTTCTCGGGCGCGCGCCGGACAGCCTCGCGCCACAGCCGTTCCTCCGTCATCCATACCTGGGTTCGCCCCACGCTGACGCCTGCCAGCGCCGCCACCACCACTGCCGCGAGCGCCGGGGTCCTCACCCGCGTCAGAAGCCAGCCGCCCGCCGCGGCGAATCCGAGCATGGGAAGGTACATCCGCCGGTCCGCCGCCAGATCCGCCGCCGGAAACACGCTGGAGCTCGGAATCAGCAGAATCAACCCCGCCAGCAGCCACCTGGCAGGCGCACTCTTGCTGCCGTGCCGCCACGCCGCCATCGCCAACGCCGCAATCGCCGCCCATGCCAGCAATCCCAGCCAGACAGCGGGCACGTGGATATCGGGGTCCACCGTGAATCCGTAAGGCGCCGCCAACAGGCGCACATAACGCCAGATTACCGGCCCCTGCACCAGCAGATATTTCCACAGCGATATGCCCGCGTGAATCCCCGCCGGGGCGCCCGGCGTCACCGCCGCCGCATACACCACGCGCGCCCCCGCCGCCACGGACAAGCCGAGCATTGCCACAATCTGGGATCGGCCCCGCGGCTTGCCGGGTGTCAGCCACATCAGCGCCAGGGGGAATGCCGCGCATTCCTCCTTGGCCAGCAGCGCCGCCGCGAACCACGCCACCGCCGCCCACCGCCGGCCCGTAATCCAGCACAGTAGCGAGGCAAAGCACAGCAGCGCGGCCAGCACAATGCTGCGTCCCCATACGTAATTCACCGCCTCGGCCTGAAGCGGGTGCACCGCGAACAACGCCGCCGCCGCCAGCGCCACGCGCTTAGAGGCGGCGCCCTCCGGGAGCAGCCGTTGCAAACACTCGTACGCCAGCAACACCGCGCCCAGGTGCAGCAGCAGGTTGAGGGCATGGTATCCGAGAGCGTCTTGTCGCCCGGCCTGATAATTCAGCCAGAAGGTGAGGTTGGTGAGCGGACGGGTCCGCCGCCAGCCCCAAACCTCCAGCCACCCCCACCCGGACCTCAGGACCGGGTCGGAGAAAATGGCATAATCGTCAAAGTGAAAGCCCGAACCGAGCGAAGCGCCAAAAGCGGCCAACGCCGCGGCGAGCAGAAGAAACCGCGCTCGCATGACTCTCTACGAGCTTACGTGAAACGCCCGAAAACCGCAGCCCAGCGGCAGCAGCGCGTCGCCGAAATCCTGCGCCACCTCGACCAACTGTACCCGGCCGCCACCTGCGCGCTCCACCATCACAACCCCTGGGAATTGCTGGTGGCCACCATTCTCTCCGCGCAGTGCACCGATAAGCGCGTGAATGAAGTGACCCCCGGCCTCTTCGCCAAGTACCCCACGCCCGCGGATTTCGCCGCCGTGCGCCCGGAGGTCCTGGCCAACGATATCCGCAGCACCGGATTCTTCAACAACAAGGCCAAGTCCATCGTGGGCGCGGCCAAGAAGGTGGTTTTCGAGTTTGGCGGCCAGGTGCCCAGGACCATGGAAGAAATGCTGACCATCCCCGGCGCTGCTCGCAAGACGGCCAACGTGGTGCTCGGCACGGCCTACGGCATCGCCTCCGGGATCGTGGTCGATACCCATGTCCAGCGCATCGCGCAGCGCCTCGACCTCACCACGAACACGGACCCCGTCAAGATCGAACAGGACCTCATCGAGATCATCCCCAAAGACAAGTGGATTCTCTTCGCCCACCAGATCATCCTGCACGGCCGGGCCTTGTGCCAGGCGCGCAACCCCCAGTGCGCCGCCTGCGCCCTGAACCCGATCTGCTACGCCAAAGACAAGATGGCATGAGAAATCGATCTGCACAAGATCGGGGAAGAGTCCTACGCGGAGTTCCGTCCCAGTTCGACCTGACCAACGACGAACTCGCGCTGGTTGGGACGGCCCACACGCAAAGCGGGTCAGCTTTCCGCTTGCCGGCGCGAGAACTGGCGCGCCGCAATCAGCAGTACCCCGCCCAGAAACACCAGGCCGGTGGCCGGTTCCGGAACCGTCGGCCCCGAGTTAATCTGGAACGCGGCAATTCCAGACCCATACAAAGCGTCTGGAGCAGTGGGATGGTCTCCGCCGTAATAGGCATAGGTTCCGAGGTCCGAAGTCACCACCCAGTTCGCGTACGTTGTAGAGGGTCCCGGAAGAACCACCAGCCAGTACGTCAAACCGGTCGTGAGCGGCGAATACGAGCTGAGTGTGACATCGGTCATGCCGGAGGGGGGGTCAAATCGCGGTGCCAAAGCCGCCGTGTTGCCCTCCGCAAGTGTCGAGCTTCCTGGTGTGCCTCCATTGTCGGATAGAAGGAGAACCTTTATGGAAGAAGAGCTGTAAGTGTAATACAACATGAGGTTTGCTGAGACCGCGCTGCCGCTCCCTGTCGCCACGAAAGAGAAGCCTAGGCCGGTGTAGCCCCACAGAGTATCGCTGCTGCTGACATAATAGTTGTACGATCCAGTGTTTTCAGCTAGGTTAGTGTAGACAATCCCCGCCCTCGCTTGGCCTGCCGTCAAAAACGCCAGCAAAGTTAAAATGCCAAAGAACTGAGCCACATAGCCCATCGTTGTCTTCCTCCACCTGGGCGTCGCGCACAAAACCTGAGCCTGGAAACGACCTTCCGCAGCCTCTCATGCGATTCGCTACATTCGGATCTAAAGACCTCGGATCATTATCCGTCCTCCATGCCTGCCTGTCAAGGCGAACACGGCTCTGCCCCGTGTTAATCTCAGGTATCAATCCAACCCCTGAGGGCCTGATATGTCTCATCTATCGATTCGCGATCTCGATCTCAAAGGCAAACGAGTTTTCATCCGCGTGGATTTCAATGTCCCGCTACAGAAAAACGAAAAGGGCGACATGGAAATCACCAGCGACAAGCGCATCAAGGCGTCGCTGCCCACTATTCGGTACGCGCTGGAACAGGGAGCGCGCGTCATTCTGGCTTCGCATCTGGGCCGCCCCAAAGGCAAACCCAATCCGGAAATGAGCCTCAAGCCCGCCGCGGCGCGCCTCGCGGAGCTGCTCGGCAAGCCGGTCAAAATGGCGGCCGATTGCGTCGGGCCCGAAGTGGAAGCCCTGAAACCGGCGCCCGGCGAAGTGCTGCTGCTCGAAAACCTGCGCTTCCACCCCGAGGAAGAGAAGAACGATCCCGAGTTCGCCAGGAAGCTGGCGGCGCTGTGCGACATTTACGTGGACGACGCGTTCGGCTCCTCCCATCGCGCGCACGCTTCCACCGAGGGCATGATCCGGTTCGTCCCCCAGGCCGCGGCCGGCCTGCTCATGGACAAGGAGTTGAAGTACCTCGGAATGGCCACCACCAACCCGGCCCGGCCCTGCGTCGCGATTCTGGGCGGCGCCAAGGTGTCGGACAAGATTGAGGTCATCGAGAACCTCGGCAAGATCGTGGACAAGCTGCTCATCGGCGGCGCCATGGCATACACGTTCCTCAAGGCGCAGGGCCGGCCCACCGGCAACTCTCTGGTGGAGGAGGACAAGGTCGAACTGGCCAGGAAGCTGCTTCTCGACCTCGGTGGCAAGCTCATGCTGCCGGTGGACCACGTGGTGGTTTCCCAGATCGCGGCGGGCGCGGCCAACCAGACCGTCGATACCATTCCCGAAGGCCGGATCGGGGTCGATATCGGGCCGAAAACCATCGAGAATTTTGCCCAGGTGATCGCCGGCGCCAAGACCATCATCTGGAACGGCCCCATGGGGATCTTCGAAAAGCCGCCTTTCGACAAGGGCACGGTGGCCCTGGCGAAGGCCGTCGCCGCTTCCGGCGCGACCTCGGTGGTGGGCGGCGGCGATTCCGAAAAGGCCATCAAGGCCGCGGGTGTGGCGGACAAGATCTCACACGTTTCCACCGGCGGCGGCGCGTCCCTCGAATTCCTGGCGGGAATCCGGCTACCCGGGGTGGCGGCCCTGGATCGCTGAGGGCCGCCCGAACTACCGCTTTGTGCCGGCCCGCTGTGCGGGTTCGCTCAGAACGTGGTGGAAGACGTAGGAACTCTGCACCGGGATGCCTTGCTTGAACGCCACCTTCAGCACCGCTTGGAAATACCGGGGGATCTCGCCGGACGGCGTGCGCAGGTGTCGCACCAGCTCTTTGGCCCGCAAGGGATCGGTGAGCCATGCCGCGGCGGCAAAAGTGTCCGGCGAGGCATTCCCGGCAATCACCAGTAGCTCGCCGTTTCCGGAGAGACCCGGCGTCCGGCTGATGAGCGCGTGCGTCTCGCCTTCGGATGGCTTCTCCGGAGCGAGGTGATCCTGGAGAAACACGGGTTCTCCCGGCTGCGGCTTGTGGTTGCGAATCCCCTCCGGCTCGATCACGATGTCTTGCGCCAGCGCCGCGGCCTGTAATTGAAGATTGAATTTCGGCGGCCCTACAAACACCACGTCGTCATCCACCACCTGCTGCCACGAGAGGATACTGCTGCGCGTCAACAGCACGTTGCGCTTGCGTGTCGAGAGCAGTCTCGACAACAGGAACGCCGCGCTGGCCTCGCCCGCCCCTGTATATGCGTAGGACGCAAACATCCCTCTGCCGCCCAACGCCTTGGAGACCGCCGTGAATCGCTCCGATTTCTCCATCTCCTGCCAGTCATTGACCTTCGGGTCGCGGAAGAGGCCAAAGTCGGGAAACCGGACAAACATGGGAGTGCCCAGGCATACCAGCAAAGATCGGTTGCTCTGCAGGAAAGGACCCCAAAGGCTTTCCAGTTCCGGAGTCCACCGCTCGGACACCACTTCCGCCTCACGGTGCAGGCGGATCAACCCGATCGTGGAAGCGGCCGCCCAGATCGTCGCCACGCCCAGCGCCATACTCAGAAGCAGAATGGTCCGTCGCGGGTTCCGCGGTGCCCCCTGCGTGTGATCCACTGCCGCGATTGGCTCGAAACTGAGTTTGAAGGCCCCCTTGGGCAGATTTACCCGGATCGGGTCACCCGCCGCCTCCGTCTGGTAATACGCCGCCAGCTTCTGCCGCAGCCGGCCGGCTTGGAGCCGCACAATGGAGTCCTGTTTGGGATCATAAGTGGCCGGCTTTCCGAAGGCTTCCAGCCCGATGGTGTACTCTTTCAGCCGGTCGGCCTCTCCGGCAATGGACTTTTCGGCCAGGTATTGAAGCAGGCGCCGGTGAACCTCTGAGGTTTCGAACGTCTTGCTTTGAATCAGACGCTCGACCTGCGCGCGCATGTCCTCTACTTCAACGCTCATCGAATGCTAATGTTAACACCGTTACCTACCGCGTTACTCACCACTGCGCCACACCAAGTTATCCCCTAGGCACTATCGCTTTTGAGGATCTCATTGTACGATTTACCGAACGCTTCACTAAGGGGAAGGCTTGTACGCGTTTTTGGGACCGCAGCGTGAGCCGGGCGGTCGGGTCACAGCCCGAGGTTTGCATCGGGCTTAATCGTAACAATGGCGGCGCTTGCCGCCGGGGATTTGTCGGGCAGTTCGGCGGGTGAGCCGAAACCCGATGTCCAAGAACCCAAGGGAGGATTAGCAATGAAAAGTCGCATTTTCTCGCTTATTGCGATTGTGTGCCTGTTGGCCAGTGTGGTTGCCTGGTCGCAGGAGACCCGCGGCACCATTTCGGGCAGAGTCACCGACCCCTCCGGCGCGGTTATTCCAGGCGCCCAGGTGGTGGTCACCAACAGCGCCATGGGAACGAAGACTTCTTTGAAGACCAACCAGGACGGCTTCTACCAGGCGAGTTTCCTGATTCCCGGCGTCTACCACATTGAGGTCACGGCGGCGGGCTTCAAGAAGGACGTTCGCGACGGCATCGAGGTTCGGGTCTCGGACCGCCTGGAGGTCAACCTGGCTCTGGAGCTTGGTGCTTCGGAGCAGACCGTCACGGTGACGGCGGAGACGCCGCTTCTCAACACGCAAACCGCCGCGCTGGGGACGGTGATCGATGCCAAGCTGGTGGCGGACATGCCGCTGGAATACGGCAACCCGTTCATATTGATCGGAGCCGCCAGCGGAGTCAGCTTTCAGGGTGACGCACGGCTGAACCGGCCGTTCGAACCGACCCATATTGCGAATTACGCCCTGGCCGGGACGCGCGGCGACATGAGCGAAATCACCATAGACGGCGCGCCCACGTCGGCCACCGCCAACTCCAACCAGATCATCGCCACCTACGTTCCGCCTACCGACATCGTGGCGGAAGTGAAGGTGCAGACCGCCACGTTCGATGCGCAATTCGGGCAGACAGCGGCCGGCGTGACCAACTTCTCTCTGAAGTCGGGCACAAATGCCTTTCACGGCACGGCCAGCTACTCGTTCCAGCGGCCGGGTTTTTGGGACAGCGATTTCTTCAACAACGCCCAGAGCAAACCGAAGCCGCCATTCAGCTTCGACCGCTGGGGCGGCACGTTCGGCGGCCCGGCGTACATCCCGAAAGTCTACAACGGCAAGAACAGGACTTTTTTCTTCTGGGGCTACGAGGGTATCCACGACGCACGGCCGCGGCACGACGACACCCTGAACACCGTCCCGACCCCGGCCGAAAAGACCGGTGATTTCTCGGCCCTCCTGAAAGTCGGCTCCAGCTACCAGATCTACAACCCATTCACGCGCACCGGACCGGTCAGCGGTCGCTATACGGAGAGTCCCTTCCCCAACAATATCATCCCGCCCTCGCTGATCAGCCCGATCGCCAAGAACATACTGAGTTACTTTCCGGCCCCGTCCAGCCCCGACACCGCCGCCGCAGATGGCACCAACAACATGGTGGATTCCAGCGTGACGGAAAAGGCCAAGTACTATAACCATAGCTGGCGCGTGGACCAAAACGTGAGCGACAAGCAGCGGATCTTCGCCCGCGTCAGCATCTACCGCCGGGACAGCACCTACAACAACTACTTCAACAATCTCACCACCGGCATCACCTTCCAGTTTTTGGCCCGCAACGCCGTGTTCGACGATGTGTACATGCTCTCGCCGACCACCGTGCTGAATACCCGTTATAGCTACAACCGTTTCATCCGCGTCCAGGAAAACAATCTCGAGTCGGTAGGATTCGACATCACCAAGCTGGGCTTCCCGGCATCGCTTGCGGGCCTCATCCCCAAGGACCGTGCTCGCTTCCCGATCATCAACATGACCGGTTACATTCAAACTTCCCCGTCGACCGGTGAGTACAGGCCTGTGAATACTCACGCGGTCAGCGCTACCCTCACCAAAGCCCGCGGCACCCATTCCATCCGCACGGGCTTTGAATTCCGCGCCTACCAGGAGACCGACCACTTCTTCGCCGCCAACCAGACCGGCCAATTCAACTTCGACGCCACCTGGACTCGAGGGCCGCTGGACAACTCAGCCACCGCTCCCGGCAGCATAGGCCAATCGGTCGCGGCGCTTCTCCTGGGCCTGCCCTCCGCATCCAGCTTGATTGCCCGCGTGGCGGACTACGCCGAACAGTCGAATGCGTGGGGCTTTTTTGTGCAAGACGATTGGAAGGTCACCCCGAAGCTGACCGTGAACCTTGGCCTGCGTTATGAGTTCGAGCAGCCGCTCCACGAGCGCTACAACAGAAGCGTCCTGGGCTTCGATACCACTTACGTGCAGTCGTTCTCAGCGGCGGCGCAGGCGGTATATGCCAAGGCGCCGCTGGCGGAAATTCCGGCCAGCCAGTTCAAAGCTACTGGCGGGCTGACTTTCGCCGGCGTGGGCGGCAATCCCAGCGGCCTGTACAATACCCCTAAAAAGAACTTCATGCCGCGCGTCGGCCTGGCTTACCAGATCGATGGAAACACGGTGTTGCGCACCGGCATTGGGATCTACTACGGTTTCCTGGGCGAGCGCCGCGGCGATGTCGTCCAGAGCGGCTTCAGCCAGAATACCAACATGGTCCCCACCATCGACAACATCAACTTCATTGCCACGCTCTCCAACCCGTTCCCCAATGGCGTTCAGAACCCGGTGGGAGCGGCAGCGGGACCGCAGACGTTCCTGGGACAAAACATCTCATACTTCAATCAGAATCCCAAGATCCCCCGCGTGATGCGTTGGGAAGTCGGCCTCCAGCACGCGTTCAAAGGAGGCGTCATGCTGGAGACGAGCTACACGGGCAACAAGACCATCCACCTGGAGATCCCCATCGCGGGCAATCCCCCCTACGTCAACCTCAATGCCTTGCCGCTCCAGTACATGGGTAAGGGCATACTGCGCGACAACACCCAGAACAACTACCTGACCGGCAGCGTCACCAACCCATTCTACG
>Ga0187850_10004320_pt1 | contig 11336 bp, 10 predicted proteins | sample June2016WEW_4_15_FD_132436 | JGI IMG/M metagenome (GOLD analysis project Ga0187850, IMG submission 132436) | Peatland microbial communities from SPRUCE experiment site at the Marcell Experimental Forest, Minnesota, USA - June2016WEW_4_150 | ecosystem: Environmental > Terrestrial > Soil >... | reverse complement strand
CTCAATGGACGCTACGGCTTTGCGTATCACTTCTCGTTCCTCGTCCCGCGTCAAGGTGAAGTGCTCTATCCACCGGTAGCCATGACTGCAAATCTCATGCCCCCTACGGACAATTTCTTTGGCCGCCTCAGGATTAGTCTCCAACGTCTTCGCGGCGGCGAAGAAGGTCGTCTTGATTTTGTATTTTTCGAATGTTCTGAGTATTCTCCAGATGCCTACACGGGTCTCGTATTCGAAGATGGATTCAATGGCAAGGTCCCTTTTCGGAGGAGCCCCATAAGCTGGGAACTCTCCAAATGTCTCAGCGCTCTGGTCTCCGAACCCAACCGCTCGCTCGGACCCAGCTTCGTAGTTCATTGCAAAGGTGAGCGCGAGGCGCGCGTTGTTCGGCCATTTGACTTTGGGAACGTTCATTCCGTACCCAATGAAATCTCGACTTATGGGTGCCATATCGCCGAAAATGTGGTTGGAGGGCATTTAGTAGTTTGCCCTTGAGATCGAGAGAGAGTCAAGCTGAATCCATGCGCTCGATAACACTTGTCCCGGTAAGACATCATGCAGGAACGAGAAGGGGCGGTGGCTTTCATGGTGGGCCCGGAGGGACCCGTACTCGTTTGATGGTGGTTAACTGCCAGAGTACTTTTTTTCGGATCATACATCTTCCAACTGGGTGTCAGCGTACCCGAATAGGACCAGACAGCCTTAACCGTCCCATCCGCAATTAGAGGAGCTAAGACATCGCTTGGTTTTGAACTGAGTGGAACGACTGGTAGCGAGATCAAGTTCCAGAGAGCATTGCCCACTTTTCCAAAGAAAGTCAGCTCTCATGTTCCCGGCTTTTCAGAGCTGACACCGAATCATGCGAACATGATCCCTTGGTGGAAAGTGCGCGTAGCTTCTGAACATCAGAGAAATGACTTATCCGTGCCAAGTGCTATCCCGAGAACCGAAGTGGTCGTTGTTTGGAACTTGACGACAAAGTTGCCATAGTCACGGGAGGGGGTTCGGGTATCGGTCGAGCCATCTCCAAACTCTATGCCGCAGAGGGAGCCAAGGTTGTAATTGGAGATATCAAGGTCGGCGGAGAGACTGTTGAAGGTATCCGAAGAGATGGAAACGATCCGATTTTTGTGAGGACTGATGTTCGGGATCCTTCACAAGTCAGACGGCTACTCAATGCAACTGTAGAAAGATACGGTGGCGTAGATATCGTGTGCAATAACGCAGGAATCGAATTGGTCCGGCGGCTCGTAGACACTACGGAGGAAGAGTGGGACATGGTAATCAATACGAACCTGAGGGCCACTTTCCTTGTCTCAAAATATGCCCTCCCCCACATGATCGTAAAAGGGAAAGGGGTCATAGTCAATATTGCTTCTCAACTCGGACTAGTGGGATTTGAGAACCTCACGGTCTATTGCGCTTCGAAAGGCGGCCTGATACTGCTCACGAAAGCCATGGCTCTGGAATACGCAAAGCACGGGATTCGTGTGAATTGCATCTGCCCGGGCGCGATTGACACTCCTATGTTGGACAGAGAAGTGAGGCTCATGGAAGACCCAGATGAAGCAAGAAGAATGTTCGTGAGCAAACATCCTCTCGGCAGGTTAGGAACTCCAGAGGAGATAGCTCAGGCGGCGCTCTTCCTCGCATCAGACAGGGCATCATTCATCACCGGCGAATCGCTTGTCGTGGACGGAGGATACGTAGTTCAATGAAAATTCAGGATGCTAATGGTAAACTATATTCGATACGGATTAGAGCTGACCGAACACCGGTCAATTTATCGCGAGTGACCTAAATGCCAAAGCTTCTTGCCTATGTCTGGTTCGACATCGAGGATTATGTGACCAAAGAGTCAGATGATCTTCCCCTCGTCGCATTCAAGATTCTGGAGAAGTACAATGTACCTGTCACCTGCAAGATTGTTGCCGAGAAAGTAAGAAGATTAGAAGAAAACGGCAGGGCAGATGTGATCTCCGCAATTGGCCATCATGATGTTGGCTTTCATCTGGATAAGCACAGTCAACATCCCACGTTGTATGAGTACCTTCGCGATCTAGACATTCTGGACGGGAGCGATCAGTTCATAATTCAAGAAGGAACTGGGTTTGAGAAGGTAAAGCAAACCTTCTCAAAGACACCCTCATGTTTCGGGCATCCAGGTCCAACATGGGCCCCACATGTTTACCCAGCCCTTGCAAAATGGAACGTTCCAGTGTATCTAGATGAGACATCTATCCTGAACTTGGACAATCAACCATACTGGTACTGCGGCGTCCTCAACCTAAATGGTGCCAATAGGAATTTCATTTGCCTCGATTACAAGTTTGAACAGGAGAATGGGTTAGAGATTCTCAAACGGAAGTTCAAGGAGATCCATACTCGTCTTGAGAGGAAAGGTGGAGGCGCTATAAGTATTCTATTCCATCTTCATACCGCGATCAATAGGAAGTTCTGGGACGAAGTCAATTTTGCACACGGCAAGAATCCCCCCAAAGAGAATTACGTGAGACCCACGGCGCAGCCAGCTCGAATCACCGAGCGTGCGTGGAGCAACTTCGAGGAATTTGTGAGATACATGGCCTCTTTTGAGAAAGTTAGGTTCATCACCGCAAACGACGCTGCCAAAATCTATCAGCGCCCGAGTCAATTAGGCATGAACCACGAACAGCTTCTAAACTTGGCAAAGCATTTTCAGAAGTCTTCGGATTTCATGACGCTAAAGGGAGTCGTCGTATCTCCTGCGGAGGCGTTCTATGCTGTGACTAAAGCACTCATCGACCAGAACTCTCAAAGTCTGGAGGTAGTTGAGCCACTTGGACCCATGGCTCCTTTCCGAAGTACTGGGAAGAAGAGACTGAATACGAAAGACCTCCTAGCTACCGCGAGAAATGTGGTCGATCACATCGATCGCCAGAACTGCCTGCCAACGAGTATCAGCATCAGCGATTATGCTCAATTGAATCCACATGACTATCTCGCGACAGCCTGCGGATTGCTACGCACTTTCCTATCAGGTAAGCCACTTCCTAAACAAGTCAACGTATCACACATTCGACCACCGAATCAGAAGTACATTGCCGCAGCTAACTTCAAAAAAGCCTGCAATTGGCCTGTCTTGCAACGTGGTTTCAAAGGACCGAAGATCCTAGAACAAATCAAGCTACAAGCATGGACCTTGAAACCCGCAATACAGGTCGAAGCCACACCTGCATAATCCGCTTACTCTACTCTCGAAGCCCAAGCCTCTCTGACCACGTCGAAGTGAGCCTATGAGAAAATACATGCGAAAACTCGGAATTCTTGGTGGCATGGGACCAGAAGCCACTGCGAATCTATACTTAGGAATCATATATCGCTGTCAGCGAGAACTCGGTGCGAAGTACAATTCGGATTTCCCACCCATTATCATAAACAGCTGCCCTGTCCCGGACGGGTACATGTGGAAAGGATTTGTTGAACCCGAAGTTGAAAAAGTTCTAAGACTCAATGTCAGAATGCTTGAACAAGCAGGAGTTGATTTCATAGCGATTCCATGTAACTCCGTCCACTACTTCCTTCGTGTCATGAGAAGAGCAGTCGATATCCCCCTCCTAAGCATAGTTGAGGAGACAGCAGACACGATCCGCGCTGAAGGTCTCACTAAAGTACTCTTGCTGGCCACCGAATTTACAGTAAACCGTCAGATCTATGACAAACCTTTGGCAGACCGCGACATAACTTTAGCCAAACCGAACGCAGCACAGAAACGCTTGGTTGAGAAGATAATAATCAGAGTCGAGTCGGGTCAGAGGAGCGAATCAGATCGCAGGATAGTAACACGCATCGTGAATGATCTAAGAAAGGAAGTGGGTATTGAAGGCGTAATAGCCGGCTGTACGGAAATTCCACTACTCGTTAGACCGAGCGACATTCCGATCCCTCTTTTCGACACTATCGATGTCTTGGCATCGTCAGCTTACGCTTTAATTACAGGAAAACGAAGTTTCGCAAAATTCCATTCGAGTAAGACAGGATAATATTCAATAGAGAAATCGCAAACCCGTATGTACCTTAGGTCATTCTACTTATCACGAACTTATATACACATGACGTAGAGTGCAGACTACATGATGAAAATTGAGCAAGGAAGTCTTCACTAGGAAAGCAACAGGACTTACGAGACCTTTCGGGTTCACAGACACGCTAATCATTGCAGCTGGCATGCTCAACATGGGCTCCGGCACACTACTTGTCTTCTCCACGAGTGCAGCCTTTGCTCCCTCCTTCAATTATGCCCTGAGTCTTTTCATTGCATTGATTTTGAACCTCTTCGTCGTGGTCACTTACGCAGTGATCACAGTCGCAATGCCCCGCTCAGGGGGAGATTACGTCTTCGTCAGCAGAACAATCAATCCAGCGCTAGGATTTGCGAACAACTTTTTCTGGACAGTTATAGCAATCCTCGGTATCGCCTGGAACTGCCTCTTCATGGCTTCGACTGCGGTATCATCTTCCCTTGCCGTAGGAGGTGCTGTTCTTCGAAGCGACTACTTGACCTCTCTCGCACAAGTCGCGACTCAACCATTATGGGCCTTCATGATCGGTGCTGTTACAATGTTCTTTACAATGGCTCTGATGATTTTCCAAGTCAAATGGTTGAAGATCGTGAATCTGATCGCATTGACTATCGGCATGATAATGGTGGCAACTTGGATCGGAGTATTCGTTACAACTCCACAGACTAGCTTCATCAGCTCTTTCAACAACTTCGCTCAATCATACACGAATAACCCTAACAGCTATCAAACGGTAATTCAACAAGCAAAGACAAGTGGAATGGTCATTAGCACAGACTGGAACTCAGTATTGTCAGCAACGCTGATCACTCTTCCAATCAGCTACTTCACATTAGGAGGAGCCAACATAATCAACTTCTTCTCAGGCGAGATCAAAGAAGTTGACCGAACCGGAATATGGGCACCAATAGTCCCACTCCTGGGTATCTTCCTAATGACAGTGGTTCTTGGATTCGTATTCTTCAACTCAACTGGGTATGAATTTATGGCCTCACTAAGCTACTTGGCCTTCAATGCACCATCTTCCTACCCGCTTCCAACAGCACCATACATTCCGCTGCTCGTTGACATAGCGTCTCCCAATTTGGCAACAGTAGCCATAACGCTCGTTGGCATGATCTGCTGGCTGTACCTCCTAGCCATGGCTTACTACTTGGTCGCTACAAGAAACCTCTTCGCATGGAGCTACGACGGAGTTATACCTACATGGTTCTCAGAGACACACAAGAAATATCACACCCCAGTCCGATCGGTGATAACCATCACGCTGATAGCACTGATTGGAATCGCATTCTACGACTATTTCTCGCTCGCCTTTTCATTTACCAACTTCACAACAGGGTTCAACACAGCTTGGCTAATTGCCTGTGCCTCTGCCGCAGCGTTCCCCTTCATCAAGAAGGAGGCCTTCGAAGCACAATCAGCCTTCGTTAAGAAACGAGTAGCAGGCATCCCAATGATGACTGTTTGGGGCATCCTTGGAGCCTTGTCAGTAATCGCTATGGACATCTTCGTCATACAGAATCCGGGTTACGCTGGAATCCCAGCCAGCTCGTCCAACATTTCGCTGGTAATACTTGCAATAATCTTCATCTTGGGATTCATTTACTTCTTCGCTGCCAAGACCATCCAGAAATCACGCGGCCTCGACCTAAGCTTGGTATTCAAAGAAATACCGCCGAGTTAAACGCGAGGCCCGACCCCCTTTTCCTCAGTTTTTTCCTCACCTTGTCAAACCGGATTAGACAGTTGAATCGCTAATTGACCGATAGTTGCGAACACTTGACACTCTACAACATACAGATAGAATATCCGATTTCAGCGAGATTGGAACTTAATCCAAAATCCACGCGCGGACAAGGAGACGTGGTCTTTCATTTCGATAAATACACGAAGATTATGTTGTCGTGGGGAGAATTAGAGACTGCCAAAAATCGGTACCCCACCGCTGAAGCTCAGGCAGCAGACAGCATAAAACGGGCGAGAAACGTTAACCGAGTACGGGACCTTAAGGTCATGCGACACGACGAGCTATCAATCAATGGACATAAGGCACCCTACTATCGAACTCAGTTCGAAGTCACTTCCTCGGGGCTTCTGCTTGCAAGAGGGGTAGGCAAGCAGGAAACTCATTCAATCCACTTACATTGTCCACGGTCCGGTCGCTACTATGTTGTCTATGGGTCAGCTACGAGTCTCGAAGCTTCTGAGGATCAGTGGATTCTCTTGCGTCATATGAGCAGCAGTCTAAGGTGCCACTAGCTTTCTTATCCTGAAACGAACAGTCTGCTTTTCACGCTTTTTTCATCAATATTCACTACTATGCCACGAAGGACGCCCTCTCCGTACTCGCTCCCTGGGTTGTAGCATACAGTCCTACCGATCTTGGTTTCTCCTCTAGCCTCATGGATGTGGCCGTGAAGGCCGATCAGGGGCTGGTATTTTTCAATGCTCTTGCGGACTGCAGTGCTTCCTACCGGAACCATCTCCACTCCTGTACCGGGTATTACGACGGGTTTCAGGTCTTTGCCCAATCTGGGTGCCACGTCGATTGCTGAATCATAAGGAGGGCAGTGGAAGTTGAAGATGCAGTTCTTCATGTCAGTTACCTGAGATGCCATGAGTTCAATCTTCTCCTCAAGTTCTTCCTCAGGTGCCTCTCGCGGGCTATCCCAAGGAGTCGGGTTGCTATAACCAGAACTTATCATCTCATGGTGACCATCGATCATTACGACCTTGTCCTCAGGATTGATAATCTTGGTGGAGGAATTGAGTACGCTGTCGATTGCAAAGGAATCGTCGTTTCCGGGAGTCATGTACACTTTTGTGTCGGCGTCTTTCAAGCGTTCTTCAGCCATGTCAAGCCAGCGTTTGAGTGTCTCTGCCATTAGCTTCGCGAAGAGAGCGTCTACTTTTGTTTGATCTTTGTTAAGTTCTTCCATTTCCTTTTGGTCAGTGTGGTATGGGTAGAAGCCATTGTATCTGATACTGGATTCCAGCTTCTGCAACTCCTCATTTGTATTCGTGATTACCTCATTGCCCAGAAGTTTAGCTCTGTGTCTTCCATCTCCGAGTTTCACAATTGGCACTATCATTTTTCCGGTCATGTCACCCCCCATTATAGCAACAGATGCCTTGTACATTTTCGCTGCATTCAGGAACTTGACGAACACTCTTTCGGATCCGTGAAGATCTGTCGTATAGAAGATTCTCGTAATCATGCAACATCATCATGTTCGAATTGTTTCATCAACATCGTTGTACCACTTCTTCTTTTCACCCATCCTAGCTCGCATGTTAAACCGCATGCTCTTCGGTTCCTTCTCAATTCTGTTAATCAGTCGGTCAATCTTCGCGGTTACATCGACCTTGTCTTCTTCAGAGATCGTGTAATCTGAAAGCAGGAGCTTCGTCTTATTTAGGTTGAGAGAAACCGTGTGGTAGAAACCCCAGTCATTGCTCAAGAGACGCGCAATGTATGACTGATTGATACACTCTCTGTCCGCGTCTCCAATCGGATGGGCTCTGATGAGAACTATCGTGTCTTTAATGTCTTTCTCGTTAATGTGGTGAATTTGCATCTTCTCTAGGAGTAGATCAGCAAGTGAAATGGTTGGATAGTCTATTTCAAGACGTGTCCTGAAATCTATCGTATGGCTCATTTCAAGTGTGTCGAAGAAGACGTCCACGTGAAATTGGCGTTTTGGCTCAATGTACATCTGTCTATATGCCCAGATAGCGGGCGTCCTCCGCACTCGAGGTTCGGGACCGTATGCCATAGACCTGAAAAACGGTTCGAGTTTGTCTCTGGTATCGCCATAAGTTATAACGTCAATATCGGTGAATTCGGTGGCTCCTCCCAACCTGCCGAGTGCGCGGTGTAGACCCACAAATTCTGGACAGTGAATCCGCACTGCCAGCGCACCCAATATTCTCATAGATACCGAATTCGATGCCGCAGCTTCGACTAGTCGCTTAGCCTCTTCAATGAAATACTCTGAAGGGATTGGATCGGACATGCCTAACACTGTAGAGGCAGCATGGTGAATAATGGTTGAATTTAAGCAATCACATTACATATCACGCAGTAGCGCGAGGTTTGGGAGCTCAAACGCTCTTGAAACAATATTTCCGTATTCAATCAGTCTGCCGAGTTCGGAAACTACGTATTCCATTATGACCTTACAGTTCATGCAATGGAGGAAGTACTTCACATAGATCGTCATAGACTTCGAAATTGCCGATCATAGATACGTTAGCAAGAACAGAATTGAGAAGTCAGCCGTTTTTCCATGAACGTAAGTTCCTGTCAGGCAAGCTTCGTTCCACATTCTTTGCAGAAGTTGCTCTCGCGTGTAATCTTTGCGCCACACTGAGTACAGAACATCAGCGTTTTCTTCTGGACCTGAGTATGGCTAATCTCTCCCGTGGCTTGAGTGGGGGGACCTCACCCTTAGTGGATTCAATTGTGGCAGTCTTAGAACGACGCCGACGTCGATGAGGTTTCGAAGTAACTGGGAGTTTCCGTCGCAGATAATACCCCAAACCCACTGCCATCTCTGCAAAGCGGGAGGGTAGAGTGAGATGACAGAGGATAAGGAATTCGCCGGCCCAGTATGTGGTGGGCCCGGAGGGATTCGAACCGTTGATATCGTAGGGTTCGATAGCCTTATTTGCAGGTCTTAGTAAATGGTTTCTTGCGGGTAATTGGGTTGCCGTACAAGGATGTTCAGAGTTATCTGCGAATGTGCAATGAGTCATGCGTTCAGAATTGGATTCGCAGCGTTAACCCGCACACGAAGAATTATGCATACTATTTCCTGCGGTATCGTGCTTATGTAACTGCGGAAAAGCAGGGTTTTTGGAAATCAGCGCAGGAGATGCTTGAGGATCATGCCAAATGTCTTGAATCAAAAGACAAGAAAACCAAGTACAAGCACTTGGACAGAATCATAAACTACGTTACAAGTATGCAGACCGGGATTAGTGATAAGCGGAATACCTGGTGCGCGATCCGAAGCTTCTACGAACATCACCGCGAGGAACTCCAACCATTACGCAAAACGGATTCAGAGAAGATGTTCAGGCGAAGCAAGCTGGATGAGGAGCGCGTCTATGAGGAACAAGCATTAACCCTCGAGGAAGTCCACAAGCTAATCCGCAACGCACCGATACCCTACAACTTCGTTTTCACCGTCATGCTTCAGGCAGGCATGGCTGAAGCGGAGTTCGAGCAATTCAACTCCAAAGCATGGAAGATGATCGTCGACAAACTCGACAAGCCAGAAGCGATTGAGATTCCCTTGCTCAGATCTAAGGTGAGTCGCGGGGGAAAGATGGTGAAATTCTCTCCCTTTATCAGTAATGACGGAAAGACCGCTATCAAGGATTGGCTCAAAATACGTCCCCAAGCGGCTGACCCGTACCTTTTCGTATCCTGGCGGAAGGGAGGAGGAAGAACACACCTCACCGGAGGCTACGTACCGGTTACTGGAGAATTAATCATCAAGCAAATTACAAAAATCGCAATGCGCATCCGGCTAATCACGAAGGGCACACATGGACCGGCAAACCGCTATCACGTGCACGAACACGAATTCCGAGACCTATTCCGAACCCTGTGCGACATGCATGGCGTAAAACATGTTGCCGCCGAATTCATGATGGGCCATTCAATCGACACATACAGGAAAGCACATCTCTACAATATTGACGTCTACAGGAACGAATACAAGAAAATTGAACCATACTTGAACGTCATCAGCAATCCGCCTGGATCACAAAATTTGGAGGTCTTCAAACAGGAGAATAAACGAATTGCAAACCGACAATTCCTACTTGGACTCTTATACAGTGAACGAGCAATCAAGAAGATAGAGCAAGACTGCCAAGGTGACCTGGCGAATCTGACGAAAGAGCAGCAGCAAACATTAGCTGAAAAGGCGAGACACCGATTCGCCCCCACCCATGCTCCTGGCAAACCGAAACCAAGACGGAAGAGATTCGTGACACCAGCAGAAGGCAAACGTCTAGTTGAGGAAGAGGGCTGGGATCTTGTAGACAAATCTGATCCGAAAGAATGGTTGATCAGGGCGCCAGAGTGAAGACGACCACTACGTTTCCATTTTATCCAGAAGCTCCGTGACAACCCCCCAATACATGACCATTTTCGTATATGATTCAACACTCAAGGGCAACCTGTCAGGCTGATCCTCCAACATCTTCAAAAATGCCGAGTCAGCAGGTGACGAATTGCCGAGTCTCGCGGCGACTCTCTTCGCCAGCTTCTTGATCTCAACCAAGCTAACCTCACCCTCAGCAGGCAAGCCCGTTCACCCGAATAGTTCAATCATTTGTTCTTGGTTCCGCCGCCCAGCAGCTTGAAGTCCCGTGGCTCCTGGGGATTCTTAATCACGTCCTCGATCGCTCTCATTTCCTCAACCTTCGCGTTCAGCAACGCTTTCACTTGTTCGCTGCTAACCCGCGAGAGATCACCCAGCATACTAATCTCATAACCAGAGTAGTGCACTGCCTCCAGAAACGCCCTAGCAAACTCCCCACGCAATTCAACCCGCTCAGAACCTCGTGCCTCAGACATGACTTTCAGCCCTCAGTCAATCTCAGAAAGCGAGTTCTGACTTATCCGCCTTTCTTTCAGGGCAAAGAACCTCGCGCAAAACAATCGCAGGAAGGTTTGGCAACCCCCGCTTGTTATTAAACGGGGGTTAGCACCTGAAACGGGTCATCCGCGATCCGACCCGGCGCTATCCCCCGCCAAGTACACTTACCGCTCCACACGACTAAATATCGTTACCGAAGTTGCCGCTCCTATTCGTCAGGCGTGTCCGAGTGGTTGCGGTAGCTTGCGCCACGAAGCTCGGGCAGCGCAGCACTAGAACGCAGATGTCCGACCAAGAGCATTACGGTTCCGAAGAAAACCACCTGCTCAGTTTTCTTATAGTTCCGTGGCCTTGTTCTCCTTAGACTTCGAACTCAAGTCGTGGTTCCAAATCCCACCGGCTCCACCACTTCCGGCACCCACACCATGGAAAGCTGAAATTGCTCCTCGAATAGGGTGTGATGACACCACCACCATGAGACCCACTACACGAATTAACGCATGTACGCACGTACTGACGTGTTCGCCTTCCTGCGTGACTTGTCATTCGTTCCTGCAGGTGCATCGTTGACCCCAGAACGCCGCAGGTTTGGTATCAACGAATAACTAATGATTCAAATCCCTCGGTCCTTATGCACAACAAGAGATTCCTTGGG
>Ga0187850_10004319_pt1 | contig 11338 bp, 11 predicted proteins | sample June2016WEW_4_15_FD_132436 | JGI IMG/M metagenome (GOLD analysis project Ga0187850, IMG submission 132436) | Peatland microbial communities from SPRUCE experiment site at the Marcell Experimental Forest, Minnesota, USA - June2016WEW_4_150 | ecosystem: Environmental > Terrestrial > Soil >... | reverse complement strand
CGCATTCATGTCAGGGAACAGGGGGAGGACGCGCGAGACGGCATAGAGCACCATGTCGTTGATCGTCACGTCGCGCAGGCCCATCGGCTCCGGGCTTTCCTTGAACTTTTTCCTCATGGACTGAAGGGTGCGCGCATCAGCGGCCGTGTGCATCGTGAGCTGGGCTGTCGTCTGAAGGGAGGCGAGCATCCGTTCGGAAATGATCTTGCGGATTCCCGTCACCTTGACTTCCCGCACCTCGCCCGCAGCAAGAGGAAGCCGCGCAGGTGCAGCGGTCGGCCTTCCGCCATCCCTGGCTCGGCCGACCTCGCCCTCCATGGCTACGGCGTGCACATCGCGCTCGATGATGCGTCCGCCAGGGCCCGTGCCGCGCAGCCCTGCAAGTGAAATCCCCTTCACGGCAGCAAGCGCCTTGGCACGAGGGGAGGCCTTGAGCTTTCCGTCGGCGGACGTGGCGGGGGCCGCGGGGGAATGGGCAGGTACTGCGCTCGGCGTTGCTGCCGCGGCCGGCGCGGCAGCTCCTGCGCCTCTCAGTGCATCGGCGTTCTCGCCGGGCTTCCCGATCGCCGCTATCGGCGTCAGCACGGGCACGTCGGCGCCCTGCTCGTGGAAAATCGCGAGAAGCGTTCCTTCCGCCGGTGACTCCACTTCAAAAGTCGCCTTGTCGGTTTCCACTTCACAGAGAATGTCGCCGGCCTTCACCGCATCGCCCGCATGCTTTTTCCAGCTCACGATGATGCATGATTCGACCGACTGACCTTGCCTGGGCATGATGACGGGGGTTGCCATCGCGGTCTCACAATAGGTTTGGCATTTCGAAATGTCAATAAGGGGTGTGTGCGGAAAACCGCGTGAGGGGTTGCACGAATGGGGTAGTCAGTTTTTGAGTACACTTCCCATAGCCGAGCCGCGGCGGAGGCGATTTCATCAGACGACTGCCCTGAAGGCGCACCACATCAACCACGTACAGCCGCGGAAAGTTGGAACCGGATGGGAATCACGATGCGGCAGGGCACCGTCTTTCCATCCTGGAGTGCCGGCGAAAAGAGCGCCCGCCGAACGGCCTCGAGGGCGGCCTGGTCGAGCGACGCATGCCCGGAGGAGGTGAGCACCTCTGCGCTCGTCACGGTTCCCGATGTGTCCACCATCGCGATAACCTTCACGACACCCTCCAAGCCCGAGCGGCGGGCGCTCAGGGGATAAGTCGGGAGGATTTCCGCAAGGGGTCGTGGAGGAATCAAGGTAGACACGGTGGCAGCAGCCGCGCCGATGACGGCGGCCGCTCCACCTGCGGACTGAGCGGACCCTGCGTCTGCCGATGCGTTCGAGTCCTCGGCGGCAGGGCCTGCGACTGAACTGTCGTTGCCAGAGGCAGAAAGGGCTTCCAGGCCCTGGCTGACGGGCGCTTCTGTTGGTTCTGAGGTTGTAGGGGGAGACGGCGGTGGCTGCTCGAAGGAAGGGGCCGCGGCTGCGGGGCCGGGCGAGTCGGTGAGAGGCGGTGCTCCTTGGTGCGTGACCGGACTGGCGGTTTTCTCGATCCCTGGCGCGATCTTCCGCGGGGTCGGTGCTGCTTCTTCGATTACCGGCGCAGCTGCCAGGTCCAGCTCGACGGTCGGTATCGGCGCTTCCTCAGTGATCGCGGCACGCGGCACGAGCAGGACCACTGCATGAATGCCGCACGCCGCGAGAACGGAAAGCACGAAACCCAGCCGGGGGCCCATGGGACTACATGTGGACCTGCACGCCCGCCTCGATGGAGAAAGGGGGCATGGGGTAGCCCAATTGCGTGTAGTACAAGGCATCGAAGATGTTTTTCACCGCGAGAGTAAACTTCATGTTCTCCGTTGCGGTAAACTGATAGTCGGCGTTGGCAACGAAATAGCCGGGGATCGCGCTTGATCCTGTATTTGCCGAGTCTGTGTACTCCTGGCTTACGTATCGGAGCTCCACGCCAAAAGCGTTGTACTTCCCCGCGTAGCGCGCGTGTACGGCCATCGAATGCACCGGGGCATAAGGGACGCGCCTGTCCTCGGCGAGCGAGAGCTCGGTCGTGCCGTCGTTCAGGAGAAAGCTGTAGAGGAAAGTGTAGCTCGCGTCCAGGGAGATCCGGTCCGTGAGATTCATCTTCGCATGGATCTCGGCGCCCGGGAAAAGCGTCTGTGTAAGGTTCTGCGGCTGGGAGATGAACGTCACGGGATCAGTGAACCAGATAATGTTGTTGAAAACCAACCGTGTGAACAGGGAGGCATCAAACGAAATTGCTTTCCCGGCCAGTGACCACCCGATCTCACCGTCGTAGGAAGTCTCGGGCTTCAAGTTTGGGTTGGCCAGCGCATAGCCAGAAGGATCGTACCAGTAGAGGTCGTTGAGCGCCGGAACCCGGTACGAGCTCCCGAGTGAGGCCCGCAGGGCGGACTCCTCTGTGAGGCGCAAGATCGCGCTCAAAGAATACGAGAGGCTCCCGGCGAAATCCGAGAAGAAATCATAACGCGCCGAAGGTGTGATTGTAAGGATCTCGATGGGAGATACGGGAACCGAGATGAAACCGGCGAGATTCAGTCTGTCCTTCGGGCCGAGGAAGTTGGTGCTGTCAGCATAGTCATAGGAGCAATCTCCGCCGTAGATTGCGGACACAAGCTCGGAAAGCGTGAGTTTCTGCGTCGCGTCGAGGCTGGCGGTCTGGGTGCGGTGAATGCTCTCCGGCGGGTAGACGGGATCGTTGTAGGTCAACGTGTCATGGCGATAGAAGGCTTTCAGGTCCAGAGTAAGCGCGTCCGTCAAGAACCGATCGGTCTTCCACCGCAATGAGCCGGTGGCCGCGGTGTCCGTCTGCCGCGCCGTGGTGCTGACGAACGTCAACGAACCCGGAACTCCGGTTTCGGAGGTTTCAAGTGTGCCCCGCAGCGCCAGGTTCCCATCGAGAAGCGGGGCCGTCAGCCCCAGGTACCCATCGCCGGAAAGTGAGTCTGCATTGGCCATTCGCCTCCAATCCTGCAACTGGGAGGAATCGTACCACGTAAAACCGTTCGCAGCCCTGATAAAGGAGCCGCCGCTTGTCAGCCCCGTGTTTCCAGCCTTCCCACTGATAGAAAAGCTGATGTTTTGACTGTCCGCCAGGTCGTTGAAATTCGCGCCGACCGGTGTCGCCGACATGCTCGCCGATACCTCATTTGCGGCATGCGGCAGGTAACTGCCGTTGGTGATGCTGAACGTCACCTCAGGCTTGCGGGCCTCGCTCGTGATGATGTTGATCACCCCGCCGATGGCGCTTGTCCCGTACAGGGCGCTTTCCCCGCCTCGAACGATTTCAATGCGGTCGATGCCCTCCAGGGGAATCGTGGAGAGATCCACTGAGCCGTCCCGGCCTGAATTCAACCGTATGCCGTCAAGGAGGACGAGGACCTGGCTCGATGTGGAGCCCCGCAGGCTCACGGACTGAGTCGCGCCCACGGGTCCGTAATCGTTCACCACGACGCCCGGCTGGGCGTTGATCACCCCGGCAAGGTCGTGCGCCCCTGAGGCGGCGATATCCTGCTGCGTGATGACCGCAATGGGACTCGGGGAATCAAGAACATCAGAATCGATCCTGGTCGCTGTGACCACGACCTCGTTCAGCTCGGGGGTTTGCTGGCCCCAGGCGTGCAGGCAGGCAATGAAGGCGAGCAAGCAAAGGACATTTCTGCGCACGGAAATCTCCCGGCCGCCTTGTCAATCCTTCGATCGGCATTCTCACGGAATGTGAAAAAGGTGGGTGGAGGGGCGAATGCGCACACGACGGCCATCCTTTTTCCGCGAAGGTGTTGGTTTCGGGAATCGTCTCCTGGCTTCCGGATCGCATGCCCTGCAGCGCCTTCTCGCCTTCATTTCTCGAAGGCAATGGCATGTGGGTGTCGTCACCCTGTTGCAGGGATCCCCGGTTACAGTGGCGGGACCGCTGCGGAATCGCACCGCATTCCGTGTTTCTCGAAACGGGCAGCTCGGCAGTGTGATACCACGGACGGTACGGCATGTCAACAACGAGCGGCACCTGCCCGCATCGCCTCAACTATTGACCCGGAAAAGACGAACATGGTAGTGTACACATTCTGGCAGGATAAGGAACGTATGACGCACGGCCCGGATTTCGAAACGTTCGGTGGAGATTTTTCCTCGGACAAAATCTATTGTGCGAACTGCATCCACTGCAAGCTGTTCAAGACCCCCCGGGGCGAGGCGAACCAGTACGGGCTGCGCGTGCGCTGTGATGCGGGCAAGTGGCGCAAGAAGCTCGGCGAGGAGAAGGTCTACAAGTACTTCACGGTGATCCGGCGCACTCTCGACGAGTGCGACTCCTACGTCCCGATGGGCGAGGTGGAGGTGTTCCTGAAAGAGTTGCGGAAGAATCTCCCCATCAAGGACGAGATCTACTCGCCGGCAAAGAACGATACGACATGACGATTTGTCGACGAACCGCATTGCTCTGCGTGGTCTGCGCTGCGGTGCTGGTGCTCCTCGCCTCGTGCGCATCCGGGCCGACGACCATCCCACCGGGACTTTCTGCTGCCGAGATCTTCCAGCGCGCGCAGGACGCCTCGGACCGGGGCGCCTATCCCCTTGGCATCCGCTACTACTCCCTGATGCAGACCTCCTATCCCGACGACGTCAATCATCTGACATGGGCTTCATACGAAATCGCGTTTCTCTATCACAAGATGGGTAAAAACGACACGGCCCTCTCGCTCATCAACGACCTGCTGGACAAGTACGCGAAGGAAGGTGACGCGCTCCCGCCCGCCCCGCGTGTTCTCGCGACGAAGCTGAAGCCCCGCCTGGAAGAGATCCTGCAGAAGAAGCAGTGAAGCGCTATTCCTACTGTCCTGTGTGCGGCAGTCCGTACCGCCTCGTCGGATCGTCGACGGCGGCGTCGTTGAAGCTTCTCCTGTGCTCTTCGTGCGGCTTCGAGTTCTGGCAGAACTCGAAGCCCGCGGTGGGTGCACTCATCATCAGGATCGTCGACAGACAGCCGCAGGTCCTGCTCACGCGACGGGGCGTCGAGCCATACAAGGGAATGTGGGACTGCCCGGGGGGGTATCTGGAGAACGGCGAGCTGCCGGAAGCAGGACTTGCGCGCGAGCTGGTGGAGGAACTGGGCGTGCACATCGTGCGGCCGCGGCTCTTCTCGCTGGGAATCGACGAATATCCCCGGGACGACGTGGCAGAGGAAGCACGTTTCGTTCTCAGTCTCTACTATCGGTGCGAGATTTCCGCCGACGCTCACCTTGCGGCGGCCGACGACGTGGCCGAAGCTGCCTGGTTTCCCCTGGACCAGCCGCCGGCGAAGATGGCGTTCGCGAGCAACAGACGCGCACTGGACGAGCTGCGTGCGGCATGGGAAGCGGAATCGAGTCGAGGACCCCTCTCAGGCTGAGCCTGCCGGTTCCTTGCCCACGGACTCCGTGATGCGGTGGAGCTTGTCCCGGTCCACCAGCTGCAGGCCATCCCCTTCCATCCCGAGAATTCCCGCGCGCTGCAGATCCTCCAGCGATTTTCGCACCTCCTCCATGGGGAGCTCCAGGCTGAGGGACATCTCTTCCAGGCATTTCTGGTAGGGGACGCTCGATTGGCCGCTGGGCAGCTCCTGGTACACGGAGCGCAGGTGCAGAGCGATGAGGCCTTCGGCGTCCTTCTTCACGAGGTGCTGGATCTTCAGGTGCGCGTTCTGGAGCCTCCGGCAAAGCTTGTCGATGATCGTAAGGGCGATCCGCGTGTTGCGCGCGATCATGTTCTGGAGGCCCTCCCTGTCGAAGACGAGAAGCTCCACGTCGTCGATCGCGGTCACCGTCGCGGTGCGCTGGATGCGGTTGACGATCGCCATCTCTCCGAAGAAATCGCCCTTCTCCAGCACCGAGATCACGTGCGTCTTTCCCCCGAACCGTTTGCTCACCCTGACCTTGCCGGTCTGGATGATGTACATCTCCTCGCCTTCCTCGCCTTCGCGGCAGATCGCGGCGCCCGGCGCGTACTTGCGGCTGAATCTCTGAAGAAGATCGTCCGGCATGGCAATCAGACTCTAACCAAATCCGTGCCCGGGGTAAAGCGCGACGGGCAGTGACGGGAGTGCGCCCTTTCAAGCGGCGAGGCGCAGGGCCCCGTATTCCGGTCCGGAGGCTCACATGCGCCGCACCCCGCGTTACCTTCGGCCGGGCTTGCCCATCCTGGGCGTGCTTCTCGCCGCGTCCTGCGGACCGCTGCCGGACTCCCGGACTCAGGACACTGACCTTCTGCCGCCGCAGGTGCAGTCCGTCCAGGCGCTCGGCCCGGGAGAGATTTCCATCTCGTTCGACGAGGATGCCGGTCTCTGTGCCGACAAGACGCGCATCACTCCCCCGCTTGCCGTCACCGACGTGACGGGGCCGTCAAAGAACGTGCTTCTCCGGGGAGAGGAGCAGGCGCCCGGCCGCCCGTATGTACTGGAGGCCGAAGCGCGTGATGCTCACGGGAACTCTGCGTCGTTTGTCGCACAATTCTACGGCTTCAACGCCCGGGTTCCCCGGCTGCTCATCAACGAATTCACCCCGCGGGGTTCGGGGAACCACCCGGATCTCGTGGAGCTCAAGGTCCTGTCGGCGGGAAACATGGGCGGCGTTGTGCTCTGCCTGGGCTCACCGGGAAGCTATGATGCCCGCATGGTCTTCCCCCCTTTCGAGGTGGGGGCAGGCAGCTATATCGTGGTTCATCTCAAGCCATCGGGAGAGGCCGGAGAGGTTGATGAGACGACCGACACTGCGGCATCGAAGGGCTTCGACGCCTCGGACACGGCCTTCGATTTCTGGCTCAGGGATGGACGAGGGCTCGGTGGAAACAACGGAGTTCTGTCCCTCTGTGATCGGCCCGGGGGTACGTGCATGGACGGGGTCCTCTACAGCAACCGCACGATCCAGTCGGACGAACAATACGGAGGCTTTGGATCGGATGAGATGCGCGCGCGGGCGGAAGAGCTGGTGAGGTGCGGCGCGTGGAAGCCCGCCGGGGGCCGTGTCACACCGGAGGACGGGGTCAGCCCGGAGGGTTCCACCGGCACACGGTCGATCTGCAGGTCATCCGCATCGATTGACACCGATCGGCCGGAAGACTGGCACATCGTGCCGACACGCAAGGCCAGCTTCGGGGCCGACAATACAGACGAAGTCTATGCGCCGTAGGAACCCGGGGCACTGGCAGGTACCGCCCTAAATACCGCGCTCCGCGCGGTGTACGCTAGATCATTTCCTTGATCATTTTTTCCAGTGCGGGCCGCGGGACGGCGCCGATCTGCTGCTTCACGACCTGGCCTTTGCTGAAGACCAGAATAGTCGGGATGCTCACGATGTTGAACTGCTGCGCGAGCTCGCCCTCCGCGTCCACGTCGATCTTCGCGATCTTGATCTTGTCCTTGTAGTCCCGAGCGAGTTCCCTGAGAACGGGCGCGATCATCTTGCACGGGCCGCACCACTCCGCCCAGAAATCGGCAATCACCGGTACCGCCGATTTCATCACCTCGGCGTCAAAGTTGCTTCGCGTGACCGTCACCTCGTCTGCCATTTCAGCTCCCCTCGTTTCCGTCGTAGGTGACTAATATATATCCTCACGACCGCAATGAGCAATCCCTCGAATCGGGGCGTGACGGGTTTCACGCCTCCTGGCGGTCCCCGCGGCGCTTGCGCTTGAGGTCCTTCAGCCGGAAGTCACTGATGATGCCCCAGACGTGGTCGAGCGATTCCTCCACGACCTGCCGCATCCTGGCGGGCATCTCCGTGTAGACCTTTTTCACCCTTTCGAGGACAACGAACAGGTCGTGCAGGAAGAAGGCCGCTTCGAGAATGTAGTCTTTCTCCTCGCGGTCGATGGCCTGGTAGTTGCGGGGGAACTTCCGCAGCTGTCCCACGAGCCTGCTCAGGCTCTGCGGGGTCTCCTGCCCGTCACGAGAGGCGAGGTAGCCGAGCTGGGAATCCAATGAGAGCATCTCCGAGGAGTTCATCGCGTACATCGTGTTCTGCAGGGCCAGGCCGAGGTTCTGCCAGCGCTCCCCGCCGAGCTCGGAGAGCGCGCCCGCCAGGCGGCGCACATCTTCGCCGGCATCGGGATGAAAGACGACTTCCCTGTACTTCGCCATGCGCGCGCGGTTCTCCTCCAGCACCTTGTCCGCGAAGCTCGGCTCTTTCTCCGCGGCCGGGCGCACCGGGCCGAGCTGGACGCGCTGCTCTTCCCGGGAGATCAGCTCCTGGATCGCGCTGATCTCCGCCAGCAGGAACGAGGAGACGTCGACCTTCGCCCGCAGGGCCCTGATGTAGCGCGACTCGAACGCCGCGCGCAGGGTCTTGGGCTTGAAGTACTTGTTGACGTATTCGTCGTACTTCCTGCGGATCTTCTCGACGCTGGAAGTGATTTCGCCCGGCGTCAGTTTCCTGGATGTCACGGCGCCCTCTTCATACTGGATCGAGCTCCCCTGATCAACAAATCGGCGTTTCCCGGCATCTCCATGATCCCACCCGAATCGAGGAGCAATCTCACGTCGCGGACGGGTGTGCCGTCCCCGACGGCCTGCCTTTCGTGCCTCGCACGAAAGCGCTGATGCCGATTCCTGCCGCGGCCATGATGCCGGCGGTCGTGAGGAATACCGGGCCGTACCCGCCGGCAAGCGCGATCGACGCGCCGATCACGGGTCCGAGGGCGTTGCTGCCTGAGGCGATCGAGCTCGAGATTCCATAGATGCTTCCCTGCTTTCCCGGCTCGATCCTCTGCGCAATGAGCGCATTCACGGAAGGCAGGTTGCCGCCGACGAAGAAACAGCTCGCCATTCGCAGGAGGAGCAGCTGGAAAGGGGTCCGAACGAACGCCTGGGGGACGATGAACAGCGCCGCGCCCGTCATGCAGACGATCAGCACCCGGCGGTAGCCCAGGCGGTGGCTGAACCGTCCGACGATGATCGCCGCAAGGGCGCTTGCGACCGCGCCCAGCCCGATGATCACTCCGGTGGTGGACGCGACGTACGCCGCATCGACGCGCAGCTGCTGGATGTACAACGGAAGGAAGGGGCTCACCACCGATCCGGCGATCTGGTCGGCGGCGATCACCGCCATCAGGGACCACAGCGCCCGGGACCGTGCCAGGGGCCGGAAATCCGGCAGCATGCTCGCCCCGATTGATTTCCGCTGCGCGGGCGGGCTGAAATTGTCCTCCGCGAACCGGGCGATGACGATTCCCGCGGCGAGAAGCAGGAACGAGGTGGCGAAGAAATTGACCCGCCGGCCGAACAGGTCCGCGATCACCCCGCCGACGAGCGGCCCCAGCGAAGCGCCCAGGAAGATCGCCATCTGCAGGAGGCCCAGGCCGTATCCCACTTCCTCGCGGGGCGAAATGGAGGCGACCATGATCGTCGCCGCGGCGATCGTGCCGGTGATGCATCCCTGGATCGTCTTGAGCACGATCAGCTGCCAGGGAGCGCTGACCATGCCCATGAGCAGCATCACGACCGTCCCCCCGAACATCGCGCGCAGGAGCATCGGTTTGCGGCCGTAATTGTCGGCGATGCTCCCCCAGATCGGGGAGAAGAATACGAGACTGATCGAGGGGAGCGCCTGCACCAGGCCCGCCAGCAGCTTCAGCCTCGCGGGATCCGTCACGCCGAGATCCTGGAGAAAGAGCGGAGTGATCGGAGTGGAAGTGGTGAATCCCGCGACGGCAAGGAGCTCGCCCGCGCCCACGGCGTAGAGAGTCCTCCGCCAGGGTCGCGTGGATGACAGGGATCGTGTCAGGATGCGCTCCTCATTGCGTGCGGCGGTCACTATAAGCCGGAATCGGCCCCCGATGACAGCATTGCCCGTCGCTGCCCGGACTTGCGCGCGGCCGCATCCACTTGCACCGGGCCCCTCCCGGGAGGTACCTATACACATGACCCGGACCCCCTGGATTCCGCTGTTCTGTCTGTTGTCGGTCCTGGCAACGGCCGGAGCCGCGTACGCCGCCGCGCCGACTCGCACGAGCGCCGCGCCGGTTCCGGCCGGGCCGCCCGCCCTGGACGCCCGATCCGTGATCCTTGTGGAAGCTCTCACCGGCGCCGTCCTGTTCGAGTCCCGTGCGGACGAGCGGATCCCCCCTGCCAGTCTCACCAAGCTCATGACCCTGCACCTGGCACTCCAGGAGATCGAGGAGGGGAGGCTGAATCCGTCGGAGGTCCTGGAGCCGGGGCCCGACGCGTGGGCAAGGAACATGCCGCCGCGCTCCTCCCTCATGTTCCTGGGACCTCACCAGAAGCTCACGGTCAACCAGCTGCTGAAGGGTCTCGTGGTTGATTCGGGCAACGACGCCGCAGTCGAGGTCGCGGACCGGATCGCCGGCTCGGTCCCGGCATTCGTCGACATGATGAACCGGGAGGCCGCGCACCTGGGTTACCGTGCAATGCACTTCGAGGATCCTGCTGGAATCAGTGCCTCCAACACGATCACGGCCAGGGAATACGCGGATTTTGCCCGGCATTTCGTCATCGCCCATCCCGATGCGCTGAAGGACCTGTTTTCGGTGAGGGAGTTCACTTATCCGCTGGCGGAGAACCTGACAGGCGGCAACCGCGAGAAAGCGGTGACACAGTCCAATCGCAACGTGCTGCTGGGGAAGTACGAGGGTGCCGACGGCCTGAAAACCGGTTACATCGACGAGTCCGGGTACAACATCGCCGTGACCGCCGAACGGGGCAGGATGCGGCTGATATCCGTGATCCTTGGGGTGCCCGACAGCGGCCCGGTGAGCGGCGCCGCGCTGCGAGCAGTGGAGAGCGCGGCCCTGCTCGACTACGGTTTCACGACGTTCACCACGGTGCGCGCCGCCTACGACGAGCCCTCTCCCGCTCGCGTCTGGAAGGGCAGGGCGAGCTCGGTCGGGCTCAGGGCAAGCCCTGAGACGATCGTCGCCGTGCGGAAAGACCAGGTGTCGTCGTTGCGTACGGAAGTCCTGCAGACCCTCGATGTGGAGGCCCCCGTGAGGGCGGGGCAGGTGCTGGGCGCCGTTGTGGTCTCACTTGGCGGAAGGGAGCTTGCACGTTTTCCGCTGCGCGCCGAGGCAGACGTGGACCGCGGAGGCATCCTCCGCCGGGCATTGGATGCGATCGTCCTTTTCCTGCGCGGGATACGGCCGGAGCGTTTGACGGGCACCGTCCCGCCTGCGTAGCTTCATACTGCACGAATCAGCACCGGGAATTGCACCCGCGTCATGGAGGGTACGATGGCAGTCAGAACATCTTCCGCGGAGTGGAAAGGGACGTTGAAGAAAGGCGCGGGCACCATGAAGCTCGGAAGCGGCACCTGGGAAGGCCCCTTCAGCTTTT
>Ga0187850_10004310_pt1 | contig 11357 bp, 6 predicted proteins | sample June2016WEW_4_15_FD_132436 | JGI IMG/M metagenome (GOLD analysis project Ga0187850, IMG submission 132436) | Peatland microbial communities from SPRUCE experiment site at the Marcell Experimental Forest, Minnesota, USA - June2016WEW_4_150 | ecosystem: Environmental > Terrestrial > Soil >... | reverse complement strand
ATCTATACATCACATGAGATATATGTTACTTATCGTAACCCAAGCCTCCCACAAGCTGCCGCCCTGTGAATAACTTTTATGAAAAAGCCACTTGCAAAACAGAGAACATCTCCGGGGCGGAAGGATGCCGCGCTGCGCGCGGGTGGAGTGGAATTTCGCGGCAGTGTCAGGATGCGCCCCTTCCCCGGTCAAGACATATATGGTTCTTGACGTTGGTTTGTGACAAGCATAATTTGAATGGCAGCCCCTCAGCTTAGAATGAACTCTGGGGCAAAGTGTGACCAAACCAGTTAATGAGATTCATTATGCCGAGCTATATTACTCTTACGCACTTCACTGAACAGGGAGTGAAAAACGTCCGCGAGTCGCCTACCCGAGCCGCCTCCTTTAAGGCTGCGGCGAAAAAACTTGGGGTTACGGTTAAGAACATATTCTGGACGTTAGGTGATTATGACACGGTGATCATTTGTGAGGCACCGGACGATGAAACCGCGGCAGCAGCGATGCTTTCTTTGGCCTCGCTGGGTTGCGTTCGGCCTAAAACGCTCCGGGCCTTCGCTGCGTCCGAGATGGAGGCGATCCTTGGCAAAATCGCTGCATCGGCTTAGCCTGGGAAAAACCGAAAGGCCGGACGATGCCTTGCGATGTAGCGTTGCCCGCCACGAAACGCGTTTCGGGATAAAGCGCCTGGACGTTGGCCGCAAACTCGCGTAGTAGCGCCTCCATCGCCAGAAGATTGGTTGGACTTTGAGGCAGACGCTGGCTGACCCGGCATCAGAACACGGTTTTGAGTTGAGCCAGGTTGGTCAGCGCCTGCCGGAGCGCGGCCTGCTGGCTGGGCGCAAGCTCTTTTGCCGGTCTTGGCCTGGCACCAAGCCACGGCCTTTTCCGAAACGAATCCAGGCAGGGCGTCACGGGAGCGCTACCACCCGGTAGAGCCGCGCGGGCCGCCGGAACGCGCCCAGGTCGAAGTAAAGCTCCGTCGTGTTCGTCAGCGTCACCGTGTCCAGCGTCACCCAGGCGTCGGTCGGGCCAATGACATTGATATAATCAATCCGCACCGAGCTTCCGACCGCCCCGGCCAGCGGGATCGCCGTGGCGAACCCCAGGTCCAGCACGGGCCGCGCACTGGGCAGGTTGGTCTGCCAGGCGCGGTAGAATCGTTGTGCGGGCAGCGGCTCGGAAAGATCAAAACAGAGCTGCGGCCCGCCGCCCAGGGTCGCGTTCGTAAGAGAGAACCATCGCGGGGCGGCGGCGACTAGGCTGTCGGCATACTCAAGGTGCAGAAAGCTGCCGGTGCCGCCCGCCAAACCCACGGCGGGGACAACTCGTCTATCGACTGGAGGAATGACACTCAGCAGGGCCGGGGCGCTGGTCACAGCCCCGTAAATATCCGTCACGACCACCGTGTAAGCCCCCGCCTGGGCCGCTCCGACTTTGGCCAGGTCAAGGTAAGAGTTGGTGGCGCCGGCCACCGCGTTGCTGCCGTTAAAGTACCATTGGTAGGTTGCTCCCGGCACAGTGTTCGTGGCTTCCACCGAGAAGAGGGCAAGTGACCCCATCTCAGCAGTCTGGGTCAGAGGCGGCGTCAGGATGCTCGGAGGCGGCCACACCGCGGTAAGGGCCTGCGTGCGGATGCAGATCGCCCCGGCGGCGTTGGTCGCCTCAAGCCGGAAAACGTACAAATCCGCCACATCGGGCGTGAACGTGGGATTGCGGACATTCGCGGCCGAGAGCGAGGCCGACGAAGCGGACGGGTCCCGGATCAGGCGCCACTGCCAGGCCACGGCGGTTTGCGGGCTGGTGTCCAGTTGGCGCAATTGGCCCACTGGCCCGAAAGCCGGGTCAATCGTGGGCGCATCCGGGCAGGTGTTCGTTGTGGCAAACCGAATCGTGTTGTTCCCCGTGTCTGCCACATACAGGTTGCCCGCGCTGTCCACGGCCACGCCGAATGGACCGTCGAACCGCGCCGCGCTGCCCGTGCCGTCGCCGCTGCCCGAACTTCCCGCCAGGCCCGCCAGCGTCGTCACCACCCCGCCCGGCGTCACCTTCCGAATCGTGCTGTTCCAGGTGTCCGCCACATACACGTTGGCCGCGCTGTCCACCGCCACGCCGGATGGAAGGTAGAACCGCGCCACGCTGCCCGCGCCGTCGTTGGTGCCAGAGCTTCCCGCCAGGCCCGCCAGGGTCGTCACCACCCCGCCTAGCGACACCTTCCGAATCGTGCAGTTGCCGGTGTCCGCCACATAGACGTTGCCCGCGCTGTCCACCGCCACGCCGGCTGGTTGGTTGAACCGCGCCGCGAAGCCCGTGCCATCGTTGGCGCCGGAGCTTCCCCACTGGCCCGCCAGGGTCGTCACCACCCGGCCCGGCGTCACCTTATCAATCGTGTGGTTGCCGGTGTCCGCCACATAGACGTTGGCCGCGCTGTCCACCGCCAGGCCGGCTGGCTCGTTGAACCCCGCCGCCAGCGTCGTCACGACCCCGCCCGGCGTCACCTTCCGAATCGCGTTGTTGTAGGTATCCGCCACATAGACGTTGCCGGCGCTGTCCACCGCCACGCCGTATGGCTCGTTGAACCGCGCCCCGCTGGCCGTGCCGTCGGCGCTGCCCCAGCATCCCGCGAGGCCCGCCAGGGTCGTCACCACCCCGCCCGGCGTCACCTTCCTAATCGTGGAGCTATGGCAGTCCGCCACATAGACGTTGGCCGCGCCGTCCAGCGCCACGCCGTAAGGCCGCCAGAACCGCGCCGCGCTGGCCGTGCCGTCGGCGCTGCCGTAGCCTCCCGCCAGGCCCGCCAGGGTCGTCACCACCCCGCCCGGCGTCACCTTCCGAATCGTGTGGTTCTCGCAGTCCGCCACATACACGTTGGCCGCGCTGTCCGCCGCCACGCCGGATGGATGCCAGAACCGCGCCGTGCTGCCCGTGCCGTCTGCGCTGCCAGAGCTTAGCGCCAGGCCCGCCAGCGTCGTGACCACACCGCCCGGCGTCACCTTGCGAATCGTGTTGCACAGGAAGTCCGCCACATACACGTTGCCCGCGCTATCCACCGATACGCCCTCTGGACCAAAGAACCGCGCCGCGCTGGCCGTGCCGTCGGCGCTGCCCTCACTTCCGGCCAGGCCCGCCAGGGTCGTCACCACCCCTCCGGGCGTCACCTTCCGAATCGTGGAGTTGCCGTAGTCCGCCACATAGACGTTGCCCGCGCTGTCCACCGCCACGCCCCATGGATAGTTGAACCGCGCCGCGCTGCCCGTGCCGTCGGCGCTGCCCTGGCTTCCCGCCAGGCCCGCCAGCGTCGTCACCACGCCGCCCGGCGTCACCTTGCGAATCGTGTGGTTCCCGGTGTCCGCCACATAGACGTTGCCGGCGCTGTCCGCGGCCACGCCGTATCCCGTCAGGCCCGCCAGGGTCGTCACCACCCCTCCGGGCGTCACCTTGCGAATCGTGCTCCAGGTGTCCGCCACATAGACGTTGCCCGCGCTGTCCACCGCCACGCCATAAGGTTGGTTGAACCGCGCCACGCTGCCCGGGCCGTCGGCGCTGCCCTCATATCCCGCCAGGCCCGCCAGCGTCGTCACCACCCCGGCCGGCGTCACCTTCCGAATCGTGGAGTTGTTCCTGTCCGCCACATAGACGTTGCCCGCGCTGTCCACCGCGACGCCGGATGGGGAGTAGAACCGCGCCGCGCCGCCCGGGCCGTCAATGGCGCCAGGACTCTCGTCCGGTCCGGCCAGCGTGGTGAACGTGTATTCCTGGGCTGAGGCCCGAGTCGCCGCCGCCATTGCCAGGGCGGCCAGGAGCAGGCCCGCTGATAGATTGGTTGTGATGCGTTTCATAGAACGGTTAACGGTTGAGAGTTCAGCGTTGAGGGGCGAGGGGGGAGAGGCGAGCGGCGAGGGGCGGAACGGACCGGCCCAAGTTGAGAGAGGGGGCCTGCCGGCCAGCCGGCAGGTGGAACGCGCCCCTGGCGGTTAGGGGATGGGCCGGCGCGGTCGCGCACCGGCGGGGGGCAAAGGCAAACGGGCGCGCGATTTCCCTGTGGAGCGGGAGCCTGGTCAGTTTTCCAAACCCCGTTGTGGCCCGGTCGCTGCATTGCCAGCGCACGTTCATTTGCCGCCCGAGGGACGCCGCCCGCCACCAAAAGCAAGGCGCAGGCGGCGCCTGGCTCAGCCCGCTGCTGCCTTGCGGTAAGAGGAGAGCAAAAAATGCGGGTTTTGTCAATACGGAGTTATTCAGAGCCAGAAAGCGGGGGCATGCTGACACTGCCCCCGGGCGCGGGGGGAAGCCCTGACAGGATGAACAGGATAGACAGGATGGGTTTTTGGACTTTACCCAGGGCGGTCCCGACGTGTCGGGAGCGCTGCGCTCCGGCGGGCCATGCCCTGGGCTGGTATGAGTGAGCCGGCTTACGCCGGCTGCTACAGGGGGCTGGAGGGGGCGGAAGAATGCCGTCCCGCGACGGCGGGACGGGCAGAGTGGAATTGGTGGTCCCGCTGCGGGCGGGATCGGGATGCGCTTTTTCGGTTCCGGCTCCGTCGCTGAGTTGACAGCGGCCCGGAAAGTTTCTAAACCAGGGGCAGTCCGGATACCAAGATTTATGCAAAGCGCCCAACTCGGCCTGCTGGATTACGCCATCCTGGCGATTTACGTCATCTTCGTCATCGGCATCGGTTTTGCGCTCAGGCGATACCTGAAGAGCTCGTCGGACTTCCTGACCTCCGGGCGTTCGATTCCGGCGTGGGTCACAGGGCTGGCCTTCATCTCGGCCAACCTGGGCGCGCTCGAGTTGGTCGGCATGGCCGCCAGCGGCGCCAAGTACGGGATTGCCACGTGCCATTTTTACTGGGTGGGCGCCATCCCCGCGATGGTCTTCCTGGCCATCTTCATGATGCCGTTTTACTACGGCTCGCGAGCCCGCTCGGTGCCCGAGTATTTGAAAATGCGCTTTGACGAGCGGGTGCGCACGCTCAACTCGATCGCCTTCGCCGTGATGACGGTTTTCGCCTCCGGCATTTCCATGAACGCCCTGGCCAAACTGCTCAACCAACTCCTGGGCTGGAACTATCACTGGGCCTTGTGGATTTGTTCGGCTGTGGTGCTGGTCTATGTGCTCAAGGGCGGGTTGACTTCGGCCATTTACACCGAGGTGCTGCAATTCTTCATGATCGTGCTGGGCTTTGCGCCGGTGGTCTATCTCGGGCTCAAAGACGTCGGCGGCTGGGCGGCGATGACCAAGCTCCTGGGTGGCGTCTCGGTCGATCCGGCGGCGCTGCACCTCAAAGAGGCGGGCACTTCCTACGCCGCCAACGCCTGGACGAGCGCCTGGCAGCCCTTGCTGGGCGGCCCCCAGAGCAACCCGATGGGGGTGGATTGGTTCGCCATGGTTTTCGGCCTGGGCTTCGTGCTTTCTTTCGGATACTGGTGCACGAACTTCCTGGTGGTGCAGCGCGCGATGGCTGCCAGAAACATGGGCGCCGCCCGCCGCACCCCGTTGATCGCCGCCGTGCCCAAGATGCTCTTTCCGGCCCTGGTCATTCTGCCCGGCATGATCGCCGTCGCCCTGATGTCCATACCGGCCAAGAATTACCGCATCCCGCCGCCGGCGCTCGAAGAAAAGGCCATCGCCGCCGCCATCGCGGCCGTCAAGCAAGCTCCGACCTCCGACCTCCAGGCGGCCCTGCCGGACATCATCGAAAAGGTCAGCGGCGCCCAAAAGGGAATCAACTCGCAGACGGGCAAGCCGAAGAAGCTTGTGGGGTTCGACCAGGCCAAGCTGGCTGAAGTCGTGAAGACTTATGCGGCCAAGCCGATCGAGAAGAACCAGACGAAAGAAGACAAGGCCTTGCGGGCCGAGTTCACGGGGGCCTTCAGCTACACGATCACGGACTACGATTACGACGGGGTGATCTACTCGTTGGTGAGCAAGTACTGTCCGACGGGTCTGCTGGGACTGGCGCTGACGGCCCTGCTGGCCTCTTTCATGTCCGGCATGGCCGGCAACGTCACCGCCTTCAACACCGTTTGGACCTACGACCTCTACCAGGCCTACATTGCCAGGAACAAGAGCGACCAGCACTACTTCCGCATGGGCCAGGCGATTACGTTCGTGGGCATCTTGCTGAGCATCGCGTGCGCCTACTTCGCCAGGAATTACAACAACGCCATGGACATCATCCAGCTTGTCTTTGGGTTCGTCAATGCGCCCCTGTTCGCCACTTTCCTCTTGGGCATGTTCTGGGCGCGCTGCACCGGCACCGGCGCCTTCCTGGGCCTCTTTGGCGGCATCGGCAGTTCGGCCTTGTTCCATTCGCTGACACTGGCGATCGGCAACGACCCCGGCGTCAAAGGCGGTTACTTGCACCTGGTGAAGAGCTTCCCGAGCGAAATGGCCCAGAACTTCTGGCTGGCCAGCTTCGCCTTCGTGACCTGCTTCACTTTGACCGTCGTCATCTCCCTGGCCACTCATCGCACCAAGAGCGACGCGGAACTCAAGGGCCTGGTCTATTCACTGACCCCGAGGATCAAGGACGAACAGAAGGCCTGGTACCTGCGCCCAGCCACGCTGGGCCTGCTCCTGCTCGCCGCCTGCGTGGTGCTCAACCTCATCTTCCGCTAGAGAAAGGAACCACTTTATGGGTCTGGATATTCGCTGGCCAATCGGCCTCATGTTTACGCTCATCGGCGCGATGCTGGTGCTCTACGGCCTCTTTACCGGCTCGGACACCGAGCTTTACCAGCGCTCGCTGGCCATCAACGTCAACCTGCGTTGGGGCCTGGTCCTGCTGGCCTTTGGCGCCACCGTGCTCACCCTGGCCTGGCGCGGCAAGAAGGCCCGCCAGCAGGTGCCGCCGGCCGACCAGGCCAAGCCCAAGGAACCGGCCGGGCCGCGGTAGGCCCGGGTCCCCTGCGAAAAGGCGCCGCGCTCCGTAAGCGGCGCGGGCGGCGGGGGCTGAAGTCCTTGGCTGCCGGCCTGGCGTCGCGGCCCCAGGCTGGGCAGGCGAGACGCCTGCCCCACTACCGCAAGCTGAGGGCTTGCGGCACGACGCGGCCTCCCTTGCGGGGAGCATTTCACTTTTTTGGGTGGTCCCTCCTAATCTTAATCCTAATCCTAATTTCCCTCGTGCAACCGCCAATCAGAATTGGCTTTGATTAACCCCACGCGCATCGAAACAATCCTGCGTCGCCGCTCTTTCCCGGAGGCGACCACACCCAACTCACACCGGCCCCGCCGCGGCGGGGCCAGAACATCCAGCGCCGCGGCATCCCGCCCTGCGGGACCAGAGATTCCTGATCAAGCTCCAGTTTCTCCTGGTCGAAGAAGCGATTCATTCGGATTAGGATTAGGAGCAAAGATTAAGATTAAGATTAGGATTAGGAGCGAGGATTAAGATAAAGAGCCAGAAAGGCTACGAAAAAAATGAGATGCGGCCCCCCTTGCGCCAACTGGCGTTTTGTGGTGGACTTGCCGCTGCGCTTATGTCTTTTTTTTGTGCCTCCGCCTGGCGGCGGGGATGCGCGACAGAGATCTAATGAAAGCAAGCATTCAGAAAACAGCGTTTGGCAAGCTGCCGGATGGCACGGCGGTGGAACTTTATACCTTGAAGAACGCCAACGGCCTCGTGGCGAAAATCACCAACTACGGCACCATTATCACCGAGTTGCATGTGCCGGGGCGCAACGGCAAGCTCGGGGACATCGTCCTCGGTTTCGACAACCTCCCTCAGTACCTTAAGGGGCATCCTTATTTTGGCTGCACCGTCGGGCGCGTCGCCAACCGCATCGCCAAAGGACGCTTTACCCTCGATGGCAAGGTCTATACCCTCGCCCTCAACAACCGGCCCAACCATCTCCACGGCGGCCTCAAAGGCTTCGACAAAGTCCTCTGGCAGGCCCAACCCCAGCCAGGCGCCGGGGCGGTCAAGTTTGCCTACACCAGTCCCGCTGGCCAGGAGGGCTACCCCGGCACCCTCGCCGTGACGGTGACCATGAGCTTGACCGACGCCAACGAACTGCGCATTGACTACACCGCCACCACCGACCACCCGACCCCCGTCAACCTCACCAATCACTCCTACTTCAACCTCGCCGGCCAAGGGGACGTGCTCGCCCATGAGCTCATGCTGGCGGCCGACCATTACACGCCCGCCAACGCCGAGCTCATCCCGACCGGCCAGATCAAGCCGGTGAAAGGGACACCGATGGACTTTACCAGGCCGCAACCCATCGGCGCGCGGTTTTCCCAGCTTTCAGGCTACCCAGTCGGCTACGACAACAATTTTGTGCTCAACGGCGGCGGCAAGACCCTCGCACTGGCCGCGCGCCTTTACGAGCCCAAGTCCGGCCGGGTCATGGAACTGTCCACCACCGCGCCCGGCCTCCAGCTCTACACCGCCAATTTCCTGGACGGCTCCCTGACCGGCAAGTATGGCATCGTTTACCGGCGCCACTCCGCCCTCTGCCTCGAAACGCAGCATTTCCCCAATTCGGTCAACCAGGTGAAGTTCCCCTCGATCATCCTCCGCCCCGGTCAAACCTACCGCCACACCACGGTGCATAAATTCGCCGTGCAGTGACCGGGCCCCTGCCCGCTGGCGCTCCCCAGTGGCGCACAGCCGGACCTGGCTTGCCTGCGCGGCTATAATCTTAACCAATATGACTCTGAAAGAACTTGGCCAACACACGGCGAAGGAATTTGAAAAGGCCTGCGGCCGTCCACCCCGCTGGATGGCCGCGGCGCCGGGGCGCGTCAACGTCATCGGCGAACACACCGATTACAACGACGGTTTCGTGCTGCCCATGGCCATCGAGCTCTACACCGTCATCGCCGCCGCCCCGGCTGCCGATGGCCGACAAACCATCCAGCTCCGCTCGACTGCCGCCCACGGCGCCGCGGCCATCGATTTGGACCAGCCGCTCAAGCCGGCCCCCAAAGGCGCCTGGTTCAACTACCCGCTCGGCGTCATTGCCGGTTTCCTGGCGCGCGGCGCAAAGCCCGGCGGCGCCGACGCCCTCATCCACTCGACGGTGCCGCTCGGGGGCGGGTTGTCCAGCAGCGCCGCCCTGGAGGTGGCCACGGCCACGTTGCTCGAGGTGATGACCGGGCTCAAGCTCGACCCGGTGGACAAGGCCTTGCTTTGCCAAAAGGCCGAGCATGAATATGCCGGCATGCCTTGCGGCATCATGGACCAGTTCATCTCGGTCATGGGCCGGCAGGACCACCTCCTGCTCTTGGACTGCCGCTCCCGCAAGCCCGAATTGGTCCCCATGCGCGATCCCGCCGTGGCCCTGCTCATCACCAACACCAACGTCAAACATGAACTGACCGGCGGCCAATACGCCCAACGCCGCGCCCAATGCGAGCAGGCCGCCCGCCTCCTGGGCGTCACCTCTTTGCGCGACGCCACCGCCGACCTCCTCGCCCGCGCCCGCGGCAAGCTGGACCCGGTCGTTTACCGCCGCGCCCGCCACGTCATCAGCGAGATCGAACGCACCCTCCAGGCCGCCCAGGCCGTGCGCGCCTCCAACTGGACTACCCTCGGCCAATTGATGTATGCCAGCCATGCCTCGCTCCGCGATGATTACCAGGTGAGCTGCGCCGAACTGGACGCGGTCGTCGAGATCGCCCAAGGGATTGGCCCCAAGGGCGGTGTCATCGGCTGCCGCATGACCGGCGGCGGCTTCGGGGGATGCGCCGTGGCCCTCGTGCGCGCCGAGGCCGTCGCTGACCTCTCCGCCAAGGTCGCCGCGGATTACGAAAAACGCACCCGGATCAAACCGTCCCTCTTCGTCTCCCGGCCCGCCGCCGGAGCGACCGTCCTCCAGGGCTAGCGTGGCGTTGCCTCACACCGCCTCTGAAATCGGGTCTGCCCGGAGAGGTTCATTGAGAATTGAGTATTGCTTATTGGTCATTGAGTCCACAGTCCGAAAGTTCATTGGGCGTCGTGCGCGGGCATTCTTCAATAACCAACGACCGTTTTTCAATGCTCAATGCTCAATTCACCTAAAAGAAGCGCTGGCGCAGCGCAGTTTTGCAGTCGCAGCGAAACTTGACCTGATGACAACGAGTCTTGCCGGTCAAGAACTGTACATTTCGCCGGGGCCGTGCAACGGTTCCTGCAACGGCCCGTGGAGTTGAGCGCCGGGCAATCCATTGGCACTACCCGCTCCGGTGTCCACACTTGAATCGGAAGCCCAATCATGAGACAACGGAGGGCATGAAACTTCACACTCGTCGAGCATTCATACAGCATTCTTTCGCCGTTGCTGCCACGACGGCTCTTTTTGAATCGGGTGCGCTCCTGCCCGGCCAGGGGCGCGCCTCCGAATCCAAACTCCAATCCATCCGCCTGGGCGGCCCGGCCTTCGCCAGCGCCGATGACCCGGAGGCCCTGGCCCTGGCGCATCGCAAACTGGGCTACCGCGCCGCCTATTGTCCCGATGTCTCGCTCAAGGACTCCGAAAAAATCCGCGCCTGCGCCGATGCCTTCGCCCGGCACGATGTCGTCATTGCCGAAGTAGGCCGCTGGGTCAACCTCCTGGAGGCCGACCCCGACAAGCGCCGTCAGAACCTCCAGACCGTGACCGACGGACTGGCCCTGGCCGAAGCTATCGGCGCCCTCTGCTGCGTGGACATCGCTGGCTCCTTCAGCCCCGCTTCCTGGTTTGGCCCGCATCCCGACAACCTTTCCCACAAGCATTTTGACGCCATCGTCGAAAACGCCCGGACCATCATCGATGCCGTCAAACCCAAACGCGCCCGCTTTACTTACGAAGTCATGGGCTGGGCCTTGCCGGACAGCCCGGACAGCTATCTCAAGCTCATCCAAGCCATCGACCGCAAGGCCTTTGGCGTGCACCTCGACCCCTGCAATCTCATCAATTCGCCCGACAAGTTTTATCACAACACCGCCCTGCTCAACCAATGCTTCGACAAGCTCGGACGCTGGCTCGTAAGCTGCCACGCCAAGGACTTGACCTGGGATGTCGAGATGAACCTCCACTTCCGCGAAGTCATCCCCGGCCAAGGCGCCCTGGATTATACCACCTACCTCCAGCGCCTGGCCAGGCTCCCTCAAAACCCGCCCCTCATGCTCGAACACCTCGCCAGCGCCCAGGAATACGCCACCGCCCGCCAGCATGTCCTCGAGGTCGGACGCCAGGCCGGCCTGAGCTTCGATTAAGGGCCTGGCTTGGCGCTAAGCCGGAACGATTCAGTTGAACCGCTAATCTGCGCTAATAAACGCTAATAAAGACGGGCTTGAGGCAGGAGTCTGGCACTTCCAGGCGTCCCGCCCTGCGCATACGCGTCAAGCTAAGGGATGGGTGATCCCAGCCAGCAGTTCGTAGAAGTTTAT
>Ga0187850_10004306_pt1 | contig 11361 bp, 4 predicted proteins | sample June2016WEW_4_15_FD_132436 | JGI IMG/M metagenome (GOLD analysis project Ga0187850, IMG submission 132436) | Peatland microbial communities from SPRUCE experiment site at the Marcell Experimental Forest, Minnesota, USA - June2016WEW_4_150 | ecosystem: Environmental > Terrestrial > Soil >... | reverse complement strand
TGAAGACGACCGCACAGCGGCCATGAACGCCGTGCTCAGCTACGGCTTCTGGCGGAGGCGGTACCGGGGCGATGCCTCGGTTCTGGGCCGGCGCGTCATCCTGCGCGGGCACCCGTTCACGATCGTTGGAATATCGCCGGAGGCTTTCAACGGCCTGACGGCCGACACCAGCCCCGACATTCGCGTTCCCGGCGCGGTGGCTCGCTCAGTGGTCGAACCACGCGACGATATGGGCCCCGGCTCGAATCCGGTGTTCGCGCAGATCTTCGCGCGCGTGCGACAGGGTGTCCCGCTCGAGCGCGCCAGCAACCAGGCCGACGCATTGCTGCACGCGATTTACCAGGACCAGCTCGACCGGCTCTTTCCGCCGGCCAAGGGGACAGCGCCGGCAACGAGCGTAATCAAGTCCCGGCTGCGGCTGGAGCCGGTGGCCAACGGAGTATCGACCCTGCGCGCGCAGTTCTCGCGAGGGCTCGAAGTATTGATGGCCGGGGTCGCGCTGCTTCTGCTGATGGCGTGCGCCAACGTGGCGGGTCTGCTGCTGGCGCGCTCGGCTGCGCGGGCGCAAGAGTTTGGCATCCGGCTGGCTCTTGGCGCGACCGCCGCTCGGATTGTACGGCAACTCCTCAGCGAAGGGTTGCTGCTGGCGTTGCTGGGAGGCGTTGCCGGAACTCTGCTCACCCGCGCGTGCCTTCCTTTGCTGGTTCGCGGTCTGCCACCGATTCGCGACCGGGCGGCCGTGCTGCAACCGCTTGCCGTGCACATCTCCATTGACCTCCGCGTGCTCGGATTCGCCGTCTTCGCGACGTTTCTAACCGCGGTATTATTCGCGCTATCGCCGGCATTGCGTTGTGCGCGCGCCGACGTCGCGAGCGCGCTGAAAGGCGGCCGCACGACGACGCGGCGCCTGCTGCCGCGGAAGATGCTGGTCACGGCGCAGGTGGGCCTCTGCACATTGATTCTGATGGGAGCGGCTCTGCTTATCAAGACGCTCGAACACATGCGAACCATGGACGCGGGTTTCGATCGCGACCGCGTGGTGACGTTCAACATCGACACCAGTCTGAGAGGTTACAAGCCGGAGCAGAGCCGCGCATTGAGCAAGGCGCTTCTGGAGAAAACGAATGCGCTGCCGGCGGTTGCCGCGGCCGGAATGGCCTCGCGGGCCCTCATGCGCGGCACCGGCATGAAGACCACTCTCGGCGCTGCCGGGACTCGCATCAGCTCGACCGATTACTTGAACTGCAGCATCAACACCGTCACGCCCAATTATTTCGCGGCCCTGGGTATACACGTGGTCGCGGGCCGCGATATCAACTGGTTCGACCGGGCCGGACGAGTGCCGCGCGGCGTGGTCGTAAACCAGGCGCTCGCCAGGCACTTCTTTCCGGGCAGGAACCCCATCGGCGCGCGCTTCGGGGGCTCGGGGCCGGGCGGCGCTGCCAGAGCCGACTATGAGATCATGGGCGTGGTGAGCGACGCGAAATACCGCTCGCTGCGCGAGCCGGTCCCTCCCACCGTCTACTATCCCGCGGTCGACGGATTCTATCCCGGTTTCAATCTGCATGTGCGCACGCCGCAGCGTCCGGAGTCGATGATCGCGCCGGTTCGCGAGGTGTTGCGTTCGCTGGACCCCGAAATGCCGATCGTCGAAGTACGGACGCTACGGGAGGAGGTGGAAGCGTCGCTCTGGCAGGAGCGTCTGCTGGCCTGGCTCTCGACGATCTTCGGTGGCATCGCGGCGTTGCTGGCTGGCATCGGTCTGTACGGCGCGCTGGATTATGCCGTGAAGTGCCGCACACGTGAGATCGGCGTGCGGATGGCATTGGGTGCGCGGCCGGCGCGGATAGCGAGCCTTCTTTCGGGCGAAGCGCTACTATTGACCGGATCGGGCGTCGCCGCGGGTCTGTGCGCCTACGCGGCGGCAGCCGTCTGGATACGCCGCGTCCTGTATGACGTTCGTTCCTGGGAGCCAGTGGTTGTCGTTTCGGTTGTGGTTCTGGTCGGGTCGGTAGCCGCGATGGCGGCGGCCCCGGCAACGTTGCGGGCCGTGCGCATCGATCCGGCACGGGCTCTTCGCGCCGAATAGGGCCATCGCTTAATGCACCAGGGCGCGAAATCCGCCCACAATCTCCCCGCGGTTCCTGGACCGCAGGACGACTTCGACCTTGTGCCTTTTCCGTCCGCCGGATGAGGCGGGATAGAAGCCCGCTACATAGTCGTAACGAACATGCTCCGCCAAGGACTTGAGAATGGTGGGCAGCACGTCCTTGGTGCCAACCGCGTCGAATGCCCGCCCGCCGGTGGCAGAGGCTAACGTCATGAAGCTTCCGATGGATTGCAGCTTGAGCAACTCCCACTCGGATTGCGGGCGGGGGTTGACGCGAACGCCGGGGAGTTTTACCGGACACAGGGCCATACCGAGTTCCTGCGCCACTTGGATGGCCTCCGCGGCTTTGACGGAATCGCCCCCCCTGGTGGATTCGCCATCGGAGAAGATCACCATCATGCGAGTGGCGTTGCCGCCAATGGAGGCGGCGTCGCGCGCCGTTTCAGCGATGTCCCCAAACAAGGGCGTGTCACCGGCGGGAACCGACAGCACGGCTTCCATGGCTTTCCTGAGCGCCGGCCCATCGCAAGTCGGCCCGGTGAGACGGACCAGATCATCGCTGAATGCGTAAATCGAAATGGCCACGTTTTCGTATTCCTTCAGCAGGTTTTCGTCGAATACATGGGGATCGAGCGTGCCGGCGAATTGCACGCTGCCGCTACAGTCGAAGAGCAGGGCAATCTCGAGGGGGACGGTGCGCGGGTAGAATCGCCCGCCCTCGAACAGACCGATCTGCTGAGGGATGCCGTCTTCGCGGATTTCGATGTCTTCGGGACGAAGGTCGGTGACGAATTGGCCCTTTTGGGGAATCACCTGGAAACGCACGAGCGCCAGGTTCGTGTCTGCGCGGAAGGTGGCGGAAGAGGGCGCGCGCGGCGCAACCGCACTGGCGCGCTTTTCCATATCGGCCAGCTTGGCGCGGATGGCGTCGCCATCCGGGGCGTCGGGCTTCCACTTCAGGTACTCACGGTATTGCTCCGCCGCGCCCGCGAAATCGCCGCGGCGCGCGAGGGCTCCGCCCAGCAATTGCCAGGTGGTGGGGAACTTGTGCTGCGTATCGAACCGCTCGGCCTCCCGCGCGCTCTTCTCCGCAGCCTCGAAGTTCTGGATGTTGTAGTTGCCGATGGCGCTAAAAACGTAGGCCTGCCAATTGCCGGCCGGGTTGAGTTTCAACAGCCGGTCCGTGGCGTTGACCAACTCCTTCCAATTTTTCGCCTTATTCTCGAGGACCACAAGCGCCTTGTAGGTCTCGACGTAGTCCGGGTTGGCTTTGATGGCGGCTTCGAGGGAACTCCGCGCCTCATCGAGTTGGTTCTGCGCCGTCTGCAATTTACCCAACTCGCACCAGGCTTCCGCATAATCGGGATCAAGCGCCACCGCTTTCTGGTAGTTGCTTATGGCCTGGTCTGTCTTCTTATTCTGGGCGGCCTTCGCCGCCTTCTCGAATGCGTCCCGGGCCGCCTTGGGTGGTGTTTGCGCCTGCACCAGCCAGCAGGCCAGTGTCAGGAAGACGAAAGCTAAGCGTCTGTCGGGCAATAAGCAATCCACTCGGCGACGATCGCTCCCTAACGGGGTGCCCTCTGGGCCCGGCTCGGAAAGCACCTCGGAGCCGCGACCGTCGGGAAGCGGTTGGCTGCGCTATATCAGAAACTCAGGCGCGCTCCCACCTGCAACTGACGCGCGGTGGAGGCGGTGCCGGTGATCACGCTGTAGTTCCCATAGCTCTTGACGGAGCCGTCGGAGTTCAACGTGGGTGCGGCAAAGGTGGCGTTCGGATTGGAGAACGTCGGCGTATTGGTCAGGTTGAAGGCTTCGCCGCGGAGTTGGAACTTGATTCTCCCCTCTTTGAAGCTGAAGGTACGGAAAATGTTCTCGTCCATGTTGAACAAGCCCGGGCCGCGCAGGATGTCCCTGCCGGTGGTCCCGAGCGTTCCGACAGCGGGGTTGGTGAAGGCGGTCCCATCGAAATACGGGGTATTGGCGTCGTGGCCGCCCAGAATCTTGACTACCGGATTGATCTGGGTCGCCGTCTGCCCTTGGCCTCCGGCATTTACGGAGTTGTTGGAGCCAAGCGTGAATGGCAGGCCGCTAAACCGGCTGAGGCTGCCGCCGATCTGGAACCCGCCGACGATCTGGGCAATCACGCCGTGGTTGAGAAACTTGTGCCCCTTGCCGAACGGAAACTGGTAGACGTGATAAAGCTGGAAGATGTGTTTACGGTCGAAACCCGCCAACTGCTTGTCCAGGGCAAACGACACCGGGTAGGCGCGGAACAAGCTGCCGTCGCCGTTGTCGCCATTGTCATTATCGATGGCCCTGGACCACGTGTAGGCGACGCCGATGATCGACCCGCCAAAGCGCTTCTTCAGATCGGTGTGCAGGCCGTTGTAGGTCATGTTGCCGAATGGCTCGATGAAGTTAAAGTCGCTCGTGTTGTATGGATAGAGCTGGCGGCCGGCATTACCCGTATTGGGGGCCGACCCGTTGATGTTGACATTCATCATCTCGTGGACGGCGTGCGTGCCCGTGTACCCTACCTCCGCCGTAAGTGTCGGGGAGAACTCGCGCTGGAAGAAGGCGTTCCAGCTCTGAATGTATCCGCGGTTCATATACTGGGGGAACGAGGGGCTAAGGGCGGTGGCCGCCAGGTACGTCGTGGGGGACGCAGTGGTGGATGGCGTGATCTTGCCCGTCGAAATGTCCGGGGGCGTCGGCGTCGGGAGGCCGGTGCGCAGCGAGGGTTGGGCAACCCCGGGCATGGTGACGAACTGGAACGTAGCCGGTTGGTTGTAATCCTGGTTGACCACCGACGGGTAAGAGTTGCGCTGGTTGCGCATATTGTCCGGATCCACCGTAATTCCGTAACCCGCGCGAAACACCGTCTTGGCATTCAGACGGTAGGCCAGGCCCAGGCGCGGAGCGAAGTTCTTTTTGTTGGCGCTGGCACCCGTGTCCCACGGCACACCACCCTCACCGCCAATCAGGACAGTGTCGGTGGCGAGGTCGTACCGCACCGCGCCGTACCAGTTGTGCGCGAAGATCGGATAGTATTCCCAGCGCAGACCGTAGTTCAGGGTCAGGTTGCGGGTCACCTGCCACTGGTCGCGTGCGTACAGGCCCCAGGTCGAGAAACGCAGCGCGTTGGGGTTCTGGAACTGGGTGATCTTGCCCATACGGCTGGGGTAGCCCAACAGGAACTGCGCCCAGGAGTTGGCCGGCACGCCGTTGAAATTGACCGCGGCGCCGCCATTCAACGCCGTCAGGTCGCCGTAGAAGCCGAACGTGCCACGCGCCGTGCCGAAGGTCCCGCCCTGCGGCTGGAAGTGATTGAGCGCATATTTCTCGTATTCGAAGCCGAAGCGCAGGTTGTGCGCCCCGTGGATCTTACCCAGGTTGAACGCCGTGGTGTACTGGTTGTCGCGGAACTGGAACGGGCTGCCAGTATTGGTATTGCCGATGTTGGCGATGCCGGTGGTCTGGAACCCCGGAATGCCATAGTAGTTCGGACCGATGCCGTTGGTGCCCGGAATTTTCAACACTTGCAGGCCGTAAAGCCCGTCCTGGGGATCACCATCGGCGCCGATGTTCTGCCGCGTGTACCCGACGTTGCCGTCCAACAGCAGGCTAGGCGAAATGGTATACGTGAATCCCGCCGCGGTGGTCTGGACCCGGCCGCCCGCATGGACGGGGTTGCCTCCGCCAAACGCGTCGCCTGCCGCTGCGCCCAAAACGAACGGTGCGACGATATTCATCGGCGAAAGGCTGTAGCGCCCCCAGACCATCAAGTTGGCGGTGGGGTTGTAATTGACCTTGAAATCCCAGTTGTTCCGGTTATATTGCGTCCCGCCGTAAGCATCGTAATTGTTGGTGTATGCAGTCGGCCGGGTCAGGGCAGGCAACAGAGCCGTCAGCGTCGCGGAGGCCGGGTCGATCCGGTTGGTGGGAACGATGTTTCCGGCAAGCGGCGTGCGGCCCGTGCCGTTCGCGTTGCCGGTGAGCGGATCGTAGATGGTGACGCCGGTGGCGCTGAAGTCTCCCGTCCGCATGGCCGCCGTGGGGAGCGTCAAATTCGTGGTGGCGGCGTACTGGCGGCGCTTGGTGCCCTGGAGGTCGGCGAAGAAAAACAATTTGTTCTTGCCGTGGACGATCTTGGGTATCCAGATCGGTCCGCCCACCGCGAATCCGTACTGGTTGAAGATGTTCTTGTTCAGCGGGCTGGTGTGGCTGAAGTAGTTCACCGCCGTCATGTCGTTGTTCTGGTTGTACTCGAACACGGCTCCGTGCAACTGGTTCGTCCCCGACTTGATCTGGACATTCACCGCCGCGCCTCCCGCTGCGCCCTGCTCGGCGTCGAAAGAGTTGGTGGTGATGTTGACAGTCTCGATGGATTCGGTCGGCGGCACGTAGGCGATATTCACCGGCAGCCACGGGTAGGCCACGACGGCGCCGTCGATCTTCGTGCTGTTGCTGGTAGAGGAGACGCCGTTCATGAAGAGTGTCTGCGCGCGCTGCGGATTGCCTGCCTCCGAGTTAGCCTCGCGGCTGGCCGGTATGCCGGCGCCGGGGACCAGGTACAGCAGGCTCTGGAAATTCTTGCCTTCGCCGCCGGTATAGGGCAGTTCCACCACTTCCTGAGACGAGATGTCCGCGCGGACATCCGCTTTGTCGGTCTGCAGGATGTTGGCCGAAGCAAGCACCTCGATGGTCTCGCTGGTGGTGGCGATTTGCAGGGCCATATCGACGCGCCGGACTTCGTTGGCGTTGATCCTGACCTTGTCCGCGACCACCGTCTTGAACGACGCGGCCGTGAACGTGATCTTGTAAACCCCTGCCGGAAGGTTGCTGAAAAGGTAGGCGCCGCGTTCATCGGTGTTGGCCTGCCGGGCGACGCCGGTGTCCACATTCAGCGCCTCCACTTTGGTTCCCACAACGGCGGCAGAACTGGGATCGGTCACGTTTCCGGTGAGCGACCCATAAAGAACCTGGGCGTTGGCAACGCCGCACGCGTATACCAGTACCAGCAGCGCCACGGCGTAGCGGATGGCAAACAAAACTCCGTTTTTCATTTTGCTAACCTCTTTCGGTCGCGAGAATGCACTTCGTTTGGGCTTCAAACTATATATACACCTTCGCCCAAAAAAGTCAAGCTTATCCGATTCTGGCGATTTCCGGGCGAAGGCCGGCTCGTCGTCTAGCGCCGCGCGCTCGGATCACCTGTGGGTCGTGGTGCATGGTCCTCCTTGCCGGGAGGGCCGAGCAATTCGCTGAAAATGGGCTTCAACGCATCCGCCCAGACCTGGTAGCCCTGGATCGTGGGATGGAGCTTGTCGCCGGCGTTTATCATGCCGTCGAACAGCTTGCCGTCCTGATCGGCCAGCCTGTAATTGACGTTAAGATAGCGGACCTGTTTGCCATCGGCGAGTTTGGAGAGATTTTCGTTAATCTTATCGATCACGGGCATCATCGCCATATTGTCGTTGCGAGGGAAAATGCCGGTCAGGACGATGGTGGCGTCGGGGGCCTTCGTCTCCATGATTCTCAATATGGCCTGCATGCCCCTGGTGATATCCGCTGCTTTGGCCTCATCGCCGCCCGGGGAGACGGTATTGCCAACGTTATTGGTTCCGGCGAGCAGAACAATGATCTTCGGGTTGACTCCATCCAGTTCCCCATGGTTGAGGCGCCAGAGGATGTTTTGAATGGTATCGGCGCCCCAACCGAAATCGGCTGCATTCCAGCCGAAATAGTTCTGGTTCCAATTGGCCAGTAAATCCGGGTAATCGGTAGCCCCCCAGCGGCGGGTGATGGAGTCGCCTTCAAAATAGATGTCGATGCGGCCCTTCTTGGCTTTTTCCAACAATTGGGCATGGGCGGTCAGAGAGTTCTGGTCGGTTCGGGAAACGGGTTGATCGGCCGGAACCGAGGCGGGCGGCGCCGTGTGTTGGATGAACCTATCGGCCCACGGAATGAAGTACTTCCAATTGGGACCGTCGGTGTGTCCGCCGTCATGCTGGCGCCAGGCGAGTTGGCCGTCGAGCAGGCTCACGTTGACCGCCGGCATTTTTTCGGTGCGATAGTCATCCGAGGTCCCCAGGTCTTTGGCGCCCAAGAGCCTGAATACCGGCCCGGCGGCGACGGCAGCCATGTAGCTGCCCCGGTGGTCCAGCCACTTCGAGTCGCCCTTCTCCGGCACCCCGTAACTGATAAAGGTGGGGCGCGGCGCGCACAACGCGATCAGCTCGTGAGCGTCCACAGGCAGGTCGCCGGCATTCTTGCTGCCGAAGGCGGCTTCAGCGGCGCCGTACTTCAGGAAGTTACCGGCCATCCAGTGGTATTCGCCAGCGCCCGTGAGGTTCTCGACCGCTTCTCCCCAATTGCGGCGATGCAGTTTGGCGCCGCCTTCGCCGGAAGAACCGACCAGCACAAGGGCGAAGCGGGTGTCGAACGCCATGGTCACAAGAGCAGCCTTGCCGTAGCGCGAAACACCTTCGATGCCAACGTGTTTGGCGTCCACCGCCGGATTGGTTTCCAGATAGTCCAAAGCCCGGGATGCACCCCAGGCCCAGGCCCGCAAAGAGCCCCAGTCATCCGGCTTGCGGGGTTGGCCCTTGTTGACCAAGCCGATGATGCCCCCGGTCAAGCCCGCGCCGTTGTCGGCTTGAATGCTGGCGGGGACGATGTAGGCGTAACCCCAGCCATCGGCGACAAGCTGTTGGGTGGCGGGCGGATCACCGCCAGCGGGTGGCCCCTGAGGCATGCCGCCAAAACCGAACATCATCATCACCGGAACCGGACCGCGCGCGTTCGACGGTGTGACCAGCGTCAACCGGATATCGACGCTGATCGGCGGGTACGAAGAACTGTCCACATGCCCCACGAGTTGCCTGGTGACGATGGGATACGAACCGAGCGTCCCGTTGACCGTGCCGGCGACCGTCCAGGTCACTTTGGGCACGTTCTTCGGAACACGGCCAACTACCTCCCGCTCGAAATCCTCCACGATCTCAGGGCGGCGCTCGACCCACCACATTTGCGCCGTGGTGACTTTCCTGCCGTTCTTCAACGTTAGGGGATCGGGCAGGTTCGGGAAAGGATTGGCCGTGGACTCGTCGTAGTTGGCATGATTGGGCGCCGTCTCGTTACCACTAGCGGGAGTTTACAAGATATGGGGCGCTGAGGGAAGTAAGTATTGGCATTGGAGTGGCTTGGCGACCGCGTGTGTGTATGTCCTAAGGCGACGGGCTCAACGCATGGCCGGCGCGTAGCGCTGGAGTTCGAGCAAGGAAAAGAGCCGCTGCTGAAGCGGATTCATGTGTGTCAGGCAGGTGGTCGTCTGGGCCTGCCGCTGACCTTGCCGGCGCGGGTAGATGACGAGCGTTTCCCGGATCCGGCCCAGTTCCTCCAGTAGGCGGCTGATGCTCAGTTGTTCCCCCTGGTGCCAGACTTCCCGTTGCAGCACCGAACTGAGCATCAAGGCCAGCACGCAGTAGAACGCGTGGACACGGATCTTGGAGTCGGTCCAGTGAAACATGGGGCTCCAATGTAGGAAGTGCGGATTCTTCATCTGCCTGAACGCATCCTCGATATGGTACTGGGAGCGATAGGCCAGCACGATCTCCTCGTCGGACCAATCGGCGTTGTCGGTGAACAAGATGGTCTTGCCCAATTGCAGGCGGCAGAGGCGGTCGAGCGCCGCTTGGTCGGTAGAGAAGGTAAGTTTCAGGCCGCGCCGAACTTCTTTAACCTCGGTCTTCAAGATGGACTTGAGGTGCTGGGCCGAGCAGATCGAGTGTGCCTGGTTTTGGACCCCCGCCAGCGTGGGCGCCTTGCCCTTCAGTCTCCCCTCTCGCCAGCGGCGGAGCTGTTGCTGCAGTTCCCGCAGCTTGCCCCACGCCTTGTTCAGGTTGGCCGCCAGGCCCTGCATCTGGCCGTCGAGCAGGTTCTGGTTGAAGGTGACCACCACCGTGTGCGGCCGGCCGAACACCTTCTTTTCCGTGCGGTAGACTTCGACGCCGTCCAGGCGCGGGGTGGGTAAGGTGTGGAAGCGCCGCCGGGACACCGCCAGCAGATCCGCATGTTGGCTGGGCACCAGCGAACCGACAAAGTGGAACGGCGTGAGGGCCAGCGTGTCGAAGGCCCCCTCGCTATTGTTGCCCTTGTCGAAGACCAGCGTGATGTGCTCACAGGTGTGGGCCAGATCCCCGTAGCGGGCGGCCAGTTCCTCGGTCACCGAGCGGAACTCGACGCTGTCGGCGACATTACCGGCGTAGACCCAGTGCAAAAGCGGGACGTGGAAATCGGTGCTGACCAGCAGGCCGAGGCTAACCTGCCTGAGGTCGCCGCGCTTCTGCTTGTTGTGGCCGCGCTGGGGCAGCTCGACGGGCGTGCGGGTATTGATGTAGGTGAAGAAGTTGGTGCCGTCGTAGACCAGGGCGCGCAGGTCAAGTTTCAGGCGTTCGATCAGCCGCCGGCTCATGTGCTGCTCGCAGGCGGCGATGTGGTCAGCGGTGACCAGGTCCATATGGTTCCAGAAGTTCTGGGAGGAGAGCCAGGCCGGGTCGGCGGGCAGCAAACGAGTGAGCGCCGTCTGGCGATGCCAGTCGGCGAACTGCAGCTTGCTGGTAGGGGCGACGGCGCGGTTGATGGCGGCCAGCAGCAGGTACTGGCCGCAGGAGAGGCCCTGGTGGCGCTTGGCGGGGAGGAGGGAGTCCAGCAGGGAGAGCAGTTCCAGGCGCTCGGCGATGTGCCACAGGGCGGCCACATCGCCGAAGGCGGCCACTTCGGTTTCCAGGGGCTGGGGCGGCTGGCGGGCGCCCTCGGCGGCGGCGACCAGGTCCTCGATCTTGCCGAGGTAGACGGTGCGGACGATCTTGGGTTTGCCATCCACGCGTTGGCAGTAGCGGGCGTAGTAGTAGGTGTGGCCGTCGATGACCTTGGGGGTGAGGTTGGGCATATCTAGGACATACCACAATCTCCGAAACAAATCAACGCGCCAATGTTTCTTGTGGCCGTGTCGCCCGTCAGGTCGTCTTGAAAACACTCATAAAGGGCATTCGACAACACTCAGGCCGGCGTGGGTCTTCCGGCGCGGGCCGGGTCTGCGAGTCCAATATCTAGGTCATACCGAAAGACAGAAAAAAGTCTAATTCCAAGTAGCGTTCAAGATGAGACTAATTGTGGTACAATTGGCGCATGTCGAGACCTCGTCGGATCGATGCGGAACTCGTTGCGAAGGCGCGCACCGTGGTCGC
>Ga0187850_10004296_pt1 | contig 11377 bp, 10 predicted proteins | sample June2016WEW_4_15_FD_132436 | JGI IMG/M metagenome (GOLD analysis project Ga0187850, IMG submission 132436) | Peatland microbial communities from SPRUCE experiment site at the Marcell Experimental Forest, Minnesota, USA - June2016WEW_4_150 | ecosystem: Environmental > Terrestrial > Soil >... | reverse complement strand
GCGCCCATTGTGAAAAATTCTCGACTGCTGCCACCCGTAGGTGTCTGGACCGTGTCTCAGTTCCAGTGTGGCTGGTCGTCCTCTCAGACCAGCTACCCGTCTTCGCCTTGGTGGGCCGTTACCTCACCAACTAGCTGATAGGCCGCGGGCTCATCAGGAAGCGTCAGGCCTTGCGGTCCCCAACTTTCACCACCGGGAGAGGCCTCCCGGGGGTCATATCCGGTATTAGCTCGCCTTTCAGCAAGTTATCCCGAACTTCATGGCAGATTACCCACGTGTTACGCACCCTTGCGCCGCTCCGACTGCGGAATATTGCTACCCCGCAACCAGCGCTCGACTTGCATGTCTTATCCACGCCGCCAGCGTTCGTTCTGAGCCAGAATCAAACTCTCCGTTAAAAAACGTTAGTTGATTCCTGACCTTGCCCGGTTCGTGAGAACCGGCCGGTCATTCCACTACTTAAAACTCTTCAAACCCATCCCACTAACAGGATGGCTCTGAAGGGGCTCTTAACTTATCGCACAATTCAATTTTCAATGAGCACCGGGTGTTGCCACCCGAAAATCTCTCCACCCTCGACCAGGCCTTTTCTGCCCGCCGTCCCAGGGACAAAAAATCCAGGGGCCGATTCGCTCTTCGCTTCGGCCTCTCAGACCTTAGTTGAATTCACAGTCAAGTCAATTTACCCTGACTGCGCCGGCTGTCAACAGCTTTTTTCCACTTTTTGCAGCCGCTCTTCCGCTTAGCAACGAAACTTTATCACCTTAAAACCGCCGGGTCAACACTTTTTCTTCCTTTTCTGCGGCCCCGCTTTGCCGCCTCCGACCCGGCTCACAAAGAACGTGCCGTAAAACATACTCGACGCCCAGGGCCGCGCAAGAGCTTTTTCAGGATTCTTTGCAACCAATTGCGGCGCAAGCTCTTCCGCCCGGCTGCGTTCGCAGGATGCGCGCGAGCGTCCTCTTGATTCGGCGCGCGTTTCGTTTCACCGGCTCAGCGGCCCCGCAACGCGGACCGAGATACGGCACCCCGAAGAGGGGTGTAGGCGCCAGCCATTCGGCCAGCAGCCGCGCGTTCGAGGCCGCGGAGCAATCCGGGCGGCGGCGCTCCATGAGCACCACCCTCGCATCCTCGACCCCGGCCGCCCGCAGGGCACCCACAGTGAGCAGCGTGTGATTGAGCACGCCGAGTTGATTGCGCGCGACCACGATCACCTCGCACCCCAAGCGCCTGCAGACATCCAGCGCCGTAAAATCCTCCCCCAGCGGCGCCAGCAGCCCGCCGGCCCCTTCAATCAGCAGCCAATCGCACCGCTCCGCCAGCTCCCGGACTTTTCGCAGGACCTCACACAGGCGCACGCAACGGCCGTGTTTGCGCGCGGCCACCACCGGCGCCACCGCCTCTGCGAAGTAAAACGGGTTGATCTCCCCGGCTGACAACTCCCCGTCCTGGAGCGCGCCCAGCAACTTCACGTCCCCGGCCCCTCCGCAGCAGAACGGTTTCATCGCCAGGGCCTGGCAGCCGGCCTGACGCAGATGGTGGAGCAGCAGCCCGCTGAGCACGGTCTTGCCGACCCCGGTGTCGGTGCCGGTGATGAAAAGGGTCCGTGCTTCGCCACGTTGCTTCACGCCCGACAATAAATCACACATCCAAAGGGATGGACACCAGGAAATGCAAGACGGAGAAAGAGTTGACGAGGGCTGGGCTCCTGCCTCTTAATCCGGGCAGTCAACACACCTATGAAACCAGCACCTCGTTCGGGCCTCTTCAGATTGCTAGCCGTTGGTCTGTCCCTGCTCACGGTGCCGTTGCGCGCCCAGGACGCTAATCGGCCGGCCGCCCGCACGGCCCCGCCGTGGCTGCGCGATGGCATCATTTACGAAATCTTTCCGCGCAACTTCTCCCCGCAAGGCAACTTCAACGCCATCACCGCCCGCCTGGACGAGTTGAAGGATTTGGGCGTTGACATCCTTTGGCTGATGCCGATCCATCCGCTCGGCCAGAAACTGCGCAAGGGCGCCATTGGCAGCCCTTACGCCGTGCGCGATTATTACGCCATCAATCCTGACTATGGCACCGCCGCGGATTTAAAGCGTCTCGTCTCGGAAGCTCACCAGCGCGGCCTCAAGGTCATCCTCGATATGGTCGCCAATCACACCGCCTGGGACTGCCTCCTGATGCAGCATCCCGACTTCTACAAACAGGATGCCAACGGCAAGCTCCTGCCGCCGGTCCCCGAATGGACCGACGTGGCCGGCCTGAATTACGAGAATCCCAACCTCCGCCAATACATGCTGGCCATGCTCAAACACTGGCTCGACCCGGCCACCTTCGACCTCGACGGCTTCCGTTGCGACGTGGCTGCCATGGTCCCCACCGGTTTTTGGGAGCAAGCCCGCGACGAACTCACCAGCATCAAACCCGACATCATGCTCCTGGCCGAGGCCAGCAAGCCGGAGTTGCTGCTCAAGGCCTTCGACGCTGACTACGCCTGGCCCATGCACGGCACCCTCAACAACGTCCTGCTCAACGGCGCTCCCGCCACCGAGTTTCAACGCTCTTGGGAGCAGACCCGCCAGCAGTTCCCCCCTCGCTCGCTCCACCTCCGCTTCTCTGATAACCACGATGAAGCTCGCGCCGTCGCCCGGTTCGGCGCCCGGGGCGCCTTGGCGGCCTCCGCCCTCATGTTCACCCTCGACGGCGTTCCCCTGCTTTACAACGGCATGGAAGTCGGCGATGCCACCGAATCGGGCGACCCGGCCTTGTTCGAGAAACTGCCGATCTTCTGGAAACCCAAGGAACGCCCGCCCTTGCGCGACATTTACCGCGATTTAATCAAGTTGCGCAAACAATACCCCGCCTTCCGCAATGACCGGGTGCTCTGGCTGCGGAACTCCCAACCAGCCGACCTCGTGACCTTCCTGCGCCTGGACGCCAAAGACGAGTTCGTCGTGGCCATTAACTTCTCCAACCGTCCGCTGGTCGGTTGGGTGGAAGTGATGCACGATCAGGAATTCAAGCCGGTAAAGATTTCGGGCCTGCCGGAAGGCCCGCCGAGCGGCTTCCCGCTTTTCCGGCTCAACGGCTTTGAATGGCGGATTTATCATCGCCCCGTCCAGTAGGCAAGCCCTCCGCCGCCCCCTCGGCAACTTGCCGGCGCGAGTCGGGCCTCGCCCCGACATCCTGGACCCGCCCGACCATGGCCGCGGCGACCAGCAGCGAGGCCCCGCCCAGCATCACCACTTTCACCGGGTCATTCCCGAAGGTGTGTTTCACCACCGGCTCCAAGGCCACCGAGGCCACAATCTCCGGAATCACAATGCACAAGTTGAAAATGCCCATATAAACGCCCATCCGCTCCGCAGGCAGAGCGCCCGAAAGCATCGCGTAGGGCATCGCCAGAATGGAAGCCCAGGCTACCCCCACGCCGATCATCGTCAACTGCCACAGCACCCGCTCATGAATGAACCCGGTGGCCAGCAAGCTCACGCCCCCGGCCACCAGCGCCAGGCCATGCACCAACTTCCGGCTGGTGGCCCGCGCCAGCACGGGCAGCACAAACGCCACCGCAAAGCATACAATGGAGTACCAGGCAAACGTCCGCCCGCCGAAGGCCGTCCCCTGGTCAAACGCCTTTGAATTTGCATCCGTGGTGTGGAAGATCTGCTGCGCCGTAGCCAAACCGAAGAACATCCACATGCAGAACAAACCCAGCCAGGTGAAAAACTGCACCACCGCCAACTCTTTCATGGTCGCAGGCATTTGCTTGATGGCCGAAGCCACGTCCCGTCCGCTGAGCACCGCCCCAATGGCGGCGCCAATCGCGCCCCCGGCCAGCAAATGCCAGACCGTGAGGTGGTCCTCAACCAGCGCCCCGCGTGCCCAGCCAACCGCCGCGCCGGCCAGGCCCGACCAGAGCAGAAAGGCCCGTTCCAGATGGATTCCGGCCCGCTCGCCCTTTTTCCGGCGGAACTCTTCCATGTCCGCCGGCGGGTATTCCCCGGAACTGACCACCGTGTAGAGCACCGCCAACAGGAACACCACTGCCCCCATCTTGAAGGCGTACTGCACCGCGTAGGGCACCCCGTTGGGCGCGTTGCCCTGGACCCCGAAATAACCCAGGATTTCGGGCAGCGCATTCGCCACCGCCGCCCCGATGCCGATGAAAAAACTCTGCATGACAAAACCCACCGTCCGCTGCTCCGCCGGCAGTTTGTCAGCCACAAACGCCCGGAATGGCTCCATGCTGATGTTGATAGAAGCATCCAGCACCCACAGCATCGTGGCCGCCGCCCACACCGCCGGGGCGTCCGGCATAAAAAACAAGGCCACGCCCGACAGAATCGCCCCGGTCAGGAAGTACGGCCGCCGCCGACCCAGCCAACACCAGGTCCGGTCACTCATCGCCCCGATAATCGGCTGCACCAGCAAACCCGTAATCGGCCCCGCCAGCCACAGGATCGGAATCCTGGAAGGATCGGCCCCAAGTTTCGCGTAGATCGCGCTCATGTACGCCAACTGCAATCCCCAGCCAAATTGGATGCCGAGAAACCCGAAACTCAGGTTCCAGATTTGCCAAAAGCCTAACCGTGGTTTCTGCATAGCGCCTTGTTCAGCCGCCCAATCCAACATCCTCTGGCCCCCCGCCGCAAGCCCATTCGCACACGCCAATTGGAATTAACGAGTGCGGCGGCTCGACGCCGCTTCTCAGGTGCGCCACCACATCGCCGGTGGCACCGCCGGGATGTGCCCAGCCATAACTGCGCCCACACTCCAGCCTTGCATTTCCCCTCCACTCAGGCCTTACTGCGGCAAACCGTATGAAGACACTACTATCTTTAAGTGGAGCAATCCTCGTGGCGGGCGCCGTGTTGGCTCAGGAACCCGCCAAACCAGGCAGTCCGGCCGACAAGCTCGGCTGGCAACTCGCTATTCATGCCTATACTTTCAAGGAATTCCCCGTTGCTGAGGCCATCGATAAGACCGCCGCCCTCGGCCTCAAGTACCTGAGCCTCTCCGGCAGTGTCAACCTCGATGCCCAAAACAAGCCCCGAACGATTGACCTCCCCGACAAAGACATGGAGGCCATTCTCAAACGCGCTGCCGCCGCGGGCATCAAGCTCGTCAACATCGGCGTCGTCCAGCTCCCCCCGGACGAAGCCCAGAGCCGCAAGGTCTTCGCCTTCGCCAAAAAGTGGGGCATTGACACCCTGGTCGCGGAGCCCGAACCGCAGGCGCTCGATGTGGTCGAGAAACTCTGCAAGGACTACCACATCAAAGTCGCCATCCATAACCATCCCAAGCCTTCCCGCTACTGGAATCCCGACACCGTCCTCCAGGCCCTCAACGGCCGCAGTCCCCTGCTCGGGGCCTGCGCCGACACCGGCCATTGGATTCGCTCCGGCCTCGACCCCGTCGAGTGCCTCAAGAAACTCCAAGGCCGAATCATCTGCCTGCATTTCAAAGACCTGGCCCAGAAGAGCCCCCAGACACACGACGTGCCCTGGGGCACTGGCGTCGCCGATGTCAAAGCGATGATGGCCGAACTCAAACGCCAGGGCTTCCGCGGCACCTTCGGCATCGAGTACGAATACCACTGGGAAAACTCCTCCCCCGAAATCGCCCAGTCCGTCAACTTCTTCAACGCCACTTGCGCCGCCCTGGCCGAACAGCCCTAATCAGGGCTCTTTCGCTGTTCCAGGAAAGCCACGTAGGCCTCAACGGGGATGCGCCAGAAATTCCGGCAGCCGCTGCCCACGTTCACGGCCCGCAGCAGGCCCTCTTCGATGAAGTCCCGCACGTGCTGCTCCGTCACCTTGAGCCGCTCCGCCACCTCGTGCACGTAAAGCATCGTCCGCCCGGGAAACGGCGATCGCTGTAGCTCCTCGGGCGGCCGCCCGGGTTGCGCCCGGGCCGGCCCGCCCGCGCCGCCGGCAGGCCTGCCGGCCGGCGCCGATGCCGGCCCGGAATGCAAATGGCCCGCCGCGCTCTGGGGCCCTGAGGCCGGCCCCAAGGCAGCCGCCTTGGCTTTTGCCCGCACCATGATGGCCGCCCGGCCTGGTGGCGTTCGGTTGCCCGTGCGCCGCACCGGGCCCGGGTTGGCTTTGCCTTTCTTCGTGGTTGTCATATCTGGATGAGAAACTTGGCCGGCGGCGTCAATTGCGGCTGGTCGTGCTCGCCGTTTCCGGTTTGGGCCGGATAAAGAACTGTTCATCCTGGCAGAACCGGATGCCTGCCGCTAGGCACTGCTCCGAGGAGAGCTTTTCCCGGTCCGCCAGCAGCGCCTGTTTGTCCGGTTGCGCCTCAGGCCGGCGCACGTAGGCCGCGCCCCAGGCCAGCCGCAACAGCCGCCCTACCACGTCCTTCCACTTCACCTTCTTGCCGGCTGTTTCCACCCGCGGCGGCGTCAGCTCGAAGCCGAACTCCGCCAGGTTCGTCTCGCGGCTTTTCCGCGCACTGAACAGCGCCGCCCGGTGCGCGATGGCATAATCCTGGATGCCCGCCTCCAGTTCGGCGATCTGCTCCAGGAGATTCGCTATCGCCCCCGCGTACCGCTGCTCCAGCTCCGCCCCCGCCGCCTCCTTCGCCGCCACCGCCTGCGTATGCAGGATGCGTTTCCGCACCGCCTCCGCCACCGCTGCTTCCAGTCCCTCCGTCGAATTGATCGTTAGTGTCTTCATAACTTCATGCGCCAATTGTATAGCAATGAAATACATCTGTCAAGCGGAAATTTTGCCGAATTTTCCTTGAACCCTGCCGGGCCCTCCTCTACAACCGCTGCATGCCCTTAGGCGCGCAATTGCCCGTCAGATTGGAACCCGCCGTCGAGCAGCGGTTGGAAGCCATCGCCCGCGAGATCGAAACCAGCAAGTCGGCCTTGATCCGCCTGCTGGTGAGGACGTTTGTCGACCAGGCGATGGACGACCGCGGGCGGGTCTCTCTGCCGCCCGACTGGTCGGAGTTGCTCGGCCGCCTGCCGGCGGCTGACCGCCGGAGTGTGGACACGCGGTCCGGGCGGGCAGCGGCCGCCCGTTCCCGCGCACCGGCCGCCGGGGCGGCTAGTTCAAAGCCAGCTTCCGCCGCGGCAAGGCTTTTAAAACGGCAGGCCTCCTTGGTTCCGCGGCGCGGCGCAAAATAAAGGCGCTCACCCGCAGTTGCCTGGCCCAGCGCTCGAACTTCCGCGCCAGCTCCACCCGCTGGGCGGGGCTAAACAGCGCCACCTCGCACTCCAGTTCCGGCTCCAACCTCACTCTTGGACGTGGTTTCATGGCAACTAACACTTTTTCCCCCTCATCTTGCCGTCCAGTGGTAGGACAATGCCTGTCCAACCCCCCTCTCCGGACGTGAAAACTTACTCACACCCCGGGGGCTGGCCCGGCAGGCCAGGCCTTCTAGCCTGCCGGCTCGGGCCCCTTTCCAGCCGCCCGTCCCTGCGCCGCGCTCCAAAGCCTCCCCGCCGCTTGGGAGCCCCGACACCTCGGGACAAAGACTGCCCTACTCCCTTCTTTCGGCCTTTGGACCTCCGGCTTCTTTCCTGGCCGACTTACCTGCCGGTTGGCGCGCTGGCGCCGGGGCCGGGGCGCTGAGGGCCGCCAGGCCTTTGGCCACGAGTTCTGCGCCCCGGGCGTCGCGCGTCTCCCGGTCGCTGCTGTCCAGCACCACCACGATGACCCGCTGGCCGTGCCGAGCCGCGGTCAGGGCGATGGAATAGCCGGCCGCGGCAATCCACCCGGTCTTCAGCCCGTCGCAGCCTTCCAAATGCCCAAGGAGGTGGTTGTGCGTGCGCATGATGACCGGTTTCTTGGGGACATTGGTGCGAAAGGCGCGTTGGCGGGTCGAGGCGTAGCGCAGGGTGTCGGGGTGTTTGAGCACTGCCCGGCAGAGCAACGACAGGTCGCGCGCGGTCGTGACGTCCGGTTCCTGGCCTCGGCCTGGGGGCAGGCCGTGGACGGACCGGAACAGCGTGTTGGCCATGCCTAGTTCTTTGGCTCGTTTATTCATCAGCTCCACAAAACCTTCGGTGCTGCCGCCCACCTTTTCCGCCAGGGCCACCGCCGCGTCGTTGGCCGACTGGACCATTAGGGCATACAACAACTCATCCACGGTGAACGACTCCTTGTCGGCCAGCCAGACTCGCGAACCCCCGGTGTGCGACGCCTTCGCGCTGGTGGTCACCGCCTGCTGCAACGAGAGTTGGCCCTGTTCAATCCGTTCGAGCACCAGCAGCAAGTCCATCAGCTTGAGCACGCTCGCCGGGTAACCCTTGGCGTCGGCCTGGTCTTCAAACAGCACCCGCCCGCTCGCGGCGTCGAGGGTGATGGCCCCGAGGTAAGGGTTGCGCGCCGTGCGGGCCAGGCCCGGCGCCTTGGCCGGCCTGGCTGCTTTGGCCGCTTTCGGCGTGCCCGCCCGGGCAGCCGGCCCCACGGCCATCAGGCACAAGGCCAGCCCGATCAACAGGACATTCCCAACCATCCGCTTCGTTCTCACGCGCAAAATCATATTCAAGCCGCCTGCAAGCATCTGCGCCGGGCGCACTCAGGTCAAGCTTGAGTCGCAGCCAGCGCCCCAAATACAGAAGGGCTGATTCCCCGCCCCAGCGGGCCAGCGGAGCGAACGGCGAGCGGCGAACAGCGAACGGCATCCGCGCCGGCGCGCGCGCGGGCCAGCGGCGATAGGCAATAGGCAATAGCCAATAGCCGATGGCCAATAGCCGATGGCCGACTCCGCGCCCGCACGCGCGGGCCAGCGGAGCGAACGGCGAGCGGCGAACAGCGAACGGCATCCGCGCCGGCGCGCGCGGGCCAGCGGCGATAGGCAATAGGCAATAGCCAATAGCCGATGGCCAATAGCCGATGGCCAATAGCCGATGGCCGATTCCGCGCCGGCGCGCGCGGGCCAGCGCCCCAGGACCTCCCGCCCGCGGCCCCGCTGCGGGCTGAAAGCCCGAACTATCGCTCGGCTTTCCGCGGAAAAGCCGGTTGTTCCTGGCGGCTTCAGGAGCAAAAACACCGCCAAAACTCCCAATACAGCCAATACAGCCAATGGAGCATTTGGCGCCCCACCCGAAACCCTCCCGGCTACAGGCGATCTAAGAAATGCAACGCATTTCTCCGGGCCAGCGCCATGATCGTGCCTTGCGGGTTTACGCCGGGGGCCGTGCACAGCAGGCTGGCATCGTTGATGAACAGGTCATCGAATCCGTGCACCCGGCCGAAGGAGTCGGTGGCGCACCGCTCTTTGTCTTCGCCCATCGGACACGAAGAGAAGAGATGAACCGTCATGAGCCTGGCCCGCCCGCTCGGGAGTATCTCCGGCCATTTGCCCAGTTCGTCGCGCGAGCGCAACTCCGGGCCGTGGTCCAGGCCCGGATAAAGCGCAACTGCGCCCGCGGCGAACAGTATCTCGGCCAGCTTTCGCAGGCCCTCCGCCAGGTCGCGCCGGTCTTGTGCGCTCACTTGGTAGCGGACCACCGGGTCGCGGAACCTGCCCAGGGGGCGCACGGTGCCCCGCCCTTGGCCGGGGATCATCGCATAATAGTTGGCCATCTGCGTCCACCAGCGCCGCACTTCCCCCGCCGCGGACGGATGGTCCACCAGGCCCAGCGCCAGGTAGGCCGGTGTGCTGATGGAACAGCCGAAACTGAGCCGCGGTGCAAATTCCTTGACCTGGTGCACCGGCACCCCCATGTCGGCCGCGTTCACGGCGTCGGGGAATTTGGCAACCACTTTCACGGTGGGATGCAATTGCAGCGCATCCCCGATATTGCGCGTGATGCCGCTCCGCCGGAGCAGGGCCGGTGTCTGCACCGCGCCCGCGCACACAAACACGGCTTCGGCTTCGATGCGCACGGCCCCGCTCGCCGCGTGCCGGCCCTCGAGCAGCCATCGCCCCGCCCAGCGGCGCAGTTGCTCGATGCGCGTGTGGGGCAGCACCTTGCCCCCCGCCACCAGCAGCCGCGGCACGAACGTCTTGGTCATCGTCTGGCGCGTCCCGCCGGCCCCGCTCCCGCCGGCATAGCGAAACCAGCGAGGCACTGCCACCGACTTCCAGCCCAGCCGCCTGGCCCCCTGGTCCAGCTTGAGCGAAGCGCCCGGGGCCGCTCCCGCCAAAGGCGACACCAAGACCTCTCGTTCGCAGGCCTCAAAATGCGGGCGCAACTCCTCCTCCGTCAGGCCGGCCACCTGGAATTGCCGGCGCCAAGCCTCCAGCAACTCCGGCGGCGTCCGATGATAAAGCCCGCTGTTAATCTCGCTGCCGCCCCCCACGCAACACCCTTCCACGTAGGCCACCTTGTCCCGCCCCAGCGCCACCGTCTGCCCGCCGTGGCGGTACTTTTGCAGCAGTTCCTCTTGCGAGAATGGCCGACACGATTCCAGCGGCTGGAAAGGACCCTCCTCCAGCAGCAGGACATCCCGGCCCCCTTCGGCCAACAGGCAGGCGGTGAGCGCCCCGCCGGGCCCGGAGCCAACCACCGCAATCGCGCACCGCAGTTCCCGCGCCGGGCCGGAAATCACCTGACCCGTTGGCAGCGCCACGGTGGGTCGGGCCGGGGACTCGCCTTCCGGGCCCTCGAACTGGCGGCTGTAGAGCGCGAACGTGGCCAGGCTTTCGTAGTAACGAATCAAATCGCGCCCCCAGCCAAGGCGCGAGTTTTTCCAGGCCTCCACCTGCCGCCGGCGATTGGCTGGGGGCTGACCGTGAAAAGGCCGGCCCGTCCGCAGGAGACCGGCGAGGTCAAAGCCCAGTGTCGCCGCCCGCAAAGGGGCGCGCAGATAGTCCGGCATCTGCGCCTGCTGCCGCAGGACAAACCGGGTGAGGTCGTTGTAGGGCGGCTGCGAATCGGCCCGCCCCGGCTCCGCATGAGCCTGGGCCAGCGAATAGGCCAAGGCCGAGACCGCGTCGTGATACCAGCAATGGGAAGGGCGGGGCATGGCGGCCGCACAATCAGCGGCGTGCGGGCGGAGCCAAGTCCGAAGTTCCGAGTCCCAAGGCAGCCCCGCGCCCGAATACTTGACACCTCGCACGGAAGTCCGACAGGACGGACCGCCGGCATCTGGCCGGCTTTGCCCATCCCAACCGCCAAAGCTGGCTGCAAGCCAGCCCTCCGGCCGCGCCAGTGTGAAATATTCGCGTTAGCATGGCGCGCCCCAGCCGCGCTGAATCTCGGCGGTCAATTTGCGCTTCGTTCTGCTGCATGATTAGGGCTTGGAGCGGATGTTCCTTCAGTAATTATTCCTAAGTAGTTGATAGAGCTGATGATAGGAATATATTTAGCCAATTGTGTAGCCACTAATAATATCAACATTGTGCCTTTATTTACGCAATTATGTGTTCATATTGTGCTCACTATGTATCTCGACCGCTCCAAAACCTCCGT
>Ga0187850_10004287_pt1 | contig 11398 bp, 10 predicted proteins | sample June2016WEW_4_15_FD_132436 | JGI IMG/M metagenome (GOLD analysis project Ga0187850, IMG submission 132436) | Peatland microbial communities from SPRUCE experiment site at the Marcell Experimental Forest, Minnesota, USA - June2016WEW_4_150 | ecosystem: Environmental > Terrestrial > Soil >... | reverse complement strand
TGGAGGCAGGTTACGGCCTGCGCGCGGCCACCAGGACCCTGGATAGCGACTTCGTCTACACCCGCCACATCTGGGACTTCGGCTACACCTTGTGGCGCGGCAATCACAAGCTCAGCGAGCGGTGGCAAGCCGGCGCGATCTCCGGAAACGCGCCCTTGTTCGAGCGCTTCGTGCTGGGGAACAGCTCCACCCTGCGCGGGTGGAACAAGTTCGACCTCGCCCCGCTGGGAGGCAGCCGCATGGCGCACAACTCGGTCGAGTACCGCTACCGGGCGTTCCAGATCTTCTACGACGCGGGCGCCGTCTGGACCCGCGGCCAGGACGCGACCCTCAAACACTCGGCGGGCGCCGGCGTGCACATCGGAGACCTGGCGCTCCTAGTGGCGTTCCCCATCCGGAACGGCCGGGTGGAACCGGTCTTCATCGCGGGTCTGAACCTCTGATGCCAAGCCACGTCACGCGCCGGAGTTTCGTGGGCTGGCTGTTGCCGGCCTCCCGAGTCTGCCTTGCGATGACCGCGGAGAGCGATGGCCTGGAAGTACGCCTGGCGAGCGAGCGCATCTGGGTGGTGGCCCCGCGGCTGCGATTCGTCGCCGGCAAGCCGCTGGAGCGGCTCCGCAACGGTGCGCCGGTGCCGTTCGCCTTCCAGTTGGCCGTGTCGACCGACCACTGGACCAGCGTGCTGGACCGCGACATCGAGCGTTTCGTGCTCAGCTACGATCTCTGGGAAGAGCGCTTCTCGATCGCCAAGATGGGGCATCCGCGCAGGTCGGTGTCGCACCTGACGGCCCGCGCGGCCGAGACCTGGTGCGTGGATGACCTCTCGGTGGCGCCCGGCAGGATCGCTGAGCGGCAATCCTTTTGGGTACGCCTGGAAGTGAGGGCTGAGAACCCGGCCGAGCAGGCCGAGCTCGAGCGCCAGGAAAGCGTCAGCCTCACCCGCCTGATCGAGATCTTCAGCCGGCGCGCGCGGGGGGAGCAGACGCGCTGGGTGGCCGAGGCCGGGCCGGTGCGCCTGGCCGAGCTGAGGCAGGCTGCTCCAGGAGTCCGGCCGTGAACCGCCTGCGCAACCGGCTGATCCTGGTGTTCCTGGCGGCCACCCTGGCGCCCCTGGCCGCCACCTGGTGGATTACCACCTCGCTGCTCGAGCACAGCCTCACGTATTCCTCTACCGATCGACTCGACAGCCTCTCGAAGACGCTGGAGAGGACCGGGCGGGAGCTGTACCAGCGCGCCCGCGAGTCGCTGAAGCGCGAAGCACAGACGGCGCAGGCCGTCCCGCGGATCTATGGGATCGGCAGCCAGACGGGCTGGCCCGGCGATGTTCGCGAGTTCTGGGACAGCGGCGATGCGGAGCGCTTCGCGCTGGCCCAGGAGGGCAGCGTCCTGAAATACATGCTGCGCCGGCCGGAGGGCGTGTGGCTGTATACCAGCCAGTTCGGCCTCAGCATGGCGCAGCTTGCCGACCAATACCGGCAGGCGCGCGAGGCCATCGACCGCGACCGGGGGCGCGATCTGCGGCGCGGCTTGCTCTACACCTTCGCCTCGCTGGCCGCCGCGATCTGGCTGCTCTCGCTGGCGCTGCTGGTCTATCTGGCGCACCGGATCAGCCGGCCCATCCGGCAATTGACGGCGGGCCTCGCGCAACTGGCCTCGGGCGACCTGGCGACGCGTCTGGAAACCACGCGCACCGACGAGATCGGCCGCGCCATCGCCGCCTTCAATCATATGGCCGCCCAACTCCAGCAGAGCCGCGACCGCCTGGTCTACCTGGCGCAGCTCGCGAGCTGGCAGGCGCTGGCCCGGAAAATGGCGCACGAACTGAAAAACTCGCTGACGCCCATCCGCCTCACCATGGAAGAGATCCTGGCCCGGCGGGACGAAAACGACCAGGCATTCATCGAGCAGGCCGCCCGGATCGTGGTCGAGGAGGTGGAGAGCCTGGAGAGACGCGTGCGCGCGTTCTCGGAGTTCGCCTCCGAACCGCCCGTGCGGCGCGTGGCACTGGATGTGAACGAGGCGGTCGAAGAGCGCATCGGGTTCTTGAAAACCGGCCACCCGGAGTTGCGCTACGCGCTGCGGCTCGACGGGAGCAAGCCGGTCGCACTCGCGGACCAGGACCTGCTCAAGGGCATCCTCACCAACCTGCTCGAGAACGCCGCGGACGCCGCAGGCGCGGGAGGCTCGGTGCTGGCGCGAACGTCGCTGGCCAACGGCCAGGTGTCGGTCGAGGTGCACGACTCCGGCCCGGGCCTGAGCGAGCAAGCGCGCAAGTCGTTGTTCGAGCCCACCATCTCCTTCAAGGAGCGCGGCATGGGCCTGGGCCTGTCGATCGCGCGCAAGAACGCGCTGCTCTCGGGCGGCGACATCCTGCTGATCGCGGGAGAGCTGGGCGGCGCGGCGTTCCGGGTGGTGCTCCCCGAGGCGCCAGCTAACAGCTATCAGCTACCGGATGCGCCCCAGCGCGTCCATGGACCGGAGTCTCCCCTACCCATACAGCCTTCCGTTCCGCGGCCGGCCGCTGGGGCGGGCCAGCGCCGGTAGCTGATAGCTGTTAGCTGGCGCCTTCGTAGGGCGGACCTCCTGGTCCGCGGGCCGACGTCCTCGTCGGCCCTTTGCTGTTAGCCTGTGTGTATGGCTCGCATCGCCATTCTGGACGACGAGGTCAATGTCGGGAACTCCCTGCGGCTGATCCTGGAACGGGAAGGCTACGCGGTGACCATCTGCCGCTCGGCGGGCGAATTCCGCGCGCATCCGGAGGTCCCCCGCGCCGACGCCTATCTGCTCGACGTGCTGCTGCCGGATGGCAGCGGGATCGACGCTCTGCGCTGGCTGCGGCAGACCGACAGCCGGGGGGCGGCGATCATGATTTCGGGTCACGGCACGATCGCCGACGCGGTCGAGGCGACCCGCGCGGGCGCCTTCGATTTTCTCGAGAAACCGCTCACCCGCGAGCGCGTGCTGCTGGCGCTCAAGAACGCCCTGGAACAGGCCGCGCTGCGCCAGGAGAACGAGCGCCTGCGCGAACTGGTGGGCGAGGGCCCCAGGATGATCGGGGCCAGCCCGGCGTTCCTTGCCATGCTGGAGCAGGCCACCCGGGTTGCCCGCTCGGACGCCCGCGTGCTCCTGGCCGGAGAATCGGGAACCGGCAAGGAGCTGCTGGCCGCTTACATCCACCGTGAAAGCCCCTTCGCCCCGGGCCCCTTCGTCAAAATGAACTGCGCCGCCATCCCCACGGAGCTGCTCGAGAGCGAAATGTTCGGGCACGAGAAGGGCGCCTTCACCGGCGCGGGCGTGGCGCGGCGCGGTAAGTTCGAAACGGCGGACGGGGGGACGCTGTTCCTGGACGAGGTGGGCGACCTTCACGAGACCGCTCAAGCGAAGCTGCTGCGCGTGCTCCAGGATGGGGAATTCCACCGGGTGGGAGGGGAACACCGCATCCGCGTGGCCGTCCGGGTGATCTCGGCCACCAACCGCGACCTGGCGGGGCTGGTGGCGCAAAAACAATTCCGCGAGGACCTGTACTACCGCCTGTGCGTGGTGCCCATCCGCGTGCCGCCGCTGCGCGAGCGCGTCCCGGACATCCGCTTGCTCGCGGAGTACTTCCTGGACGAATTCTGCCGCCGCAACAACTTCAAGCCGAAAGCGCTGGACGGCGAGGTCTTCCCGGCGCTGGAGAAGTTCGCCTGGCCCGGCAACGCGCGCGAGCTTAAAAATGTGATCGAGCGCATGGCTATCCTCACGCCGGGGGAGCGGCTGGGTCTGGATTCGGTGCCGCTGGAGATCCGGCTGCCGAAGGAGTCCGCGGCCCGATCCAGCCTTCAGGACGCCCGCCACGCCGCCGAGCGCGAGCACATCCTGCGGACGCTCGAGCAGAACCAGTGGAACGTCTCCTCGGCCGCCCGCGCCCTGGGCATGGAGCGCACCAACCTCCACAAGCGCATCCGGGCGCTGGGCATCAGCCGCTAACCCGCCCTTCTCACGCAGGATCGTGACGAGGCGCGTGAGGAGCCAGTGGATACGAGGCGTGCGAGAGGCGACGCCCGGAGGCCCGCTAACGGGTCGAGGACGTCGCCCGAGCGCAACGAAGTAGACATGGGCTCATCGCGCGCCGCAGTAGATCTTGTTTAGTCCCGCCTCAAACGACTGCAAGGACCGGCCCAACCAGCCGATGAGTGGAATAAGAGGAGCATGGCCGCTCGTGTCGTGCTCGGCAGGCCCATGCAAGCCGTCCATTATCTGCTCGTCGCGGTCGCGCTCGCGGCGGTCCTGTCCATCCTCCGGCTGCGCGCCAGGTTGCGAGCGGAAGCGGCCGCCTTCAAGCTGGCCGCCAGACAGCTCGAAGAAGGCCGGGAGCGGCTTCAATTAGCGCTCGACGGGGCCGGCGAGGCGCTCTGGGACTGGAACGTCAAGGAGAACCGGACCTACTACAGTGAACGCTGGTCTCAGATGCTGGGCTTTTCCCCGGAAGAGATCGGCAACTCAGTCGAGATTTGGGAGCGACTGGTCCACCCGGAAGACCTGGCCCCAGTCATGCAGAAACTCCAGGACCACATAGAGGGCCGTTTGGAGACTTACCACGCGGAGTTTCGCATGCGGACCAAGGACGGCGGTTGGCGCTGGATACAGGCGCGCGGAAAGGTGGTCACCCGGGATGCCGACGGTTCGCCCGCCCGTGTTGCCGGCACCCACCTGGACGTTACGGAACAGAAACAACTCGCGGTTGCTCTGGCCCAGGCGCGAGACGCGGCTCTGGCGGCTTCCCGGGCCAAGTCCGCTTTTCTCGCCAACATGAGCCACGAGATCCGGACGCCCATGAACGGCATCATCGGAATCTCCGAGCTGCTGCTCAAGACCGCTCGCGATGACCAGCAGCGCGGATACGCCGAGATCATCCACGGTTCCAGCGAGGCGCTCCTCGCGATCCTCAACGATATCCTCGACTTCTCCAAGATCGAAGCGGGAGAGCTGCAAATCGAATGCACGCCCTTTGACCTGCACGGAGTCTTGCGGCAGACCGTGGACCTGTTCGCGTTCACCACGGCGAACAAACACCTCTCGATGGCCATCGAGATCGCCCCCGACGTGCCCTCGCGGGTGGCGGGAGATCCGGGACGGTTGCGCCAGGTGCTGGTCAACCTGCTTGGCAATGCCCTCAAGTTCACCGAGCGCGGAGGGGTTCGCCTGCGCTGCCGGCGCGTTCCGGACGATTCGGCACGCATTGGCATCGAGTTCGAAATCGGCGACACCGGCGTGGGCATCGACCCCGCGGTCATCCACTCGTTGTTTCGCCCCTTCATGCAAGCCGACGAATCCACCACCCGGCGCTACGGGGGGACGGGCCTGGGGTTGGCCATCAGCAAGCAACTGGTCGAACTCATGCATGGCCGCATCCAGGCGGCCAGCGTCCCTGGGCGAGGGAGTACGTTTCGCTTCACCGTCGCCCTGGAGCCGGCGCCCGCCGATTCCGTGGCCGAGACCGACCACCGGGAAACGCCACCGCGGACGCCTGCCCGGCCTGCACACATCCTGCTGGCCGAAGACAACCTCGTCAATCAAAAAGTGATCGCCCACCTGCTGAGCCACCTGGGGCATTCCGTCGACATCGTATCCAACGGCCGCGAGGCGGTCGCGGCCGCCGGCCGAGGCTGCTACGACGCGATTCTCATGGATTGTCACATGCCCGAAATGAGTGGCTACGAGGCCACGCGCCTCATGCGCCAACAAGATCATCCCGGCCGCCGTCCTCCCATCATCGCGCTCACTGCCAGCGCGCTCGCGGGCGATCGCGCGCGTTGCCTCGAGTCCGGGATGGACGATTACATCAGCAAGCCCGTCAACCTCGAAACCCTCTCCAGAGTTCTCGATGAGTGGCTTGCCGATCCGGTGGAAACACCGGAACACCGCTGAAAGGCATCGGCTCGCCGCGGCATTATCCAGGCATGACACGACTTCCCTTGCTCACCATCCTGGCGGCCTGCGCCGCCTTCTCCCAGACGCAGTTGACCATCTACAACCAGAACTTCGCCCTCGTCAAGGAGCCCCGCTCCTTCCAATTGAAGGCCGGCGAGAACGAAGTCCGCGTCGCCGACCTCAGCGCGCATCTCGAGCCCGATTCCGTGGTGTTGCGCGATCTGAAGCAGCCGGGCTCCATCCGGATTCTGGAACAGAACTACGAGAGCGATCCGCTGAGCGAAGGGCTTCTGCTCCGCAAGTCCGAGGGCAAGCTGCTGGATTTCGAAATCGACCTCCCGGGCGGGACCAAACGCATCGTCCAAGGCCGCATCCTGCGCAGCGGCTACGTCCCGCACACCGCGGCGTTCGGGCGTTACGGCCAGCAATACTACCAGTCCCAGATGGCGATGGCCGGCGCCGCTGGCCAGCCCATTGTCGAGGTGGCCGGCAAGATCCAGTTTGGGCTGCCCGGCAAGCCCATCTTCGACGCCCTCGATCCCAAAGGATTCCTCAAGCCGACGCTCCTGTGGCGGCTGTGGACCGACCAGGCCGGCGCTCACGAGGCCGAGTTCTCCTACCTGACCGGCGGCATGCGCTGGGAGGCCACTTACAACGCCGTCGCCCAGGAGAAAGGCAACGCGCTCGACCTCATCGGCTGGGTGACGCTGGAGAACATGAGCGGCAAGGATTTCGAGGACGCCCGCGTCAAGCTCATGGCCGGTGACGTAGCGCGTGCGCGCCAGGAAGGCGACCGCGAAGACAGGATGATCATGGCTAAGAGCGCCGAGTTAGCCGGCTTTCCCGAACCCGTGAGCGAACGCGCCTTCGACGAGTATCATCTCTACACCCTGCCGCGTCCCACTACGGTGCTGGATCGGGAAGTCAAGCAGGTCGAGTTCGTGCGCGCGGCGAATGTTCCGGCTCAGCGCATCTACGTCTATGACGGTTTCAAGGTGGACCCCCAGTATCGCGGGTGGAACTACGAGAGCATCCGCACCAACGCCGAGTACGGCACGGTGTGCAACACCAAGGTCTGGGCCATGCTGGAGTTCCGCAATTCCGAGAAGTCGCAACTGGGGATGCCGCTGCCCAAGGGCAAGGTCAAAATCTACCGGCGCGATTTGGACGCCCGGAACGAGTTCATCGGCGAGGACGCCGTCGATCACACTCCGCGGGACGAGACCGTGCGCCTGTATACGGGCAACGCTTTCGACGTCGTCGGCGAGCGCCGCCAGACCAGCTTCCGGCTGGACACCTCCGCGCACTGGGCCGACGAGTCCTTCGAAATCAAGGTGCGCAACCACAAGAAAGAGGCGGTCGAAGTGCGCGTAGTCGAGCACCTGTACCGCTGGCTCCAATGGCAACTCACCACCAAGTCCATGAGCTCCACCAAGAAAGACGCCCGCACCATCGAGTTCCGCCCAACCATCTCCCCCGGCGCCGAGGCCGTCATCACCTACACCGTTCACTACTCGTGGTGACGCCTCCGTAGGGCGGACCTCCAGGTCCGCGGCCGACCTCCAGGTCGGCCACAAGCTATGGCGACCGATCAGGCCACGCGGTACTCTCGTGGCGCACGCTTCAGCGTGCGGGGTGCCCTCTGGGCCCGGCTCTCCAGCCGACGCCCGGGGTTTTCACCTGCTCCTGCCGCACGCGACTTACTCAGCAGCGCCAGTCGCTCGTGCATCTCAGAGTGACGGGGAAGCAGTGAGTGGCGCTTCACGGCCGCGATGTCCCAACCTCGACCGAAAGCGGCATCAATTCAACCAAGTCGGCCTCTGGCGCGAACGCATCCGGATTCGCCCGTGGCAGCGGTTTGCCCTCCTCCAACAGCAAGTGCGCCAGGTCTTCCAGCGCGCTGGAAATCATGAGTCGAGCGTCCGCCAGATCGAACCCCTGGCTTACCGCCCCCGGGAAATCCAGAGCCTCCGCCACGACCATCTTGCCGCCATCCCGCGGAAGATAAAACGCCACGTGGTACCGCAGCATACACCCAGAATACTCGAGTCCCTGAAGGTGGAGTGCGTGGGCTACGCAGGCGGACGGTCCCGGCGCTTCACTTCGGCCATGATGTCCTCAACCGTGGCGCCGTCAAGCCAGCGATGGCGGAGTTGGCCCCTTCCTGGGCCGCTGGAGTCGCTCGGGATGGAAGAAATGAGAAAAATAGCTCCAATGGAGGCAGTTGGAGGTACAATCGATGCGGGCCAGGATCGCAAGACGTAAATCCTGGCTGGAAGGAAGGGCTAGGGGCATATGACCAGATGTTTCCTCCTGTTCGCTTCCGCGATTGCTCTTACGCTGAGCGCTTTCGCGCAGACCAAGACCTCGGGTTCCCTCGACTGCGACAAGTCGGACCCGAGGCACGTGATTCCGATCCCCGATCACAAGGATCACGCCTATGTGATCGGCCAGAACAAATGCACCTGGACCAAACCCATCGTTATCGAAGGGCTCGAAGGCAAGGGGTTTGTCAACACCGTATTCTATGACGTGATGGGCGCCTCTGCACGTACCACAGGTTCGGGCGTCACTACCTACGGTAGCGGCGACAAAGGCTACACGCACACCTCGGGAACCGCCGACGTAAAAGCGATGACCTCTTCCGGCAAGTGGACATTCTCGGGCGGAACCGGCAAGTTGCGCGGCATCAAGGGCGGAGGAACCTACACCTGCAAGATGAAGAGCGACGAGCCGGGCTCGGCTTACACTTGCGACGTTGAGGGCGAGTACGCGCTGCCCGCCCCCAAGAAGTAGCCGCCAAGCCGTTCGGTGAACCTGGATTCGAGGGTCGTCGTGCCCTCTTCAGCTTCTCCTGCCTGCTAAGAGGAAGCAGGAGGAGAGTTGTGTCGGTAGTGTCCTACAAGGAGCACCGCATCGGCAAGTCGTTGCGCGGGGCGCGACACGGCGCAGACTCAGGGCGGCGGTTACATCATGCTCCATGCAGTTGCGCTGCCCAGGGTGCTGCGCGTGGTTTACGCAGGCGGACGATCCCGGCGCTTCACTTCGGCCATGACGTCCTCAACCGTCGCGCCGTCAAGCCAGCGATGGCGGTCGCGGGTGTAATCGCCGGTTCCCGCTCGATATACGCGGAGGAAGCGCGCGAGTCCATCCAAGCCCAATTCGCGCTGCAAAACCGCCAGGGCATGCCGCTCAAAATCCTCATCGGTCATCCGGTCGAGCGGGGATCGCGGCGGCGCAGCACAAGAGCATTCAGCAACTCGCCATTGAGCGTTTGAGCTCGCTCATGGAAGTCGGCCCTGAGTGTGGCGTGGGTTCCGCCGCTGCGGTCTTGCAGGCCATAAACGAGCCGCCTCACCCGAGTGGGCCGGATGTCGACCAGCTCGAAGCGGCCATAGCGGATGGCCGGTTGCCCATTCAAACCCGCGAGCTCTTCCCGGACTGAGTCGACCGTGGTTTATCTTCTCGACACGAACGCGATCCAGCAACCCGATGATTCTGCATCGTGGCACAGGCATTCAGCCTGTGCCGGGCGCGTAAGGCCGGCCTCCAGGCCGTCTAGACTGTGCCAAACTGGTGGGGACGAGCTATGGCGACCGAGCGGGCCACTGTCTTCAAGACGCCGACGGCCGGCGATCCGGTCTTGGCCGAGGTCGTGCGCCGTCTGGTCGAAGCCTACCGGCCGGAGCGCATCTACCTCTTCGGTTCGGTCGCCCGTGGAGACGCCGGCCCGGACAGCGACTATGACATCCTGCTGGTGGTGCCCGACGACGCACAGCCGGACCGATTGCGAAGCCGTCTGGCGTACCAGGCGTTGAGAGGAACTGGGACCGCCGCCGACGTCGTGGTCTGGCCGAAGTCCAGCTTCGAGCGCCGGTCCAGAGTAATCACTTCCCTGCCCGCAGCCGTGTCGCGCGAAGGCGTACTGCTCTATGCCAGTTGATCCCGAACTGGTTGCCGAGGCGCGGGCGTGGTGCGTCAAGGCCTTCAACGATCTCCGTGCCGCGGAAACGCTGGCGGCAGCATCTCCGCCTTTGCTGGACGAGGCTGTCTTCCACTGTCAGCAGGCAGCCGAAAAGTCGCTGAAGGCCTTTCTGACATGGAACGGCCAGACCTTCCGGAAGACCCACAACTTGGAGGAGATCGGCGAGCAGTGCCTGGCCATCGATCCGTCCTTGCGCGCAGTGATTGATCGCGCCGCGCCCCTCAGCGAGTACGCCTGGCAGTTCCGCTATCCCGGCGAGCCGTACGAGCCGACGCCGGAGGAGGCTAACGAGGCGCTCGCCGCGGCGCGTGGGGCCGTCGAAGCCGTGCTCACCCGACTGCCCCCCGACTTGCAGCCGTGAGCGACGAAGCTCTGCATTTCGCGGACATCGCCCAGGGCCGGCTGCAGTGAACGCCGTCCGGGCGTGCTCCAGGTCCTCGCCCCCTTGTTCCACGAAGATGGCGACATGGTGGACATTTTTCTGGACGAACCTGCGAACGGTACCCAGAAGGTCCGCGTCAGCGACCACGGCATGACGCTGATGCGCCTTACCTACAGTTACGATCTCGACACCGGAACGTGGCCAACGTTTGCCGCATGGAGTTCTTCAAGCGCGAGGTTATCCAGAGCCTGTTCTAGGAGCAACTGGCGGAGTTCATCGAGGAGCGGTTGGCCGAGTACAACCCGCGGCCGCGCGCCGTCCCCATCCTCGACCACGACGAGTACGAAGTCGACTACCAGTTCGACGCCGGCCCGCGCCCGCTCTATCTTTTCGGAGTCAAGGCCAACAACAAGGCCCGCCTGGCCACCATCTCCTGCCTGGAGTTCCTGCGCCGGCGCCTTCCCTTCAAGAGCGTAATGGTCCACCAGGATTTCGAGAGCGGCATCAGCAAGAAGGACCGCATCCGGATCACCAGCGCCGCCGACAAGCAGTTCACCTCCCTGGACGATTTCCGGGAGAACGGCCCCCAGTTCTTCGAGCGAGAGCGCGCCGCCTGAGGGCCAACAGAACGCGATTGCCGCCCCGGCCTCCCGTCTAGAAACGTTGCATGGCTCCGGCCGGAATCCTCTCACCGAAACCCGACGGATGACACGGGCTATTCCTTCGACCCGGAATCCAAGATGTTGCCGTACCCTGCGGCGCGCCTCCCGGCGGGTTTCCTGCACGGGGACTTCGCGGGATCTATGTCTGGTCTGACAGCGAACCAGCGTGTTTTCAGGAGGCTACCGCGTTTGTCGGTCCGAATCCGCCGTAACCTGCCCATGTGATTGACTCCGCGCCGCTTCGAGGTCTACGTCCGCAAAGCGCTTCCGGCGGAGGCCGGAACTGGAAACAGCGAACGCCACTCGCCCCCCGGGGACATCTCCCAGAAGCGGACTTGAACGAAGCCGCTTTGCGGCAGTGCCGAATGCCACAGCGTGCTTTGTCAGGACGATTGCGCCGTAACGCAGTCGGCGGTAGCATTGCGGTGTGATGCTGCCGTTCGTTCGGCCAGTCCA
>Ga0187850_10004280_pt1 | contig 11413 bp, 11 predicted proteins | sample June2016WEW_4_15_FD_132436 | JGI IMG/M metagenome (GOLD analysis project Ga0187850, IMG submission 132436) | Peatland microbial communities from SPRUCE experiment site at the Marcell Experimental Forest, Minnesota, USA - June2016WEW_4_150 | ecosystem: Environmental > Terrestrial > Soil >... | reverse complement strand
AAGCACCAATTTGAAGCGATGTTTTCGAATGTTAAGTTGGTAGGTGGGGCACTTTTAGTAACCGGGGTGATAAACTGGTTAACAAGTAGAGCCAAAAAAGAGAACCAACAGCTTGATTCTAAAAAATCATTGTTGATTGGTTTGATGCAGGCAGTGGCCATTATTCCCGGGGTATCGCGCTCGGGATCAACTATTTTTGCCGGTGTTAAATTAGGTCTAAACGTTGAAGAAGCAGCCACCTTTTCCTTTTTACTTTCAGTGCCGGCAGTTTTGGGAGCTAACTTGTTGGAGATTCTTTCCGGCTATTCAGGCGTAAGCAACTGGAGCCCCTATTTAGTGGGAATGATATTTTCTTTTTTGACCGGGATAATAGCCATCGGATTGGTTATCAAATTCCTCAAAAAAGGCTGGTTTAAGTATTTTGCGGTTTACTGCTTTATTATCGGGATATTAGCAATATTACTTTAGGCAGAAAAATAATCAGTCCGATAATAACGGATAAAATAGAACACATAAGAACTCCTCCGGCCGCCACATCTTTAGCCACCCTGGCCTTTTCCTGAATTTGCGGGCTAACAATATCTACCAGGTTTTCCAGAGTTGTATTAATAAGTTCCAAGACCAAAACTAAAAATATGGACATCATTAAAATTAACCATTCGGTAGTTGAGATGGAAAGAATTATTCCCAAAAAAATGGCCAAAACGCCTAAAATTAATTGAATTTTAAAATTGGGTTCTTTTTTTAGGGTGTCTTTTATGCCGCTCATGGCATAGGGAAAACTGTGGATAACCGAGTGTGATTTACTCATATCAATATGTTAGCATAATTCAAGGGCATATGGATTTATTGATAACTTTTTTGGCCAGCATTCTGATTTGGTGTCTTTATTTGGCTTTGTTAATTCTCTGGGCCTTAAAGTTTAAAATTAAAAAAGAGGTTGTATTGCATGCGATTTTGGCCAGTTTTGTGGCTTGGGGTATAAGTGAAATGATTAAAAATTTGCTGCCGAGTATGCGTCCTTTTAACATTAATAACGGGCCGATTTATACTTTAACTAAACCTTTTGATAATGCCTTTCCTTCGGGGCATGCAGCCGCCGCATTTGGTCTGGCAATGGCAATTTGGTTTCACAATAGAAAAGTTGGTCTGGTGTTTTTAATTGGGGCAATGCTTGTGGGAGTAGGGCGGGTGTTGGCTAATGTTCATTTTCCGATAGATATCACTGTCGGATCACTGATTGGAATTTTAGTTGCCTACGTATTGAGAAGAATACATTTTACTTCTTGACTCTTAGCAGTTTAACTGTTAGACTGCTAATCTATGGCTACAGAAACAGCAAAAATAACCAGAAGGGTGCCGATTGTTTGTATTCGCGGGTCGGTAGTTTTTCCTCACACCGATACACTTCTTTCATTTGGCAGAAATAAATCAGTTATTGCCGTCAATTCGGCTTTTCAGGACGACCGGGTTGTTGCCATATTTACCCAAAGAGATCCGAGAGTGGCCAATCCGGATATTGATGACTTATATAAAATTGGTACCATTGCCACGATTACCCAGATGATGCAAACAAACGGGGAAATTCACGCTTTGATTCGCGGACAAGCCAGAATTACTTTGAAGAAGATTATTGCTTACGAACCCTTTTTAGTAGGTGAAGTCGCTGAAATTTCTATGGAAAAGGAAGACACGGAAAAGGCTAAGGCCATGGGAAAGGAACTGGCAGAAGTTTTCAAAAAAGCAGTTAATTTAGGCAAGCAGGTTGAAGTAATGACCGTTATGAGACTAATATCGGGTCAGGTAGATGATGTTGAATTAACTGACCAAATAGCCGCGCTCTTGGAAATTAAAATTCCCCAGAAACAGGAACTCTTAGAGATTCTACCTTTGGAAGAGAGAATGGCCAAAGTTTTGGATTATTTAAATAAGGAGACTAATATTTTGGATCTGGAAAGAACAATTTCTGTTAAAACTCAAAAACGTTTTGAAGACCAAATGAGAAAAGCGATGTTAAGAGAAAAGAAACGGACGATTGAAGAAGAGTTAGGGGAAATGAATGAGGATGGGGAAGTGACAACCGAAGAAATCAGAGAATACAAATTAAAAATTAAAGATGCCAAAATGCCGGAGGATGTAAAAAAGAAGGCCGAAAAAGAATTAAAGAGATTAAGCCAGCTTTCTCCTAATAATCCTGAAGGGGGTTATATGCGTAATTATTTGGATTGGCTGGTAGATATGCCCTGGAGTAAATCAACGCCCAACAATGTATCGATAAAAAAGGCAGCCAAGATTTTGGCCGATCGGCACTATGGTATGGAAAAAGCCAAAGAAAGAATTTTGGAATTTTTGGCGGTGATGAAGCTTAAAGATAAGTTAAAAAAGAAAGTCAGCGAGAATCAGCCGACCATTCTCTGCTTCATCGGACCCCCGGGGGTAGGAAAAACTTCGATTGGTAAATCAATTGCCGAAGCTCTAAACCGGAAGTTTGTCAGAGTGTCATTGGGCGGAATTCGGGATGAAGCGGAAATCAGAGGCCATAGGCGAACTTACATCGGGGCCTTGCCGGGGAGGATTATTCAGGGCGTCAAAAATGCCGGAACCAACAATCCGGTTTTTATGCTGGATGAAATTGACAAAGTCGGTATTGATTTTCGCGGGGACCCTTCCTCAGCCCTTTTAGAAGCCCTGGACCCGGAACAGAACCGGGAATTTTCCGATCACTATTTGGAAGTGCCTTTCGATTTATCCAAAGTGATGTTTATTGCTACCGGTAATATCTTAGATACTATTCCTCCGGCCTTAAGAGACAGAATGGAAGTGATTACTTTTCCGGGTTATACCGAAGAAGAAAAATTCAAAATTGCCGATGCCTTCTTGTGGCCTAAACAATTAAGACTGCATGGCCTGGAAAGAGAAAAAATTAAATTAGCCAAAGAAGCTCTGAAGGAAATTATCAGCCGCTATACCAGAGAGGCGGGGGTGAGGGATTTGGAGAGAAATCTGGCTTCTGTTTGCCGGAAAATTGCCCGGCTTATAGCCGAGAATAAGAAACACCCGAAGAAAATTGAAGTATCTGAAGTGGTTAAATATTTGGGACCGCAAAGATTTTCTTCTTTAATTGCCGAAAAGAAAAATGAAATTGGGATGTCCACAGGCCTGGCAGTTACTGCAGTCGGCGGGGAAATTTTATTCATTGAAGTGGCTTTAATGCCCGGCCGGGGAAAATTGACCTTGACCGGACAATTGGGAGAAGTGATGCAGGAATCAGCTAAGGCAGCCTTTACTTGGGCCAAGTCCCACTATAAAGAATTGGGGTTAAAAGATGACTTTGCTATGAATATGGATGTCCACATTCATGTTCCTGAGGGGGCGGTCCCTAAAGACGGTCCTTCAGCCGGAACAGCTATAACTACAGCCTTAGTATCGGCTCTGACTAAAATTCCGGTTAAGCGCGATGTGGGAATGACCGGAGAAATTACTTTGCGGGGTAGAGTGTTGGAGATTGGCGGAGTTAAAGAAAAAGTGATTGCGGGCCATAGGGCGGGCCTTAAGACGATACTTTTACCTAAGGATAATAAAAAGGATTTGGAGGATATTCCGGCGGCGGTGAAAAAAGATATTAAGTTTATCTTTGCCGAGAACGTGGAAGATGATTTAAGTGTGGCCCTCACTACCTGGCCGATAGCCAAAAATTAACTTCAGCTGTTTTTGTATAAGTAGAAGAAGTCTTTAGTGTAGCCGTTAAGATATTCTTTTGAGCCGTTTGATAAATTCTTGGCCAAAGTAGAAGTGGAGTATTTACCGCCTCCCAGACTGTTAAATATGTTAAACCTGACCCAAAAGGGGTTGATGTCGAGTTGTATGGCGTTGACTGCCCCGGCAGATTTTAAGGCCAGGCCTAAAGTTTCAGGAACAAGATTATTACCCACCGCATAGACAATGTTTCCGTTTTTATCTATGCCGATCCCTGAGCGCCAGGTATAAATATCGGTGGTCATAGTCCGGCCCCATAATTTTCTGTTTTTGGGATCGGAAATAGTGATACTACCGTTATCAATTAAAATTGGACAATTTTGTCTAATAAATTCCACATTGTTTTCCAGTAATTGGCCGGTGTAATTAATTATTTTTATGTTGCCGTTTTTATAACCTACCAATGTTCCCAAATCCATTTTTAGAGGCAGGTAAATAGTACTGCCCACAATCATTCCGTATTGTCCGTCCCGATATTGAAATCCGCCGTCAAAGGCAGCAATTAAATTTCCACTGCTAATAATATTTTGAGGAATTTTACCCGGCCCCGGTTTACCCACAGGCCCACCCGGTTGTTTTGTCCCGGCGACAGTTGAGAGATGAACTTCCCCGGTATCGATTTTTACCAAAGTAACATAGGCATACGGCCTATCTTTATCCGGACGCACAAAGGTGTAAGCCATTACCTCCTGATTGGGGAAAATATTTAACGGCCGGTTTTTCCAGACACCTTCGTCCTTTTGCGACGGGAAATAATTAAGTTTAATAGGGGTTAAATCCAGTTTATTTCCGGTGAGATTTAAAGGATTGCCTTGGTCCAGAAAACTAAAATCACTGTGTGAGTCGGAGTTATAGGTAGCCTTGACGATTTTGTCCGACAGGTTGTAATAAATTTTTTCCAGACCGATAACTATATATGGCCCCAGGATTGGGCGTAAATAATTATCTGTAAATTCGGCCGCAGCCGGTGTATCATACCTAATAAAGAGAACTAATCCGACCAGCACAACTAAAGCTGCAATAGCGATTTTTTTACTGTGTAACAGCAAGCTTTGCTTGATTCTGGACATGAGTTAATTAGATTATTATATATGAATATCAGGAATAAAGTAGCTGTTGTTACCGGAGCTTCATCAGGAATTGGTTTCTCAACGGCCGGATTATTAACCAAAGATGGTGCCAGGGTGGCGTTAGTGGCCAGATCGCTAAATAAACTCAAGGAGTTAGCAAAAGAACTTAAAGGCTCATTTGTAGTAAAGACAGACATGAGTAAAGAGGGAGAAATAAGAAAAATGATCAAAGAAGTGAAAGAGCATTTTGGCAGAATTGATATATTGGTTAATAATGCCGGCCGGGGTTATGATGCTTCAATAGAAAAAACTGATATTAAATTATTCCGTGATTTATCCGAACTCGACCTTATTGGGCCGTTAGTGGCTATGCAGGAGGTTATACCGGTAATGAAAAAACAAGGTGGAGGAGTGATAGTTAATATCAGTTCCGGAACGGCCCTGATGACTCTTCCCAATATGGCAGGATATTCGGCTTTGAAAAGGGCGGTGGTGGGATTAAGCCTAACGGCCAGAGAAGAATTAAAAAAAGACAAGATTTCGGTAAGCGTAGTTTACCCGTTTATTACTAATACCGATTTTGAGAAAAATACTCTTAAATCGGGAGAAAAATTTGAATATTCCGGTGGTGTGGGAAATATTCCCGATGCTGACCCACCGGAACTTATTGCCGAGAAAATTGTTGAGGCCATCAAAACCGGCAAGGCCGAGATCTTTGCCCATGATTGGATGAAGAGAAGGGAATAAATTACCTATTCCTAATTCTTTCAAGATATTTGAGGAGTTGGTCATCCTGTGGTAACGCGGCAAATTTAGCAGCGTCAATCCCCGCATAAATATTCGCACTTCCATCGCTTACGGTCAAAAAAATTTCTGGGTGTCCGCCACTGGTTAGCATTTGCTCTAATGTTTTGTAGAATTTTATGTTTGTTGCTCCTGGCCATGAAGAACTATCTTGAACATAGTGTTTTCCCTCTTCGGAATTGGCCCACGTATAAAATCCCAATAGACCCGTAGCTAGTTTTTTGAAATTTTCAAAATTTGGGCCAGGTACTTTATATTTGTTTGCCATTATAAAGTCCAATTCTATTTCTCTTGTACCGTCCTTCTTTTTCCAAAGATAAAAGATTATATCAGTGTTCCCGAACTTTACGCAATCGGACGGATCATTTTCGTTTCCCTGTCCAAAGGCTGCTTCATTGTGGATAAGAAAACTGTCATTTTTGTTTTCCATAATTTTAATTTTAGAACGGAACTGGGCACATTTTTTTAGTTGGCTACGGGACAGGGATTTGAACCCCGATATGCAGATCCAGAATCTGCAGTCCTGCCATTACCTGCCCGCAACGCTACGCTTCGCTTGCAAGCGTTGCAGGCGGGGACGATCCTGTAATAGAAGACAGGCATATTATATCATTCCCAGCCTGACATTTGAGCCTTAACGCGTATATAATTACCCAGGATGAAAAATATCTTCAAAATAATCAAAGTCTCAAAACCTTTATATAAGGTTTTGTCGATTATTGCCTTTTTAATACTTATTAGCGCCCTTTTGGGTCTTGCCACTCCTCTTGTTTCCAAATTAATTGTTGATGACATCGTGGCAAAAGTCAGCGGTTCCGGAGGAAGTCTAAACAATTTAGTCTATTTGATTACCTTAACCTTCGGAATAAACCTTATCGGGATTATTGTATCGGGCCTTTCGGACCGCCTCGGCGATCATTTTGCGGGAGAACAAAGAAAACTTTTAACCGAAAAATTCTACAACAAAGTCCTGACTTTATCCCAAACATATTTTGATACAGAGGTTTCCGGAAAAATGATAAACCAGCTGAGCCGCGGAATTGCAACTATCCAAAATTTTACCAACGCTGCAACCAACTTTATCCTGCCATCGTTTCTTCAAAGTATTTTTATCATTATTGTCCTTGCCCGTTATAATCTTTTGATCTCCCTTTTGGTATTTATTCTTTTCCCTATCTATCTGGCTCTCTCCTATTATTCGTCTATCCGATGGGGACTTGCCGAGGTCAAGAAGAACAAGATTGAGGATAACTTGCGCGGTAGGATTCAGGAAGTTATAGGAAATATAAGAATCGTAAAGGGTTTCCTAACGGAAAAGACAGAATTTTTATTTTCTTCAAAGAGGTTAAGCGAAATAAATAAAATTTATGCCAAGCAGAGTTCGACATATCATTGGATTGATTTTGCCAGAAACTTCAGTCTTGTTCTTATCCTTCTGGGAATAAATATTCTTATTTTTTATCAAACTTTTACAGGAGTTATGACAATAGGAGTTATGGTTCTTATCATCCAGCTCGTAATGCAGGCCAGAGCGCCCCTATTTGGAATGTCATTTATTTTGACACAGCTCCAGAATGCGGAAAGCGGATCCAAGGAATTTTTTGAAATTCTGGATCTTCCGGGAAGAGAAAATTTTAGTAAAATCGGCATTTCCAAAAAATTTGTTGCACCTTCAATCGAATTTAAAAATGTTTCATTTAAATACCCCGAGTCGGGTAATGTTCTAAACGGTGTGTCTTTCTTGGTTAACCCCAAAGAAAAAGTGGCTCTTGTGGGACATTCCGGTGCAGGTAAAACCACTATTACAAACTTGATTCTCAAATTATATGAACCGACAGGAGGGGATATTCTCATTTCCGGTAAAAACTACAAAAAACTCAAATTTACCGATGTTCGTCAAAATATTGCCCTGGTTTTCCAGGAAAATGAACTTTTTTCAACAAGCGTCAGAGAAAACGTAGCTTATGGAACCTCAGCATCCGAAGCCGAAATTATTTCAGCAATAAAGTCAGCCAATGCCTGGGGTTTCGTTCAGAAACTTCCGCATGGAATTGATTCTGAAATCGGAGAACGCGGGGTACGTCTTTCAGGAGGACAGAAACAAAGAATCCAGATAGCCAGGGCTATTTTGAAAAATGCGCCGATATTGATATTGGACGAAGCCACAAGCAGTTTGGACGCAAAAAGCGAAATGGAAGTTCAGGTTGCTCTGGAAAAACTTATGAAGGATAAACTGGTTATAATAATTGCCCACAGGTTTTCAACTCTCCAAAACGTAGACCACGTAATAGTTCTTGATCACGGCAAAATTACACAAAAGGGAACCCCGCGAGAGCTGGCAAAAAAAGAAGGGGTTTACTCTGACCTTCTTAAATATCAAATAGCCGGCAATAAGAAATTATTGGAAGGATTTGAGTTGGCATAGGCCCTATGTATCACGTTTACATCCTCCGTACATCAAAAAATACCTTTGAAAACAAATTTTTACTTTTTATGCCGTATCAACATGACAACTTCTACAGCTGCAATACCGATAGCGATACTGGCAACAAATAAAGCCCAAAACCAGGAGCCCATGCTTCCTATTATTGCCAGAACTAATGCTACTACCAAAGCGACGATTATGGCAAGCCACCACAATGGCTTTTGCCATTGTGCGCCGAACAGGGGAAGGAGGTACGCAATCGCACCTCCAACTAAAATTCCACCGGTAGCTGCCGCGGCGATCGGGCTGAATTGTTTTACTACCGCGATCACGGCGGTAACCCCTACTATTACAATCACCCTGATTAACCACAATCTTTTATTAGACATTACTAACCACAGTCTTTTATTAGACATTTTTTCCTTCTTTCTGGCCAAAGGCCAATTTATGACAACGTGCTTGGTTGCTTCCAGCGTATTATATCATTGAGGTTAATTAGCTGCGGAGCTAGGATTCGAACCTAGAATCTTTTGGGCCAAAGCCAAACGTCCTGCCGTTAGACGACTCCGCAATATATGCTATATTGTAACATTGAGGAGGGTAAATTTGTATGTTGGAGACGGTTGTTGAGATATTCAAGAATTTGGCGGTAAAAATCGGAGTTCTGGTTGCCGGTTTATCTACTGTGGCAGTTGTAGCAACGCCCTCTGCCGTGCCGGTTAGTGAAACTCCCGGTCCTGTCCCTGCGGTTGAATCTACCTCCAGTGCTCAAGTTTCGGAGACCAGCTGTACGGTAACTGTGAACGGCGAAACTAAAACCTATACTTACCAATCAGATAATGGCAGTCAAACTGTAGTCTGCGGTTCCCAAAATGGCCAAAGTTTTTCCCAGAAAGTGGATACCGGTGAGATTATGCAGAAGATTGATGGGGAAGTAAATAATATTAAAGCCACCCTCAAATCCAATTTCCCCGGTTTAGGATTGTAAAGTAAACTGCTTTGCTTTAGAATAACTAAAATATGGAATTTTGGATTTTGGTTGGTATTGTTCTCTTTCTTTTTATTACCAGTGTCCGGGTGGTTCAGGAATATGATCGGGGAGTGATTTTCTTTCTGGGTAGATGTACCGGAGTCAGGGGCCCGGGGTTAATTCTTTTGATTCCCGTTTTGGAGCGGATGATTAGAGTAAGCCTTCGGACTGTAACTATGGGGATTCCCTCTCAAAAAATTATTACGAAAGATAATGTCTCTATAGATATCGCGGCTGTTGCCTATTTCCACATCGTTGATCCCAAAAAGTCGGTCTTGGCTATTGAGAATGTTAATGATGCAGTTAATCAAATCAGTCAGACAACCGTTAGAAATGTGGTTGGCCAGTTTGTTCTTGACCAGCTCTTGTCTAAAACTGCCCAGATTAATACTCAAATCAAAAATGTTATCGATTCCCATACCGAGCCGTGGGGAGTACAGGTAACGGCAGTGGAGATTAAAGATATAACTCTGCCTGACAATATGCAAAGAGCGATGGCCAAAGAGGCAGAAGCGGAACGCGAAAGACGGGCTAAGATTGTAGCCGCGGAGGGAGAATATCAGGCGGCGACCAAACTTGGTCAAGCTTCAGATGTTATTGCCAAGCACCCGGTGGCCTTGCAACTAAGAACCTTGCAGACGATGGCGGAAATAAGTACCGAGAAGAATTCAACTATCATTTTCCCCGCTCAGTTTATGAATACGGTTCAGGATGCCATTCAGGTATTGAAAAAAGACCTAAGTTCTAAGTGACCCCACTGGGACTCGAACCCAGGTTTACAGGATGAGAACCTGCTGTCCTAGACCACTAGACGATGGGGCCATTGAGCTTATTTTACCACAAAAAACTGATATGGTCTGATTCATTGACATTTGGGCTGAATAGCCTTAGAATTCTCTGGTTAAGATGAATATCCGCTCCACAGTAACCTATACCAAAGCCGCAATTAGGCTTGGCTAGTAGGTTGGAGAAATAAGAAGGATATTACCCTCTCCAACACAAAAAGGAGAGGGAATTTTTTTAGAGTGGTCTATGTCAAATAAACAAGTGAAACTTACAAAAGACGGTTTAGAGTCGCTAAAGAAAGATCTCAATGAACTGGTTAATCTAAAAAGGCCCAGATTAGTTGAGAGGTTGTCCTATGCCCGAAGCCAGGGAGATTTAACTGAGAATAGCGACTATTCCAGTGCCAAGGAAGAATTGGAATTTATGGATGGCCAAATCCAGGAGTTGGAAGAGGTTATCAAAAATGCCAATGTTGTTGATGAAAGTCGGAAAACTGATGGAGTTGGAGTGGGGACCAGGGTTACGGTTAAATATGATCACAACGAGGCAGTTTTTGAAATTGTGGGAGAATGGGAAGCGGACCCCATAAATAAAAAGATCTCTCATGAGTCCCCTTTAGGTCAAGCCTTAGTTGGGAAAAGAGTAGGCGATAAAGTTGAAGTTGAAGCTCCTGCCGGGAAACTTACATACGAAATTTTGGCCATTGAGTAAAATTCCTGATACAATTGCTTCAGAATGCATTGGGCAGATAAAATAGCGCAGGAAATAATTGACTCTGGAAAATATCAGCCGTATTGGACGGATGATATGTATACCCCGTCAGGTTTTGCCCATATTGGCTCAATTCGGGGGCCGTTAATTCACGACCTGATTTATAAATACCTCGTTGGTAGAGAGAAAAAAACAATCTCAACTTATATCTTTAATGATTTTGATCCAATAGACGGCTTACCTCAGAACCTTCAAAAAGACTTTGAAAAATATATGGGGATACCGCTCAGGATTGCCCCATCGCCTGTTAAGGGTTATCGGAGTTTTGCTGACTATTTCCGATCAGATTTTGAAAAGGTATTACGGAGCATAGGTATTGAAGCAAAATTTGTTTCTTCGTGGGATATGTATCATCAGGGTAAATTTGACGAAGTTATTAAAACTGCTTTGGATAATGGGGATAAAATTCAGGAGATTTATCATAAAGTTTCAGGAAGTGAAAAACGCCAACAGGGCTGGTTGCCTTTTCAAGTAATTTGCGAAAAATGCGGAAGATTAGGAACTACGAAGGTATATGCTTGGGATGGAGAGGAAGTTTCCTATAAATGCGAACCGGATTTAGTTACTTGGGCCAGAGGCTGTGGTTATGAAGGGAAAACGAGTCCTTTTGGGGGAAAAGGCAAGTTACCTTGGAAAGTTGATTGGCCCGCTCATTGGAAAGTTATGGGTGTGACGATTGAAGGGTCCGGAAAGGAACATGGAACTGCAGGCGGATCAAGGGATATTGCCAAGGCCTTGTGTGAAGAAGTTTTTAATTACCCGAATCCTTTT
>Ga0187850_10004274_pt1 | contig 11427 bp, 10 predicted proteins | sample June2016WEW_4_15_FD_132436 | JGI IMG/M metagenome (GOLD analysis project Ga0187850, IMG submission 132436) | Peatland microbial communities from SPRUCE experiment site at the Marcell Experimental Forest, Minnesota, USA - June2016WEW_4_150 | ecosystem: Environmental > Terrestrial > Soil >... | reverse complement strand
TCGACTGGTACTTCTGGGAGGGCGGAAGCTACAACGACTCCTCCGGGGGGACGGCCCAGATCCAGAACTACGAGTACGCCCCTGGGATCTCCGGGGACGGCGAGGTGGGCGCGCTCTGGCGCTACGACGACTATTACCTCTACGCGGCAGGAGGCAGGAGCGGGTACATGCGGTTCGACGTGACCGGTTCGCAGGGCATGTACAACTACGAATGGAACTACATAATCGCGCACAGGTCGGACGTGAAGTTCGTCCTCCTCTACGGCTGGAACGAGTATCACGAGAGGGTGGCCCTCGAGCCGCACGATGACCTGACGGTGGGAGGCTTCAGCGGGGTCGGGAACACAGGATACTACGTAGATACGCTGGAGAACACGCCGGACGTCGTGCCTGGCCAGCCTGGGACCGTGAACAGCTTCGCCTACTATATGGCAGGGGTTGTGGTCGTTCTCGCCATAGTTCTGGCGATCTTCGCCTACATGAGAAGGTTCAAATGAAGGGGAGGCCAGACTGAGGGCGTGCGGATAATCGGGACTTACATACGGCTCAGCGACGGCCAGAAGGTCGACGTCGAAGAGAAGGGGGGCAACAGGGTCAAAGTCCTGCTCCTGTTCGGCGCGAAGACCCGGAAATACGCGAACAAGGAGCATAAGGTCCTCCACGTGGCGACCGACGATATGACGATCTATTCCGAGTTCAAAACGAATTATCCGACCATGAACTTGGACCTGATCGAGACGGAAGAGGAGAAGGCAGAGGCAGCCCCAGCGGTGAGCCAGCCTTGATCCCGGAGGCGGCGAAAGCAGCCCTCGACATGGGGATACTGTCCAATCCTATCGAGTTCGCGGAGGCCATCTCGCTTTCAGGGATCGCCATCATCTTCGGGTACTTCGTGTTCAAGGTCATCTACGACTATGTGAAGTAGAACAAGGCCAGAACAGCCTCCTTTCGCCGTGCGGGGAACGACTCAACCACGTGGTTGCTCGGATGCCCTAAATACGGTCGCTTCCTACCATCAGAACCGAAAATGACTACCAACATCGACCTAACGCCTGTGATTAACATAATCATAGCGATAGTGCCACTGATCGTAATCCTCGCTGTCCTTAAGATGCTAGTGGACATGTTCAAGGGCTTCAGTGTGTAGCCATCGAGGAGATGAGCCCGCCATGCGGACCTCTTCTAGACGGCTGGCCACTGCGGTTCTTGCAATATCGCTGCTAGCTCTCTTCGTTCCTTCAGCCATCTACGCCCAAGGTTCCGCCCAGACCATCTCCTTCGCAGGTGCGGACTTCAACAGCACAGAGCCCACGATCACGGCTCTTGCTCCTGCCGCGCAGCCCCAGTGGAGCGCGGTCGTCTTCACCGCCCATGAGTTCTACAACCTCACTTCGGCCCTCACGGTAGACTTCATCAGCTCTTCGAGCCCCGCCACTCTCGCCAAATCCACCGCGGCCCCGATCGCTTACACCCAGAGTGACGGGTGGTTCCAGTATCTCAGGGTCCAGATGTTCGAGAACGGCCACGCCTACGTCTACTATCTCCAGAACTCTTCCGCAGGGACTCCACTTGAGATCTTCTCGTGCTCTGCGTGCTGGTATGCCAACCAGACGACGCTGGGGTCTCTCAGCGGCAAAGCCGGGCATGAAGCCAACATCAACTACGGCCAAGAAGTCTTCGTAACCATCTCGAGCGATAGCCTATACGTCGGGGCCATCAACTCCACCACGGGAGCCCTTCAGTACTGGGTCAACGGGTTCGGCCTCACTTCGGTCGGGCTTGGCGGCGGCTGGTACGTCGGGGAGACCCTTAACGGAGGCCTCACCGACCTCGGAGCTGCCACAGGTTCATACAAGATCCCAGCGGTAAGCGCAGGAGTAGCATACCCGTGCATGATGACGGGCATCGGCTACGTCCAAGTCGAAATCGACCCCCCTGGCTTCACGACCACCCAGACCATCACATCGATGATCGGCATCGTCTACCAGATCATCCCGCTCTTCATCCTCCTCGCCGTAATGGGCCTCATCGTCAACGTCTTCAAGTCCTTCAAAGTGTAGGGACAGCGAACCCCTCTTTTTCTATGGAGTAGTCAACCGTGACCCCGAACCAGAGGGCGCGGAAATCGAAGGTGCTTGCGGTTCTTGTCGTTTCTCTCTTCCTGGCGTCCGCCCTGTCTGTCATCTCTCTCGGAGGGTCATCGGCTACGGCAGCCGCCCCCACTGCGCCGGCATACGGAGGCCAGGACTTCTACTTCGGGCTGATGTCGAACAATTCCACCCTGGGTATCAGATACCCGAGCTACGCCTCTTCCACCTGGCCTAACTGGTCCTTCTGGGGGCAGTTGCAAACCGGTCTGGTCGAGCCCAATCCCGGGTCCGGTACTACGATAGTCACCGTGTCATGCCTCCCGCCCTCGATTCAAATTAATGCCTACACGACCTGCACAGCCTCCGTCTCTGATGCCACAGGTTCCATTGCAGGGGAAGAGATAAGCTTCGACATCACATCGTCTTCAGTGCCCGCCCCTGGGGGAGCCATCGATGGCGGCGGCTACTGTAACATCTTGGTCAACAGTTGCTCTATCAGATTCCACGGTGATGTTGTGGGCTGGGGGACTGTAGAGGCGACATACTGGGGGGGCGACATGCAGGGTAACAGCCGCAGCCAAGGTCATTTCACTATCAATGTCCTCTCTGCTCCCTACTATGAAGGATGGTATAATTCTCTAGTCTCAGAGAGTGGCTGTTTGGAGGTCAAACCTAGCGCCGTGGTAACTCTGAGCCAAAATGTCGCCATTCAGCAGACGAACAGCACAGCGGCTGGTCAGAATGGATTCTCTATCCAAATGAATATCTTCGGCGGGGCGAGTGACCCTGGGCAGACTGATGACTGGTTGGCTGGTTGGGATCAGGTGGTTGTCGTGGCTCTGCCACAGGGTACGAGTGGCCTATGGTACTACTCAGGGACGGTAGAGGTCTGGAACGAGCAGGCGGGTATAGTCTTCGACGGGCCGTGGTTGAACTTCTCTACGAACCAGCCCGCTCCAGCCGCAGGATGGACCTTTGACCTCGCCGCGACTTACAAGAACTCAACATCCTACACAATGACAGGTGGACAGATGAAGGTCTATAACGCGCTCGGAACCCAAGTCGGGAGCACGATGAATATCCCGATAGTGATGCCACCATTCCCCACGACGATACCCCCACAGGGCATGCAGTACGGCATGTTCACTCCGTTCTTCAAGTCGGCGGTCTACGAAGTCAACCTGGTCGGGCAGTACAACGCCGCGATTGCCAAGTTCAATTCTGGGGCCGGAACAATCACCTACTCGTCAAGCGACGGCCAGGCCGTCCAGCAGTATGGGTCCGGCTTTCCCAACGGCCTTCCATGCGGCTATTCGGCGGGGAACACAGGAGAGAACTCGAACCTGCACTACGGTGCGACCTCGGCATCGGGCAATTCGCTGGTCCAGAGTTTCAACACGCAGGTCACCACCGCTACCATAGTATCATGCAATCCGGCCAGTGTCTCCACGGCGACCTCCATAAGCTGCAGAGCCACAGTGACGGGGTACTCGGGCACAATAACTGGCGAGACCCTATCATGGAAAACATCGGGTTCGGGCTCGTTTAGTTCGACCACCTGCATCCTGACAAGCTCAGGTTCCCCAGCGACAATCGGGTGCTCGGTATCCTATCAAGCGCCGAACAACCTCCCGTTCGCCGTGACCACTAGCTACCCAGGCGACAGTAACAACTTTGCAAGTTTCGGATATGCTTCAATAACTGGCACCCCAGGCTCCTATCAGAAGATTACTCAAAACGGCTGTGACAACCAGTACCCGACCGGCTCGGGATGGGAAGAGACGGTCGAGACGAACCCGCAAGTGCAGGGAACTCCCTATGGTTGCGGCCAGTGGATAGACCAGCAGGACGGGTTCGTACAAAGCGTGAGCTCCACCAATAGTTCTCAGGTCGCCTATCAAGGGATCATCGAAACGCAAGACGACATCGTGTCAGGCACCGGCCTGACATTCTCCGTCCAGATGACGGACCTCAACGCAGGGTCAGGCACTATGCTCACCTTCTGGGATGCAAAGTGCGTGGACCAAGGCCTGCCGCAGAACGGCCCCCAGATCTGTTCGTCCGACGGGACTGCAGACACCGGCTCGTGGAAATACACCATGTGGTCAGTGGGAGATATGGGCGGGAGGTTCGCGTTCATAGACCCCACTGGCGGAGTCCATCGGCTTACAGCCGCAGGAAGCACGGCCCAGGTGGACAGCGTGGAGTTCTTAGTACGGGCGAACACGAACAACACACTCCACATCTACTACAACATAGGCTCGGGTTATATCCTTGGCGCGACCTATTCCAGCCCGTCGCTGGCATGGGAGAACACTGATGGCGGGGAAGCCCTCCTCTGGGCCTCGACGAAGAACACCGCAGTCCAGTACAGCAGCTTCGCCTACTATTCCGTCTGGGCTCCCAATCAGGTGCTTGCGGAAGGGACATTCGATAACAACATGATGAACTTGGCGCGCCACTACGAGGTCATAAGCGGAGGCCCGTACTCTGGGGACGCGGTGATGACTGACACCGAAGCTCCGCCTTTGGTCGCGGCCCTGAGCGGTGGGACTGGTGGAACCGCCGCAACCCTTTACTCCGGAATGGCTCCCTCCTCGACTTTGACTTCCTTTTTGGGTCTGGGGGCCCCGAGCAGCACATGCTCAAACCCCTGTTCGGTCAGCCAGACCTTTTCAACAGGCAACACCGTCTACTATACCCTCACCAACGGGGCGACTGACAAGCTGGTCATCCTGATTTCTACGAACCCTGCTTCGACAGCTTGGCGCACCGTCTACACCATCGTGATCCATTCGACATGGAGCAGCTATTCCACCGGATCCAGAGTGATGTCCCTCTACCTGGGGAACGACCTTCTAGTCTCTGGCCTGAACATACATACGAACCAATCTGGCACGACCTACACGGTGACCGAGCCGTTCGGCCTTCCCGGGAACCGCTACGTCTCCCGCCACATCACGTATGTGACGAGCCTTCTGCTTTCGGAGCTTGGCTATGGATCTTACGTGGCTGGCGGACAGGAGAGCGGTTCGGCCCCTAACTTGGCCGTGAAGCTATCCAACTTCATGCAGGAAGACATGACCCTCTGCCATACGGCTAGCAACTACGCCTGCTCAGCCACGACCTACACCGAATACTACGGTGCCATGTTCCCGAGCTATGCCAGCAGCCTTTCGAGCAACTGGTATTACCAGTATAGCACGTTCCCGGAGGCATCCTTCTACGACAGACTGCCTTATGGCAATACTTCAGTCAGCTTCGGACCTCTGAACCAGTACGGCTACGGCTACTCCCCCACAACCCAGTTCGCAGCTCCCTATATCTCTAGGCTGGCGATCACCAGCTCACCAGTGCTGCTTGCGGCCTTTCCCGAAATCTACTTCTCCGGGTCGACCATATCTGTGGATGGTGCTTGGGTGATCAGCGGCCAGAAGAACGGCTTCACGCCAGCGACCCAGGCGCTCAGAGCAGAGTACACGGCCCTGACTGGCGGGGGTCTGACTACGGCCGAGGCTCTTCTGGACAGCGCGGGCTGGGACGGGATGGGGACCAGCCTGACCGTATGTCTGTCGATCATCTGCACCGCCCAGGCCAGCTATCCCACCTATGACACGGCCACCTTCCTGGCCGCGGCCTCGGTCGTGGGCCAGATGGCCGGGACGAACTCGCGCTGGGCCAACGAGGCCCGGCAGGCTGCCGGCGTCCTGGTGGCGGCCATGTGGCCAGGGATCGGCTACATCACCAACTACAACATCCCGCAGCCTATCACCGACTGGAGGTTCGTCGGGGGAGAGATGGCGGCCTACGAGCCGTTGAACGTGGACCCGGCCTCTTACACCACGAACCAGGCTGGCCCCTTCGCCGACGTTTCAGGCTGGCTGCAGATCATGGGGATTAATGGGGTCCAGCCGCCCGAGTCTGCGGGCTTCATCCCCGTGGACACCGAAGCCACGGGACTCACCGCGCAGGCGCTCTACACGTTCCTCGAGTATCTTCCGAACCAGCCTGCCATCAACACCTTCGGGATTGCGGGTAGCCCGCTCGGGAACGTCTCTCCCGTGGTAAGCGGCTGCAGCACCTACAGCACCGCACTTACCGGCTACTTCCTGTTCAATCAGACCAGCTTCGGCGACTGCCAGGTGTCCTACACCACCAGGATCACGCTTCCGGCCGACATCAATTACGCTTCGCTTCAGGCCTACTTCCACGTGAACGGGACGTTCACATACAGCGGCTCAGCCCCCCAGGGCATATACGCCCAGGTCTCGCTGACCGACACCGGCGGCAACAGCTATGGTTTCGGCCAGAACATCACCTTCCTGACGCGGTCTCAGTCTCTGGACAAGGAGATCGGGGTCTCGGTTGAGACGAACCAACCACTTCCGGCAGGAGGCTATCTCCTGACTTACAGCTTCTTCTTTCAGGGCAAAGGAACCTTCGACAGGAACAGCCTTTCCCCTCTAGGTCTCAGAGACTACGTGAGGATAGACCAGGGAGCGTTCCTGCCCAACACCCTGACGTACAACTTTGTCTCTGACGCGAATTGGAACGACTTCACAGACCTTCAGTGGACCACGACCAGCGGGGGTGCTGCCAGCGTGACCAACAACTTCGGGACCAGAGGGCTGGAAATCAATCTGGCTTCCGGCAGCACTTCGAATGAGTATGACGTCGAGACCATCAGCTACCATCCAATCTATTACGGCCTCGGCACCACCTTGCGTTTTACCGGGAACATCACGGGGCAGGCTGCGTCGACCTATCTCTGTTTCGGGATTTCGACAGTCTCCGACAACAGCAAACTGTTCTCGGCCCAGGCCAGCTATGCCGACTTCTGCGACAACTCCGCGGGGAGCGCCCTGATCGGCTTCAGGAACCAAGGTGGGGCTGTACAAGGCTTCATCCCCAGCTCTACCGTGAACGGGAAGAACCTTCAGGTGGGCATGGAGATCGTGGGCAAGACCCTCGTCATAACCTACACCACTGCGTCGGGGTCGGCGGTGTCCGTTTCCTTCACGATGAACTGGAACACCAACAACTTCTACGTCTACTCCTACGCCACGACGAAGGCGACTTCCACCCAGCACGTCTATCTGCTCAGCGAGTCCGTCCAGGGCGAAGGTGCCTCGGTCAGCATCGGTCCTTCGCAACCCATCACGACTACTTCGTCGTCTGCGACTACTTCCGCGAACAACACCGCGTTTCCCACCATCACCGTCCAGAGCGCCAGCAGCGGCAACTGCCCCAAGGGCAAGGTCTGTACTGACCCGCCGTTCGACTCCACCATCGCCGCGGTCCTCGTCGTCATCCCGGTCGTAGCGCTGATAGCAGTGGTGGGTTTCGTAAAGCGCTACCTGAGCCAGACGAAGCTGTAGCCTTAAGTAAGGAGCCGCCGCCTTCCAGCATTCATGTCCACCTGGGATAAGGTCGTGATAGTCCTGACCATCGCGGCGTTCCTGGCTCTTGCGGGTTTCGCGTTCATGTCCACCTGGGGCTGCCAGCCCGGGAACATCCACCTGGCCGGCATGTGCTGAACTTCCGGCCCCATTAGACCCTAAGGGCTAGAATCGGCCTCTTCACAGTAGGAGGACCGCGAACTACGGGATATGCTTAAATCAACGACTTGCCTAAATGGTTGCGGGGATTCAGACGGCGGCAAGGGCTCCGTTGGGCTGCATGATTCTTGTCTTCGCCCGAGACTGCCCCATAGCCGACGAACAGGCCCACAACAACTACAGGAACCATTATCTCGCCAGAAGGCAAGTCAGCAGCGATGGATGGACCGGGTCGGAGATTCCAAGCTCGAAGCTGGCGCAGTGGTTTGGCGAGACCTCTCTGGGGCAGGGTTTCAACGACCTGTCCGAAGGCCTGTTCTTCCTCGGGCGGCTCTGGATCGCCTGGAGGGAGCTCAAGGACGAGAGCAAGCTGGACCCCGCGAAGCACTACGTCAAGATCGAACGAGTAGAAGGCTGCAGGTTCCCCGAGAGGCTGTTCCGTCGCCCGGGCTTCAGGGAGATGGTGAACGGGTTTGCGAAGTAACGATCTCCACCGGAAGAGAAGAGCCAATCGAGCAATAATCGTTCTTCTCACGATTCTGTTGGGGTTGTCCTTCACATTCGGAGCGGCCCCAGCGCATGCCACTTCCGGCGACAACCTGACCATCATCAGCAAGCACTGGGTCTCGCAGGGCGGCTGGCCGCTTTGGAACGACACCAGCTACAGCTTTCAGGGATTCCTGACCAATTCGACTGGCGGCCCGATTTCAGGCGCACAAATCCAACTCTACTGCACCCCCCCTACTTCCGGCTGTTCGCCTTACAATAATGGGGCTTTGGGTAACGCCGTGACAAATTCCAGCGGCGGCTACTACTTCCCTGGCGTGCCGCTCTTCGCAGGCCTGTACCATGCCTACACCGTCTATTGGAACGGGAGCGCGATTCTGGCGACCAGTCCGGTAGTCCCCATGGTCGCCCCAGGGCTTTCACTCTGGATAAGCCCGGCCACAGGCAGCACCCACTCTACCTTCACCTTCACCGGTCATCTGGTGGGTCTCAACGGTAGCATCAGTTATTCTGCGGTCTCCCTGTCATTCTACTACAAATCTTCTCTGACCGGGGCCAGTCACGTAATGACTGCCTTCGCCACCGCCGCGTCCGGTAATTACTCTGCCTCGATAACGGGGTTCGCCACCAGCCCAGGCTTCCCTGTGGGGAGCTATCTAGTCTGGGCCTTCCTGAACTACACCAACCCCAACCTGATAATGCAGAACAGCAACAGAGTGAACATGACGGTCACCGCCGCTGGTGACACCCTGACCCTCGGGGTGCTTCCCACTTCTGGGACTCCTGCGACGTTCTTCACGTTCTCAGGAGCATTGGAGGACGCTAACGGGAACCCGATCCAGAACGCGGTGGTCCAGCTCTACTGCCCGCTGGCTTCGTGCAATCCCCTGACGCAGGGGGTCATAGGCTCTGCGCTGACGGACGCGGCCGGAATCTACGTGATCCAGGACAACGGTTTCCCAGCCGGCAACTACACAGTCTACACGGTCGAAGTCATAATGAACTACACTGGTGGCGGCAACCACATAGGCGCGACAAGTCATTCGCTCCACTTCTCCGTGAGCGGTTCAGGGTCCAACGGCGGGAGCTACAGCCTCACGACCCTGAGCATGACTTCCAGTTCGACCTGCGTGAGCATAGGGGACGCCTTCACCCTGACCGCCTTCGTGAAGAACCTCACGACCGGACAGCCGATTTCGGGCATAAGCGTGGCTTTCAAGTACGCCCTCAATTCCTCCGCATACAAGAGCATAGGGTCGGCGGTCACGAAGTCGGACGGCTATGCCTCGATCAGCTTCACGTCAAGCTACAACGGGTCCTACATCTTCGCAGCGTCAGCGGTCATCGGCGGAAGCAGCTACACTTCGGCTGGGGTCCTGGTCCAGACTGGCAACGGCTGCACGGCTATTCCGACGAACTGCGGCTTCCTGGGGCTGGGTTGCGTCTTTGGTTCCATCCAGAACGCATTCTCTTCTGCCCAGAGCAGTTTCACCAACGCCGTCTGGGGCGGTCTGAGCGGGATAGCGAATTTCTTTGCGGGCATAATGAACCCGATGTACTGGCTGAACAAGCTGGGCTTCGGCTGGATCGTCAACGCCTTCGGCTACATGGTGGACGCCTTCATCATCTTCCTGAGCATAGTGATCGCTACCCTCCCCTATCTCGGGATCATCATCCTGATACTCAACCTGTTCTACGTGGTCCAGTTCGACTTCGAGGGGCTACTGGGGTTCTGGACCAACGCGTACCAGATAGTCGCCATGATAGCCGACGCGATCTTCAACTTCGTGCAGATAATCATAGACCTGATCCAGGCCCTAGAGAGCAGCGTCGGGGGCGGCGGCATCGGTGCGGTGGCGGCAGGAGCTTAGGACATGTCGGCCACAGCGGTCGTCCGGAAGCCCAAGAAGGTCAAGGCCCTCTACCTCGACAACGGGATCCTCAGGGTCCAGAAGGTCCTCGACCTGAACGACGTCCTGTTGGTCCCCAGGGGAAACAAGGTCCTTGCGTGGGCGAAGGGGCGGCCAATCATATCGAAGGTCAGGGGGTTACGCGGTTATACGTACATGGTCTGCCCGGAGGTGGCTTACACCCTGGACGAGTCAGCGATAGCCGAGATAGCGAGAAAAGGGAAGGCCTACCTGATGGGCATCTTCCTCGGCAAGCTGACCGAGCTGGGGAGGCAGTCGGACGGACTGGAGGACCTTGAAGCCGCCAAGCAGGAAAGGGCCGGGCTCGAGCAGCGGATAGCCGACGCAGAGAAGAGGGCCGGCGACATGGCAGCTGCGGCTTCGAAGCTGAGCGAAGAGAAGATAGCGGCAGAGGCGCGCGCGCAGGTGGAAGCGGAGGCGCGGCAGAGGGCAGAGGCGAAGGTGGAGTCGATGATGAAGGCACCTACTCCCGTAGAAACCTTACACACCGAAGTATCTACGAAGGTGCACACTCCAGTACCCGTCGAGAAGAGGTCGCATCACAAGACGCCCGACCGCCCCGGTGCCACTTTGCTCGCAGAGAAGAAAGGAGGCCGAAAGTGATGGACGGCGACCAGCTCAAGGCGCTGGAGAAGCTCCTGAAGGAGGAACGCGAGAAGAGGAAACAGGAGAAGAAGAACGAAGTGCCGGTGACGCTGGAAGAACCACAAAAGGAGACTCAGAAGCAACCGCCTCAGGTTCAACCACGAGCGGCGGACCCTGAAGCGCTCACCCCAGAGGTCGCGTCGAAAGTCCTCGAGAGCCTGAACCCCAGGGACGTCGAAGTCGCCGCAGACACGTTCAACCCCTCCGCCCTCTTCGAGGACAAGAGCCAGGCCGAATGGTTCGGCAACATCGTGGCCAACGTGGAGGCGGACGCCATCAAGGCCATGCACGCGGCGGCCAACAAGATACCGAGATGGGTCTGGATCCTCGTCCTGGCAGTGGGTGCCATGATAGGCTTCATAGCGGCCCTCTGGCTGATGGGAGGCCTCGCAGGGCATGCGACCAGCACGTCGGTCTCCACCCAGACCAGCGTCAGCATCAGCATACCGCCGCCGCCAGTGTTCACCACCACGACCAAAGCCGTGACGACTGCCGTGAAGACGACGACAACGACAGGCGGATAACAAATGTCAGGAATCCTCTCTGAGTTCAAGACGGTCGACAAATCCGTCGCCGACGGGCTCGACAAGCTGTCGTGGGTCGAGCCTGGGAAGATCGAGCAGTTCACCGACCTTACCTACACCGAGGTATGCAACATCACGTATCTGCTCACGGTGGCGCAGACGCGCCAGACCG
>Ga0187850_10004272_pt1 | contig 11427 bp, 9 predicted proteins | sample June2016WEW_4_15_FD_132436 | JGI IMG/M metagenome (GOLD analysis project Ga0187850, IMG submission 132436) | Peatland microbial communities from SPRUCE experiment site at the Marcell Experimental Forest, Minnesota, USA - June2016WEW_4_150 | ecosystem: Environmental > Terrestrial > Soil >... | reverse complement strand
GTCCATGTGCCATCCCTTGATGTGGATACGCTCAGCCAATACTTCCGCAGCACCATGATCGCCTTCTTCCTGAAGCGCACCCTCATCAACGAGCGGCCCGGCAGGAACATGCTGGACTGGACACACAGTGGTTTCAGCGTGGACCTCTCGGTCAAGATACCGGCCACCTCCTCCAAGGCGCGCGAGTACATCGCGCGCGCTCCCGTTTCCCTCAAGAAGATGCTTGTAGAGGAGCACGCTGGGAGCGTTCTCTCCCGGTCAGAGTACAATTCGTACTTTCGAACGAACTCCAGGCTGTTCCCCGCCACGGAGTTTCTTGCCGAACTCCTGGCACGATTTGCGAAATTATGCGGAACCGCTATCATGGCGGAAATCTGACGCTGCAGGGTGGTTGCGTTGTCACGGGCCCATCTGGACCTGTACGGCCGGCAGGGGGATCGGCCTCCTGCCGCGGGGGAACCCACCGAGGTTCAGAGGTTCGTGTGGCACCCGTTTGAAATAGTAACTACGCGCAATCGCGGCCTGCATCCCCCTGCAACCATGGATAGTTTTGTTGACCGTCCAAGCGAAGTAGAATTATTTTTCAGATAGACTTGCATAGTCGGAGGAGCAGTCATGGCTGACACAGAGTGGGGCAAGCGCGACGCGCGGGGCGAATGGCAGCCGGCTGAGCTTCCAAAGCCAAGTCCAATATTCCGGACGCCTTGGAAACCCAAAGACATCCTCAAGTACCTGTTTGCGGCAGAGGGGTTCCTCTGGCCGGTCAACTTGCTTTACGCGCTGCTCGCGGTGATCAGCTGGTTGTGGTTCACACCGAGCCTCGCGCGCACGGCACACTTTCAGATCGGGTGGATTGCTGAAATCTATGCGCGCAATGCCGTGCTGCTGATATTGATCGCGGGAGGACTTCACCTGAGGTTGTATATCACCAGGGCGCAGGGAACGAAGTTCAAGTTCTCCACCAAGTGGCTGGCAATGCACGACAAGAAGTTCCTGTTCTCTAATCAGACGTACGACAATATCTTCTGGAACCTGGTCAGCGGGGTCACCATCTGGACGGGGTATGAGGCGGTTACGCTGTGGGCGTACGCACACCATCTGATACCCTACGTCGGCTGGCGCGCTCACCCGGTCTATTGCGTGCTGCTCATGATAGCGGTCATCTTCCTGCGCCATTTTCATTTCTACTGGGTGCATCGGTTGATCCACTTCAAGGCCCTCTACAATATCTCGCATTACGTGCACCACAAGAACGTCAATATCGGACCGTGGTCAGGCCTGTCCATGCACCCGATCGAACATCTGTTGTACTTCTCGGGCGTCCTGTTCCACTGGATCATTCCCTCACACCCAATCCACGCGATATTTCATCTGATGCACGCAGGACTGAGCCCCGCGCTCGGGCACTCGGGCTATGACAAGCTGGTCACGAAAGAAGAGCACGGTCTCAAGGCCGACACCTACTTCCACTATCTGCACCACCGCTTTTTCACGGTCAACTTTGGGACCGAGGTGGTGCCATTTGACAAATGGTTCGGCAGCTTCCACGACGGTTCGCCCGAGGCGCAAGCCGCGATGATGGCGAAGAGGAGCAAGGCTCGGAAGAACAAGCCGCAGGGAACGAGCGAGCCTGCCAACACCCCGTCGGGAACGGGGACCTGAGCTTCCGGGGGGCTTTTCCCCCCGGGCGCACGCCTTGACTGGGGTCCAGAGCAGGTCGTGAGAGGGCCGCGGAATCGCCCATAGGTGCTCCGCGGTAGGCTCACTTCTCCCTCTTGAACCGCGAAAGAAAGGACGATTTCTTCGCTGATGAGCTTCTGATGTGGCGATGCCAGACAGAATTCGGCGCCAAGAGTGTCAGCTTCTGGTTGAGAACTCAATGAGAGTCGTGCTTTTGAAACAGCACTGTCGCCGAGCGCGCCTTCACATGTGCGCTGGCTCGGCCGAGGTTCGTGAAGGCCGCGCAAAATGCGTCGTGGAAAATGCGGCCTTATCCGCTCGATCCTTATCCGGTCTCCCTTCCCAAGCTCGAGCGTCTCTTGTCCAGGAAAGCGCTGAGAATGGCGGAGCCGACGATCACGACGCCGAACACGGTATAGGTCCAGAAGTAGGGGATCCTCATCACGAGCAGGCCGTTTTCAATCAGGGAGATGATGAGCGCCCCCCAGAAAATCCCGGCAATGCTGCCGATGCCTCCCGTGAGCGACGTGCCTCCGACAACGGCAGCGGCGATCGCCCTCAGCTCCCACCCGTCACCGGCGCGGGATGTAAAAGCCCCCGTGCGGGAGATCTGCATGATTGCCACAAGGCCGCAGATCAGACCCACGAAAGCGAAGACCCCGATTTTCACCGCGTTCGTGTTGATTCCCATTGCACGGGCTGCCAGCGAATTGTCCCCCGTCACGTAGATCCAGTTCCCCACGGGCCTGCGGTGCAGGGCGAACCAGAGTACCACCGTGATTCCGATGAACCACAGGAACTGGACGGGGACCACCCCGCCCACCGGATCCGAGAACACCTTCGTGAACACGAAGTAGGACGTGGTGTCGAACGGCTTCTGCAGGCCTTCCGACCAGAAAACCGTCACGCCGCGCCAGAACATCATGGTGCCCAGCGTGGTGATGAAGGACGGGATGCGGGCCCGCACCGTGATGAAGCCGTTCAGGAACCCGATGGCCGCGCCGATGGCGAGAGTGATCGCGGAGGCGAGGTAGATGTTCACCCCTGCGAACACGAGCTTCATCACGGAAAAGGAGCAGAACACGAGGATGGAGCCCACCGAGAGGTCGAACTCCCCGCAGATCATCAGAAGCCCCACGGCCAGGGCCACGATGTTGAACTCCGCCCCCAGGCCCAGATACACGGTGATGTTGTCTGGATCGATCAAGCGGTGGGACGGTGAGAGCAGGGTAAAGATGACGGAGATCAGGAGGAAAAGAATGAACACGTTCAACGACGTCAGGCGGACCAGTCCCGCGAGCGCGTGCGGCCGGGAACTGCGTACGGGAGCCGTACTCATGCTTCGTTGCTCCCCCGGCCCCCGGCAGGCGTGCTGCCGATGACGAGCTCGGCGAGGTGGTCGATGCTCGTCTCCCCCTTCTTCACGTCCGCGGTGTTCTCCCCGTGGGTGATGATCACGAACCGCTCGGCCACCTGGTAGGCGTGATACATGTTGTGCGTGATGAACACGACCGACAGTCCCTCGTCGCGAAGCTGCTTCATGAAATCCATCACCTGCTGGGATTCCTTGACCGAGAGGGCGATGGTCGGCTCGTCAAGGATGACGAGCTTGGCCTTGAAGTAGAGCACCCGGGCGATCGCCACCCCCTGCCGCTGTCCTCCGGAGAGGGTCTCGACGATCGATTCGGGGTTCCTGAGGTGCAGGCCAATCTTGGCAAGGGCGTTGAGGCTCTCCACCGCCATCACCTTCCGGTCCAGGAACCCCAGTGCCCTGGTCGGCTCCCTGCCCATGAAAACATTTCGGGAGATGGACACGTGCGGCGCGAGAGCCTGCTCCTGGTAGACGGTCTCGATCCCCAGTGCCTTCGCATCCCGCGGGCTCTGGATGTGGGCGCGCTTCCCTTCGAACCAGATCTCGCCCTTGTCGGGAAGGTGGAACCCGGAGAGGATCTTGATCAGGGTCGACTTGCCCGCCCCGTTGTCGCCGATCAAACCGAGGATTTCGTTTCGCTTGACGGTGATGTTCATGCCGCGCAGCGCGTAGATGGGGCCGAACCACTTGTGGATGTCCCGCATCTCCACGAGATTCCCGTCGGCGGCCGGCCGCACATCCGGACTGGAGTCACTCATTGTCCATTCCCTTTCCCTGCCGGCGACGCTGCTGCCTGCGCCCTCAGGCTCAGGCGCTCGATGCCGACGTTGAGGATCACGAAGAGGATGACGACCGCGCCGATGAAGGCGTTGATGCCGAACACGGGCGCTCCCATGAGGATCAGCCCGTTCTCGATGATCTGGATCGTGAGGGTGCCGAAGAAGACCCCGGGGATGCTCCCGATCCCGCCGGTGAGGGCCACGCCGCCCACGACGCTGGAGGCGATGGCGCGCAGATCCATCCCGATGCCCTGCGTTGCCGCAAAGCTCTCGATGCGCAGCGCCTGCATCATCGCCATGAAGCTGCAGACCACGCCCACCACCACGTAGCAGGCCGTCTTCACCCGGTCGGTGTTGATGCCCATTGCCCGCGCCGCGGTCTTGTTGTCACCGGTCGTGAAGATCCAGTTGCCGAACCGATGGCGGTGGACCAGGAACCCGAGCACCAGGGCGATGCCGACCAGCCAAAGGATCTGCACGGGGAGCACCCCCCCGATGTTCCCGATGAGCAGCGTCTCGAAAAAAGAACCGCTTGGCAGGGAGGAGCGAAGTCCGATGGGCATCATCTGGCTGGTCACGTACAGGATCCCTCTCCAGAATAGCTGGGTGCCGAGGGTGGCAATGAAGGAGGGGATCCTGGTCTTCACGACGAGGATCCCGTTCATGAGCCCCATGAGCGCGCCCACGAGGAGCGTCAGGAAGGGGGTGACCGCGAGCGGAACGCCCCAGCCGAGGAGGTTCACGAACACGAAGGAGCTCATGGCGATGATCGAGGGGACGGAGACGTCGAACTCACCGCAGATCATGAGCATCCCGACCGGAAGAGCGACGATGCCCAGGTCGGGAGCCAGCCGGGCCAGCGAGGCGAGGTTGGCCGAGCTCACGAATATGTGCCCGGGAGTGAAGATCGTAAAGACGAGAAAGAGCGCCACGAACACTACGAGCGTGAAGGATATCTTGAACGAGAGGATCCGCAGCAGAACGCTCTTCGTGTTGCCCACGCGGTCTTCCCTTCCTCGACGAAAGTGCGCCTCCCCCACTGAGGGGGAGGCGCGTGGAAATCCGGATCAGCGAATGTGCGCCGCGGAAAGCTTCTGGATCGTCCCGATGTTGTTCTTGTCCACCAGATACCCGCCCGTGTCGATGTTCGGCGCGAAGCTGTACTTCTTCATGAGGTACAGGGTGTAGACGGCAAAGTAGCCCTGCAGGTACTGCTGCTGGTCGATGCTCGCCTCCACGTAGCCGGACTTCATGCCCTCGATGGTCCCGGGTGCGGTGTCGAACCCGCCTGCGATGATCTCACCCGGCTTCTTGTTGGCGTTTTTCAGGGAGGCTGTCAGCCTGTCCGTGCAGATACCGCCGAGGCCGAAAAGGAAGGTGAGCTTGGGGTGCCCGACGAGGTACGCGGTGATGCGCTGCTCGACGGTGGTCATCTCCAGGCCGCCGGCATCGATGATGTCGGGCTTGCCCGTGATGCCGAACATGTCCATGGCCCTCTGGATGCCCTGGGTGCGCACCTTGCCGTAGTTTGCCCCGGGGACCTCGACCGCGCACGCCACGGTGGCATTGGCGAGGTTGATGCCCTTTGCCTTCGCTACTGTGAACATTCGCAGCGCGATGGAGTAGCCGGCGTTGATCTCGTTCTGGCCGATGTAGGCAAGCCGCGCGTTGCCCGCCGCGCCCTTGCTGTGATCGTTGTTGATGCCGATGACGTTGATGCCCTTCGCGATGGCATCCGCCACGGGCTTGTTGTAGGCGTTGTCGTCGTTGATGACCAGGGCGATGCCGTCCGGCTTCGACGCCACGGCCGTGAGGAACGCCTTCTGGAGCGCAGAGACGTCGCCGCCCACGAGGTCGATGTCCGCTTGGCATCCCAGCTCTGCCGCCGCATCCTGCATGCCCTTCGTGACCACCGCCCAGAAGGGATCATCCCCGCCGTGCGTGCACAGGCGGAAATACATCCCCGCGCCGGGCTTCGCTTGCGCGAAGATCATGCCGGGGATAAGAACCAGGAACAAGACGACGCAGATCAAGAGAGTTCTTCTTTTCATAGACCTTCTCCTCCTCCAGGAACGAATGATAGGAAACCGAGCACCTATTCTAAATCCTCCTCCTGGAATCCACAAGTGATTCTTGCGGGAAGGAATTGACTTACTCCCACAGCCGCGCGCGGGAAACGCGTCAGCTGAACGACCTGCCATCGATCTCCTCCCGGGCGATTCTCACCCACCGCACAATGTTGTCAGGGTTGTGACCCAGCGTGTGGTTGTCCTTCATGACGAGCTCCACGACACACCCCTTCGTGATGTCCAGGGTCTCGCGGATGTCGGCGCGGACCGCGTCCTCGTCGATGTGCGGCACTGCGAGGAGGGAGGGGGCGGGCTTCCGCGAATACACATAGTCATCCTGGAGAGCCTCTGCCATCTTCCGTTGGTCCGCCCAGGGGGAGACGGACACTCTCCGAAGGCGGGGGATCCTTTTCACCACGTGCCACCTGCTCTGAAGCGGCTCGCAGCAGCCGTAGCAGTTCAGGCCGAAGCGCTCCTGGATGGGGAGCTGGTAACGGAAGACGAACTCCTCGAACTGCTCGGGAGAAACGCCCACGGTCTCCTGGCTCTCCGTGAGGCACCACATGTCGCTCGTCCTCACGTCGCTGCCATCGATCGCGCGCCGGGGCAGCTCGCGGGTGTACCCGATTCCTCCCGATCCGACGTAGGCATGGTTATTGTTCAGGTACAACAGGCGGTTGTGCTGCAGGAAGTCCAGCTTGGCCAGGTACCCGTCCCGAAGAAGCCCCATGATCTCGTGGACCATGGAGGGGTTGTCGTACATGAGGTAGAGCATCTTTTCCAGCCCCACCAGACGGGCCAGGTCCCAGGTCATTCCCAGGGACCACCACCAGATGCCCCGCAGTCCGACCTGGAGGATTCCGTCGAAGACTTCGCTGGCGAGGGAGAGCGTTTCCTGCGTGGTCTCGGAATCTATCTCGATCACGGGCGTGCTGATCTTCGCCACGTCCTCCGGTTCCTGGATCTTGCCTTCCCACGTGTAGGACTGCCCGGCATTCCCCCCGCGGTAATCTTCCTGGACGCCCCACTCGGAGTCCGTGTAGGTGTAGCCGACCTCGAAGAGCGCCTCCAGCGGCTTGTCGTCCCTGATCGACTGTCCCCAGAAAAGCTCCTTCCTTAAGATCATCTCCCATCGGCGCGCAAGCTCCCCCTTGCAGGTGATGGACTCCGGGGTGACAAGCTCGTTCCACCCGTTCTCGGGGTCCACGAGCACGAGCGGCCTCCTGGTCTGAAGGTCGTTGTGAGCGAACCAGAGCTCCCGCTTCTCGGCTTCCTCGGGCCGGGCGGCCAATCGCGCGAATCTTTCCGCGAGCCCGCGAAGGATGTCCCTGTCCTCCGGGGCGACGACCACGCTGCCACGAACCCCGCTCGCGTATTTGGGAGCGTCCCCGTAGTTCGCAGATGGCCACAGACCGGTTGCATTGAATGGAATCGGCATGGATCAATCCTTCCGTTCGAGCTCTGAAACGCGGGCGTCGATCGCCGCCCGGTCGATCGGGTAGCGGCCGTAGTCCCGTCCGATCGCGAAGAGCAGCTGGATGTTCTCGGCGGGCATGTTCGCCTGGATGTTGTGCCCTGAAGAGAAGAGGTATCCTCCCCCCGGTGCGAGGTCGCGCAGCCGCTCCAGCGTGTCCCGCTCGACGGCGTTCGGCCCGCAGTGAAAGAGGCCCTGGTTGTTCGTCCCCCCATGGAAGCAGAGCCTTCCGCCGAACTCGGACTTGATGCCGGCGGTGTCACCGTTGCCTCCGGCGCTGGGCTGAAGGGGATGCAGGATGTCGACTCCCGCCTCCAGGAGGTCCGGAATGGCCCAGCGCACCGAGCCGCAGCAGTGGTAGGCGCACTTCGCACGCGTCTTTTTTTTCATTGCGCCGATGAGCCGCGCGATCCTCGGCTTGAAGATCTTTCGAAACATCTCGGGGCCGTAGAATGGTCCGCCCTGGGCGCCCCAGTCATCGCCCACCCAGAAGAACTCGATGACGTCACCGATGGCGTCCATGATCCCGCCGCCGAACGCGATCATCCAATCCACGATTGCATCCAACTGGTACTCGGCAAGCCGGGGATCCTCGAGCAGGTCGGCGATCGCGTCTTCGAGGCCCCGGAGCACCCAGCGGATGTAGTCGAAGCAGAGCATGGCACCCGACACCAGGGCAAAGTCTGTCGATGAGTGCAGGGCCTGCGCCTTCTCCCGCAGGCCCTTGAACCGCGAGGGGTCGGTCGGGTCCGGGAACTTGTACGCCTTCACTTCCGCAAAGCTCTTCCCCTTCAGCACCGGATCCACATTGTCCGCATAAAACCCGAGGCGCCTGTATGTCGTCCCGAACTCGTCCTTCCAGGTTCCGTCCGGGTTCTCGGCGTAGGTCCAGGAGGAAGGAGCGCTCGGATACAGGTATCTCGTATCGACGCCGAGTGAGGTCAGAACCTTTTCGCTGTTCAGTGTGATCCGCTGCACGGCATCCAGGACCACGATTTTCTCCTGCACCCCGAGACGCTCCAGGAGGTTGGCATACGCAACTTCGTGGATGCTGGAGACGATGCCGTTATTGTCGATGGGTACCCGGTCAGGTTCCTCGTGGTTCAGGGCAAGGCGGACTCGTTCTCTGGGCGTCATGCGGCACTTCCCTTGTGTGGGCAAGAATGATGAATCATACGAGAGGCAATTTCACCTGTCAACGAAATGTGGATCGCGTTCAAGCGAAAACGGAGAAAAACCGGTCAAAGAACCGGTCCCTGTCGACCGATACCGCGACCTCGTGCCAACCCGCTGCCGGATCGACCCCCCAGTGCATGGCACCGGCCAACCGCCTGCTCTCCAACTCGACCTCGACCGTGCCACGCACGAACCGGCAGAGAGTCTCGTCAAAGACCACGGCGGCGGCCAGCGGGTCGTGGAATACCAGCCTGTCCCGATGCCGGAACCAGACCTCCGCGAAATCGAGCACGGGCTTCAAGAGGGCGGCCTGGAACCTTTCGCGCACCTCGTCGATCCCGAGTGAGAGCTGCGTGGTGACATCGAGCCCGACCGTGCGGTGAGCGGCAGTCCGATGCTTGTACACGATCGCGGCCGCATGCGGGTCCAGAGACGCGTTCCATTCGACGGGTCCCCATCCCGCGACACGATTGGAAAAGAGCCCGCACATCGACACTATCCCTTTCAACAGGAGCGGGATGCCCGGATCCATCCCAAAGAGCAGGGCCACGTTCGTGAGCGGTCCAATCGTGAGAAGCACGATCTCTCCGGGGTGCGCGCGGATCGTCTCCTGCAGGAATCGCACCGCCTGTCCCCGGGGGAAGTCTGGTTCGTGCGGCCACTTCTCCAGCGCGGCCGCTTGCTGCGCCTGCGTCTGCCTCTGCCCCACCAGGAGGGGATGATCGGATCCGGGGAAAATCGGCACTCTCCGGCCGGCCGCGCGGCACATCACGTCCGCGAGCTGGGCGCGCTTCTCTGCCTCGCCGGTCACGGTCGTGATACCCAGCAGCTCGCACTCCCTGTTGGCAAGCAGGTACGCGAGAGCAACCGCATCGTCGATGTCGCTCCCGATATCGGTATCCAGCAGGACCTTCGTGCTCATGCCGCTCCCCTCCTCACTTCTTCGTCTCCTCCTTCGCCGCCCTGCTGCTGCGGAGGCGCGCGATGTAGAGGTACGCGGCGAGGTCCGGATCGAGGTTTCCCTCGCGCGCCATGCCCGTGACGCGCCTCTTCATTCTCGCCCTTTCCTCCTCGCGGGCGCGGGCAACGATTCCGGCCAGGTCTTCGGTCGAGAGCCCCGGTTTGGCGCGGAGGGCCCGCAGCCGCGCGGCCAGCCGGCCCAGGAGCTCCCGGGGAGCGGCGAGCCGCCGCGCGGCGATGTCCAGAAGGAACAACAGGAGCGAAGCGAGAAGGAAGTATTTCCACGCGTCGTTGCCCGCGCCTGCCGACCCCGACTCACGGCGCAGCAGGGCGGCCAGGCCCGCCTCGTCATCGCCCGATGAAATGACCTTGCCCCCGGTCTCGACGGCCAGGCGCTCGAGAAGCGTCGAGTTCACGCCGAGCATCCTGTATTCCTCCGAGTAGGCGATGCTCGTGCCGATTGTGAGGGGCGGCAGGGTCGCCTCCGCGGAAGCCGCGGAGAGCGTGAGGATGTAGTCCCCCACTTCATCGGCGGGGAACACCGCCTGGTACAATCCCGGACTCGTCTGGGGCACGCGCAGCTCCACCCGGGCGCCGCCGGGACGGAGGAGAATGCCGCTGATGTCCAGACCGTTCACGAAAGCTCCAAGGGAGTCGTACGCATCGACCGTGACCGTGGCAGAGCCGCCGTCCGTATCGATCCGGGGATGCAGGACGTTCGTGTCTGCGGGTCTCTCGATCCACCGGACCAGCTGCGCGGCAAACCGGGGGAACTGGTCCCAGGCGAGAAACGCCGCGCTCCACCGCCCGCTGAGATCCGAAGTAAACGCCGCAGTGCGCCCCAGCCCGCAGCGCCATGCGGCCAGGAGCGGGGCATCGTAGAGCGCGGAGAGCACCTGCTCGGCACCCGACTTCATGTACGTCAGCACGAAGCCCCGCAGGCCGGGCAGGTCGCCGAGTGAGAGCCCGCGGACCATTTCAGCGGCAGAGAGCTCGCGGGGAAGGAAGCTCTTCTCCACGAGGAGCCCGCGGCTGGCCAGGGTGGTGTCAGTGAGGAAAATCCTCGGCACGTCGCGGGGGTCGCTCGTCGCATAGGTGCGGCCCCTGCCCCAGCGCGCCATGTCCGCCAGCAGCTCCGTGTCGGCATCGTCACCGACCGCCACGGTGGACACGGTGATGTGATGCCGGGCCATCCGTTCCAGAAGCGTCTTGAAATCTGCGGCATCGGTGAGCCCGTCGGTGAGGAGGATGACGTGGCGCAGGGGGGAGCTGGATGCGGACAGGACGCGGTCGGCTTCCTCCAGCGCGGGGAAGATGATCGTTCCCCCTCCCGGGGTCAGGGTGGCGAGGTCCGCCGCAATCTTCGCCGTGTCCCCCGCCCGGGTGAGGGGCACGGCCCACTGCCAGTCCGCGTCGAAGGCGATCACGCCGGCCTTGTCGAACGGGTTGAGGGATTCGATCGCGGCGAGCGCCGCGGCCTTCACGACATCGAGTTTCGTCCCCCCCGAAGGCACTTCAGCACCCATGCTGCCGGACTTGTCCACCACGAGCACGAGGGACAGGCCGGGCACGTCCAGCTGCGATTTTGCATCCATGTCCACCGGCAGGATCCGCTCGATCGGTGTCTTGTAGTATCCACCCGCGCCGAAGCTCGTATCTCCGCCGGCCATGAGGAGCCCGCCGCCGGCATCACGCACGTACCGGGCGATCGTTTCCATCTTTTCCGTCGAGATGCCGTACCCGGGAACATTGTCGAGGATCAGCGCATCGAACGGCAGATATCCCGCCAGGGTGCCGGGAAGGGCCGTCGCAGGCCTGGAAACGACCGAAATATCCTGGGCCGAAAGGGCCGAAAGCAGGGAGGGCGACCCTTTGCCGGGCTTCGAAACGTAGAGGATCCGCGGCGCTCCGCTCACC